>CDZR01015270.1_pt1 | contig 133347 bp, 87 predicted proteins | sample 554781 | NCBI WGS metagenome assembly CDZR01 (sample SAMEA3182065, study PRJEB8094) | gut metagenome | biome: human; feature: gut; material: Stool; isolation source: human stools | place: Canada | collected 2013-01-28
TCTATTATCATCTTCGTCCTTCTTCAACCAACATGGGGCTACTATACATTGGGCACCCTCACAGCCTTGCACCCTCACAACCTTGCACCCTCACACCTCACAGCCTCACACCTCCCGCCCCCCCCGTGGGCATATACCCCCGCACGCACCCCAAGCGGGGCGGGGGTGTGACGCTCAGCGCGGTGGGCAATCTCGCGTGACAAAGGACATCTTCGGAATTGAACTCGAAGCTAAAACACATTGAAAATCAAGTAGCTACAAATTTGTACGGGCGGCAAAGATACATTTGTGATGTGACGTAACTGCCTAATTATCAACGAAATAATGGAGAAATATATTATTTCAGATAATATATACATATAAACAAATAATATAAATGTATTGTATTAAATAAAGAAATACATTAGAAATAACCATGTATAAATTATTTGTAGTAACTTTGCATTGAAAATAGTAAAATACACACACAATGAGAACGAAAATAGACATAAGACGTGCTATTAAAGAACGATTTGGAACAGTAAGTGCTTTTGCAGCACATGCTGGAATGCACACTCAGAACGTACTCCAGAACTTAATCAACGGCAACCCTTCCATCAAAAAGTTGGAAGAACTGTGTGAGAAAATGGGTTGTGATGTGACCGATTTGTTCTATCCTATTGACGAAGCGGGTGATGAGAATAATGCGAATGAGGCACAAACTTTTGCCGAGAGCAAACAAATGGAGAGCCAACCACAGACAGCCAATATACAAAGCAATGCAGTCCCCGTTATTCAAGTGCAGCCTGCATTCTGCCCGCATTGTGGCAAGCAAGTGAGGGTGGGCGTAGTGCTGCTGCCCGAGGAGTAGAAATGTGCAAATGTTTGAATAAACAAAAGAACAATCAAACAAAAGAACATTTGCACAAAAAAACAAACGTAGATACGGAGCGCAAGCACCAAAACGCTACCACTAATGGGTGTAACGTTTGGTGCTTGCGTTTTGTGGTGGGGGATTTGCGCCAGCGTTGGGCGGAAGGCATGGGTGCAGAGCGCATCAAGCGTCGAGGTTGCCACCGGGCTTCTGTGTGGGCGTGCTGCCCGAAGAACTGCCGCCTGCCACAATGCCGCCCGTGAGGTCGGTGTCGGCAAGCATCACCTTCATGTCGTCGGTCACGAGCGAGCGCATGAAACTGTAAGGGTTGCCAATCTTGTGCTGCGCCTTGTACGCCTTCATCACCGCCATGTAAGCTTCGCTACCATTGGCCGATGTGGAGGACGGGCGGTTCTGCTTCCACCATGCAGAGGCAAACTGCGCCTTCTTTTTGAAAGCAGCTTTTACCGACTGTTGTTTCTCACTGTTCGGCTGTACACACCCGTGGTAGCCACCTTATTAGGGAAATAGAATGTACCAATCGTCAATTAAAGAATGATCTCAATCTGCGTCCCATATACCATCAGAAAGATGAAAGTAGTGATGCACATCTATTCTTTGGTTTATTGGTCTATTGGGTAGTCGACACCATAAGGTACGAGCTAAAACAATCAAACATAAAATGTTATTGGACAGAAATTTCCAGACGTATGTCTACTCAAAAGTTAGTAACCACAAATGCTACGAATGCTTTAGGAGAAGCCATTGTTTTTAGACAATGTAGTTGTCCAAGCAAATCTGCGAAAGAAATCAATGATGCACTAAAGTTCAAACATGCGCCCTTTAAGAAATTACAAATTTGTAGGACACAAAGTTAACCTCTAATGATTGGATTTGCCCATGACAGCAAGAGTTGCAATATTAGGGGTGTGAAAGTTGGGTTAGGCAAGGCGGGCTGAAATATCGTGCAAGCCGAATGCAATCAAGCTTGCTTGAATTGCTGAGACGCAGCCGATAATGGCGATAAAAGCTCGCTGAAATGAATAATAATTATCTCTACATTGGCATTCAAGTTACGCGAAAAGGCCGTTCATGTTATCGTCCTTCGGTCGAAGGACGATGACTTAGATAACGTTCTAAGAAAACTTCCATGGCCTTTTAGCCTAACAACAATATACTTAAAGAGGACACTGCAACGCACTGGTTGACAACTACTATCAAAGTTTCAGATTCTGCCCGCTCAAGTTAAAGCCCAAACTTGAATAATTAATTCCAATAAAGATGTAGGCAGTCTCTTACACATCTCCTCTACTCAATACGCGCTACCTCACGTGCTTCTGTTGTCAGATAAGGCATGATTTCATCGTAAGGAATCGTGAAGGAGATAGAGCCCATTACGTAAGGACCGATTTCGTATTCTTGATACACAAAGTGGACACCATCCTTGGCTAAATAAGGAGAAGCGTCGGGCAGGGGGAGAAGGTTGTTTTCTGAAAAAATAGTCCACCACCTGTTTACCGTCGTTCATATTGCCTGCATAGCTTTTATATGCATACTTATTTTCACCTATTATAGGACGATTTGCATTTAGCTGACTTACCACATAATGACGCACAGCTTCGCTAAATACATCCTCACCTTGGGGATAATCCACCTCAACGATACAATAAAAACGATCGTTTTTTTCAAGATTCATACGTATAGGTGTTGTGTCGAGCCAAGGCACAGTGTCTTTAGGCGCTTCGTTTACGACAATAGTGTCTGTTAGCGAGTCTGTAGCAACTTCTGATGAGGTTTGTGCTGCCTTGGGCTTACTGCATGCCGCAAGTATGGCTAAAAGCGGCACTATTAAGGCTAAAGAGAGTGTGAGTTGTTTCATCTATGTAAAGATAAAAGTGTATGTGTGGCAAATGTACGGCATTTATTGATGCTGCACAACGAATTTTGGCTGAAAAACAATGATTGGAGAGCTTTGTTCATCAAAAAAATGTGCGCAAACCTAAGTCTGAATACCTAAGTTTGCGCACAATTATAAGTGTGCTACTCAAAGACCTTAAACTCATAGCCTTGGCTTTGCAGCCATTCTATGGCTCGTGGTAGTGCATAGAGCAATTTGTCGTAGCTTTTTACAGAGTCGTGAAAGGTTATTATACTGCCGTTGCGAGCATAGCGACGCACGTTGAGCAGTACATCCCTTCCATTCAAGCGCGTAGAATAGTCACGCGTTACGAGATCCCACATCACCACTCGATAGCGAAGCATCACCATGATATATTGCTCCCACTTCATCCAACCATGAGGCGGACGGAAGAGGTCGGTGTGTAAATATTCATTGGCCTTATCTACATTACGCACATACGAGCGAATACCATGACGCAGTCCACCTATATGATTAAATGTGTGATTCCCTAGACGATGGCCGCGAGCTTTTACCATTTCAAATTCCTTGGGGTGCTTGCGAATATTGTCGCCCACCATAAAAAAAGTAGCTTTGATGCCGTAATGGTCGAGCACATCGAGCACCCAAGGAGTAACCTCGGGAATGGGGCCGTCGTCGAAGGTAAGATAAACGGCTCGTTTGTTCTTATCCATGCGCCATAAGGCTCTAGGATAGAGCCAACGCAAGAAGCATGCGGGTTGTTCTATTATCACGGAGAGGGAACGTTTAAGAATATCTAAAGGGAGTTGAAGAATATCTAAAGATTCCTTGAAGATAGTCTGAAGAGACCTTGAAGATAATCGAGAATACGCTAAGAGCTATCTGCGAATACCTGTCAAAGAATATCTATACACTTATAAGAGGTAATCACACAGATAATCCCCCACACGAAGGCGGAGGATTATCCTGTGAGATATACTTTTATTGCTGCATCTGCTGCATGTACTGCTGTTGCATCACTTGTATACCAAGGCGGAATGCTTCATTATGTTGCTGCATCTGAGACATACGTGGAGCATACTTTTTAATGTCTGCACCACCTATTTCATCGAGCAATTGGTAAGCTTCGGCAAGACTAGAAGTGAGCAAATATGCCGTACGCCCATAAGAGTTGACACGGTCAGTACCGAGCGAATTGATAAATGTAAGGTACTGCATGTCGTAGTCACACACGGCTTTGGCCACGCGGACGGCTTCCTTATTATTGCCAGCCTGATACCATAGCAAGGCGAGTTGCGAATCATCGTCGGTATAGGGAACGTTGGGAGCTGGCAGCACTTCCTTACACTTTTGCAAAGCCTTCAAAGCACGAGCCTTGTCGCCTCGGCGGATAAGATTGTCAGCCATCATCATAAACATACGACGATGCGTGCTACACATACGTCCCGTAGTCTCGTCGATATAGATTCCCTTGTGGTTAGCATTGCCATACTTGAATCGAGTCATCATATTGCGATACATAGCATCGCCATCAATGGTACCCATTTGTCCGTAGTTGAATGGTGTAATGCGGTAAGCCAAACCCTCGAGTACAAGGTAGTTTTCCAAGCCAGCATAGTTGTTCGACCCGAGTGTTACGCTCATATACATAGGTCGCTTCCAATCGGCATGTGCCAACATCTCGTAGATCATCACATCAGCACGATAAAGTCCGCCTTGCTGTTCTTTCTTAGCCTTGAGCGAGATAATCATCTTGTCGGGGATGTTATCCTTACCCTCGGGCAGATACATGCCGCTCTCTATCACGGCTTGTTTGTTGACACTCACCACTACAGAGTCTGTAGGGAAGTAACCTCCCTCTTCTTTCTTCACATAATGATCAAGTATATAGGAGAGTTCATAGGGATCCACCTTCGGGTTCTTCTTTTTCAGTTCATCAAGTTCGGCTTTACCCTCGGGCCTAATGGGATAATAGGTATGCTTTCCATTATCTACGTAGAAGTAGCGGCTCCACGTGATAGGCAAGGCCTTTGAGTCGTAGGCCGGCCTACGCATTTGGTCAGTATACCAGTCGGTCTGCAAGTAAGAAAGGTTGCACACACGTGCATCAGTGCGATTCCCTTCCACTTCTTGATTGTACCAAAGGGGGAAAGTATCGTTATCACCATTAGTGAAGATAATGGGGCATCCCTTGTTGGGCAGCGTATTGAGGTAGTTAGCGCCGAAGTCGCGACAGGTGTATCTATTAGAACGATCATGGTCGTCCCAAGTCTGACTCACCATCTGAATGGGCACGAGCACGCCTATTACGGAAGCAATCAATGCACCCACCTGAGGCTTGTTCTTCAATAGTTTCTCTGCCCAACTAGCCAAAGCTGCTACGCCGAGGCCAATCCAAATTGCGAAAGCATAGAACGAGCCGGCATAGGCATAATCGCGCTCACGCGGCTGGTTGGGAGTTTGATTCAGGTAGAGCACGATGGCCAAGCCTGTCATGAAGAATAGGAAGAATACCACCCAGAATTGGCGAACACCCTTTTCGCCTCGATAGGCTTGCCAAAACAGACCGATTAGACCAAGAATGAGGGGCAAGCAGTAGAACACGTTGTGACCCTTGTTCTGCTTTAGCACATCGGGCAGAAGATTTTGGTCACCATACATAGCGTTGTCTATGACTGAGATACCCGTAATCCAATTGCCGTGTTCATATTCGCCATTGCCTTGAATATCGTTCTGACGTCCGGCAAAGTTCCACATGAAGTAGCGCCAATACATGAAGTTCACTTGATAAGAGAGGAAGAATCTAAGATTATCCCATTGCGAAGGCATCTGTCCAGGATACTCATTACCATCCTTATCATGGAAAGTCACATCTTTCATTGTGATATCACCGAGCCACTGCTGATAGAGGTCGGTATGGGCTGCGCTATACATACGAGGGAAGAGCATGGTCAACCCCGTGGGATATTTCAATCCTGCGGTCTCTTCAATTTCCTCGTAGCGGTCAGGTTCAGTGGGGTTGGCTTTTTCCTGACGCTGCACACGTTTGTTTTTTTCTACCTCCACGGCTCCCACGCTGTAAGCCTGATCTTGCGAGCAGAAGGCCTCTCCCTTGAAAAGCGGCGTCTGTCCGTACTGATCGCGGCTCATATACGATCCGAGAGTAAAGATATCCTCGGGTGAGTTTTGATCCATTGGCGGATTCTGCGTAGAGCGAATCACAATAACAGCATACGATGAATAGCCAATCATGAGCATGAGCATGCAGAGCAGCGAAGTGTTCATGAAGCGTTTACGCACAAAGAAATTGCCATCTTTTCCCTTTAAATTAAGCACTACATAAAGGGCGATGAGTACAGCAATACCTAACAAGCCAGCCATCAAGCCATGTCCCATGAAAGGAATGCCTAACAAGGCTACGCTCAAAAGGTAGAAGAGATTCGTACGCGTATGGTTCACGGTCGTAGTGCTCCATATCGCTGTGAGCACTACTGCCACAAGCACAATGAGATAGACAATCATACCCACATTGAAGGGCAAGCCAAGGTCGTTGGTGAAGAACCATTCAAACCATCCGCCAACCTTCACAATGCCGGGCACAACACCATAGAGTACAGCTGCCACGAGGAGCATCGACACGATGAGCGCCACGAGCGATCCCTTCACTTTCGCATGGGGGCTACGTCTGTAATAGTATACGAGCGCGATAGCGGGAAGACACAAAAGATTGAGCAAGTGTACACCGATAGAAAGACCTGTAAGATAGAAGATAAGTACAAGCCAACGGTCGGAGTGAGGCTCGTCGGCATGATCTTCCCACTTCAGTATGAGCCAGAACACCAAGGCGGTAAACATCGACGAATAAGCGTATACCTCGCCCTCAACGGCCGAGAACCAGAAGGTATCGCTCCAAGTATAGGCCAGCGCACCTGTTAGGCCGCATCCCATGATGGTGACGATTTGCGCAGTAGATGTTACCACGCCATTGGTGGTAATGAGCTTACGAGCTAGGTGAGTAATGGTCCAGAAGAGGAACAGAATACACACGGCCGAAAGCAGAGCCGACATAATGTTTACGCAAATAGCCACTTTAGTGGGGTCGCTCGTAAACTGAGTAAAGAAGTTGCCAGTGAGCATAAAGAATGGCGCACCAGGAGGGTGGCCCACCTCCAGTTTATAGGCTGTGGTGATAAACTCAGGGCAATCCCAAAAACTAGCCGTTGGCTCCACCGTTGAGCAATAGGTGAAAGCAGCAATGGCAAAGGTGATCCACCCGAAGATGTTGTTCACCAGATTGTACTGTTTCATGTAAGAATTACGCTGTTTTTATGGGTTATTGATAGTTGTTATATGCTTCATGAATGCGGCACACGCATGCTAAAGTGCAAAAATAAGGATAATATTTGGGAAACAGTGGCTTTTAGGCTCTCTTTTTTGGTGTCTCAATTGGGAGCGAAAAGCTTTTCTCTTAACTTTGCAAATAGATTCTTGTAAACTAAAGCTCACACCCAAGTAATAAACGTAATAAATCACACGCGACACATTTTCTCAGAGTGCAGCCTACATTTGTCTGCCCTTGTCAGCATATACAACACCATTCTACCCTTCTTCTTATGAAAAATCTCGTTTTCATCGCTTTTTTATCTCTCTTTTCGGTTTCCATACAAGCCCAACGAGCCGACTTTCACGTGATACCGCTTCCCAAGGAAATAAAAACCACACTAGCGGCTCCTTTCGAACTCAACAAACAAACGCTAATTTGCTACCCCTCGGGCGACAAAGAACTCCGTCACAATGCGGAATTTCTAAAGCAATACATAAGCGAACTTACAGGTCTAGAACTCACTGTGACCAATCTGCCAGCTCAACAACACTGTATCAAACTTACTCGCACGCTCCATAGCAAGAACCCCGAAGCTTATAGCATCCGTGTGAATAGCGACATAGTGCTCATCGAGGCGGCTTCGGCTGCGGGAAGTTTCTATGGCATACAAACACTACGCAAGGCTTTGCCCACAGGCACCGCCCAGAGCATCGTCCTGCCAGCCACTGAGCTAAAAGACTATCCACGCTTCAGCTATCGCGGAGCCCATCTCGACGTAGCTCGTCATTTCGTCACACCTGATTCTGTGCGACGATTTATCGACATACTTGCCCTCCACAACATTAACAATTTTCACTGGCATCTCACCGACGATCAAGGTTGGCGCCTTGAAATAAAGCGCTATCCACGACTTACACAGATTGGGGCGCTTCGCGAGGGTACTGTCATCGGCCACAACTCGGGAAAATATGATGGACAACCTTACGGAGGTTATTACACACAAAAGGAAGTGCGCGAAATTCTAAAGTATGCTGCCGAACGCCACATCAACGTCATCCCCGAGATAGATCTTCCCGGCCACATGTTGGCAGCCCTTGCGGCCTATCCCGAACTAGGATGTACAGGCGGCCCCTACAAGGTATGGCAGCAATGGGGAGTGTCCGATGATGTACTCTGCGCCGGGAACGACAAAGCGCTCGAATTCATCGATGGAGTTCTCACGGAAGTGACTCGTCTTTTTCCCTCCAACCTCATCCATGTGGGTGGCGATGAATGTCCAAAGACTCGATGGAAAGCATGTCCCAAATGCCAAGCTCGCATCCAAGCTCTTGGGCTCAAGGACAATGAACGCCACACGGCCGAACAACAACTACAAAGCTACGTGATTAACCATGCTCAACAGACGCTCAGCAAGCTCGGACGACAAATGATTGGTTGGGAAGAAACGATTGAAGGCGGACTTGCTCCAGGAGCATGGCTCATGTCGTGGACTGGCGAAGGTGCAGGATTTGAAGCTGCCAGCGAACACCACAAAGTAGTAATGTCACCATGTACATATCTCTACTTCGACTATTACCAGTCAGACGATAAAACGAATGAACCCGATGCGGCGGGTGGCTACCTGCCCATTGAGCGCGTGTATAACTACGAACCCATCCCCGCTTCACTCGCAGAAGATGCTCGGCCATACATTGTGGGGGTGCAAGCCAACTGTTGGACGGAGTATATGCCTTCATTCCACCAAGTAGAATATATGGTATTGCCTCGCTTAGCGGCACTGAGCGAAATTCAATGGTCAGCCTCAGAACAGAAGAATTATGCTGATTTCATCGAACGTTTACCCCATTTCATCGACACCTACCGCCAATTAGGCTACAATTTCTCACGCGCCGTATATCGTGTGCATGAAGCCTCGGCTCCGCTTCCCTCTCAGCATACTATTAAAATACAGTTATCCACCATTGACAATGCCCCCATCCACTACACCCTCGATGGTTCAAAACCCACGCTTTCATCGGCGATTTTCCGCAATCAGTTGCTTATCAACCAAGCTAGCACTCTCCGTGCTGCAGCTTTCCGCCCATGGGGAGAAACACCCGAAGTGGTGCGCACATATCATTTCAGCAAGGCTACGGCTTGTTCTATCAAACTATTACAAGAGCCTCATCCAAGCTATCGATTTTCTGGACCAGGCTTGCTTGTAGATGGTCTGTGGGCCGAGGACACAAATTTCCATTCAGGACATTGGATAGGTTTCTGCGGCAACGATCTCGAAGCGGTAATCGACCTCGGAAAGGAGCAGCAAATTTCCATGGCACGAGTGCGCACTTGCGTGGAAAAAGGAGCGTGGGTATTTGATGCTCGAGGTTTCGAAATTGCTGTTTCCACCGATGCTAAGGATTTCCGCGTCGTGGCTCACGCCGATTATCCCGCACAGACGGAAGACAATCCCAACCAGATTAACCACCACTCTTTGAACTTTCCATCCACAAAGGCTCGCTATGTCAAGGTAAAAGTGGTATCGGAACATTCTATTCCGGATTGGCATCCTGGAAAGGGACATCCCGGATTCGTTTTTGTAGATGAGATTGAAGTGCAATAGATTCCACATTTTAACACTAAAATGGTCGCTATCTGCTAAGTGGACGGAATCTCATCACGCGAATAACTCCACATGGGGAGGGGCTCGTCTGGGATTGCACTATCTTTAATCCGAATTATTGCTGTCGGCTAAAGTTTTCGACAGATATTAAATTAGGGCTGGATTCCTCGCTTGGAATTCAGCCCTTTCATTACCTTTGTTCTTGAAAAAATATTATTGCAACAGAATAGGAATTATTCTCCTTCATCGCCAAACGAGATTTCACTCTCACTCCATTCGCGATGATTGCTCCAACCATCATTGTTGCTACCATTATCACAGCGCGATATAGTAGTCATCATCGAGGCTTCAGAACTCATGCGAATTATGATGGATTCGGGACTTTTATAGATTCTTTTCATTGATATGTTCGTTTTGAAGAAAATAAATGTTGCTTTGTTCGCTAGAGGTTAGCGAGCAATGAACTTACGACCACCCTGAATATAGAATTGTCCGCTCACAGGCTGCTTGATGCGGCGACCCTGAATATCGTAGACGGAAGCATCGGCAGATACAGGATGATGAAAGACATTGATGCCCGTGGTCTGACCATTGAAGTCGAGAGCAAGGCTCTGTGACATAATGCTCTGAATGTAAGCACGATTGGCGGAAAGTTTACTTCCCGTTAAGCGTGAGAAGCCTACATTTCCTTTACTACCATCGGCATGATTAAGGCGACCCAAAGCGAGTATATTGCTAATGTCGGAGATTTCCGAAGTTGTACCGAGCAAATCGTTATCGATGGCAGGAACATCATTGACCACCTTGAGGTTGATTTCCGTAGCGTCTGAACCTTCACCGCGAAGGATTACGCCCTGACCTGCGGGAATGGCTGTCACTTCGTTCATCTGGAGATGAACACCATCGGCATCCATTTTTGCAGCATAGACTTTTGCGTTCTGCGAAACATCAGCGAGTTCCACGGCATAAGGCAAACAGGTGGTAGCGAAGGTTGCATCATCGGCCTCAGAATAGTGGAGAGGCAGGGTGATGGTGGGAGCGGACACGGTGAAACTCGTCACCCGATCGCTTGCTGTATTGAAGCGAATGTGTGAACCATCAAAGCGCCAGCAATATTCCATGGAGAATCCGTGGGGGTAGATTTCGAAGGAGTTGTCATCATTCTTCTCGATATCCCAGGTCTTGGTGTTTGTACTGCTAATGTTGCTTGTACCCACATTCATGCCCCAAAGGGCGAGTTCACAACTATTGACGAACAATGATCCGTTCTTCTGAATGAGCGCGTTGCTCTGTGCCTCTGCATTACTTGCTGCACTGCAGAATTTGTAACCATCGAAGGGATTGCCTGTAACATACCAGAGGTCGTTCAGCACATCGTTGAGCGTGGTGTTCTGCTCTGCAGTACGATATTTGATGTCTTGACCATCACGATAGAGCATGATGGGAGCTTCGGTGGCAGTAGTGAGGTAGTAGTACACGGGGGCTTCGGCGGTGCTGAGCGTGAAAGGCAGCTCAGCGGTGCAGTTGACAATAATTTCGCGACCATCATCAGCATCGGTTACCGTAGCGTCTGCTGAAGGGAGATCAATGGTGGTGGTATATCGGGGGAAAGTAGGCGTAGGGAAATGTTCTCCCACAGCTACTTTAAAACTCTGCATACTCTTGCTCTCGCCATTCCACATGAGATTGTAAGTGATCTTGGCAGCTCCCATGGCCTTGTAGAATTGGAACTGAGCATTGTTAATAGTATTGACAGCATTATCCCAATAGCCTACATGCTGACTATTGTTGAGAGTGATGTAGATATCAACGTCAGAGTTTTTATTACTAAATATACTGCCAGTATTCTTCGTACCCATAGTCTTCATATAATACCAAGTAGAAGAAGATTCTATGGGAGTAAACTTTGAATAGCTGCTATTGAGCGTGAACTGATCTTGCTCACCGGGATTACGATTTCCCAAATAGCTTGCCGTTGATATTGATGGGAAATGTACCTCCGTCCCATAAGCCTGGAAGGTAAGCACACCATCCGTATTGTCTACGAAAAATATATACTTATGAGCATCATCGCCAATGGTAGAGCCAGCGAAACTATTCTCTGAACCTTTAGCGTCATAATAGGGTTTATTGTCTTGCACGTAGAGATAATTGCCGTTTTCATCGGACTTTCCATCGGCGCTCTTTACCTTGATAACGTAATAGCCCGATTTGAGATTGCTCAACTCGGTAGGGGTTGCTGCCACCTGGAAGGTCTGAGCCATGGCCGTAGCCACAAAACCCAGCATCAAGAGGAGCAAGGTGGTAAATTTCTTCGTCATGATTGAATGTAACGTTGTATGATTGTTTGTTTTTGTGTGATTGCAAGCTATAAGTTCTTCACTAAGACGTGTGCAAAATTACGCAATGCCGAGAGTGCTGACAAGGTTGGTCCGAAGTTTTTGCGGTAATACCGATATATACCGATGATTACCGCGATTTTTTGCATTCTTATGTTGCAAAACATAAAATTAACTGCGGGCGGCAATCTTCGTAAGCCTAAGATTGCCGCCCGCAGCGGAAAGGGAAGATGAGAGTTTTTTACTTCTTCAAGTAGTCATCGAAATAGCGCGTGATGCGCTCATGAAGGTGCACCATGTCGTGGCCCATCATATTGTGGCCATCGCCAGGATAGACGAAATAGTCGGGCTGAGTGCCAGCGTCTTCGCAAGCACGGAGGAAAGACAGGCTATGTTGCATCACGCAGGTGGGATCGTTGTAGCCCACAATAATTTGTAAGCGGCCTTTGAGATTCTTCGCTTTGTTGAGAAGCGAAGAAGATGCATAACCCTCGGGATTTTCCTGCGGAGTGTCCATATAGCGTTCGCCATACATTACTTCGTAATATTTCCAATCTATTACAGGGCCTCCAGCTACACCGACCTTGAACACATCGGGATAGGAACACATGAGGTTAGTTGTCATGAATCCACCGAAGCTCCAACCATGTACACCAATGCGGTCGACATCCACATAAGGAAGAGTCTTGAGGAACTTCACACCCTCGAGCTGATCTTTCATCTCTATATCGCCCAAGTGACGGTGGGTGCAACTCTCAAACTCAAAACCGCGGTTTTCCGATCCTCGATTGTCTACCACAAATATTACATATCCTCGTTGTGCCATGTAAGCTTCCCAAGGACGCATCTGATAATTCCATGAGGCTTCCACATTATGGGCATGAGGTCCACCATAAACGTAGACCACAGTGGGATATTTTTTTGACGGATCGAAGTTGATGGGTTTTACGAGTCGGTAATAGAGATCTGTGGCGCCGTCGGCAGCTTTGATTGTACCCCCCGTGACTTCCGGCACATTGTAGGCTGTCCAAGGATCACCATCCTCATGGAGTTTCTGCGTAGCATGCTTGGCTGTAGATTGTAAATCATATTCACGAAATTTACTCGGAGACGACCATCTGTCCAACAAGAAACGACCTCCAGCCGAGAGCGTAGCATAGTGTGTGCCCTCGCCATTGTCGAGCTGAGTGACCTTTCCTGTAGCTACATTGACAGAAAAATTACTATATTGGATGGAATTATTCTGATTGCTCTGGTAGACCACGCTCTTGGCTTGCGCGTTGAAGCCAAGCATTTCTATCACTTCATACTTGCCCTTAGTGAGCTGCTTGAGAAGTTTTCCGCTCGCTGCATCGAAGAGATAGAGGTGGTTGTATCCATCGCGACGCGATTGCATAATAAATTTGCTAGCATCCCAAGGAAGGAACTGAATGGGATTGCAAGGCTCTACATAGCGAGCGTTTTCCTCAGTATAGAGCACAGTCTTGCGTTCACCTGTCTGAGCATCGTAGCTCACAAGTTCGGCTTTATCTTGCGTACGCGGAAGTTCAAATACATAGATGGTTCGTTCATCGGGACTCCACGCAATGTTTGTAAAATAGCGATCAGTGGGATCACCAGCTTGCAGGTAGATGGTTTTGTTTGTTGAGGGATTATATACTCCGACTGTTACCTTGTGGCTAGTCATGCCCGCCATGGGATATTTTTCAGGAGCAAGTTGGGCTACGCGGTGAGCGATATCGACAAGAGGATAATCCGTTACCATGCTCTGATCCATTCGATAGAAAGCAAGGAGATTACCCTTGGGACTCCAAAAGGTACCTTTACGAATACCAAATTCATCGCGGTGGACAGATAGGCCATACTGCAGTTCTCGACTTCCATCGGTGCTTACTTGGTGGCTTTTCCCGTCAGCAGTACGCACAAAGAGATTCCAGTCTTTGACATAAGCTTCGGCCTTCGATGCAAAATTGAAGTCTTGAGCCGATTCTCCTTGAATGCGGGGAGCAGTCCAAAGCGTCTTACGCTGCTTCCAATCGTAAATTATATGTTGTTTTGCTGTGCTGATAAACACTTGCGTCTTGTCAGCATAGGGGAATCGAGCATAGAGCAAGCTATATACTTTTCCCACCTGTGCCGTATCAATGGCAGCATTAAGTTGGTTCGTAGTAAACAACACCGTGGGCTTCTCTTTTTGCCCCTTATCGTTGGCAAGGGTTGTTACTTCGTCAACATCGAGTTTGAGCAAACGATCACCCCAGAAAGCGGTACCATAATACTTTGGCATGATGTTGGCGTAATTGTTACCCCCCCACATCAAATCTTCTAGCGTGAAGCTTTTTTTGCTTTGTCCCATAATGGTTGTGCCGAATAGCAGCATAAATGCTGCCGTTAATGCGTGTTTAAGTTTCATTCTTATTATTGGAATTTCTATAAATGAGGGCTTATAGGCATCTTTTTGCCCATAAGCCCCTATTGGGTTATATTTAGGGTAGCCCCCAAAAATTTGCTTTTAGACGTTTCAGTCCTTATCCTTTACTGTTTGTATTTGGCTAGAGAGTGTGAGAAAGATTATTCTTCATCGTTAAAACTTCCATCAGCGCGGAAAAAGCCTTTTTTCTTATATTCACCGCCGCTTTTGAAGTTTCCCTTTCGTGAAGAATCACCGCCTTTCTTAAAGTCTTTCTTGAAGTTACCTTTCTTATAACCACCTTCGCGCTTGCCAAAGCCTGCTTTGCCACGATTGGACTTACGCTGACCATGTACTTCTTCAAACTCGCGGTGTTTACGACGGAGGATTAAATACTCAGGATCAAGGTCTTCATCGTCGAATCGATGATGGTCTTCATCGTCGTAGCGTTTCTTAAAGTCGTCGCGTTTGGTTCGGAATCGGCGCTGATCGCTCATCAATCGGCGTTCTTCATCGGTCTTCACTTTGCCGCCCTCGGCGCGGAAATCGCTGAGTTTACCATTGAAAAGCTGGTATTTACGGAAATCACAATCTATCTTACCATTAAATATCTGCACCTTGAAGCTCGGACGCAAACCTAAGTTTTCAAACAACTCTTGCTTAGACGAAATAATCCATGCTTCGCCACCTTGGAACTCGTTCTTTAGCACCTTTCCAATGGTTTGGTAGAGTCCCAGAATATCTGGAGGAGTTAAGCGTTCTCCATAAGGAGGATTCGTCACCATAATGGCTTTTTCCGAAGGATTCTTAAACTGTCGGAAGTCCTGTTGCTCCACGCTTACTATATTACTCACCCCCGCACTACGCACATTTTTAAGAGCTATTTCCACCGTTGGTACGTTGATATCGTAGCCATAGATGTGATGGGTAAACTCTCTTTCTTGCGAGTCGTCATCATAAATCTCCTGTAGGAGTTCCGCATCAAAATCCTTCCATTTTTCAAAACCGAACGACTTGCGGAACACACCTGGGTAAATATTGCACGCCATGAGAGCAGCCTCTACGAGAAATGTGCCTGACCCACAGAACGGATCAATAAAGTCGGTGTCACCCTGCCAACCTGTCATTTTAATCAAACCAGCCGCTAGCACTTCATTGATAGGAGCTTCTACCGTAGCCACACGGTATCCTCGAAGATGAAGGCTCTCACCTGAGGAGTCGAGTGAAAGGGTGCAATCCTCATCCGCGATGTGGATATTGAGCTTCACATCGGGATTGGTGATACGAATGTTGGGGCGTTCACCTTGCGTTTCACGGAAGTAGTCTACGATGGCATCTTTCACCTTATAAGCCACAAACTTTGAGTGGCGAAACTCGTCGGAGTAGACCACCGAGTCTACGGCAAAAGTCGTGTCAAGGTCAAGATACTGGCTCCAATCGATTTTCCTCACAGCATTGTATACGTCGTCCGCATCCTTTGCCTTAAAATGCTTGATCGGTTTGAGAATGCGCACAGCCGTGCGCAGACAGAAGTTTGCACGATACATCATGGCTTTGTCGCCCGTAAACGACACCATTCTGCGCCCCAGTTGCACATTGTTTGCACCGAGCTCTGTGAGTTCTTGTGCCAATACTTCCTCAAGTCCCTGGAAGGTCTTGGCTATGAGTTCAAATTCTTGCATAATTTCTATGGTATATTGAAGCCTGCTTGCGCTATGATTATTTATCTTTCTGATAGTGTTTTCTTTTCTTATAGCGCTCTGTGAACATTCACACACTATTGATTCCTATAATCTCTCACACTCTTTCTCCCGCTGGTACATCGTGAGTAACCCACTTGTTGGCTCCGACAACGGCTCCCTGCCCGATGGTGATGCGGCCGAGCACGGTGGCGTTAGAATAAACGATTACGTTGTCTTCAAGTATAGGATGGCGGGGATTATTCTTGATAGGGTTGCCGTTGACATCGAGCGGAAAACTCTTTGCACCAAGAGTGACTCCCTGATAGAGCTTGACATTGCGCCCGATGATACAAGTAGCACCGATAACTACACCCGTTCCATGATCAATAGTAAAATATTCGCCTATTTGAGCTCCAGGATGAATATCGATGCCCGTCTCGCTATGGGCAAGTTCGGTGATGATACGGGGTATGAGCGGCACGTCGAGCCGGTAGAGTTCATGTGCAATTCGGTAGCAGGTAAGGGCACGGATGGCAGGATAACAACTGATTACCTCACCATAATTTTGTGCGGCAGGATCGCCTAAATAAGCTGCTTCCACATCGGTAGCAAGCGTACGCCTTACTTGAGGCAACATGCTCACAAGTGCTGCTGCTATAGCTTCGGCTTTCGTGTGATAATCGATACATGACCGACGATCTTCTTGTTGCTCGGAAAAACAGAGCCCAGCCTGTATCTGCGCAGTAAGCATGGAGAAAAGACGTTCCACTTCCATACCGATATGGTAGCGTACTGTCACAGAGTTGAGTGTACTCTTACCATAGTAGCCAGGAAAAAGAACGGCTCGACAGAGACTAATAATCTCTTCGAGTGCTGCCGACGATGGTAAGGGGTCGCCATGACGATGCTGATGGAAGAGTCCTTTCATCTTTGATGTATCGGAAAGTTCCTCTACCGTTTGCTTGAGCAGATTGGTATAGCTATTATCTGGAGGGGTCATTCGTTATCGTTTGCTTACTTATAAAGCGAAGTTCGAAGCAAAGGTACGAAAAAAAATTATAAGTATCAGATTATAAGGTACTAAGTATGGAAGGAAATAATATAGAGGGTGGGATTGAGTAAATAATGAATGACAGAACTAGAGATTTTTTCGTATAAAAAAGGACAAACAAGCTATTATAAAGAAACAATTGAAGCACTCTGTACATCTAAATATAGTACTCCACAGGGTCTGCTATGCCCGAACGGAGAGCATAACGAATAGCTTCGTAAGAGGTTGAGACGCCTAGTTTTCGAAATATATTCTTCTTATGCGTGATAATGGTATACACGGAAGAATTCCGACGTACTGCTATTTCCTTTGCGCTTAATCCTTGAGCAATAAGTGAGAGCACTTCCGTTTCGGAATGTGTAAGATGAGCCACACCGATATGTTCACTGCGACTAGCTAGCTGACTCTCTACGGAAGCACACACCATGCGTCGCCCTTGTTGCGAAGCATAGAGCGCTTGCAGAAATTCTTGGCGGGTGCAATCCTTCGTGAGATAGCTTACATAAGGCTCAGCTCCGAGCAATCGAAGGAAGTTTTCGGTGTATTCAGCCGATAACAGAAGCCAACGAACGGAAGCAAAGCGGCGAATATAAATAAGGAAATTCTCGGGCGAAGTAAAATCAAAAAGAGCGAAGTCAAGCACTACTATCGCATCGGGATATGTCTCAAGTTGACGTGCAAGATCTTCTTTCTTATGTACAAAAAGCAAAGGCTGACCAGCAAGATAGCTGGTCAGTGCATCGCTTGTAAGAGATTGATTATCAGCAACAATAATCATACTTGCAATATTCTTCAAAAGCGCAGCATGCGCTAAGGGCTATTTATACGGGATATTCTTCGAAAGCATAGAGAACAGTGGAAAGATAACGCTCTCCTGTATCGGGAAGTAGGGCTACGATAGTCTTTCCTTCGTTTTCGGGTTTCTTTGCAAGCTCAATAGCTGCATGAAGTGCGGCTCCAGCTGAGATACCCACTAGCAAGCCCTCCTTTTGAGCTAAGAGACGAGAAGCACGAATAGCATCATTGTCTTGAATAGGAAGAATCTGGTCGGCAGCAGAAGCATCAAAGTTTCTGGGCACAAAGCCAGCACCAATACCCTGAATTTTGTGAGGACCTGATGGATTTCCTTCGAGCACGGCCGAAGTTGCTGGTTCTACAGCATAAGCTTTGATGGCAGGATTATGCTTTTTCAACCCCCGCGAAGTTCCACTAAGCGTACCACCTGTGCCAACACCAGCCACGAAAATATCTACTTTTCCGTCAGTATCGCGCCATATTTCCTCAGCTGTGGTACGTGTATGAGCCTCGGGATTAGCAGGATTTTCAAACTGTTGAGGAATAAAACTGCTCGGATGCTCTTGCTGCAATTCTTTCGCACGGGCGATGGCACCCTTCATACCTTCACTTCCAGGAGTAAGCACGAGCTCTGCACCGAGTGCTTTGAGGAGATTGCGGCGTTCGAGGCTCATCGTTTCGGGCATGGTAAGGATGATGCGATAACCCTTTACAGAGGCTACCCATGCAAGACCAATACCCGTATTACCACTTGTAGGTTCGATGATTACACCTCCAGGCTTGAGCGCGCCACGTTTCTCTGCATCTTCTATCATGGCGAGTGCTACACGATCCTTTACACTACCACCAGGATTGAAGTATTCGAGTTTTACGAGTACGTGTGCTTTAAGTCCGAGAGTCTTTTCTACGTTCTCCACCTCAAGTAAAGGAGTATTACCAACTAGTTGGGTAAGTGAATGATAAATCTTGCTCATATCTTAATATGTTTTTGTGTTATCAATATGATTGTTTCGTTTTTACAAGTGCAAAGGTAGGGCATTTGGGAGCACGTAGCAATACCACAATTATGGTAGATTGAATAAAAACTTCACTTTCTCGGGACTTACCCCCATTAGATAATGCTTGTGCAGAGCATACAAAAGAAGTCCTTCACCGATGCTATATCAGTGAAGGACTAAACCTTTTACCTATGAACCAAAACCTTATTAGGCAAGCTTATTGATGTGATTCATCACACCGCTCTTGATGTTAGCTGCCTTGTTTTTGTGAATAATATTGTTCTTCGCAAGCTTATCCAACATCTTCTGAACCTTCGGCAGAAGTTCTGTGGCAGCTGCTTTGTCAGTCGTAGCGCGGAGCTTACGTACTGCATTACGCATAGTCTTAGCGTAATATCTGTTGTGCAGTCTGCGAGACGCCGTCTGACGAATTCTTTTTACAGATGATTTGTGGTTTGCCATTTCTTGTTATTCTTTTTTATTAGTAGTCCCTAGGAGAGTCGAACTCCTCTTTAGAGAATGAAAATCTCTCGTCCTAACCGATAGACGAAGGGACCATCGCATTTCTTATGCACTTTCGCATTGTTCTTATAAAGAACCGCTGTAAGGCTGATTTGCGAGTGCAAAAGTAGTGCATTATTTCATTCCAACCAAACTTTCCTCGCATTTTTTTCAAAAAAAGTGCTTTTTTCTGCATTTTTCCCCTTTTTCAAGGAGAAAATAGAAAATATAAAGGGCTAAAACGGTACTTTTGCACAGAAGAGCGGAAGTACAAGAAACAAGGAAATAAGGTTACTATAATTTCTTTTTTACCTGTTCAAAGCAAGCCCATCGCGTTACCCCGTTTGGTAAGCTAAGCACCATCTCGCTCCACTCATATATTATATATATTAACAAGGAGAATGAAAACAAGAGCCATTGTGCTGCACACGATACGTTACAACGACGAATCAATCATAGCCAATCTGCTCACAGCCGACCAAGGCTGTGTGGGAATGATGGTACGCATCAGCCGATCGAAGCGAGCTGCAGTAAAGCATTCGCTATTTCAGCCACTAATGATTCTCGATATAGAGTGGAACCATAAGCCCAAAGCATCACTACAACGCCCACAAATGGTGCAAGCTGTTTACCCCTTTACTTCCCTACCTTTCTCGCCCACAAAGATGGGCATAGGGCTTTTTGTGGCTGAGGTGCTCTATCATGCAGTAAAAAATGAGCCCGATACGCATGCCATTTTTGAATACACAATGCGTTCTATCGAATGGTTCGACATGTGCGAGGACGGATTCGCCAATTTTCATCTAGTATTTCTACTTCACCTCACGCATTTTTTGGGTTTCATGCCCAATGCCTACGAGGCAAGACCAGGCTACTACTTCGACCTGCGCGGAGCCTGCTTCACTCGTCAACAACCCCCTCACCCCGACTTTCTCTCTCCAACCGATGCCTCACTCGTACCCAAGATTCTTCGAATGCGCTACAGTAATATGCGTTTTTTCCATTTCTCAGGAGCAGAGCGATCGCGCCTTCTCCGACATATTGAGACATTCTATCGCATTCACATAGCAGGATTTCCCGAGCTCAAGTCGCTTGATGTGCTACGCGAGGTATGGAGTTCCTAGCATTTACTCTTCGCTTAATAGAAAATTCCTAGTATTCAATCGTCCGAGAAGTTTCCCACGCCGAAAATTCCCTCCGATGCTCATAAAATCGTAAATTTGCCCCTACATATGAAAGTTAAGATACATCCCTCGTGGGCCGAAGTGCTGCAACAAGAGTTTACCGCACCCTATTTCGAACAACTCACCACCTTTGTACGCAATGAATATACACAAGGTCCTTGCTACCCTCCCGGGGGCGAGATATTCAATGCCTTTAATCTCTGTCCGTTCGACCACGTAAAGGTTATCATCATTGGGCAAGACCCTTATCACGGACCAGGACAAGCCGAAGGCCTTTGTTTCTCAGTAAAAGACGGGGTGCGCATTCCGCCTTCACTCGTAAACATCTTTAAGGAAATTCACGACGATACAGGCCGCCCCATTCCTACCTCAGGAAGTTTGCGTAGATGGGCTGAACAAGGAGTACTCTTGCTCAATGCCACACTCACCGTACGCGAGCACCAAGCTGCCTCGCACGCAGGACATGGTTGGGAAACATTCACCGATGCCGTAATACGTGCGCTCTCCGACCGACGCGAACACCTCGTGTTCATCCTTTGGGGAAGCTATGCACAAAAGAAAGGACAGATAATCGATCGAACCCGCCACCTTGTACTATGTTCGGCCCACCCCTCGCCCCTATCAGCCTATCACGGATTCTTTGGCAACCACCACTTTACGCGTTGCAACGACTATCTGATTAAGCATGGACAGGAGCCTATTAGTTGGTAGCACTTCTATAAACTAAAAAGATTACTCTTAACTCACACTACACGAAATGGACAGAATTCCTCCTATTATACAAGTAGGCGACGTACTTTTGTCGTCAGACATCTTTACCGAATGCTTTTGCTGCGACCTCGATGCCTGCAAAGGGCAATGCTGCGTGGAGGGCGATAGTGGTGCACCGCTCACGCTCGACGAGGTGACGCATCTCGAGAATGTGCTTGACGAAGTGTGGCCAGAACTTAGTGCTACGGCACAAGCCACCATTGACCATCAAGGCGTGGCTTATACCGACTCTGAAGGCGACCTCGTAACAAGCATTGTGCGTGGGCGCGACTGTGTATTCACGTGCTACAATGCTGAAGGCTGTTGTTTCTGTGCCACAGACAAGGCTTTCCGTGAGGGTCGCACCTCATGGTGTAAGCCTATTTCGTGTGCGCTCTACCCTATTCGTGAGAAGCGCTTCAGCGGTGGTCTTGTAGGACTTCAATACCACCGTTGGGACGTATGCCGCCCGGCTGTAAAGAAAGGCCACGAGCTAGGACTTCGCATCTACCAGTTTTTGAAAGATCCTCTAACCCGCCGCTTTGGTGCAGAATGGTATGAAGAACTCTGTCAGGTGGCTAAGGAATTGGGGATAGAATAAGACGCTTCTTAAAGACACGAAACGTTTCCATCAAGACTAATTAGAGTCAACTAGCCCACAACAGACGCTAAGCTGGCGCCCAATTGCAGACTTCGCCATCATTTTGTATCACTTCGAAAAGCAGAGCATGACTCTCCCCAAAGAATTATCTTCCCCATCTTGCAATAAAGAATGATCCCTTCCTACAGGAAACTGTACGGAGGGATCATTCTTTTAAACAATAGGTTGCAAGAAATCGCAAATAGCCTGCTCTGAATATATTGGGGAAGGGATACGCGTTTCTTATCAGCGATACTTAGCCTAAAAGTTGCTTTACCAAGACTGAAATAGCCTTACCATCAGCACGTCCGGCCAATTTCTTACTGGCAATACCCATCACTTTTCCCATATCCTTCATGCTCGATGCGCCAGTCTCGGCAATAATGGCTTTTACCTCTGCCTCTAGTTCATCAGCGCTGAGAGCTTTGGGTAAATACTCTTCAATGATGGCAGCCTGTGCAGTCTCCTCTTCAGCAAGATCGGGACGTCCCTGCTCAGTATAGAGTGCTGCAGTGTCGCGGCCTTGCTTGGCAAGCTTGGACAGAATTTTGAGAGCGGTGGCATCGTCGAGGGTGTCGTTGGCTCCTGGAGCTGTCTTGGCTTCGATAAAATACTTCTTCACATTGCGCAAGGCTTCAAGACGCATCTTGTCCTTAGCCTTCATGGCTGCAATAATGTCTTTGCTTACTTTCTCAAAAATGTCCATTGTGTATTGTAAGTTTATTTATTATCTGATTTATCGCGTATATCCTTGAGTTGCATACTCGTACGACGATAGGTAGGCACGTCTTCTACGAAACGCAACACCTCTGGATTGCGAAGATCTGCTTCGGAGAAGAGATACACTCGCGGACGCGGGCTCTGCTTTCCACTCTCTCCATCGGGGTAGAATGCTTGACGGCGTCCGTGTTTCTTGATATTTTCCTCCGAACTGAAGTTGATGGTCACGGCTTCATCGGGTTCTGTATCCTCTTCCTTTCCATAAAGGCTGAAGCCCGAGGCTATGATAGTGATTTTCACCTTGTCTTCGAGCGAAGGATCGAATGCAAGTCCCCACTTAGTCCACACATCGGGAGAGAAGTGGCTCATAAACTCAGTAATCTCGCCCATTTCGCTCATACCGAGTGCTTGGTCGTTGCGATCGGAAGTGGTAATAGCTAGAAGCACACGTGAGGCTTTGAACACATCGTTGTTGTTAAGTAGCGGCGAGTTGAGTGCTTCGCATATAGCTTGAGACACACGTCCCTCACCCGCGGCATACCCCGTAGACATTACTGCAATTCCACCATCAGTGAGGGCTGTGCGCACATCGCAAAAGTCGAGATTAACACGGCCGTGCATTGAAATGATTTCCGTAATAGAACTCACAGCCGTAGAGAGCGTTTCGTCGGCACGCTTAAAGGCGTTGATGATGCTTAGGTCGGGATAGATATCACAGAGGCGTTGGTTGTTGATGACGAGCATTGCATCAACCTCCTTTGAGAGGGCATCGAGTCCATCAAGGGCTTTATCTATCTGCTTCTCTCGCTCAAAAAGGAAAGGTATGGTCACAATGCCTATCGTAAGAATGCCTTTTTTACGAGCTTCGTGAGCAATAACGGGTGATGCACCAGTACCGGTGCCGCCTCCCATACCTGCGGTGATAAACACCATTTTGGTGGCAGAATCGAGTGCTGCGTCTATTTTCTCTATACTGTCGAGTGCCTGTTCACGGCCCTGCACAGGATTACCTCCGGCTCCAAGACCAGCCCCCATCTGCAGATGGTCGGGCACAGGACTGTCAGCCAAGGCTTTACTGTCGGTATTGGCCACGAGGTAGCGTACCTCGGGTATGTTGTCAAGATACATTTGTCCCACGGCATTGCCACCACCGCCACCTACGCCTATCACCTTGATAATACTCGGTGTGGTTACATTGGCTAGCTGAATGAGGGGTGTTTCGAAAGCGTTGTCAGACATAACAGGTTCTGTGGTTAAGAAAGCGATCTGCATTCTCCCTACTTGATACACCATGGAAGGGGTGAATGCAGGATGACTGAAGATCGCTTTTGAAAGAGGATATTTTACTTGCGAGCAGCGTCAGGTTCATTGAACACTCCCTTTTATTTTCCTTATAGAAAGGAATTAGGAGTGAAACGCATGAAATGGGACTGCAAAGTATTCCGTATTTAGACTACGCAAAAGATATTACCGAACCTGCAGCTGCTGGACCAGGATTAGTTGCGGTCTCGGGCTCTATGGCAATGTTAGTATATGATTTTGCCTTAATCTCGGAGAGGGCTTCCTTCGAACGCTTGTAGGTAGGAGTGAGTTCTACGAGCGAGATAATCTCTTCATTGTCGAGGTCATCAAGTCCAAAGAGGAAGAAGCGAGGACGCTTGCGCATGGTGCCCTTATTGTCGTCGCCGTAGAACAGGTTACGGCGGTCTTCATTTTCTTCCTCACGCTCTGCCTCGTGTTGACGACGACTCTCGGCCTCAGCATCGAGTTTATTCTTGATACCAGGCACATTGCTGATACCGAAGCCTGTGGCAAGAATGGTTATCTTCACTTGCTTGCCTAGCGAGGGATCGGTGGAGAGACCCCATTTAGTCTCTACATCATCGTGGAACTTCGACATAAAGTCGTGTACCTCGTTCATCTCTTCCATCATGAGAGTGTCGCCCTCCTTCTCTGCACAGAATGAGATGGAAAGGAGCACTTTCTTAGAATTGAAAATATCGTTATTGTTGAGCAATGGCGAGTGAAGGGCTGCTTCAATGGCCTTGCTTACACGGTTCTCGCCCTCGCCAAATCCGGTCGACATAATAGCCACACCGCCGTCTTTAAGTACAGTGCACACGTCGCGGAAGTCGAGGTTGATAATGCCATGCATTGTAATAATCTCAGCGATGGAGCGAGCTGCGATGCTCAGCGTATCGTCGGCTTTATTGAAGGCCGAGAGTACATTGAGGTCGGGGTAGATTTCGCGCAAGCGCTCATTATTAATTACTAAGAGGGCATCAACGTGCTTAGATATTTCTTCCACACCATCAAGGGCCTGGTCAATTTTTTTATTTCCTTCAAAAAGGAAGGGAATGGTCACGATACCCACCGTAAGAATGCCCATAGCCTTTGCCTCACGGGCAATAACGGGTGCAGCACCAGTGCCGGTACCGCCGCCCATACCTGCGGTAATAAATACCATCTTCGTGCCGTCGTTGAGCATCGAATGGATTTCCTCCACGCTCTCTTCTGCAGCTTGGTGGGCTCGCTCGGGGCGATTACCCGCCCCAAGACCTTCCTTTCCCAGCTGAAGGCGTACAGGCACGGGAGAATCGGCCAGGGCTTTAGAGTCGGTATTGCATACCACGAAGTTTACCTCGTGGATTCCTTCACGATACATGTGGTTGACGGCATTGCCACCACCACCTCCTACACCAATCACCTTGATGATGTTGGGGGTCGTCGTGGGCATGCTCATGTCTATAAGGGGTGCGTTGTTATCTTCTGGCATAGTTATTAGGGGATGTTATGCGTTATCACCATCGTTTTCGTCGACGATCTTGCCGAACCAATCGCCAAACTTTGAGAATTTCTTCTTAATATTCTTCCAGCGCTGCTGCTTACGACGTTTTTCTTCCTCAATGCGTAGGCGCTCTTCTTCGGCTTCCTGGCGGATGCGCTCTTCTTCGAGCTGCTTTGCTGCTTCCTCTTCTGCCTTCTTTGAGGCTTCGGCTGCGGCTTGCTCTTCGGCAGAGAGTTGTTGCTCCTTTTCAGCGGCTTTTTCTTCTTCGTTGAAAAGGTCAGCCTTTCCCAACTCACCGTTACTGCAATTCATCTCGCCCTTATCTATCAAGGCAATGGCGGCATTGCAGTCGCCATCACTATTAAATCCAGGATAGTCGGAAGTGCGCAAGGGCACACGAATATTGCGTACAAAACGAATTTTCTCAAATTTCGTATCGCGCATGAAAGCCTTATCAATATCCTTCATATGCGAAGCTCCACCGGTGATAATGAGTCCGCCAATGAGCTGACTGCGATCGTACTTCGAGAGTGCTATCTGATTGTTAACATTGAGGATTATTTCCTCTACGCGGGCTTCCACCAATCCAGCAAACTCTTCGTAAGAGACTGTGCGACCATCGCGGAGCTTGATAGTCTTCTGATTTTCTTCATCGGTGGCATGCAACGCACTACCATATTTAAGTTTCAGATCTTCCGCTTCATCATCCTCAATCTGGAGCGACATGATATCGCGGTTTACATTGGCACCACCGAGAGGTATCACGGCTAAATGGCGTAGGAGATTATTCTTGTATACTGCCACGGAAGTGGTCTCTGCACCCATATCTACAAATACGCAGCCCGAACGCTTCTCTGGCTCGGTCAGCATCGCATCGGCCAAGGCTTGCACCGTGATGGGTAAATCGGCAATGCTCACTCCCGCCGAACGGAAGCAATTGCGTATTTCCTCGCGCACTGATGAGTTTGCCACGATATTAAGGTAGTGACCCTCTATACCGTCGGAGAGTATACCCACAGGGTCTATGGTATACTGCGTGCCGAGGTGAAATTCCTGTGGAACAGATTCTAGAATGTCGCGGTCGGGGTTGGCCGAACTGCGATTTTCATCACTCATTGCGTCAATCATCTCTTGCGTGATTTCCATCTTCGAGTCGAAGTGGCGTACCACGCTATTGGCTACCGTGTGCATGCCCATTCCGCCTATTCCCACGTAGACGCGGCTAATGCTCTTCTGCATCTTCTGTTCCAAGCTCGACTTCATGCTAGTGATACACTGTGTCATCTTGTTTACATTGTTGATGCGTCCCTTACGAATGAAGGTGGTAGAAGGTTCCTGGGCGAAGGCAAGCACCTGGATGGCGCCGTCGGGTTGTTTGCGTCCGGCCACACCGGTCACTTTAGACGAACCCAACTCGATAGCTACTATTAAGTTGTCTTCTGTTGGCATGTATGTAATCTTTTTTGTATTCGAGGGTTTATATCAGGTTTGTTCTCAGGTTTGTTCGGATTGTATGTGGCAAGCACATTCTTCTCACACGTTATGAACTATGTGCGTATGCATTTCTCTATATATAATATAGGTGTATGAGAGGGCCTCAACCTTTACGTTTCTTGCGTCCTATGATTTGGCTAATATGCTCCACCGATATTTCAGCATACTTGTTCCACCCCACCTGCGGCATTACTTTTTCGTAAAACGCATAAAGGTTGCGAAACTTCTGACTAATGCTATCGGTATTTCCAAAGGCGATGACATGTCCTCCGACTCGAGGCACTAGCTGCATACGTTGATCGGGGGATACGTATATTTGCTCTATCTGATTATTCCAAAAAGCGTCGTCGCGGAGGAATCGTCCGAGTTTAATAAGCTGCGTCTTAGCAAGAGACTTGGAGATACTTCCCGTAGCCACTACAAGATCGGCCGAATAGCCTTGAGGATTCATTAAGTTACCCTTGTCATCGATGTAATAATCGTCACCATTGTCGGCCATGATACGCATTAGAGGAAGACGCTGCTGTATGAGCACATTGACGGTGCCATTAGGAGCCTTGTAGCACATCACGGAATCGATGAATGAGTTCTTCTTCAAAGCCTTAGCAATGGCTATACCATCTACATGATCCATTTCGCGCCCCACAGGATAAAGACCTGATTTGCGTAGAAGCAAATCTGCCTCTTCTGCTGTAATAAAACCTGCATGAGAACTATCCATTATGGTATAGTCTACCTGTTGACACACCGTGGTATCGCCATGGCGTGTAAAGTCGGCAAAGGCAAACACCAAATATACGATGATGCCTACCAACAGGAGGAGTTTAATGAATGTCTTCATGTAGAGGATTTCTATTAAGGACTGAATCGCGTTTACTTATTCTCCAGAATCTTCTTAATTTGTGGAATATAATCTACAGCATCACCAGCTCCGAGGACGATGAGTACATCGAAATCTTTGCTCTCAACAAAGGTAGGAATATCCTTTTTCTGAATGAGATGCTTTTCTATACCAGGACGAAGATTATCGTAGATTATTTGGCTCGTTATGCCAGGAATGGGCTTTTCTCGAGCAGGATATATCTCGGTAAGTATCACCTCGTCAAGGAGAGACAGACTATCGGCGAAGTCTTTATAAAAATCGCGCGTGCGCGTATAAAGATGCGGTTGAAAAATTGCAGAAATTTTACGACCTGTGAACACTTCACGAATAGAAAGAATGCTTTGCTTTATCTCTGCGGGATGGTGAGCATAGTCGGAAAGTAGCACATGCTTATCCGACTTTAGTGCAAAGTCGAAACGTCGATCTACACCAGCAAATGTGGCCATACCCTTGCGTATTTCGTCGGATGTTGCACCTGCTATCTGAGCGAGTGCCATGGCAGCAATACCATTTTCAATATTAATACTGACAGGTACGCCAAGTTCTATATCGGAAATATTTCCCAAAGGCGAAACAAAGTCGAACACGATGCGACCCTCTCCGATGCGTATATTCTCTGCATGAAAGTCTCCTTCGGTACGATCGTAGCTATATACGCGAACGCCTTCTTGCGGATTGGCCTTCATCTTGAGATTGCGATGCATTATGAGAGCACCATCTGGCTGAATCAGTTCCGTGTAATGGCGGAAACTTTCGAGATAAGCTTCCTCTGTGCCGTAAATATCAAGATGATCGGCATCAGTAGCAGTGATCACTGTAGCGTATGGACGGAGGTGGTGAAATGAGCGGTCGAACTCATCAGCCTCAATCACTACGTAAGGACTTTCAGCTGAAAGCAGATAGTTGGTACCATAATTTTTCGTAATACCTCCCAAAAATGCATTACAACCCACATGGCTCTCATGAAGAAGATGGGCTGTCATGGAAGTGGTAGTTGTCTTACCATGCGTACCAGCTACACAAAGCCCCCTCATAGAGCGTGTCAACATACCAAGCACTTGAGCACGCTTCTGAATTTCAAATCCATTTTCGCGAAAGAAAGTAAGTTCCTTATGTGTAGCAGGAATAGCGGGAGTATAGACCACCAACGTATGTTCCTTGTCTTTACAGGCTTCCGGTATGAGATCGGGATTGTCCTCATAGTGAATATCGGCACCCTCGGCTCGCAATTCTTCAGTCAGTTCGCACGAAGTTCGATCGTATCCAGCTACAACGAGGCCTTTTGAAAGGAAGTAGCGCTCAAGAGCGCTCATGCCGATGCCACCGGCACCAATAAAGTATACAGATTTCATTGTCTTAGAATAATATGCTATTATTGCAAGCGAAGTTACTAGTCGCTACATTTATCTTTATATTCTTCAGCCGATTGCTCGATAAATCTCAGCCATTAAACCTCTTTTCTTGCCTCCTACTTTCCTCCTTCTGCTAGGCGTATCACTTCGTCAGCAATATCGGAAGCAGCATTGGGGCGAGCAAGTTGCACAATGTTACGACTCAAACCTTCAAGTTTATTATGATCCTCTACGGTATTGATTGCAAGAGGGAGAAGTGTGCGGCGCGCATCCGCATCGGCCACATAGAGAGCAGCGCTTTTCTGTACCAATGCAAGTGCATTCTTTGTCTGATGATCTTCAGCCACATTAGGCGATGGAACAAGAATCACGGGCTTACCCAAAAGGCAGAACTCTGATATGCTACCTGCTCCAGCACGTGAAATAACGAGATCAGCGGCAGCATAAGCCTGTTTCATATCGCTGATAAAATCCATTACCTTGAGATTCTCAGGACATCCGCGACGCTCTAGCTCTGCCTTAATCTGTTCGCTATAATACTTACCCGTCTGCCATACAAACTGCACCTTACTTTGCTGCTTCACAAGAGGAAGATTGCCCAAAACACTTTCGTTGAGCGTACGAGCACCAAGCGAACCACCCACAATCAAGATAGTACGTTTTCCTGGAATAAGCCCGAAAGAACGTACGGCTTCATCTTTCAAGACAGAGGTATCAAGCAAATTCTGACGCACGGGATTTCCCGTAAAGAGTATTTTTTCTGCCGGGAAAAAGCGTTCCATACCTTCGTAAGCCACGCAGATTTTACGTGCCTTCTTAGCAAGAATCTTATTAGTCACACCGGCGTAAGAATTTTGTTCCTGCAACAAGGTGGGTATACCCATCGATTCGGCCACATTAAGCGTAGGACCACTTGCATATCCGCCCACGCCTACAGCTACCTGCGGTTTAAATTCACGTACAATTTTGCGCGCCAAACTGCGGCTTCTCATAATTTTGATAAGCACGGGCACATTTTTGAGCAAATTCTTGCGGTTGAATCCAGCAATGGGAAGTCCCTTGATTGGGTAGCCAGCTGCAGGTACACGTTGCATCTCCATACGACCTTCAGCGCCAACAAAAAGTATCTTGGCGTCAGGGCGTTTCGCACGTATTTCATTGGCTATCGACACGGCTGGGAAGATATGTCCACCAGTACCTCCGCCGCTTATGATGACTCTCAATTCGTCGTTCATATCGTACAACTATATAGTAATGCGCAAAATTAGCAATTATTTTTGGTGTTGAATGATATTTTACCTCGCTTTTTTTCGTCTTTGTTTCTAAAAATGTAGCAAATGGGGATGAAAAAGAAAAATATCCCATTCAGGAAGCACACATTTTTCATGTATGAATGCTAAAAGAGAACTTTGAAAAGTTTTTTGAAGAGATAAAAACAGAATGTCAGTCTACATCCATCGAATGCATGCCTACCAAGGACAGGAAATATGTCAACAATAGACAAAAAGCTCCTAAAGAAAGCGAGAGCCGCCTGACTCCGAACAAAACCATACACCTTCCAGAGGATATAAGGAAAGCAGATTCTCTCGGTTGGTATTATCCTAACGTCCTTTTTGTTTGCCTATCTCCACGTTGTAAACAGATAAGTGACAAACTTTACAATACAAGAAAAACATTTTTCGAAACACGCAAACACTCCTCTCTGCATAGATAGAATTCAAGTTTTTTCTAAAAAAAGTCGTTTACTTATCTCGCAGGCATATGGTTGGGAATACTCATCTTTATTTCGGATTTAATCAAGGTGGGCTGAATTATCGTGCAAGTCGAATGCAATCAAATTTGCTTGAATTGCTGAGACGCAGCCGATAATGGCACTGAATTTAAAACCGAATCTTGAATAATTAGGTCAATAATTATCTCTACATTGGCATTCAAGTTACGCGAAAAGACCGTTCAAGTTATCATCCTTCGGTCGAAGGACGCATGTCCTTCGGTCGGGGGACGCATGTCCTTCGGTCGGGGGACGCATGTCCTTCGGTCGGGGGACGAGGACTTAGATAACGTTCTAAGAAAACTTCAACGGCCTTTTAGCCTAATAACAATATACTTGAAGAGGACACTGCAACGCACTGGACAACAACTGCTATCAAAGTTTCAGATCCTGCCCGCTCAAGTTAAAACCGAAACTTGAAGATTGAATTTTCCCCTTGTGAACGGAGAATTTCGTAGACTGCCAATGGAGTGATTCTAACTTCGTTATTATCACGCTAAAACTTTGGTCTTTCCGTTTTTTATTTGAAGATCTTCCCGTCGTTCACTGGGCGGTGAACGATGGGAAGATGTACATCTGGGAACGGGAAAATGTACATCTGAGAACGGCAAATGCGAAGCTCCAAAACATTGCTCAGAAAGGGTATGAGCAACGTGGCATTCCGCAGAGCCGTCAAATCTGTAAGAGCTTCACCCAAGTTCAACAATGAGGAGAAGATGGCGCTCATGCGAAAATACCATAAAGAAAAAGAATAGCAAGCGTATAGACTATTTTGCCTATACGCTTGCTTTACTCAGTCCCCCTTAGAAACCTCTGTTTGCGTGGCGAGATTTCGTTCACCTAGCAGTTTGCAACGGACTTTAGGGAGGTTCTATTCATTACATTCCCCCACCCGATTAGATGAGAGATGCTAATTCCTGTATATTGTGTGCCACACTGTAATAGTCTGATGGAGAACCGCTTACAAGTCCTTGTTCAAAGAGATTATCCAATGCAGCAAGGAGAGCATCCCAACAACCATCTACATCGTAGAACACCACGGGCTGATGACGAATACCTATCACGGTATTGGCCATTACTGTAAACACCTCGTCGAGCGTACCGATACCTCCGGGAAGAGCTACAAGCACGTCGCTTTCACGATTCATCATCATCTTGCGATCGCTAAGGTCTACACAACGAAAGGTTACATCTATTGCATCACTCACGAGGCCACGCTTCTCTATTATTTCGGGTACCATACCGTAGACACGCCCTCCGTGTTGCTTCACACTCTGTGCAAGCACTTCCATCAAGCCTTTACGAGCACCGCCATAGATGAGGATACGTCCCGTCCTCCCGATGAGTTCACCCACTTCGCGAGCAGCCTGTACATAGTTTTCAGGAAGATTCTCTTTCGACGAGAGATAAACGCCTATTTTTTGCATTTTTCTATGGTTTCATCGAGGATTTCTTACTTTCAGCACTTACCTTACAGCAATGCATTCAATCTCAATACGCGAATCCTTGGGAAGAGTCTTTACAGCCACTGCAGAACGAGCGGGGAAAGGAGCCGTGAAAAATTGTGCATAAACCTCATTCATTTCAGCAAAATCGGCCATGTCGGCCAAGAAAACACTTGTTTTCACCACATTATCCATGGTTAAGCCTGCCTGTTCGAGAATATGCTTAATATTGGTAAGCGACTGTGCAGTGAGTTCTTTAATACCACCCTCGGCATACTTTCCAGTGGCAGGATCTATCGGGAGCTGACCTGACACGTATACGATATTGCCAGCTTCGACAGCCTGACTGTAAGGACCAATGGCTGCAGGAGCCTGAGTAGTTGCGATAGGAGTTTTCATAATGTTGTATGTTTTAGTAAAAAAATGCAAGTAGATTTGCTGTTTGGTGTTTCCTTAGAATCCCTGCGACGAGTAAAAGATTGACAGTCGTTCTCCTCACGAAAGGATTAAAAGTATGGCAAGCCAATGGCTCACCGAACCAAGGAGCACAAAGATGTGCCATACTCCGTGATAAAAACAGCGATTATCATGAGCAAAGAAATACGTACCCGAAGTATAGAAAAGCCCTTCAGCTAGCAAGCAGAGCAGAGCTCCCGTACTAATATTACGGCATACAGGTTCGGCAATAAACACGAAAGTCCATCCCATGACCAGATAGATAAAGAGCGAAAGACGCGGGAAGCGATTGATAGCTGTAATCTTATATACCATTCCACCAAGAGCCACGCCCCACAATATGCCGAACACAGTCCATCCGAGCACTCCTCCCACTACGCCGATACACATCGGCGTGTACGAAGCAGCAATCATCACGTAGATACTGATATGGTCGAGCACGCGAAGCATCGCCTTCGTCTGGCCAGGCATGGCCCAATGGTAGAGAGTGCTGGCAGCATACATCAAGAGCATTCCACAGGTAAAGAAAGTCGTACCAAAGGCATTTTTCCAATTACTGCTATAGCCTAGGCGGAGAATACTCCATGCGGCAATGAGGGTAAACACCACACCTGCCAAATGAGTCAGCGTATTGAAACGCTCCTCGAGGGTTCGTTTGCGAATGCGTATCATGCTGCAAAGTTATAGGTTTGCTCGGAATACGAAGCGCTTTTACACAGGATTATTTTCCTCTCTCCTCATTATATTCTTGTCTCGATTAGTAACGATGGCTATAAGAGGGCGCTTAAAGCGAGGCTAACATGGGGAGAAACGAAAGTTTTTCCGTGAAACACTTTGCCTTTCGCCCATCATGCCGTAAATTTGTAGCATCAATCATTCTAACGCTTATGAAACTCTTACTTTTGGGCAGTGGCGGCCGCGAGCACGCACTGGCTTGGAAAATTGCACAAAGTGCAAAGGTAGAAACTCTTTACATTGCTCCGGGAAATGCCGGTACCGCACAGGTGGGCGAGAACGTTGCTATCAAAGCTGACGATTTCGATGCCGTAGCCAACTTTGTGGTAACACATGGAGTAGATATGGTAGTAGTAGGTCCTGAAGATCCGTTAGTAAAGGGTATCTACGACTATTTCAAGAATCGCGACGACGTGAAGCAGGTGCCTGTGATAGGTCCCTCAAAGGCTGGTGCCGTATTGGAAGGTTCGAAAGACTTTGCTAAGGGCTTTATGAAGCGTCACAACATTCCCACTGCGGCTTACGAGACTTTCGATGGTACTCAGGTGGAGGCAGGCTGCCAATTCTTGGAAACACTGCAACCTCCCTACGTGCTCAAGGCCGATGGACTCTGTGCGGGCAAAGGCGTGCTTATCGTGCCCACACTTGAGGAGGCCCAAAAGGAACTACGCGACATGCTCGGCGGGATGTTTGGCAATGCATCTAGCCGCGTAGTAATCGAAGAATTTCTCTCGGGCATAGAATGCTCTGTGTTCGTTCTGACCGATGGCAAGCACTACAAAATCCTACCCGAAGCTAAAGACTACAAACGCATTGGCGAGGGCGACACTGGGCTCAATACGGGCGGTATGGGTTCCGTATCCCCCGTACCTTTTGCCACCAAAGAATGGATGCAGAAGGTTGACAAGGAAATCATTCGTCCCACTGTGGATGGTCTCGCTGCCGAGAGCATTGACTACAAAGGTTTCATCTTCTTCGGTCTAATCAACTGCGACGGACAGCCCAAGGTGATTGAGTACAACTGTCGCATGGGCGACCCGGAAACAGAGACAGTCATGCTTCGCTTGAAAAGCGATATCGTTGATCTCTTTGAAGGCGTAGCTCAAGGCAACCTAGACCAGTGCCATGTGGAATTCGATGATCGTGCAGCCGTATGCGTAATGTGTGTATCTGGCGGCTATCCGCAAGCTTACGAAAAGGGTTTTGAGATTACGGGTACCGATGTTCCTGGAAGCGTAGTATTCCATGCTGGCACAGCCATGAAAGATGGCAAACTCGTCACGGCAGGTGGTCGTGTCATCGCTGTAAGCTCATATGGTAAGGACAAGGCCGAAGCACTAGCCAAGTCAATGAAAGGCGCCGAACACATACAATTTAACAAGAAATACTTCCGCACAGACATTGGTGCGGACCTTTAGTAGACGACAGGCAGGCTAATATGATGCGCTTTGCGCTCAATAAGTGAATGGGTTGATGCCAAGAAAAAGTTTCATAGAAGCTTTCATGGCCAACGCACCGCACCATTGGCTCTAGTCCACATTAGCCTTTTAGGGTGGTTATATTCATTCTGAAAGAGGATTTTGTGTGATAAGGAAAGTTTACTTTTGATAGTAAGTAAATAAAGAAACGTAGCAAATTATGTGACTGATTTCACTATCAAAGAAGTCTGAGCTTTCAGTTCACCTATACTCAATCCGAAAGTTGAGACACTTTCTGTTTCAGAATGAATTGCCCCCTAATACATTTGCCCACTCTCCAATAGCAAATCAACGTTGTGCACACACTGAGAAACAATATCGTTTCGGGCACGCTCACCCTGCCGATTATGGCACTCGTCACATTGGCATTGTGGATACTGCCCGACCCCGCCGATTGGCAACTATGGGCAGGATTGGCCGTGACAGGGCTCTCGGCCTACCTCATCATGGAGCTAAACAATCGCAACGCACTGCTGCGCATTCGTTCCCGCTTGATGAGCACCACATTCTTATACCTCATGCTCGTATGTCCCGCGCTCCATCGATGGGATTCGGGCGCATTGGCTGTGCCCTGCCTCGTGCTGAGCTACTTCATGCTATTTGCCTCCTATCAGAAAGCAAGAGGCGAGGGGTATGTGTTCCATGCTTTCTTGTTTCTCAGCTTAGCGAGCATCAAGTTTCCTCCTATGCTAGTGCTGGCCATAGCGAGCTATTTTTGCATGATATTCCAACTACGCAATTTCACGTGGCGCACATTCTTAGCTGGTCTGCTCGGCGCGATGGTACCCTATTGGTTCTACGCCGCTATTGCTATATGGGAGAACCAACTTGACACGGCATTCCTATACCTAGAGCCGTGGCTCTCTCTCCCCCAGCCCGACTATAGCCAGCTCTCTCTTCCGCAATGGATTACAGCGAGCACAATGGCCTTCCTTGCCATAATGGCGCTCGTTCACTTCTTTCATACGGCCTACAACGACAAGATTCGCACACGTATGCTTATCTACGTCATTACCACGATGGAATTTATCATCATGGCCGGACTATTGCTTGTCCCGAAATACTTCGACGAACTGATGCGTCTCTTTATTGCCAATTCGTCAACGCTCATTGCTCACCATTATGCATTGGGAAAAGGACGCTTCTTCAATGCATGGTTTTACCTTATACTCATGCTCTTGGGAGCATTAGGCATCTACAATTATTTGTTCTCTGCATAAACATCTTCTCTCCTCCGCTATTCACACCTCTATTTATGGATGCACTTTTCACAATACTCATCCAACATGGTGGCATTGGCATGTTTGCCGCTGCTTTTCTTGCTGGGAGTTTTTTCCCTTTCGCCTCCGAAGTGGTGATGGTCGGTCTGCTAGCTGCGGGCACTGATCCCACAGAGCTTTTGCTTTGGGGCACTGCAGGCAATGTGCTTGGCGCGTTGTTTAATTATGGTATAGGCTCACTCGGCAAAGAGGAGTGGATAGAGCGCTGGACAAAAGTAAAGCCAGAAAAGCTTGAGCGTGGTAAGCAATGGATTCACCGCTATGGTGCATGGGCAGGTCTGCTGGCTTGGGTGCCTATCATCGGTAGTGTGATTACAGTGAGTATGGGCTTTCTGCGCACAAAGTTAATCTACTCAATGATTACCGTAGCCATTGGTAAGTTCATACGCTATTGGCTACTGATTCAAGCCTATCGCGTAGTATAGAGTGGGAGTTCCCATATAAAGTGGGCATTGCCACCATTCAACCAATACTATTTAGTCAATACCTGATAAGTACTGCCTAATATTTACTAACTTTATTTATTCTTCCCTTCCCTCTCCTATGCGACACATTTTTCACCTATTTCTTCTCTTACTGCTTAGTCTCAGCGCTTGCAAAGGAGGAAGAACCTCTTCCGAGAAGCCCATACTCACCGTGAGCATTGAGCCACTGCGATGGGTAGTGAGCCACATAGCAGGAGAAGATTATGAGGTCACCACCCTCATGCCGCAAGGAGCAAGCCCTGAAACTTACGAACCCACGCCAAGACAGATGATTAACCTAAGCCAGAGCGAAATTCTTTTCAGCGTGGGAACAATGGGCTTTGAGCAAACGCGACTCAGACAAATGGCAGCCTCCTCGCCCGAACTCCATCTAGTAGAACTGCGCGAAGGCATCACTCCCATAGCCGAGGATGGGCACCACCATGGGGCTGTGGCCGAAAGCATCGACCCGCATCTATGGATGTCCACACAGAATCTTTGCTTGATGGCTCGACAAGTGGCACGCACACTCAGCACTCATCAACCTGCTCGCCGCGCCTACTACGAGGAACGTCTCAACATGACCATAGCTGAACTAGAGGAACTTGATAAGCAACTCCGCTCCACCCTGCTGCATGCCCCTTCCCGCACATTCCTTATATACCACCCCGCCTTGGGCTATATGGCTCGTCAGTATGGACTTGTGCAGCTAGCAGTGGAACATGACGGCAAGGAACCCTCGGCGGCATCATTCCAGCAACTCGTCAATACATGCCGAAGCGAGGAGATAAAAGTGGCCTTCGTCTCAAAAGAACATAGCGGACAGGCAGCCCGACGCATTGCGGGCGAGGTGGGAGCTCGCATTGTAGAAATCAATCCCTTGGCCTACGACATAACACAACAAATGAGGCTTATTGCAAAATCACTGACCCAAGAATGAACGACAACACAATACTGAGTATAGACAATGTGTGCCTCAGCTACGGCGAGCGCCACGTGCTTTGCCACATCAACGAGCAACTCGGTGAGCGCGACTTCGTGGTGCTCACAGGACCTAACGGTGGGGGCAAAACCACGCTACTTCGCCTCATCGCAGGACTGCTACAGCCCACGTGTGGCAGCATTGAGCGGAGAGAGCACGTGGTGATTGGCTATCTGCCACAATATCGCCATATTGATCGTCAGTTTCCCACCACCGTTGCCGACATTGTACTCTCGGGAATGGCTTGCCGAAAGCAGCTCTGGCAGTCGTTCAGATCTGAGCATCACAAGCAGACTGCTGAGGCACTCAAACTATTCCACCTCACCGACCTTGCTTCGCGACCCATCTCCGACCTCAGCGGTGGTCAGTGGCAGCGCACGCTCCTAGCCCGTGCCTTCGTATCAAAGCCCGACCTTCTCTTGCTCGACGAGCCCGAAACGCATCTCGACGAATCCTCCCGTACAGAACTTTACCGCATCCTCGGCCACGAGGCTCAAAAGAGAGCGATTGTAGTAGTGAGCCACGACGAGCACCTCTTCCCCTTTATTGAGCATCGCAAGATATGGCATGTAGAGGAGAAGAAGGTAACAGAACATTTTTAGAACTTCACTCTCACAAGAAAGGTCCTCTAAAGTTTCCCACCCTCTTTATTGGGGATGGGAAACTTTAGTTATATTAGCCCGTTATGGGTTGGAAAGCACTACATTTGCGTGATCCGAAAAAGCGTATATTTTCGCACCGGAAAATTCTTTAAAGGAAATTCCTCACTCTGTGCTAGAGAGAGGCGAAAAACTTCAGAAACTCTTCCTCATCAGGGAAAAAGTTCGCTCTCCAAAAAATCTAGTTTTTACTCTATCCATCCACCTTCGGCACTCACACCGCGAACGGAAACATCGAGTGTCTGGCCATCGCGCGAGTTGGTGAAGAAAAGCAACGAGGCTTGCCCTTTCTCATCAGTCTGAACTGAGGGATCCCAATGGAGCGTACGACGGATATCCTTATCGCTGGGAAGGTCGGCTGTGCGATAATTGGGGGCATAGAAGTTCGTCTTTACGGTGAAACCTTGAATGCGACGACGATCAACACCACGTTTACTACGATAACGATAAAAATCTGGAATGGTGTAGATATAGACGGAATAGCGCTTGGTACTATTACGCTTACTCTCGCCCGTCACGGCATCAGTGGCATAGGGGTCGGTCACTACGGCAATATATTTCACCTCCTCAGCTAACAATTCATCATAGGAGCCACCCGTTTCAGCAGCAGGTCTATTGTTGTAGTAGACCTTTAGGGAGTGAGAAGAATTATTCTGCCTATCAAGTTCCTTGAACAATTCATTCCACGAACCCGTTTCGAGCGAGGTGAGCTTATCAAGTTTCTCTCCATCTTCGGTGATAACTTGTCCAGTTTCCTTATCGACAGACATTCCCCAAGAGTTATAAGGATCGGCCACTTCCTCCGCACTACGTGAAGTAGTATATCTTCCCAAGCCTTGTGCTGCCGAAAGGTAGTCCCAACCTCTATTTTTCTTATCTCCATCGTAAGTTACTTCCAAAAGACTCACAAGATTGCCCACTTCTCCGAGGTCGATACCCAAGTCTTTGGCATGCTCCACCATCCATTCGGCATTGTAGAATTTGGTAGCAGCTTTCATGCCATGTTGCGGCCCTCCACCATAAGAGAAACGATTGCCCGTAAAGCCATGATACTTGCGTTTAGCCTTTACTTCCACGCCCTTGAGCAATGTGGAAGAAATCCGTGAAAGAGTGTCGGTCCATTCAAATAATTCGGGTTTATCCGCTCCTACCTGTTTAAACGATACGATGCTATCTTCTACCACGGGAATTTTCAAGTCTAGATCGGCTGCCGTAAACGGACGCGGTTCGGGGGCGAACCATCGGTCGAGCGTGAGGCGACTCCAGCGCTTTTTATTTTCAGAATCGCGCGTATTAAACTGTCCGATGTAGTCGCCATTGAAGTCGACCATCGACTCGAAGGCGAAGCGACCTAGACTATCGGTGCGTGTAGTGCCCTCAATGGCATTGCCCTTTAGCGAATATGCACGAAAATTGAGCGAGAAGTTGGATTGCGGCGCGCGCCTATTGAAAGTATAGAGGCCACCACGCAGTAAGAGTCGGTCTTCGATGGGCTGGCGCAGGCGGAAAGTATCTGCTCCACACATCACGCTAAACGTGTTGGCCGTCCATCCCTGTACCATGAGTAGGAGGTCGAGCATGCGACGATGAGCAGCATCGTTTTTTTGGAAATATAGGTCGGGACGCGCCACGTAGCCACGAAGCTCGGACGAAAGTAGAAGGTCGGCCACAAGTCCACCATCATTAGGATCAGTAATATTGCCATTCAGATCGCGCACGGCCACAGAGAGGGTAGTCTTTACGGGATTCCCCTTAGCATCGGTAAGTTGCAAGCGTAAGGCAGCAGGTTCAAAAGGACCATACTCGGCCTTGTTTTGCGAGAGATGTACGGTTACGTGACGATTCTCAGCCTCGTTGGGCTGAACCCATACCAAGCGCGTACATTGACTATGGCCTGCTACATCGAAGAGTTCCACCCGATTAACACCTGCACGCAGGGCTTTGCGGGGCACAAAAATATCAAGTCCTTCACGGGGCACTGTGAGTGTATCGAAATAACACGTCTTCTCACGACATATTACAGCCAAACCCAAGAGACTTTGAGCGGTGAGAGCTGAGTCGTTGGCTGTGATGGTCACGTCTAATCCATCTGCGCCCATCTTCGTAGCAATTACATAAGCCTGCGTAGCTTCGGGCAGAGTGAAACGATTCTTTCCTTCGCGCACTCTTCGCTGATGGTCTTTTAGCAAAGCATATCCTCCACGCACCTGGGCGGGAAGGAGGAAAGAACCCATACCCTCATATTCGGGCGAAGTCTCGCCAATGAGTTGCCCGTCATCATCGAAGAGTTGCAACGTATCTTCCACAGCTTGGCCACGCCCATCAGTCAGTTTATAAGCAATACGCTGCTCCACTCCCTTGGCTCGCAATCCCCCCTCAGGATAAAATTCTAGCAAGCGTTCCTTTGACTCTTTCATTATATACGGACGCGGACACCCTATGGAGATGCCGCCATGCTCTGTGGGCTCGGGGATGGAAAGGTCGGCTATATTAGTAGAGAGCGATTGCTCTAACTTGCGCTGCGGATTAGAGGCCGTAAATACGGGAATGACACGCGAGAAGCAGGCGCTCTCTCCCCAATTAGTCATTTCGCGGGTGTAGGCACGAATTTCGTAATAACCAGCACGAACAGGAAGTTTGAGTTTGAAACACCCATCGGCTTGCCCCAACGAGTCGAGCCTCAACGTCTGTTTTTCCACGAGTTGTCCGTCGGCATTCAACAGTTCTACATAGAGCACGCGGCTCAACGTGGTGGGAAGCAAACTTGACGCCCTCACCACATAGGCTTTATACCAAATTGAATCATTCTCGAGATAGGCAGAATTGTCAAGGTGAAGATACACTTTCTCTCGTGGATAGGTGCGATCGAAGCCCGAGGCTGCCTTGAACCACTCAAAGAGTCGCTCGGCCTGCATTGTAGGGTCAGTGACAGAATGGGAATGACGGACTTCGGCCGATGCCGCAGGATGCATCGTGAGTTTCTCCTCAAGATACGACAGATTGCATCTGCCCTGCAGAGCATACACACGCACAACAGACAGTAGAGAAACTACAAGGCATAGTGCAAAAAGGGTAGGAATATATCGAAAGGACTTCTTCATAGCAAAAGTGAGTGTTTTAGCAAATAATAAAGTCTGCGAACTTTATCGTTGCAAAGATAGATGATAAGGGGAAATCAAACAAGCAAAAAGCCATACAAAAAGCGTTTCTACTGACTATCTATTACCCATCAAGCCATTCTTTTCCACATGAAAATAAAAAAAGATGGACCTAAGTAACCCATAGCCGAAAAATATTTGCTACTTTTGCGTGATTTACAGAAGGTAAAACAAAAAATCCATAAACATAATCAGATGAACGTGATAACCAAAACCGTTTCGCTGCCTGATGGACGCACCATCAGCATCGAAACTGGCAAATTGGCCAAGCAAGCTGATGGCGCCGTAATGTTGCGCATGAACAACACCATGCTGCTTGCCACCGTTTGTGCTGCAAAGACGGCTCAGCCCGGCACAGACTTTATGCCCCTCCAGTGTGACTACAAAGAAAAATACAGTGCAGCAGGCCGATTCCCTGGCGGCTTCACAAAGCGCGAAGGCCGCGCAGGCGATTATGAGATTCTTACCTCACGCCTCGTCGACCGTGCTCTCCGTCCCCTCTTCCCCTCCGATTACCACTGCGAGGTATATGTCAACATCACGCTCTTCTCAGCCGATGGTGTAGACATGCCCGATGCCTTGGCTGGCTTCGCTGCCTCTGCAGCACTCGCTGCTAGCGATATTCCCTTCGAAGGTCCTATCTCTGAGGTACGCGTAGCTCGTATCAATGGCGAATACGTGGTCAACCCCACCTTCGACCAGCTCAAGCAGGCCGATATGGATATCATGGTAGGTGCTACCGAAGAGAATATCATGATGGTGGAAGGCGAAATGGACGAAGTGCCCGAAAGCGCTCTGCTCGAAGCCCTCAAGGTGGCACACGAAGCTATTAAGCCCATGTGCCAACTCCAAAAGGAACTCTCTAAGGAACTCGGCACTGACGTGAAGCGCGAATATGATGACGAAGTCAACGACGAAGAGCTCCGTCAGCAGGTAAAGGACGAGTGCTACAAGCCCGCCTACGCCATTGCTGAAGCAGGCGACCACGACAAGCATCAGCGCGAGGATGCATTCACCCAAATCCGTGAAGACTTCAAAGAACGCTACGCTGCAGCTCACCCCGAGCTCTCAGCAGATGAGCTTGAAGAGAAAAATGCTATGGTAGACCGCTACTACCACGACGTAGAGCGCGACGCTATGCGCCGTTGCATCCTCGACGAAGGCAAGCGTCTCGACGGACGTAAGACCACCGACATCCGCCCCATCTGGTGCGAGGTTTCTCCTCTGCCCATGCCCCACGGATCGGCCATCTTCACTCGTGGTGAAACACAGGCTCTCGCTACCGCTACGCTCGGTACGAAGCTCGATGAAAAAATGGTAGACGATGTACTTGATAAAAGCTACATGCGCTTCCTCCTCCACTACAACTTCCCTCCCTTCTCAACAGGTGAAGCCAAAGCTCAACGTGGTGTAGGCCGTCGTGAGATTGGTCATGGTCACCTTGCATGGCGCGCCCTGAAGGGCCAGATTCCTGCAGACTATCCTTACACCGTACGCGTAGTAAGCGATATTCTCGAATCCAATGGTTCTTCATCAATGGCTACCGTATGTGCTGGTACACTCGCCCTCATGGACGCCGGTGTGCCCATCAAGGCTCCTGTAAGCGGTATCGCCATGGGATTGATTAAGAATCCTGGTGAAGACAAATATGCCGTATTGAGCGACATCCTCGGCGACGAGGATCACTTGGGCGATATGGACTTTAAGACCACTGGTACTGCCAAGGGACTCACCGCCACACAGATGGATATCAAGTGCGATGGTCTCTCATACGAAATCCTTGAAAAGGCACTCGCACAAGCCAAGCAAGCCCGTGAGCACATTCTCGGCAAGATCCTCGAGACCATGCCTGCTCCCCGTCCCGAACTCAAGCCCCACGTACCCCGCATCGAAGCCTTCGAGATTCCTAAGGAATTCATCGGAGCCGTTATTGGCCCGGGCGGAAAGATCATCCAGGGTATGCAGGAAGAGACTGGTGCAACTATCACCATCGAAGAAGAAGACGGCGTAGGCAAGATCCAAGTATCAGGTCCCAACAAGGATAGCATCGATGCAGCAGTAGCCAAGATCCGTGCCATCGTAGCCATCCCCGAAGTAGGCGAAGTATACGACGCCAAGGTAGTAAGCATCATGCCCTACGGCTGCTTCGTAGAGTTCATGCCGGGCAAGGAAGGCTTGCTCCACATCTCAGAGATTGCCTGGAAGCGCCTCGAATCAGTCGAGGAAGCTGGCATCAAGGAAGGCGACACCATTCAGGTGAAGCTCCTCGAGATTGACGAGAAGACAGGCAAGTTCCGCCTTTCTCACCGCGTGCTCGAAGAGAAGCCCGAAGGTTGGGAAGATCGTCCCGCACGCCGTCCACGCCGCGAAGGTGGCGAAGGCCGCCCCGCACGTCGTCCCCGCAACGACTAATCTCGAAACAATTGAATGAAAGATAAGCCATAGAAGCTTGAAGCCCCCTTTCACCCCCACACGGGTGATAAGGGGGCTTTTTTCTGCTCCAAATATGCTATATCATTCCACTATTTGGGGTCAGCGGATCTTTTCGGTTGTATGATGAGGGAAGTGACTTATATGCCGTCCACAAATGTACGTCTTGTCTTTCAAGAATTTACATTTGAGGATGACAAGACGTACATTCCAACATGTCGCACAGGACAATCATTTCCCGTGATATACGTAAATACTCAAGGCCATTTTCACCACATGAAATAACATCTTCACACGTCAAAGAATATTTATCGTAAAAATCTTGTACTTTTGCAGAAACTTTTCGTACAATGAATCTGTTCACAAACGATATTAGAGAAAATATTAGTATAAATAAGTTCACATGGCTACTCGCCCTTGTGTGCCTATGCTCGCTATTCCTTTTCTTGGACGATACGCTATTTAATACGCGAGGAGAACCAAGAGAAGCAGTAGTGGCACTGTCGATGCTAAAGGAAGGCAATTGGGTGCTTCCCATCAACAATGGTATTGATATGGCCTATAAGCCCCCTTTCTTCCACTGGTTGGTAGCACTGTGTTCACTTCCCTTAGGCTACGTGACGGAATACTCGGCACGTATGCCATCGGCCATTGCGCTAAGCATGATGACATTAGCAGGATTTCGCTTCTATGCTCGGCGTAGAGGCTTGGGGCTAGCACTCGTAAGCAGCCTTATCTTACTGAGCAATTTTGAAGTACACCGAGCTGGCGTGGCTTGTCGAGTAGATATGGTGCTTACGTGCATGATGGTGCTCTCGCTCTATGCATTATATCGATGGACTGAGCGGGGAATGAAACGTGTGCCGTTGTTGGCTGTGCTTTGTCTGAGCGGAGCTTTCCTTACCAAAGGACCGGTAGGAGCCGCGCTGCCTTGCCTCGTGACGCTCATCTACTGTTGGATGGTGGGCATGGGACTTTGGAAACCATTACTGCGACTTGTGGGCGTGGGGTTACTTTCGTGCATTCTACCCGTTGCATGGTATGCTGCCGCTTGGAGAGAAGGAGGCGATAAATTCCTACACCTCATATACGAGGAGAATGTGCTCCGGCTACTTGGCAAAATGTCGTACGATAGCCATGTCAACCCGTGGACGTACAATGTAATGACAGTCGTAGCTGGTTTTGTGCCTTATACGCTGCTCGCCCTGATGATGCTTTTTCTTGTGAAATGGAGAAAGTGGAAATGGAACAAGACATCTTTTAAAGCCCAAAATCACTCATATTGGGAGCGACTGAGAGGCATGGATCATGTGCGATTGTTTTCACTGCTCAGCCTCACAATTATATTCGTGTTCTACTGCATTCCGAAAAGCAAACGCAGCGTATATTTGCTGCCCATTTACCCTTTCTTGGCCTACTACATGGCAGAAGGTGTCATGTGGCTTCGGAGAAATCACTGCCGAGTGTTATATGCCTTTGGTTGGACGCTAGCGAGCATTGCCGCACTGCTCACGTTGACTTTTCTCGCACTGAGAATGGGCTTTGTTCCCGAAGTCCTCTTTGCGAAAGGACGACATGCAGCAGAAAATCTAGCCATGTACAATGCATTGGCTCATACGCCACTCACGGTGATGGGATGGCTTGCTATGCTTCTCCCCATACTGAGCATTGCATTCTTCGCTAAGAATGGACGAAAGAGTCCGATCACGGGGATGTTTGCCCTCGTCTTCAGCATATTCTTTGCCCTCGACGGCTTGTATCAGCCCCTAGTGCTCAACACGAAAAGCGATCTCTGCGTGGCTCAATATGTGGAGCGACTTGCTCCCAAAGGACGCATTTATTCTTTCCGAACGGACTTCACACCAGGCAATCCGCTCCATCCTTTCACGGTGAACTTCTACTTAGGCAACCGCGTCGTACCCTTTAAAGCCTTCCATCCGCAGGAAGGACTACTTCTTGTGGGCAATGACGACATTGAGGCATTTAAGCAGCGCTACCCCACCCTATGCATCGGGCTAGTCAAAGACTTCCATCGCCGCAGTTGCGATGACCATAAATACATCAAGCTCTACCGCTTCGCTCCATTCGCATCTGCCCATGAATGAGAATCGCATCTCCCGCCGCATGCTAAACCATCCACGCTTGGCTTTTGCGCGTTTCATAGCCGTGGGCGTATTTGCCACAGCGCTCCACTATGGGCTTTATCTTATGCTAAGAGCATGGATGCCCCTAAGCATAGCCTACACCGTGGGTTATGCGACGAGTTTCGTAGTTAACTTCTATCTTACAGCCTACTTTACTTTCCACTCTGCCCCATCGTGGAATAAATTTGCGGGCATGGCGGGAGCGCACGGTGTAAACTATCTCTTACATATCTGCTTGCTCAACCTTTTCCTATGGTTGGGCATACGCTCTGCGCTAGCCCCCATCCCCGTGTTTGCCATCGCCGTGCCCGTCAACTTTCTATTAGTAAAATTTGTATTCAAACGCTCATGAAATTAGTCATTGTAGTACCCTGTTATAACGAGGAAGCCGTGCTTAGCGAGACTACCTCTCGCCTATCGTCCATCATCGCCCACTTGCAATCGGAAGGCGCTATCACAGAGGGACAGATACTCTATGTCAACGACGGAAGTCAAGACGCCACATGGAGCCTCATAGAGCGTTTATCAAAAGAAAATGCCCTAGTATCGGGCATTAGCTTGGCTCACAACGTGGGTCATCAACACGCACTTTGGGCGGGGCTAGAATGGGCCGCCGAACATGGTGATGCCACGGTATCAATTGATGCAGATTTACAAGACGATGTAGAAGCCATCGCAGAAATGGTGAGGCTCTACAATAAGGGCATTGACGTAGTATTCGGCGTGAGGAAAGAACGCTCTACAGATACGTGGTTTAAGCGTACTACGGCGCAGATGTTTTACCATCTCATGCAGAGCATGGGCAGCAACGTGGTATACAATCATGCCGACTTCCGTCTGATGAGCCGTCGGTCTTTGCAGGCACTCATGGCCTTCCCTGAAAGAAATCTCTTTTTGCGCGGCATGGTAGCATCACTAGGATTCAATACTGCCACGGTCTATTACGATCGCGCTGAGCGCTTCGCGGGAGAGAGTAAGTATCCGCTTCGCAAGATGCTTGGCTTTGCGCTTGATGGTATTACCTCTTTCTCTGTGCGTCCGCTACAATATATCACGCTCTTGGGCCTCATCTGTATGTTCATTTCTTTTGCTGCTATCGTTTATGGCATAGTGATGTATTTCCAAGGCAAGGCCATTGCAGGATGGACATCTGAGATGGTAAGTATATGGTTTATCGGCGGTGCTATTCTACTTGCTTGCGGCATCATCGGAGAGTACGTGGGAAAAATCTATACGGAGGTAAAGCGCAGACCGAGATACTTTATTAGCAAGACGGCTAATTTGAAGTATTAAGTATAAAGTAACTCATACTAAATCCGAAACTTAAATTCCTTAGCAATTTCATACGTAACACTTCATCTTACCATCAGCGAACGAAGCTATTACCGTCGCTGAATGAGCATCATTTGCTCTGCCGCTGCCGTTCGGCAGCTTTACCGCTGCCGTCCGGTAGAGCTACCACTGCCGTCCGGTAAAGCTACCACTGCCGTCCGGTAGAGCTACCGCTGCCGTCCGGTAGAGCAAAGAATCCTCATTTCAAGATGGACATACAATGATTTCGGAACAGAACGATAAGCAATCAAGCTTGCTTGCATTGCTGAGACGCAGCCAATAATGACGATAAAAGCCCAATGCCGCTCATACTAAATCCGAAATAAAGATGAGTATTCCCAACCACATGCCCGCGAGATAAGGAAACGACTTTCTTTAGAGAAAACTTGAGTAAAGTAATACTTTCTTGCAAAATTTCAGAGCCTACTGGGGGCGAGGCGTCGCCCCCAGTAGGCTCTGAATAGATTTGCTGCACCAGTTAGCTTTAAAGCTAAGGTAACATTATAACCTCATAACCTTAAAACTCTAAACTAACCTTAGAACGTCAAGCGGAACATACCGCGAATGCCCCACTTCTGCGTGTCAGAATTGATATAGTTAAGGCGACGTACATACTCTATGTGGAAAATCTTGAAAATGTTGTGAATACCCACCACCACTTCAAAATAAGGACGCTTCTGATCCATCACACGCGACTGGAATTTAAAGTTCTCATTGCTCCAATTGCCAGGGAAGTAAAGTAAACGCGAATCGTTCTGATTCTTCTCCAAGAAAGGATTATTCTTGCTTGTAAGCGTGCCCCAGAGCATGTTAAAACCTATATACTCGCGCCACTTGAGCTTCTTAATCAAGGGTATACGGTTGAGAATCTTACCATTCAAATCCCATGAATACATGAGCGACACGTAGCGGTCGTTAAGAAATTCCATATTGTCTATAAGATTGAACGTGTTGTCCTCCATAATATACGAAAGGTTGGCTGCTGGCATGATAAGCAAGGGGAAGGGTACTTTATTCCACTGCACACCACCTTTCATCATAACGTCCATCTTACCCCACGAAGCCAACCAAAAACGCTTATATATGCTAGCCTCAGTGAGATTGTAGGAATAGTCAGCTCGACCAAAGTTATAGAGTCCCGTGGTATGATTAAGACTGAGAATAGGAGCGTCATTATTAGCTGCGATACGACGCTGCTTGGTATTAATCCACGTCACTCCGGGCTGGAATCGAAGTCCGAGACTGAGATCGTACGTGCGGATATAAGGATGATTGAGCGAAGCATCTTGTGAGATACCTCCTTGATGGATGGGCTGATAGAAGAGGCGCGCCGTAGGCGAATCCTTTGATGTGCGGGCTTGGATATTGAATCGCAAACCATTGGCCCATTCGCGATCCCAAAGAAGTTTGTACGTTTCGTAATACATCATGTGGCCTACGGTAGTCCACTTGAACGATGTAAACACGTTATCCTTATCCGTGGGAAGGAACTTATCGGAAGGCGACATCACATCGCGCGAATAATTAAACGTGAGATTATTTACCGGGAACTCACGGGGCAGATAAGCCTTTTTATTGAACGAATAAGTCACCTCGCCCATTCCCTTCCACTTTTGATCTTTGAAGCCATAAGCGGCATACCCTCTAAAGAAGAGGTGTTTATTGAAGTTGGCCGTAGTCTGTGCTGAAAGGCGCAAGCGTAAGCCATCCACAAAGTTTTGCGTAATCATTGTGTTCACAGGACCGATATCCACCTTGGAAGGTTTATCGGGGTTCACACTTGTCTCAACGAAATTTTCGATAAAGGCTTTCGCTATCCACAATACGGGCTTGAAACCTTTCACCTGTTCGAGTTTGCGAATAAGCTGACTCATGGAACTCTCACTCTTGGTCAGCGAATCGGCTCGGTGCTCTTGCCAGAACTCCTTGTCTTGCATCTGCGCATTAGCTGCCGTGAGCGTTTCCCCCTTAAACTTGAAGGTCTTATCGGGAATGGGGGCGAACGAGAAGTTGGAATATTCCGTAGAGCGCTTCACCTGAAACTTGTGTAAGAATTTAGCTATTTTGAGTTGCACGAGCATGTTGTCCTTGGTGAGCACCTGTTCACCCGTGGGAAGCTGCTGAAATTCTTGGATGATACGCATTCGATCCACAAAGTTGACATCGCTTCGCACGGGAATACCCATATCAACCTTGCGCACACGATACGTGCTATCGGCCATGATGTAGATGCTTCCCGAAAATCCAAAGTCTTGCGGATTGTTGGGAGTAAAGTCCACCTGTATGCAACGATCCTTATTATCTACCATGAGCGTATCGACGATGAAGTAGCGATAAAAACTAATGGCCGTTTTCGACGAGATAGGGCTCGTAAAAGGATACTGCAAAAGGCGTACTTCGTCTTTGTAGATATCCACATCGGTGAAGCAGTCCTTGAGCATGGTATTGACGATGTCGCCCGTATTGAGCAATTCGTTAACACCATTGGAACGCTGACCGAGGATGATGTTTTTTTCCGATCGTGGTTCACGACGGAAGATAAGGCGGGTCACTGTTTCATCCACTGAGATAGGAAGGATGAGTTTCCCCGTTTCGTTACACACCTCCACGTGGTCTTTAAGGAAGGGGAACTTTTTGAACTTTCCCTCCTCAAAGATTTTGTCGGTTACCTCGTTAAATGCGAAAGTAATCTTCGAATATTTGTCTATGCTGTAATAGTCGTGATGGTGTAGGTCGCTACTTTTTTTAGCAGCGATAACGCGGCGCATGAGTTCCACTGCGGGATTGTTCTTGCGCGAATACTTCGTTTTCTTTCCCGTGACCTCTGCCGTACCGAGCGACTTTTCCATAGCGTCGATTTTAAACACTAAAGAATCGCCCGCAGTCTTTACTGCCACGGTTTTGGTTTCGTAGCCTATCACGGAGAAGCGCAGACGTCCAGCTCGAAAAGGTAGCGAGAAGTGTCCGTCAAAGTCAGTCTGTGTGCCACCACCACTTGTGTACACAACATTGACGAAGGGCAGTTTCTCGCCCGTCTTAGAGTCGACCACCGTGCCCGAGAGGGTCTGCTGTGCCATCGCCATGCCGACGTAGGCTATTAGGAGTGTGAGGAGTGAGATTATTCGTTTCACGGGAGGAAGGAGTTGGAAGTGTTTAGAGGTTATAGGGCATTCAGCCCTAATATCGGCTGAATAAATTTCTTGTAAGAGAATGAAAAGCCTCATGCCCCATCCCGAACATCGGGAGCGAAGCATGAAGCTTTTCATAGTTAAGGTGGAAATACTTCTGCTAAGGAAGAGGAGCGTAAGGCTCTTACCAGAGCAGAGATATGTAAAGTCTATATTATTTTAGTCGATTTCCTCGTCAGCCTCGTAGCCACCCATTTCACGGATTGCATTTTTGAGCATGACATACTGTTGGAAGAGGTGGTTGATGGGCACTTCACCTTGCGTATAGTCGTGCATAGGGCTCTTGAGGAAGAAGCTCAAGAAGCGCTGCGTGCCATAACGTCCCTTGCGAGCAGCGAGGTCGGAAAGGAGCACGAGGTCGAGCAACAGAGGAGCGGCAAGAATAGAGTCGCGGCAAAGGAAGTTGATCTTTATCTGCATGGGATAGCCCATCCATCCGAAGATATCAATGTTATCCCATCCCTCCTTATTATCGTTGCGGGGCGGATAGTAATTAATGCGAACCTTGTGGTAATAGTTCGAGTAGAGATCGGGTTGTTTGTCGGCCTCGAGAATGCTTTCCAAGGTAGAAAGTTTCGAGACTTCCTTTGTGTGGAAGTTGGCTGGTTCGTCGAGCACCAGACCATCGCGGTTGCCCAGGATGTTGGTAGAGAACCATCCACTTAGGCCGAGGCAGCGCGTACCAATGATAGGAGCAAAGCCCGACTTTACAAGAGTTTGGCCTGTTTTGAAGTCCTTACCGGCAATAGGCATCTTGGTCTTTTCGGCCATTTCCCACATAGCGGGAATGTCTACCGTGGTGTTAGGAGCGCCCATGATGAAAGGAGCACCTTCGGCTAGGGCTGCATAGGCGTAGCACATAGAGGGAGCCACGTGTTCGCGATCGTCGGCCTTCATAGCAGCTTCGAGCGAAGCAAGAGTGCCGTGTACCTGCTCGTCAACGGGTACATAGATTTCAGTAGAAGCGGCCCAGATTACGACCACGCGATCTACACCCTTTTCGGCCTTAAACTTGCGAATATCCTCGCGCAGAGCTTCCACCATTTCCCAACGTGTCTTACAATCTTTCACGTTGTTACCATCGAGGCGCTTGGCATAGTCCTTATCGAAGGCTGCCTTCATAGGCACAATGGCTTTGAGTTCATCGCGAACAGGCTCAATGTCACGATCGCGGAGCACCTCCGCATTGAGTGCGCTCTCGTAAGCATTGGCAGGATATACGTCCCATGCGCCAAACACAATATCGTCGAGCGTGGCTAGGGGCACAATCTCTCCGTAATGAAGATATTTCTTGTCCTTTCCGCGACCTACGCGAATCTTGTCATACTGAGTCATTGAACCGATGGGCTTTGCCAAGCCCTTGCGTGCCATGAGCACACCGGTCATAAACGTGGTGGTTACAGCGCCGAGGCCTACGCACATGACGCCTAGTTTTCCTTGTACAGGTTCCATATTAATGGTTTATGAATTAGGTTGGATATTTGGTATGTGAGAATGATTTACTCTACTTTCAGATTTAACTTGGACGGGATGAACACCCTAGGCTTTCTAAATCCGAAACTTCATTTAGGGTGGTTGAAAGGTTGTTCTCGGCTGCCCTTGCTTGCTCCTTTGCTTCATGAGCAAGAAAGGAGAGGCTGCTTGGACAGCTTACTTCTTGAAACTACAAAAATGCGAAAAGTTTACTAACCTCACAATATTTCCCCTTATTTTTTTGTTAGAATCGGTAAATGCAAACGTTTTTAAAGAGAAAAGGAACACTTTCTAGGATGAAAAGAGATTCACGATCACACATTCTCTGCTTCCGCTTTTCCTAGATTGCTCACCATGTGCTACGGAAGCTATATCTTTGCTTTTATATGTCATCATTCAGATCACCCCTATACTTGATTCACCTTGTTTTCTCCACACGTGCACGGCTTTTTCATTTAAGTTCAGAGTAGAGACATAGTATTCCCTACCCATTTCGTGATGAAATGAGTAAATCTACAATAGTTGCGTTTCAAGGTTTTTATATTGTTCTCTTCATTTGACTGTTTGCTTTTTTTGATGCAAAAAATGCAGGAGTTTGGTAAATATTTATGACACAGACTTCATCAGTTCGGCCATGCCTATTATCACTTTTCTGCGTCATGAAGATCAATGAGTTAGGTAGAAATTATGGGTGGCTTCGGGGAGCGCAAGCAAAAAATAAAAAAAGGACAAGCGTTTCTTAATGAAAGAACCGTGCCACACGTGGCAATTAGTCCGAAGTTTTTTTCTTCGTCTGAATTATTCAAAGTATATTTGCAAGTGCAACATAATCAACAATTTTAAAAAGTATTTTATATGAAGAAAACATTACTGCTATGCCTCTTCTGCCTACTTACAGTCACGCAACTGTGGGCGGCAGAAAAGCCGAAGGTAAGCGTCGGCAACGACGTGACATGGTATCTCGTTCAGATGTCGAACGGGAAAGGTGTGCTCACGGCGCAGGGCGACGGCGAAGAAGTGCTTACGGGCATGCCGATGGGACGAAACACTCAATTTTGGAAAATTGAAGGGTCGGAAACAACAGGATATACCCTCACAAGCCGTTCGGGTCTCACGCTTTATACCACTACCACGGAGAAGAATGGTATGTTCAAGGCCGGGAAAACGCCTAACGCCAACAAATATTTCGTTTGGCAAACTACCACTAACACCACCTATTCTGGCGATTTCGTTATTTCACCAAAAGAAAATCAAGGTGTGTACATGAACCAGTGGGCTGGTGCTGGAATAGGCAAGAAACTCGGCCTCTGGAGCGACCGATCTGATGAGAACCAACCGCTCACTTTCATGAGTGAAGAAGATTTTAAGAAGATGGGCAATAATCTCTCCTTGATACCTTACCCTGCTAGTGTGACTAAGGGCGACGGCTCTTTAAGTCTATCGAAAATCGATGGTATCATGGCAACGGGCGAAGCTTCCTTGCGCTATGCCAGCGAATTTGCTAGTCAGGCCAAGCGCACGCTAGGCATTGATCTCCAAGTAAACCCCGCTTCTGCAGCCTGCGCCATTTCTATGGTGGCCGACAAGACGCTCGAACACGAGGCTTACCGACTGAGCATCAATGCCTCGGGCGTGGAAATCGCTTCGGCCGATAGCACTGGTTTCTTCTATGGTCTGCAAACCCTCAAGCAGTTGCTGCCAGCGGCCATCTATGGCAAGACGTTGCAGAAAAACGACGGATGGACGCTGCCTTACGTGGAAATCGTTGACAAACCCAACCTCGGCCATCGCGGTTTCATGCTCGATGTGGCCCGCCACTTCTTCTCCAAAACAGAAGTGATGCGCGTGCTCGACGTGATGGCTTCTTACAAGATGAACCGTTTCCACTGGCACCTCACCGACGACCAGGGATGGCGCATTGAAATCCCTGAATATCCGCGTTTGACGGAGGTGGGAAGCGTGCGTGCCGGTTCGTTCTCTAATGCAGGCGGCGCTTCGAAGTTCTTCGACGACACGGAATATGGTCGCGGCATGTGGTATTCGCTCAGCGATTTGCGCGAAATCGTGGCCTATGCCAAGGACCGCAACATTGAAATCATTCCTGAAATCGACCTCCCGGGACACATGGTGGCTGCCGTGGCTGCTTATCCCGAACTGAGCTGTGATCCTTCGAAGTCTTACAGCGTGCGCATCGACGGCGGTATTTCGAAAGACGTGCTCAACATCGGCAAGGACGAAGTGGTTGACTTCCTCAAATGTGTGCTCGGCCACGTGGCAGAGGTATTCCCTTATAAGTATATCCACCTCGGCGGCGACGAATGTCCGACAGACCAGTGGGCCAACAATGCCGACTGCCTACGCCGTGTGAAGGAAGAGAATCTTTCGGGCGTCAACGAACTCCAGTCGTGGCTCGTTGAAGAACTGGGTCTCTATCTGAAGGAGAAATATGGCAAGGACATCGTGGTTTGGGATGAACTCCTCTCACACTGGAATGCCGACAACAAGGTGAAACCCGTCATCATGGCCTGGAACAACATCAGCTTGAGCTCCAAGGCTGCCGACAAGGGTTTCAAGAGCATCGTGGTGCCTTACCAGTCGCTCTATCTCGACATGATGCAGGCGCCGACGGCACAGAGAGATATTAACGAGAAATACCAAGGCGGATGGGGCGACAACTGGGTCAACAGTGTGGAAACCGTCTACAATGTCAACCCCGTGGCTTCGCTCTCAGGACGTGAAGACTTTTGTTTGGGCGTTCAGGGAAATATGTGGACTGAAACGTGCAACGACAGTATAGAACTCGAATACCAGCTCTTCCCGCGCCTCTTGGCGCTCTCTGAAACGGGATGGCTGCCGGCTGACAAGAAAAACTGGATGAGCTTTTATATGCGCCTTCAGACGCAGCGCAGCGTACTCGATGAAATGGGCGTAACGTATGCCACTCACTATTTCGAAAAGCCCGAACTGACTGCGGCGCAAACGGCCATTGAAGAAGCTGAGGGTATCATTGCCGCTGCCGGCGATTACGTTGGTCTGCCTGCTGCCGACAAGAAAACAGCACTGACAGAGGCGCTCAGCAATTTGAAGGGCGACATGGAGAATGCTGACAAACTCGCTGCCCTGACAGCATCTGTTAGCCAATACAAGAAGGCAGACATCACGATGCCGGAAGAGGGAAAATACTATCAGATTCTCTCTGCTTCCACTTATTACAAAGCAAAGTATGAGGGTTCTTCGCTTTATGCCAGCGACAACAACGTGCGCTTCCACTATACGAAGCAATATGAACCGGAAGAAATCTGGCAGTTTGAAGCCACAACGGGTGGCTATAAGGTGAAGAACGTGCTCACGGGCAAGGCTTTGACCATGCCGACAAGCAATGCCGAGAACATGACGCTGACGGCAAACGGCAGTGTGATGAAAATTGCGCTCGCCACCAAAGCCAGCGGACAATACACCTACATTCCTGCCGTGCTCAACATATCTTCTAGTGACAAATACCTCACGGCCGACTGCACAGGCTATGCCAAGAGCGGCACTGACGCTGCACTCTGCTATCAAGGCACATGGCGCATTGTGGAAGTGAAAGACTTCACCTTTATGCTCAATCACCTCGTTGGGAAATGTGAAAGCATTTTGCGCAACACGAAACAGGGCGAGATGGGCGAACCGACAGAAGCGGCTCTCAGTCTGCTCAGCAACGAAATCATCACACCAGCTAAGGTGCTGATTGACAAGGGCGCTGTTTCGCGCAGCGAATACGACAAATTCCTCGCACTCTACGCGCAGTTTGTGGCCATGCCGCGCACCTCTGTGCTTGACGCGCTGGATGAAGGTTACTACTATAACTTGCGTAACGCCTATTTCACCAACTACCTGGCCATGGCTTCCACTTCCAACACGGTACAGCCCCGCACGATGAGCGAAAACACCGACGCCTACCAATGGCGCATCCGCAAGAATGCCGATGGCACGGTGAGCATCTTCAGCAAGGTGGGTGACCAACCGGCTTATCCGGCCTCCGATGCCGAGACCAAGAACATCCTCTTGGGCAAGGAATATTCATGGAAGCTCGACCAACACACTTGCGACGAAGGCAAGACGGGCGTCCGCATCATCTCTGCCTCTGGTGATTATAGTTGGTATGTCAATGCTAGCAGCTGGGCCAACAACGTCATTCTCAAGCCCATTGCATGGGGTGCCAGCATCTGGACATTTGAGAAACTCAACATCTTAACGTCCATCAACAATGTCAACACCTCTTCTGTCGTTTCTTCCAACGTCTATTACGACCTTCAGGGAAGACAGTTGCATCAACCCCTACAACATGGCATTTACATCAACGGAAACGGAGAAAAGTTGATTCGCTAAATGATGGTAGAGATCTGGCGTTTCTGAAATACTCCTTTCAGTACGCTTGAAGAAAACATGGAGACCAAACGTTCAAAGGACTGTTTGGTCTCCATGCTTTTTTGGGGGAGGAGGTAATGTGGCACGTATACACGTATGCTATATGTTTACAACCTTTACAATCAAGCCATGTTTCCAAGCCATTTTAATCATGTTTTTTGTGCCACGCGACTTACCGTCCCAAAAGGCAACCAAAGTGCCAGCCATACGAGCCATTTGCTCATTTCGCCGCGGACCAGCCGATCGCCCATACGTTTTCCAGTCGGCAGGAACAATACGCAAAGGCAGATTGTGTTCGTGCGCAAATCGTTCGCCGAGAGCGTCCACCCCCGTTGCACCACCCGAAATAATTTCAATTTCTAACTTGCCGATAAACTTGCCGATATAGTTCATCATTTCTTTTTCAACAACTGAGTAGTCGTTAAAGTTACGACAACCTGCAATAATAATGTGCATCATATTTGAAATAAATTAAAGAACGTGTATATATCTTTATACGATTAAAGATTTCGCATATCGTTGTTTTGGGCAGTTTGTCTGCAAAAAGTCCGCAGAATTTATTATTATTAGACCGATTTTATTGATTTATTGATTTATTGATTTATTGATTTATTGATTTATTGATTTATATTTGCAAAGAAAAAATGATTAGTAAAACCTATCTTAGATATATTTGGCTCATCGATACAATTGACAAGTCAAGAATACCTCTCGATTTTGAACATATCGTTAAGCTATGGCAAGCATCTCCTTATGCTTATATGGGCGGTCTATCCATCCGCACCTTTCACGAGCATCGCAAGGGCATCAAAGAGATGTTTGACATTGACATCGCATGCGACAAATCTTCATTGTTCACATACTATATCAAAAATCCCGAAGTGCTCAAAAAGAATACTTGCGCACAAATGCTATTGCGTAAGTATAGCGTTCCACAAGATTTCTCAACCTTTAGCATGATGCGCGACCGTATTATATTAGAGGAAATACCACACGGAACGGCCTACTTCGACGCCATCATTGAAGCCATGCGAAACAATACTGAAATTGTAATTGACTATCAACGTTATGAAGGGCAACTTGAAACGTTAACGTTACAACCTTATGCTCTGAAAGTATACAACAGGAGATGGTATGTGCTTGGTTACATAAAAGAAAAAGAGGCCATTAGGCATTTGGCATTAGAACGATTTATTGACTTTCATGCTACAAACATTCAGTTTGATTTTCCGAAAGACTTCATACCCCGAAAGTACTACGATAATGTTGTGGGAATTTATGTGAATGACCAATTGCCCCTTGAAAAATTAAAAATCAGAGTATACGGTGTAGAAGTGGAATATTTGCGAATGTTGCCTCTACATAAATCGCAATATGAAGTTAAATCAAAATACGGCGAATACGCCGAGTTTACGTATCGTGTATGTCTAACCCCCGATTTAAAATCAAAACTATTGGCTTTAGGCTCTCACGTTGAAGTATTAGAGCCACTTGAATATCGCGAAAAGATTATGTCTGAAATTAAGGATGCAATGAATCGGTACCTTATGAAAAGCTAAAAAACGCCACTTCTCTGCTGAGTTTTTGCAGAAAATGGCTCAAAAATGCTATGTAGCGCGATTCTCATTCGTATTATATATTATAGGAGAACAAACGTTCAAAATAAATAACAAACACCAAATTATCACAACCATGCATAAATTCACGAAACTGATACTTGATGAATATAATCGTCAAGGTATCAAAGTAACTGACCAAAACGAGTCTGCAGCTTATGTATCTCCCCTTGTCGAACTCTCAGATGCACAAAAAGACATCTTGAGTAAAGGAGACGGTCAAAAACCAAATCAGTACAAACAGATCAACTCCTCTACTGGACTTGCCGTTAATTACTATAAACTTTTAGAGGAGTTGGGCGAAATTTCCGAGCTCGTTTTCGAATACAAACCTGCTATTCCTTTAAAAAGAAGCAGCAAGAATGCAAACCTCGACGTCTTCTATAAAAGGAACGGAACTTTGTACTTTGTTGAAAGCAAATTTCTTGAGCCATACTACAGTGCCAATGAAGACATCAACGATGCTTACCTTGACAAAGATAGATATCCTATCGAAGTTGAAGCCTTTAGAGATGATTGGCATCAATTGTTTGAACAGTCAAAAGAGTTTAAATACCTTGATGTGACACAACTATGCCGCCACCTACTTGCGTTGTACAGATATACCCACGGCTACAAAAACTCTACATATCAAGGAGAGCCTGTCGTTTTTCAAAGTGTGATGTGGAAAATGACAGAGCGTTTTATGAATCTGCTTTCTTCATCTGAGCGTGATGAAATGAATGAAAGAGTCAATACGCTCAAAGAAGAAACCAACAGATGCCATGAAATGTTCAACACACTCATTAACAAGGTGGGTTGGAGTAACATGCAGTTTGAAACACTTCATTACAACGACATATTAGGCGAAATAAAACCTAGCAAATATTACAACGACTTTTGTAAGAGATATTTCTTTGAATAGGTACTTTTACAATCTCTACAAAAGTTTGAGAAGGAACATGAGGGGCTGAGAGAGGAGCAGAAATAAGCTAACGTTCAACTTCTCAAACAATATGTGCTATGATTAAAGCTATCGTAATAGTCATCGTCTTGACCATAGTCATAGGTACTTACGTGAAGATTAATCGATGCATTGTCTCTTAATCTACAATTTTAAATGCGTTACTTTGGATATTATTAATTCTGATGTAACGCATTTTTATAGACTCAATCACAGTTTGAGAAGTTGCAGAGATAGCCGAACACATGTCAAGTGTAAAGAGTAAGCATCCCATGCAGACCGTATTGTAGAAAACAAATAAGCCAAAGTCCTGATAGATAGACTGAGACTACCTTGTTCAAGCCGTTTGTAATATACTACGAATCCGCCACGTTCCCAATGAAGAATTTTTACTAAAGTACGTGATTTGTTTGCAAAAACATAGACTTCTTGATTGGTAGGACTATACTGATACGTACGAATAATGCCGCAAAGCCCTTCTACGCCCTTTCGCATATCTATGCCTTGAGAATAGAGATGGTAGATGTTATTTTCGTTCAGACAAAACATAAGTATTTTTTATCTGCAAAATTCGGGCTTTATTGGAGGCTTTTCAATACGGCCTGCATGGGATGCTTACGTATACACGCAGAAGGTGGAGTTAGTGTGGGGAAAAGTATGCAACTTATACACTCCTTTGAGCAGAGAGGAAGGAACTTTGCATCACGACAAAGGCAATAGCATTCAAATATAAAAATATCCTACGCGAGCTCTTCCCTCCTTAAACACTTCAGCCCCACTCCAAGGAGTAGGGCTGAAGATGTATTATATCAGAAAATTATTCCGTAGCGGACTTGCTACCCTTATCGTTTGGTCTACGACGACGGGGACGATGCGGACGAGGCTTCCGACCATCTTCACCATCCTTTTTTCCTCCTGCAACAGTAGGCTTTCCTTCTTCAAGTTCCTTACGAACTTCGGACGAAGGCTTCTGTCCGTTAGGACGACGGCGACGACGATTCTGCTTGTGTTGACGAGCAGCGGGGTCGGTATCTGTGGTAGCAGAGTATTCTCCGAGATGCTCATCGTGCTCGGTGGAGAACACTATTTCATCGAAGGATATCGGCGGCAAATTGCAAGAGCTAGTTTCGCTTGCTTCCTCTGCTTCTACGGCAGAGATAGGCGCTTGACTTGTTGTAGTAGAAACAGGTGCAGCCGATTCGGCCTCGTGAGCGATTGGAGTTTCCTTGGCAGCTTTGTCTGTCGCAGCCTCCGTAGTATTCGCTGGAACAGAAAGAGCGGTGGGAGCCTCATCGGCGGTCACAACGTCTTGAGCAAATGCCTGAATTGCACGTTCTAAGTCGTCAGGAGCAAAAGGCGATTCCATATTCTCCACTTCAACAAATCTTTGAAGCTCTTCTACAGATTCGGCTGCCTCATGCGCATATTCCATGGCGGATTCTGTAGCATCGTTATCGGCGTCAATGACAGACTGCGCATCCTCAAAGGTCTCATCGGCAATAGCAGCACTCACAGAGTCGACCACCTCGGGAGTAACGTTGGCGGCTTCAGAAGCAATCATATTCTCGTTGACCTCTTCGTCTGAAGGTGTCAACTGTGCCACGGGCTTAGGAGCCATGGTTTCAGACTGCTTGGGAGTCTTGACTGATTCGGGCGAGAGAGCCGGTTCGGATAGAGATATAGGAGTCTCCGCATCGGTTTCCTCTATATGCTCAGCCACGGCTTGAAGCAACGAAGCGAGAGCTGATTTCTCTTCTTTCGGTGCCGCTTTCTTGGACTTTACTACAGGCTTTTCGGGCTTGCTGATGGTCTTTTCCTTGACCATCAATGCGTTAGCAGCCTCAGCTTGACTAAAGAGGTCGAGTTCCTCGGCTTCAAGACGCGCCTTGTGCTCTTCTTCACGAGCTTTGCGCTCAGCATCAGCTTTTGCCTTTGCAGCCTTGGCTTTGCTCTCTGCCTTTTCACGAGCCACACGCTCTGCCTCAGCAGCAATTTCCTTCTCACGAGCAGCTTCCGCCTCCTGGCGCTTACGCTCTGCCTTGGCACGCTGGCGCTCTACCTCGGCCATGCGCTCAGCTTCGCGGCGTGCTACTTTCTCTTCGGCCGAAGAAGCACCCTTTTCTTGACCTTTCACGGCATCACCGAGGGTTTTCGCTCCACGATTACGTGTGCGCTTCTTGCGCAGTTTTTCATCTGCCTCCAAGAGTTCGTTTTCCTGGGGAGGAGCGGGAATGCCCATTGCTTCATAGTCTGACAACGTACGCTGAGGCTCTGCGGGCGGAGTGTCGATTACTTCATAATTAGCCGCAGCATCGTAGGCTTTATCATAAGCTTCGTCGGAGTCGGAACGCTGACGCTGCTTCTTCTCTTCCATCACGGGGGCATCGGCTAATATGGGTTTGCCACCCCGACGAGAATTAGCAGACTTGAAATTATCTTCTATCTCATCAATCTTAGGCAGCGCGAAACTTTCTTCCGCCTCCATCGCAGTGCGCTTCTCCTTGCTACGGAAAATACTATCGTACGTCTTAGGCTCACGGCGCATGCGGGTGAGGGCTTCCTTGGCAGCTTCCTGCTGGCTTTCTTTCTTCGAACGGCCACTTCCGCGACCGATCGTGATGCCTTCAAGCACGATGGAGGAATGGAAACCACGCTCGCCATCGCTCTGGTCGTTGAACTTCGTATTGATACGATTCTTCTGCGCCCACTCTAAGAGTTTACTCTTAAAGTTTACTTCCTTCTGAGCCACATTGTCGAGGTCAATATACGTACCGATAATGCGATTGGAAAGGAACCAATGACACGTTTTATACCCACGATCGAGATAGATAGCTCCCATAAGAGCTTCGAAAGCATTGCCGCCAATGTTGGTGTGGCTCATGTGTGTGCCTTGGGCAGCGATGATGAGTTTTTCTAACCCCATCTGCGTAGCCAACCGATTGAGCGACTCGCGCTGCACAATCTTGGAACGTGTAGAAGTGAGAAAACCTTCACGCTTTGTGGGGAAATGGCGGAAAAGGATATCGCTCACAATGCTCTCGATGACGGCATCGCCGAGATATTCTAAACGTTCGTTGTTGAGCGGACGTACAGGCGTATCAAGACGCGATTTGCGATCTTGTCGGCGGTCGCGCTGAGCGGGACCACCCTTGCGGTCTTTGCGGTCCTTGAAAGAACCTGCACTGGAACCACCATCCTTGCGGTAACCGAGCGACTTATGCGAGAAAGCCACACGGTAGAGCTCTATGTTGTGAGGATAGAAGCCCAATATATCATAAAGGGCCGAAAGGAACTCCTTGTTCTTGCGAAACGGGAGTTTCATCCGGTCTAAAAGATTGAGTATCATAATAAAAAGGGGTAGAAGAATTGTCCATCACAACAGCCCCTCCCCCATCCTTTTCCCATCACGGGAGAGGGGATGAGGAAGGGGCTGTATAAGATGGATAATATAGCAGACGTGAGATTATGCCTCATACTTCTTCACAATGCAGCAGGCATTGTGACCACCGAAGCCGAAGGTGTTGCTCAAAGCAGCACGTACGGTGCGCTTCTGTGCCTTGTTGAAGGTGAAGTTGAGGTTGTAGTCGATGTTCTCGTCGCGATCGTCGTCCTCGTGGTTGATGGTAGGAGGCACGATGTCGTTCTTTACAGAGAGGCAGCAGAAGATGGCCTCTACAGCACCTGCAGCACCGAGAAGGTGACCCGTCATACTCTTGGTAGAAGAGATGTTGAGCTCATAAGCGTGCTTGCCAAAGAGCTTGGTGATGGCCTTTACCTCTGAGATATCGCCCACGGGGGTAGATGTGCCGTGTACGTTGATGTAGTCGATGTCTTCAGGCTGCATTTCTGCATCTTCAAGGGCAGCCTTCATCACGAGGTTGGCACCAAGGCCCTCGGGGTGAGAAGCGGTGATGTGATGAGCATCGGCCGACATTCCAGCACCTGCAATCTCGCAGTAGATCTTCGCACCACGTGCCTTGGCGTGTTCGAGCTCTTCGAGGATGAGGATACCTGCACCTTCGCCCATGATGAAGCCATCGCGGCTCTTGCTGAAGGGACGTGAAGCGCGGGTAGGATCGTCGTTGCGAGTAGAGAGTGCGTGCATTGCGTTGAAGCCACCTACGCCACAGGGCCAGATAGCTGCTTCTGCGCCACCTGTTACCATAGCGTCGGCCTTACCGAGGCGAATGAGGTTGAAGGCATCGGCCAGAGCGTTCGTAGAAGAAGCACAAGCTGAAGTAGTGGTGTAGTTAGGACCATGGAAGCCGTACTGGATAGAGATCTGACCAGCTGCGATGTCGGCAATCATCTTGGGGATGAAGAAAGGATTAAACTTAGGACCATTCTCCTTGTTAAGGGCATAGTAGCCGGCTTCTTCTTCAAAGGTGTGAATACCGCCGATACCTACACCGAGCACCACGCCGATACGATTCTTATCGATCGTCTCAAGATCCCAACCGCTGTCCTTGATAGCTTCCATTGCTGCCACAAGAGCGTACTGCTCGTAGAGGTCCATCTTGCGGGCTTCCTTGCGGTCAATAAAATCTGTGGCCTTGAAGCCTTTTACTTCGCAAGCGAACTGAGTCTTAAACTTTGAAGCATCGAAATGGGTGATAGGGCCGGCGCCGCTTACGCCGTTCTTAATGTTTTCCCAAGTTTCGGGTACGGTGTTACCTACGGGGGTGAGGGCGCCAAGGCCAGTCACTACTACTCTTTTGAGTTCCATAATGTGTGTGTAAGATGTGTGTATCGTTGCTTCGCTGCTTACGCATGCCATAGTTCCTTAATGTTCCTCAAAAGCACAATTTTACGGCTTTCGAATCACTGAGAGGGAGGACGCAGCGGGGAGAGGCACAACCTTTAGTAGATTAGCACGCACGCAGCCTTGCTTAGAGGCCGATTCTGATGGTACTCACTAATCTACTAACTAACGCGGCAACGCCTTCTGACAGAGCAGACGCCCACAAATAAATGCACGCTGCAGCTAAGCTACGAGATGAAATAAATAAGGTGAATTGAAGGAAAGCGGAGCACAAAGGGGCTCCAAAAACAATTAACGTTTAACGTACAACATCCTTGCCACCGCCCCATGCGGGAGGCGACGCTGACGCGTAACGTTAAACGTTAAATGTGTTGTGTGAGGTTGTCGTAGACAAGCTGATTACTTGTTGACGTTCTCCTCGATGTAAGCGATAGCGTCACCTACGGTAGAAATCTTCTCTGACTGATCGTCAGGGATAGTGATTCCGAATTCCTTCTCAAACTCCATGATGAGTTCTACGAGGTCGAGAGAGTCAGCACCGAGGTCGTTAGCGAAGCTTGCTTCGTTCTTAACTTCAGATTCGTCAACGCTGAGCTTGTCAACGATGATAGCCTTTACTTTTGCTTCAATATCAGACATAGTTTCTTATTTTGAATTAATGATTTATGTGCTTTCGCTTTGTTTCTGCGTGCAAAAGTAATGCTTATTCCTAATACTGACAAACTTTTGCACCAAAAAGATACGTTTTATTGCACGTTTCTTTGATTTTTGTGCGAATTACTGCATATATGCAGAGATTTACTGACCTAAAACTTCTGATTGGGAGTAAGAAATCTCCTGTTCAAGACATTACATGCCCCAGGTTCCAGGCAAGCAAGAACTTTCTACAAGTTCTTCTGCCCTATCTGGAAGATTCGGAAAGAAATCGATGCCTGTAAGCGCTTCGAGTTGATTGACAGAGATGGCACATGATTTAATCTCACTCAATGGAGCTTGATGTTCAAAAACATATCCATACTCCTTATGTTCCATCCAAAAAGCGATGGAAGAGTAAGTGCCGTTCTTCACTTTGAGCAAAGCCATATAATAGTATTTAGGCACTGCTACTTTCTTACCACCTGAGCGTGATACATATCCTAGGATTTGGTCGTTGCGAATCGTACCACCTTTCACTACATAGAGTGTATCAGCAAAGTCTTTATTACGACCTAACTTCTGCACGTGCCCTTCGAGTGTAATCCAAAAACCTTGATTGAATGAGCTAAGTTGCGGCGACATATTGGTCATGTAAAAGGTCTGCTTATTGGCCGTGGTACTATAAACGCGATCTTCCGATGCGCAGAGGTGTCCACGATCATAAGAAGCGCCAAAACCATAGGATCCAATTTGATAAGTAGAACTTAGACTTGGGTCATCTTGAAATTCACCGACACGCCCCGTGCTCTTGCCACGCGTGTTGCCATCGAAGCGGAAAGCTACCCAGCGAGAGTGGAGTTTTTCTTTATCATACTCGAGTTCGTAAGTGACAACGTTCTTTCCATTGACCGTCGTGGAGTGGTCTATCAATACGGTCGATCCATCGGTGAGCACACGGGGTGTTTCCATACGAGCAGTAAAGCTCGATGTGGGGTAAAAGCCACTACCGCCCGTATTGGGCTTATCCCATACATGGTCTTCGCCGCAAGAGTGGAGAGAAAGTAACGCAAAAAGTAGGGCTGCACCGAACAGGAACTTGCTTGCGATAGTCTGAATATATTTATTATTTATTGTGTTCATGAGCGAAAAGATAGGTGCTTGAGGAGCACGCACGGATGAGTACTTCCCAAGCACCTGTGATATTGTAATAATAGATAGGAGTGCTATTCTATCTGCAACTTTACTTTCTTACACGATGGATGGCAGAAGCTGCGATGCCACCATTTGAAGTAACTACTGAGAAATCGTCGATCAACTTATCAGATGTAGTTGCGTACTTTGAAGTTTTGGGATTCATTACTACGAAGTTGACTGTCGTAGCGGCTTCGAGCGTGAACTCATAAGTGACCAATGTCCATTCGTCCGTTGTTGTCACATAGTTGCTATAATTGTAGGAATCGCCATTGGCAATCTTGCCGTCGTCGCCTACTACAACATAGCCCAACTTCACCTGACCTGCACCCTTTACATACATACTGATGGTGTATGTGCCAGGATTGAGTTTGTACTCTTTAGAACCCAGACGTTTATTGCTGCTTTCGTTGCCTGCTACCATGATAGCATATTGTCCTGAATGTGCAGTAGTGCTCTGTGATACGGTAGCATTGCTTGCAGAGGTAGTAGACTTCCAACCATCACACTTGCCATCACTCCAACTTTCAAAGCCACCATTAACTATGAGATTCGTACCTGTGGGTGCTGAGGGCTGGTCAGGAGTATCGGGAGTATCGGGAGTTTCACCGCCACCATTATTCATAGGAGTGCCATTGCCAGTGATGGTGAATTCGTCTACTTCCCATGTGCCTGACGCTTCGCTCGTACTAGTGTACTTATAAGCGATGCGCACGTTTTGCTTACCACAGAAAGCTGCCAAGTCGATGGCACCTGCATCGGAGAATGCCCAGCTATTACCTTCGGGGAAAGAAGGCACATTGAGCTGTGTCCATGTGGCAGTATTTACATCGCCTGCATAGTCGGTCGATGCCCATACGGAATACATCTCAGCGGGAATACCCGGAGTTATCTTGTTAATAGCCTGGCGGAAGTTGAGCGTAGCCTCGGTGCAATCGCTGAGATTGATTGCAGGTGATACTGCCCATGCTTCGCTAGGATTGCTCTTGCTGTTGGCATAAGCTGAAGCTTTAAGATAACCCTTGCCGTTGTAGGAATCCTGCTTCCATACGTAAGTGAGACCTTCGCCAAGTGTTACGTTTTGGAAAGTAAAGTCATCAGCACCTGTATCGAAGCTAGCTGCGAAGATGGTCTTGGTTTCGCCCGTATTACCACCATTATTATCGCCACCATTATTATTGCCCGAATTGTTGATACCGTAAGGAGCGGGCACGTCTTCGCAAGCAGTAAATGCGCCCAGCGAAAGGGCGGCTGCAAGACAGAGAATATACTTATTCATAATGTTATGTGTTTGCTTAAATATTATAAAGGAAAAGGATTTTAGTTGGCCGACATGTCATCGATGTCGCGAAGCTGAATCTGCCAGTTACTATAGTAGCTTAAAATACCGGTGAAAGAACGAGCATTATCGGGCAGTTCGAGGAACGACACGCGATTTTTAGTAGAAGTACGAACGGCTACGGTAGAGCCATTGCCGAGATCAAGATCGCGATCTACACCATAGCCATCATCGTGGAGTTCATACGGGCCAAGAATCTTCTTGTGATTGGCAGTGAGTGTCTCCGTGAGGCCTTCTACTCCTTTAGCTGTGCCTTTCTCTGGTTCAGTCGAAGCTTGCTTAATGGTGCCGCGCACGGTGGCGAGCATCGGCGTGTTCTCATACGTCTTGTTAGCCGAAGCGCGAAGCCATGCACATCCGGCAGCGTCACTTTTATCTACGGGGACAAGCTCTGGAGCGTTTGCATCAGGCTTACCCACAATTTGAGCGTTGGTCTTCAGCACATTGAAGTCCATCGGGCCGAGGTTAATATTGTTCGACGATGTCTTGTAAGGCATACCAATACGCGGTGTCTTGCTATATACGCCCACGTAGAGTCCTTTCAAGTTAATCTTAACGCGCTGTCCTAGACGGAAGTAAGGATAGAGCGAGGTACTACGCACGGCGAGGATGATGCTTTGGTCGTGAGCAGGATCCGAGGCAGGCTTACTGTTGTCGATATTACGAATGAGTAATGTCTGATAGAGATTGCCACTCACATCGTTTGCGCAGACCACGCCTTCTATGATTATGTCTTCATTGATTTTGGTGTGCCAGTTAGAGGAGTTGCGCGAGTAGTCTGCCTCTGTATTGTCCTTGCAATACTTTGCTTTCACATCGAGTATTGTTGCGTTGACCTCACCTATATCGGTGGGACTTGTCACAATGTAGTCTTCGACATTGGGCGCATCGTGGTCGTCCATACACGAGGTTGTGCCGAAGAGAGTGGCCATTGCCGCAACTGCTATGATAGATAAAAACTTCAGTTTCATTGTTGTTTGTCGTTTACAGAATGGAGAGTTAGAACTTGAAGCCGATATTCAAGAATCCGTTGATGGCATTCGCATAGTAGTATTTCGAATTTTTCGAGAATACATAAGCTTTGTCATATCCGGTATTGTAGCTATCCGAACGATTCTGTTCGTAGCCACCCGTCTTGAGGTTGCGGTTATTGGTGATATTCTGTACAGAGAGGTTGATGCTCAAGCTCTTGCCCTTCTTCAGGCGGATATACTTACCAATAGAAGCATCGAGCATAAAGCCGCCCTTAGCCTTCTCTTGCTTGGGAGCGTAGGTGTCGACGATGTTGCCTGATTGGTCGTAGAATATACCACCATAGTTGTCAAGCGCAGTTTGCTTTACATTGCCATAGGAAAGATTACCTGAGGCATCTACTGCGGGCGTGTATAGACCACGATTAGCAATAATCGTCTTCGACAAGCGACGATACTCTGAGAAATCAATGTATACGCGGTCGTAGTAATTCAGGTTGGCGCTAAAGAACCAGCCCTTCACGTTGTAGTCGAATCCAAGGCTTACCACGGCCATAGGGTTTCCGCTCTCACGCATGCCCTTTGCCAGAACAAAGAGAGGAGTGGTCTCTGCTTGATTGGTCACGGGATTGGTCCAAGAGTTGAGAGTCTGGAGCGTAGCAGCGCTCGAACCTTCATAGGCCACCTGTGCGTAAGGATTATTTACGTACTTAGCTTCGCCGTAAGTACCAATGAGGTTGACAGAGAAGTTAGACGTTATCTGATAGCTGAATGCGGCTTCCACACCATAGTGTTCGCGGTCGATACCTGTCATGGTGAGATAGGTAAAGCGCGATTCATCATCGTTGTAGAAAGCAGTCTGCTCTACACCACTGCTCAAGCGAGCATAGTATCCACTGACCTTACCCGAGAAATTACCGAAGCGGAACTGATACGAGAGGTCGGAATGGAAGATATTCTCGTTGGTCAAATTATTAACAAAATCATTTTGTATACGCGGAGCCACGAATGAGTTGCGTGCCAACGGGGCATTACTCTCTGCGCCGAAATTCAAGCTCAGAATATGCGAGCCATTAGGACGGAATGTCATGCCGAAGCGTCCACCACCACCCAAGAACTTGCCCTTACCGCTCTTGCCGTAAGAGTTGTCAGCTGCACGACCATTGCGCATCAAGCCTTCGCGCTGCATGAGTGTACCTTCGGCAAAGGCTTGCATGTTGTACTGCCACTTGCCCTCGGTATACTGATAGAGTCCGTAAGCGCGCGCCTTGTCTACGAAGATATTGTAGTTGTAGCCAAACTTGTCGTCAACGTTCACCTTGCGGTTGGGATTGTTCAAGTCATTCTGAGCCTCAAGGCTGTTGCGTCCATACTCATTGGCAGCAAACTTGTCGTAGTCGGTAAAGGTAGAGCCGCCTAGCATATCAGCCAAAGTCTTATAGTGCATACCCTTGGTGCGGTTATACTGGAAGCCTACGGCATACTTATGGTGCTGATTGATTTCGTGATTGAAGATGGTGTTGAAAGTTTCCACCATCTGATTGTTGTGGCGACGCTCTTGATAATAGAGAGTTTCTTCACCCTGCTCTGCCGCTGCATGGTTGACAGCATACATGCGATCCCAATCCACTTGACGATTGGCTTTATGCGAAGTCCAATAGTTGTAAAGATTGTTCCATCCTTCAAGTGCCCACGCACCTTCCGCACTATTGAAGAAGTCGGGGTTGTTTATTTGAGGATCATACACTTTAAATATAGAACTCGGTAAGTTCTTATAGTAGTCGGGACGCGGATCGTAAGCGTTACCGTTCCATCCGAGCGCCGTTGAGCTATACATGGAATACTTAAAGCCGGCCGATGTGGAGAGTTTCATGTTATCGCGCATCGTCCAATCCCAAGTAAGGATGGCAGTAGGCTCAAAGTCGTTCACCACGCGAGAGTTGCGCTTCTTTCCTCCCTGATAACCCCAGTTTGGGTTATAATAGTGGGAGTTGGCAAGCCAATAGGCTTCTTCGGTCGACGCACCCTGTTGGCCGCGCTCTGTAGGCGATCCGAAGGTGACGAGCGAGAGAGCATGCTTGTCACCTAAACGCTTCTCTGCAGAAAGGAAGTAAGAGAGCGAATTGTAGAATGTGCCTTCAATCACGCCTTCATTGGCCCAACGATAGCCTACCAATCCAGCGAAAGCCCATCCTGAGGGGAGCAGTCCTGTGGCGTGAGTAAACATACCACGAGCCAAGTAGTTGCGATTGCAACCAGAAAGGGTGAGCTTATTGCCTTGCGCAAACTGACTTGCACGAGCATTCACATTCGTTGCACCACCAATACCAGCTATGCCATAGCGATTAAATTCATAGGCAGTGACGCCCTCTTGGTTACGTGTAGCGTCGTTCATACCACCAATCATGCTGTAGCCAAACCGACCAAGTTCCAAGTCATTGAGCTGAAGGCCATTGATGTAGTAGTTGCTATACATGTTGTCATAACCACGCACACGGAAACGCATGGGACTAAACAAGTAGCCTACCTCCGAATTGTAAGGATCACTCTTACCACCAACGATGGCCGACACTGCTTGAGAGGCGTCGTTGTCGTCATCGAGCTGCGACTCTGTAAACGTAAAGTCCGAATTGTCGAGGCTCAGGGTGTCAGTCGGAGCTTGTGCCCATGCACCTGTGGCCAGAAGCAAAGCAGCTGCCGTAAGTTTTACACCTTTTGTCATGTAAAGTTGAGGATTAAGTATTCTGCGTTAGGGCGTATTCTTGAGCAATCTCTCCATCCATATACCTGATTCTCGACTACTCGTCTTCGTGTCCTATCGCGGATTTAAACATTTATATTCGCTGCAAAGATACGTAAAAAAACAGGGCAGGCTTTTACATTTCTGTGAATTTTTCAACATGTACTATACAATTTCTTGGCTAATAACGGAAAAAAGAAGAAATTTGCAGTATAAAAACTATCACATCTATTTTCAGTATGCGAAAATCCATTCTATCGTTTGCGCTCTTTCTCTTGGCGCTCACCACGCTCACCTCGTTTACTACACGCGGCGAGTCTCAACAGCAGAAGCGCTACGCTCTCTATGGTGTGGCCTTCTACAACCTTGAAAATCTCTTCGACACCATCCACGATGCAGGCAAGAACGACTACGAGTATCTGCCCACCGGTACACAGAAGTGGGGCAAGATGAAGTACGAAGCAAAGCTCCACAACATGAGCCGCGTGCTCAGTGAACTCTGCACAGACAAGCTTCCTATGGGCGCTGCCGTGATCGGTGTATCTGAAATCGAAAATTCCAATGTGCTCGACGACCTATTAAAACAGCCCTCCCTAGCTAAGCGCGGCTACAAGTACGTAGACATTCCCAGTTACGACCGCCGTGGCATAGAGTGTGCTTTCTTCTACAATCCTAAATTTTTCAGCCTCGAACGCTATTTTGCCGTGCAGTACAACTATGGTTCCACAGGCAAGGTCGACGATCCCATGCTAGGCTTCACCATCGACACACAAGGCAAGGTGCAAGCCATTGATTCCCTGCAGGGCGACACCACCTACATCACGCGCCCATTCCTCGTGATGGAAGGCCGCTTGGCGGGCGAGAAGATGTTCTTCATCGTCAACCACTGGCCCTCGCGCGCAGCAGGCGACGAAGTGCGCCAGCGTGCTGGATGGCAAGTGCGCCAACTCAAAGATGCACTGATAAAGAGCGAGCCTGGAGCCAAAGTGGTCATCATGGGTGATATGAACGACGATCCTGGCAACAAGAGTATGACCGAGCAACTTGGCTGCAAGAGCGAACCTAGTAAGATCAAGAGTGCTGAGGATATGTACAACCCCTGGTACAACACGCTCTACAAGGTAGGACAAGGCACCCTGCTCTACAACGGCAAATGGAATCTCTTCGACCAAATCGTCATGAGTGGCAATCTCGTAGGCAATGATCGCTCCACGCTGAAGTACTATCAGCACGCCATATTCATGCGCGACTACCTTTTCCAGCAAGAAGGAAAGTATAAGGGTTCTCCCCTTCGCACCCACGCTGGCGGTGTATGGCTCAACGGCTACTCCGACCACTTACCCACCCAGATTTATCTAATTAAAGAGGTGAAGTAAAAGTATTCCTTCCCGAAAACGCGATATAAAAGGCGACCCCTGTGTGGGTTGCCTTTTTTGTTTCTCTCCGTAAAGAATCTATCCTTTTTTTGCAAAACAAGAAAGCGTTCCTTACCTTTGCATCATAATCATTCACCCCCATCCACCATGAAACATCTAAAATATCTCCTTATCTTCATCCTCTCCCTCACGGTGAGCGTCTCTTTTGCTCAAAACAGGAACAAAGTTAAGCCTGCACACAGAACCACCATCTCCAAGGCTCCTACCATTGTCAAGGAAAGAACTTACACACTCACCCCCATACAACAACTACAGAAGGCGCTGAATGGAGCCTCCATCAGTACGGAGGGATTGCTTATGCCCAATTGTGCCACAGAGAGGAACGACGATGGAACCGTGCCCGTAGACGAGACTTCGTGGGGAGAGGTGAAAAATCTCATTGAGAAGGATGTCATCACACACTACTCACTAGAAGACGAGGTGAACACTCCGCTGAAAAAGGAAGTGTACATGAAAAGCAAGGAATACAAGGACATGCTGAAGGCTCTTGAGCAAGAACGAACCTGTCTGCTTGAGCACGATTATTACATCGAGGCAGACTTCAATGCTCAATACGATTTAGAGAAACAAAACTTCACATTCAAACTCTACAACCCCGCCAAGCGATTCCTCACATTTCAAATCACCGATTCCCAATTCTCTTATGATGAAATCAAGCGAGATTTCAACTTCTCTACACCCCAAATTCCCGAGGATTTAGCTTACATGATAGAGACTGGCCCCACGAAAGCACTGCTCGTGGTGAGCATCGCAGACAGCCTGTCCACTCTCGATGTAAACCAGATTATCCTCATTCCGCAAAAGCTCTACCTCTACCGCGCCAACACAGGCGAAGTGCTCTACGAATACGTGTTTAAAGGCGACACTACGGAGATGCAAATCCGTAGAACTGAATCTTCCACTCAAGCCGATAACGATAGAACCATTTACGCCGTGGCCGAAGAAATGGCCCAGTATCCAGGAGGCAGCACAGCGCTACTACAAGACATTAGCGCCCATCTATTATACCCAGTCAAAGCTATGGAAGATCGCATTCAGGGCATAGTCTTAGCCAGCTTCGTAGTAGAGAAGGATGGCACCATCGGAGATATTAAGATAGAGCGTACCCTTTCTCCCGAATGTGATGCTGCCGTCGTTGCGACTATCAAGAAACTAAAGAAATTCTTGCCCGCTAAACAAGGTGGTCGCCCCGTACGCTCCCTCTTCAAACTTCCCATTCGCTTTAGAACGCAATAAGGAGGGAGAACATTCATGCATCCTCTGGCAAAAAGTTGCAAGATTACCCGTAGAATCTTGGAAAAAAGTTGCAAACAACCTGCTATTTAGCTGGAAAAAAGTTGTAGGCAATATGCTAAAACGCAAGATTATCAGGAAGTTAGAAGATTGGAAGGAATCCACCACAAACAAAGCTTTCTCATTAAAGGTGCGCGACAAGTGGGAAAGACCACGATCGTACGACAATAGGGCGACAAGTTTCTCGACATGAAATCTCACTATATGAGGGGGAATAATCGACGAGACAACTAAGATATGACCGAATACATACGTATTTCAAGCAGATTTGTGAAGATTTTTGGCAAAACTCTTGCTTATTAATGTTTTAATTTCTATCTTTGCAGCGCAATTCAGATGAGTTGCTTTCTAATTAAGGATTGTTCCATGGTGTAATGGCAGCACTAGAGTTTTTGGTTCTCTCAGTCCCCGTTCGAATCGGAGTGGAACAACTTATTTCCCCTTCCCCTGAGCCCTGCTTGCTCCATCCCCATTTTTCAGCAGGGCTCTTTTTTCCCCAAGCAGTGTCTATATGACACTGCTTTTTTCTTTATCTTCTACCTTCTTGCATTATCATGGGTCAGCGGATATTCCCAGTTGTATGATGAGGAAATTAAGATGAGTATTCCCAACCACATACCCGCGAGATAAGGAAACGACTTTCTTTAGAGAAAACTCGCCTCATCGTGGATTATTTAGGCCTTCCGGAAGGTTGTTTTGACGATGAAGATTAAACTGTTTCTACGACCTAAATCTTAGTACTCTAACGATGAAGACCGTTAGGTGCTAACGATGAAGACCGATAAGTGCTAACGATGAAGACCGTTAGACTCTATGGATAAAGACCGATAGGATAGACTGATTTTGAACGCATAACGAGGTGATTTTGCCTCGCGCGCGCGTATTTATATATATAGGTGTGGTGTGTGCTTAAAAGAGAGGTACTTTACCCTTTTTCAATGCTTTTTCCTTTAGGGCACGGGATCGTAGCCACTCCCCCCTCCTGGACGACAACGCAATATGCGCCGTATAGCCAAGTATAGCCCCTTGATAGGACCATGCTTTTGCAGAGCCTCTATCGCATATTGCGAACATGTGGGCGTGAAGCGACATGCGGGCGGCAGCATGGGCGAGATAAAACGCTGATAAAAGCGAATGGGAAGTATGAGAATACGGGTCAGCATAAGGAAGAAGGGGAATCGGTTACGGTGTCTGCCGTGGCGGAAACGTTTGTCTGAGAGATGCTTGTCTGCTCCACTTCGGCTACGACGTTCTGACGAATGCGCTGCAATATTTGGTTCATACGCGCAGAGACGAGTTTGGAGGACATGGGATGATCGGCCAACCAGATGAAGGCCACATTGATTGCCATATCAGCAGGAATAGCTTCAGTAAGGAGATGCTTCTGCAGACGATAGGCTTCTCGAATCTGACGCTTCGCACGATTGCGATCTACTGCATGATGAAGATGGCGCTTAGAGACACTGAGAAGTACCTTTACGTGTGGGCCTTGTCCAGCATAGGTTAGCTTGCGATAAGTAGCACGCAGAGGGAAGGCACTCATAGAGGTGCTTCCTGCACTGAAGAGATTTTCTATTTCGCTCTTCAAACAAATATGTTCAGCTTTTCTAAAAGTGAATCTGGGCATAGACTGGCATTGTATGTGGGCGGGATGGATGGTAATCCTATTCCTCACCACCTATATTATTACTTGTATGTGCATAGTGTCTCTAAAGAGGAAGAGAGAGGAGCGTCTATACTTCCTAAAAAAAGGCGCTTATGCAAAAATATAAAAGGTAAAAGTTGTAAGCAAGAGATTGCTCAACTTTTACCTTTTTATGCGAGTATGAATAAGTGTATTCTATTACTTGTTGTTCTCCTGCAAATACATTTCGATGGCAGCCGTCATGGATCGCGCTTTCACCGTGGGAGCGGAGAGGTCGCATCGCAGCGAAGCTTCTTCAATGGCAGCTTGCGTCACTTTACCGAAACATGCGAGGCGAATTTCTCCTTGTTTGAAATCGGGGAAATTTTCGAGGAGCGACTTTACACCTGCTGGAGTGAAAAGCACTATCATATCGAAGTCGAACGGCTCATCCTTAGGGTAGTTATCACTCACGGTACGATACATCACACATTCCTGATGCTTGAGTTTCTTGGCATCGAGCATGTGGGCAATGTCGTCATTGTGTACGTCAGAGAGGGGTACCAAATAGTTTTCCGTTTTATGCTTTGCCATTACCGTGACGAGGTCGGGCCAATGCCCTGTGTTGCCAAAGAACACTTTGCGCTTGCGATACTGAATATACTTTTGAATGTAGAGCGCCACGACTTCAGAAAGTGCAAAGTATTTCATATCTTCAGGCAACTCTACGCGCATTTCCTTACAGAGAGTAAAGAAAAAATCTACGGAGTGGCGAGAAGTGAACACAATGGCTGAGAAGTCGAGTATCTGAATCTTTTGCTGACGGAACTCACGGGCTGAGAGCCCCTCTATCTTAATAAAGGGATGGAACGTAAAGTTTACGTTGTACTTGTTTTCAATCTCGAAGTAGGGAGACTTCTCGGAAGTAGGTTTCGGCTGCGAAACAAGAATCTTCTTGATCATGCTACTTTTTAGTTCAGCGGATGGCGGCGTTCTTTGTAATTACCGCTCTGGGGTTGTATGGGATTAGTTAATTGTCAATAATAAGTTGTTTACATACGTCTGTACGCGGAACAACATAAATATAGGTGCTATTTCGAGTGTGCAAAAGTACAAAAAAAGATGCACCCAACCGAAGGGGTAGCTGAAAAATATGCGTGAGCACTTATAGAAGAGCAGCATTTTGTCAACTATGAGGAAGCAAATAAAGAGTATGGTCGTGTTTCGAAAGTTCATATCGAAGTACACCACGAGTAGCGCTAGAGGCACTAAAACGAGCCCTAAAGCGAGCACACATAGAAGGTAAGCTCCATTCCATTGTTCACATTGTCGTCGGTCGAAAAAAATATTGTTCACCACGGAGTAGGTTCCTATCTTGAGCACATAATATAAGCAGAAGATGGCCACACTCGTGGCTAGTATAAGGTAGGGCGACACTTGGTTGAACACCTCCACTTGAAACTCCTGCGTATAGTCGAAAAAGAGTACACCGAGCACGAAACAGGTCTGAAAGATGAGGAATACTTGTCCTCGAAGTTCTGTCTGCGTGCGCTGTGCAAAAAGATTTTCGCGTTGTCGATGATGAAAGAAATCCTTCACTTGCTCTCGCAGATAGTGGCGAGAACGCGAGATTACCCACACCACAAGGAAAAAACTCACCATCAACACAATAGTGACCAAACTATCCGTTCGAAAGAGATAAGGAACGGGATCTCCTGCCATGCCTTGTGGCTTGATGAGAGCTCTACACGAGTCCGGAATGGGACCACACACGCTGTCGAGTTCTTGCATGAAGGCTCCCTTTTGCAGATGCACCAAGCCATCCTTCCAATAGTCGCCCTCAAGTATTTCGGGCTTCATCGTGAGCGGTGTGCCTGGAGCGAAGGGCTTCATCTCTCGTGGGTCGGGCGGTAGAGTGTCGACTTCTACTCTTTGATGGCGATAACTATTGCGGCTTCTCCGCACCTCTGCCTCCTCCTCAATAACCGTATTTGCAGTGCCCTCTTGATGAGTCTGCACGGAATCGGCCACTACGCTTCCACCCTCTCCTTGCGAGCAAAAAGGGGAGCAAAGCATAACCGACTCGGGGGTCGCACCAAGTGATGAATGATAGGTATTTACTTCTTGCATTCTCATTATTAGTTTGAAGTTTGGAGGCTATTAGGGCTAAAGGGGGTCTGTTTCCTCGTTTCTACAAAGAGGCGTGGGCAATGCAACAGGACTAGATTGCTTCTCCTCACACCTTGAAAGCGCTTGCCCCACACCCTCTTGGGCGAAGCAACTACATTGCGGCAAATTTGCGCACTGACGAATCCCAAAGAGGAGTGGTTTGTGCCAAGAGCAAGGCTTCTTCTGGAGTGGAGGCTACGTGCCAAATTGCCATGTGCTCTGTTCGCATAAATTGTTGGTCGGCAGCATGCTTGAGCTGCTTGAGCAAGGCATCATAGTAACCATTGGTATTGAGCACAATGATGGGCTTTAGATAAAGGCCAAGTTGCTTCCACGTGATGATTTCAAGCAATTCTTCAAGTGTGCCTACGCCTCCTGGCAACGCTATGCATGCGTTGCTCATTTCAGCCATGAGTTCCTTACGGCGATGCATATCGGGAGTGACAATTAAGCGACTCATCCCCGTATGCTGCCAACCCTGTTCTACCATAAATTGGGGGATAATGCCTATGGCTTTTCCGCCCGCAGCAAGACAAGCATCGGCACAAGCGCCCATCAACCCTGTACGACCTGCACCATTAATCAGCGTATGGTCGTTTGCTGCAAGGAGGCGGCCCAACTCCTGAGCCGCCTCTATATATATTGCAGGTACTTGCCCGCTCGATGCACTATAGACTGTTATGTTCACTTATTGAAAGCTTTCTTTATTTCGTCTACCTTATTGAGCTTCTCCCACGTGAAGAGTTCTACCTCCATCTGCTTATCGCTCTGGCCAGGCGCATGGAATGTTTTCACCACCTTTTCGGGAATGCGTCCCATGTGACCATAGCTTGCGGTCTCCTCATAGATAGGCTGACGCAGATTGAGACTGCGCTCAATTGCTGCGGGACGGAGATCGAAGAGTTGGCCAATCTTCTCGGCAATCTGACCATCGGTAAGATTCACGTGGCTTCTTCCATAGGTATCTACGTAGATAGAAATAGGTTCGGGCTTACCAATGGCATAGCTCAACTGTACGAGCATCTCGTCGGCAATACCTGCTGCCACCATATTCTTGGCAATGTGGCGTGCAGCGTAAGCTGCTGAACGGTCTACTTTCGAAGGGTCTTTACCCGAGAAGGCTCCTCCTCCATGAGCGCCCTTACCGCCATAGGTATCAACAATAATCTTACGACCTGTCAGGCCGGTATCGCCGTGAGGCCCACCAATAACGAATTTTCCTGTAGGGTTGACGTAGTACTTAATTGCGCCTTTATGGAAGAGTGCTTTAATCTCGGGAGTGTTGACGCGTTCGCTTACTACGCGGGGAATGACGATTTCCTCTACGTCCTTCTGTATCTGAGCCAACATCTGTCGGTCGGCTTCTTCTTGCGAACCGGCTTCTTCGGCAGAGATAAACTCATCGTGCTGTGTGCTCACCACAATAGTATCGATGCGTTGAGCCACATTATCATCACTATATTCTATTGTCACCTGACTCTTTGAGTCGGGACGGAGATAGGTCATTTGCTTGCCCTCTCGGCGAATCTCGCTCAGCACGTACACGATGTCGTGAGCCAAAGACAAGGGCAAGGGCATGTATGTATCTGTCTCATTATTAGCATAGCCAAACATCATACCTTGGTCGCCGGCTCCTTGTGCCATAGGATCCTCGTCCTTACGATCAACGCCACGATTGATATCGGCGCTCTGTTCGTGAATCGCACTCAATATGCCGCAACTCTCGGCTTCAAATTTGTACTCTGCTTTGGTGTAACCTATGCGAGCGATGGTATTTCTCACCACCTCTTGCAGGTCAACGTAGGCTTCGCTTTTTACTTCTCCTGCCACTACCACCTGTCCAGTGGTAACGAGCGTTTCGCAAGCTACTTTAGAGTTGGGGTCGTATGCCAGCAACTGATCAAGCACGGCGTCGGATATTTGATCCGCCACCTTGTCGGGGTGTCCTTCCGACACCGATTCGGATGTAAATAAGTATCCCATCTTTCTTCTTTTTGTTGAGAATTTTGTAGGTGTATAAATATGACAAATGCCTGCTTCGCATAGCTGGAAACAGGCAGAGTGGGATTCGGCTTCTAAATGTTAGATTGCAAGCTGCGAAAGTATTTTCTTTGTATTCGCCTCTCCTAAAGGAAGAGAACCTAGCCGAAAGAAACTTGAGCAGCGAGTTTTAGCATTATTTTTGAGAGGTTGCAAGCAGCCAAATCTGTCCTCTGTATACTGTCGTTGTATGTCTGATTAAATTAGGGAGTAGGGACGATCGGGCTCGAACCGATGACCTCTGCAATGTGACTGCAGCGCTCTAAACCAACTGGGCTACGCCCCTGACATTCTTTTCGTGACGGCACTCCTTATATAATGTATGCGCTTTCGCTAAGAATTGCTCGTCATCTAAGTACATGTGGACCAGCTAGGGCTTGAACCTAGGACCTCCAGATTATGAGTCTGTTGCTCTAACCAACTGAGCTACAAGTCCGATTGCTTTCCGCGATTACCGCAGTTTGCGAGTGCAAAATTAGCACATTCCCTTCACATCTGCAATATTTCCGCACGTTTTTTTGTTTTTTTGAGAGTTTCTTGTGGTGTAGCGACGAGTGCGGGGGCAAACATGAATTGTTTTCGTCATTTCCATGAGGGAATACTGAGCGCTTCGATAATGAGGTTAATATGCAAAAGCGGGCAAGAAGTAAACTTATACTGAGTTTCTTTCTTGCCCGCTAGATTATGTCGGCGCTAGATGCGCTACTCGTAAAACGAATGGAGAAGCTATTTCACCACCACTTTGCGACCACCGATAATATAGATGCCCTTACCAGGAGTGCTCACGCGGCGACCACTAATATCGTAGATTACATCCGATCTAACTGAGCCTTTGGACTGATTTTCAGGATTCACGACAATAGGAGCGATGCCTTCTATGAAGTCAGGATCATCGAGCACCTTGATTTGCGTGAGCGTGTAAGATGTAAGGCCGAATGAAGAGAAGGAGATTGTCTGCGTGCCATTCATCGTAGCCAATATACCCAGGCTGACCGTAGTAGGTTCTGTCAAGACGAAGCAGATACGATTGTTGGCCACATTTGAACTCTTCGAGGCCATAGCGACGGATGCGATAGCGCCATCGCTGAGGTCTTTCGTATCAGGAAGGGTATTTCCTTGTGCTGCCACGAGATAGCAACCATCGGCCACACCGCTATATTTTCCATAATTGGCCGAGAACACGTAAGTTCCTGCAGGTAAGTCGACAGTCTGGTAGAGTTTATAATCGTTGAGTTTACCGCTAAACACACTTCCTACCTCAATAAACAGGTTGTTGCCATTCGCTACATCAACATGTGCACCCGCAGCATTATTCTCAGTATTCTCATTTTCTGTGTTCCACTGCGTGAGAGCCTTGTATCTTCCTGGCACGAGGGTATTGACATCATTGCCACTATTTTCAAATGGCTCTTTATAGTTTCTCAAATAAGTAGAGGTAACATCGCTTGCTCCACCATCGAAATTCAAGGCGAATACGCCATCTGAATTGGTCCAAGCATCGCCATCAGGACCGAAGCCACTACGGACACCCGTATTGTGGCTTGAGGAAGCATCTTCCACGTTGCCCGATGACTGATCGAATCGGTAATAGAGTTTCAGTCCATCCTTTTCAGCCTGACTGAGAGCTGTACCCTCGAGAGGAGCCACGATGTAACTATGAAGAGGAGCTAGGTCGCTTTCGCTAAATGCCCTGTTCCAAATACGGAATTCATCTATCGTAGCTTCCATCGGAGCCTCATCTGTACCCATACTAAATTTAGTCATCGAGGGGAGCGAAGCTGATGAAGCACCGCCACGCCCCATCATCACGCCGTCGCGGAAGAATACCACGTAACCCATATAGAACGTCACAGCATAATGGTGCCATTCATTGGCTATAACGAATGCCTCGGGCGATTTTGCAACTTTGCCCTTTACATAGAGACACATCTGTCCATCCTTTGTGGTACACACCATAAAGGTAGAGGTACTCTCGCCCAATCCGTTGCCCATAGCTCCTAGTGCTGAGGGACGCATCCACCAGTCGATAGAGAACGTTTGTTGTCCGGCAGAGAGGGGCAGGCTCTGCGGAGTAACGCGAGCCGTCTTCGAGGGCGAAAAGTTCAAACCTGTTTTGCTATCGGCATTGCACACGATGAGTGCTGAAGTATGTGTAACCTCGGTCTTACCCGCATCATTAGAAGCGCGTAGGGTCACGTCATAAATACCAGGAATAGTGGGTTCAAAGAGGATGTGTTTTCCTACACCCGCCATCGCACTTTGTCCGCTTACGAGTGTCCATTCCCATTGATTCGGATCGTAGAGAGATTCATCTACAAGACGCACCTTTTCGCCTTTTCTCACCACTGCGGGCGATACGTCAAAGCTTACTTCTGGTGCCACCATCTTTACCTTGATGGTTTTCGAAGTAGTAGCTGTACGTCCTTGTAAATCGGTCACAGTGAGCGACACATCGTAGGTGCCACTCTTATTGTAGCTTACGGTAATCGTTGGATAATCGGGGTTGCCGCCCGTAGCTCCATTGACGGTCCAATGGTAGCGATAACCATTCATCAGCGTGCGAGCAACAAAGCTTACGCGAGCACCAGAGGCCACGCTCTCTTGACTTACGTCGAAAGTTGCATCGGGGGCGGGAGCGTCAACCACTTGCACGGTGCCTGTGGCTTCTACTTCCTTTCCATTCACATCAGTAGCTACCACCTTTACCGTCTGCTCGCCAGTTTTGTTGAACACCACGGTAGGCTTTGCTGCTACAAGATTTTGAACACCAGCACCTTCGGCCGTCCACACATACTTCTGCAAGTTGGTAGTTCCTTTAGCACAAAGTTGGAAGGGTTGTCCCACAGTGGCTGTGCCAAGATTGCCTATCGACACACTCGTATTGCTCTCGAAGCTCAACGAGGGGAAACCTGCCGTAAGTTCCGTGGCTCCCGTACCGATAATCGAGGCATGGCGCTGTGCGGGAGCATGGTCGCGAAGACGCATTTCGCCGTCTACACTCACTAAATCACCTTTATAATATGCAATAAGTCCTTCCGGCAAACTAGCATCAGCATAGCGGCGGTGATAGTCGGCGCTAATCTGACTTCCTGTGCGTGCCACGTTCCAAATACGTATTTCAGAATAGGCTGCATTTTGATTAGCCGAAGCATCAGAACTTCCATTAAATACAAGGTCGCCAAATCCGCCTAAGCCACTGTATTTGCTTGAGACGATGGTGCCCTTCTGCTGCCCGTTAATATACACCCACATCTGCGAGTTTTTCACCACAATGGCCACGTGTTTCCATATTCCGCGTGTCAGTGCCTTGGTAACATTTATGCGTTCATTGCCAACGTTCCATCCTGCAGTGAAGGTTCCATTGGCATTGCCATGAAGCATGAACGAGCCCCAACCTGGCCCTGCGCTTTGATTCCAATCGGCCAGAGTGTTTACTTTGATAAAATATTCTATCGTGGCTTGCGGATATTTCGTGGCGAACACACCAGGAATGCGAAATCCGCACTTTACGAAGTTCATACCTACTTTCTTCAAAGCATCTGTGGGCACGGAAGCTTGAACGTGACTCGACGTTTGATTGGCATACACAGCACATACGGCATACGTTCCCTCTGCATCGGCAGGTAGTTTGTAGCTAGTGGTCGATGTAGGGAGTTCGGCTATCTGTGCTTCGCCCTTATAAACGCGATAAGCGGTAAGTTGGTGAGCCGACACTTGCGGGGCACTCCATGAAAGGGAACCGTCGTTGACACACACATTTTGCGGCGACTTATAACCTCTTCCAGGCACAGTCACACGCAACGTGGTAGTCTTTCCACCATTTTGGATAGCCGTGCCGCTTTCCTGCGATATACTGAAGGGGACTTCCATTCCCTTAGGGTCTACACTATAATCGATGATTGAAGCAGAATAGATAGTGCCTTTCCCTTGCGCCCAGCTCTTCGTGTCTACGTTGAAGAAGTAAGTAAGGTCGTCATTAGGGTCGAGATTGTCGGTCAAATCGGTTAAGTCATAACCAAATTCCATCGGTTCCGTATGGAGTTTACCGTCAGCCCATCGGCCAAGCATGGGCACTTCGGGAGCTGGATTGGTATTGCCGTAATTGCCATCGCCGGCGTATTGGAAATGATGGAAGGGCACTTGGAACTGTGCCGTTGCTGCATTCACACCGGTAGCCACCCCAGCACTAAGTGCGAGTTCTGAGCGTCGTGAATAGTCCATCTTAATCTTAATCGTACGTAAGGGGCGATAGTTCTTTCTCACCTTATACACCTCTGGTTTCCACCAGCTGCCCGAGAAAGTACCATCACTATTGAACGTGCCGCCTGAATAAGCGTAGGGACAATAGACGAATCCCTTACTCTCCCAATCGTCTCCCCATGAATTGGCCAATATCCAAGCTCCACGTTCGTCAGCGTTGGCTTCGCCATATACGCCATTGCCGTTGAGATCGAATTCTATGCGGTCGTCGTAGCCCACGATGGTCATGGCATGATCGGGCATTACGCCCCAACGCTTCACATAGCCTTTACCAGAAGCTCCCGCTGCATCATTGGCAACTGTTTGGGGCACACTAGCACACTGTAAGCCATTAGCAGATACTCCGATACCTACCACACCGCCCGAATGAAAGTCGGTGTCGCCATTGTGATTCCAAAGCCAATTCTTCACAGCTTCGCGCCCAGCATCTGTTCCTAAGTCTTCGGTAAAGTTGGAAGGCTTGAGCATGCGGTTATACATGGCCGAAAGCCATTTATCATAGCCCGTCATCCATCCGAAATCTTTTTCAGTTTCCTCTTGATAGCCAAAAAGTTTGCTATAAGTTTGTCCGCCATAGGTAGCCGCTGAGGGCACACCTATGTACTGCACAAAATCGTCCTTACCCGAGTTTCCATTCGTAAGGAGCCATACAAAGTGAGAAGGGTAGTAATTATTGGGATCCTTCCCATCGGTGTCTCGGAAAGAGTTGAGTTCATGCGAGAACATATAGCAGATACGCGATGCCGAGCCACACGATCCTCCTTGCTGAAACACTACGGGAGGAAAGTAACGAGTTTCGGCATTGTTCACATGGTCGGGTCTTTGTTGTCCTGCCTTTCGCTGCACGCGCATGAGCGACGGGTCGGGATTGGTGCGTGTGGTGTAGTCGGGATAACGGCTGCGATCGAACTCCTGTGCCCACAGGGTGAGGGGCAATAGTGCGGCGGCGGTTATCAGTGTTTTTCGTAAGGTGATAGCCATCTTTTGAGAATAATTATTCTTTTGTTTTTCATTCATGGGCGGCCTGTACGCGATGCTTTGTCCGCACACTTCCGTCTTCGGGGGCAAATGTACAGATTTATTGGGAGATAACAAAGGACAGAAACGCTCCAAAGGTCTCTTACACTTCTATTATATAATATGGGTGATTCTATAAATTCTGATGATGAGATTTATAGAACCACCCATAAGCTTTAATATGATCCTTTCTTCAGCCGAGAAAGAGAATCAGCGAGATCGTCATTGTTACTTTACAATCACCTTCTTGCCATTGATAATGTTCACACCACGTACAGCCTTAGTCAAGCGACGACCATCGAGACCATAGATTACCTGAGCCTTGTTTGCTTCTGCGGCAATGGTTGAGATGCCAGTAGTGATAGATACAATCTTAGCGCCTTTGGCATATTCGGGAATACCATTATAGTTGGTCAACTTACCACTAAGAACGACCAAATCACCTTCTTTAAGTCCAGGATCTTCATCGCTAGTTACCTGATAGCAGTAGAATGCTCCATTATCAGTTCCGTCAGGCGAGATAAGGAAACTGAGGTTTTTCTTCTTTGCAGAATAAGCGTAGTTGATTACGTGAACGATACCTTTAACATACGCCTCTGAAGTAGCTGTAGCGCCAGAAGCCAATTCGAGAGCTGCTTTGTTAGCAGCTACACTATTGTAAGGATTCTCCAATGTTCCTTCACCTTCAGCAGCGAAAGCGGTAGGTTCTTCTGCCAATCCACCATCTTCTGTGGTGACACTAAAATCGTCAACGAGTTTTTTACCCGTTTCTTTCGCGTTCATTAGGACGAAATTAACCTTAGTATCCTTATCAAGAGTAAACTCTTTTGTAACTTCTGTCCAGCCATCAGCCGTTGTTGTTACTTTCGGAGAGTAAGAGTATAAGTTAGTAAGTAGCGTATAGTTTACAACAGGCACATAACCAATTGACACAGAACCAGCACCCTTTACATATGCTTTCATGGTATAAGTACCAGCCTTTAGTCTGTATTCTTTAGACCCCAAACGATTATTACTCGTTCCTTCGGGAATTTGTACAGAGCTATTTCCACTATGAGCATCAGTGCTCTGAGTAATTTCACAATTGGTTGCACTAGTTGTTGACTTCCAACCATCGCAAGCACCGTCTGTCCAACTTTCAAAGCCACCATTGGTGATGATATCACCTGCAAAAGCCGAAGTGGCTGCAGCAAAAAGGGTAACGAGAGAGAGTAAAATTTTCTTCATACTCAAAAAGTTTAATTAATAAGTAAAAGTTGTTTTTTAGAAAATCCTAGTTGAGGAGAGACTATGCCATGCTTTTTATTTCGCATTGTAAAGGCTTAGCTCTCCTTAAACATGTTACAAAGGTATACATTAAATCATTGGCATGCAACGTTTTTAATGTGAACTTTTGGTGAAGACTTCTTTTTCCTTTTTCTATTTCTCCGTTTTTCTGCTTTTAAGATGAAAAAATTCCATAGATTCATCTCTTCCGCGCGACAATCACATGGATTCTTTGAAGAGATTGTCTACTCTTCTTTCTTGCGCATTTGACTGAGGAGGGCAAGCGCCTTGTTCTCGGCAGCTTCCATAATCTCGCGTTCACCAGGTCCTTTGTCGTTGATACCCACGAGATGAAGAATGCCATGAATTATCACGCGGTGAAGTTCCTCTTCATAAGTCTTTCCAAATAGCTCTGCGTTCGAGCGTACCGTATCGAGACTGATGAAGAGGTCGCCACTCAGGAGGTCGCCTTCACAATAGTCAAAGGTAATGATGTCCGTATAGTAATCGTGCTTTAGATATTGGCGGTTCACTTCCAGTATCTTCTCGTCGTTGCAGAACACGTAGGCCACTTCGCCCACGCGCTTTCCATACGAGGCAGCCACGGCACGCACCCAAGCTGTCGTTTCGCGGTGCGAGATGTCGGGCATTTTCGTATCTATTACGTTGTATGTAATCATGCTTTTTGGTGGTTGTTCGGAAGAGCAAGGCTCCTCCACGATATTGTTTCACATATTGAGCACTAAGGCTCTAATCTTAATGAATAATGAGCAAGCCTTAACTTAAAGAGTCTATTCTCCGTATTCTCAGAGAAGTACTTAGAAATCGAAGAGTGATGGTTCGGCTGTATTAGAACCTATGACACTGCGTCCTAGGTGTTTGTAGGCTAATTCCGTCACCTCTCTTCCACGCGGCGTACGGCGGATAAATCCTTCTTTGATTAGAAAAGGTTCGTATACTTCCTCCACCGTTCCAGCATCCTCGCCAATGGCAGTAGCAATCGTGGTGATACCCACAGGACCTCCTTTAAACTTATCAATGATAGTAAGAAGAATCTTATTGTCTATCTCGTCGAGACCAAACTTGTCGATATTGAGCGCTTCAAGAGCAAACTTAGCAATTTCCATATCGATACGTCCGGAACCCTTCACTTGTGCAAAATCTCTGACACGACGCAACAAGGCATTCGCTATACGAGGCGTGCCACGACTACGACCTGCTATTTCGGCAGCAGCTTCCGCAGCAATAGGCACTTTGAGAATACTGGCCGAACGTTCTATGATGCTTTTCAGAGTTTCGGCATCGTAATATTCTAAATGAAGATTGATACCAAAGCGAGCACGCAGTGGAGCTGTGAGCAATCCGCTTCGCGTTGTGGCTCCCACGAGGGTAAACGGGTTCAAATCAATTTGGATGCTGCGCGCTGCGGGGCCTTTATCTATCATGATATCGATACGATAGTCTTCCATGGCAGAATAGAGATATTCCTCTACCACGGGCGATAGTCGATGTATCTCATCGATAAAGAGCACATCGTGGGGCTCTAAACTGGTGAGCAAGCCGGCAAGATCGCCTGGCTTATCTAGTACAGGTCCTGAAGTGAGTTTAAATCCCACACCCAACTCGTTAGCTATAATATTGGAGAGGGTGGTTTTACCAAGTCCGGGAGGTCCATGTAGCAAGGTATGGTCAAGCGGTTCTCCACGATATTTTGCCGCTTCCACGAAGATGCGCAAGTTGTCCACCACCTTACGCTGCCCACTAAAGTCGTCAAAGTTGAGCGGTCGCAAAGCGTTTTCAAAATCGCGTTCCGAGGGAGTAGGAGATTGTTGCTCAGCACGTATGTCAAAAGTATCTTCAGTCATAGGTATGCAAAGGTAGTGTTTCTTGGCGAGATGCAGCTCCGAAAATGCGGGAAAGTGTTGTTTGGGAGTAAAAGACTCTACTTTCGGATTTAGCAAGGGCGGGCTGAAAGCCCAATGGAGCGCATAGCCCAGGGCAAGCGAAGCGACACCCTGGGTCAAAGCACGTTCGTTAGTGACGCCCTGAAAGGGCAGAAGCTTTATATCTATTTCCAACATTGAATGCTTTTGCCCTTACAGGGCGTCAATACTATGGCAATCCGTAACCCAGGGTGTCGCTTCGCTTGCCCTGGGCTATGCGCTTGTTGGGCTTTCAGCCCGTGCATTACCGGCTGCACCTCAGAGCAATTCAAGCAAGCTTGATTGCGTTCGGTTTGTGATAATTCAGCCCGCTCATACTAAATCCGAAATAAAGATGAGTATTCCCAACCACATGCCCGCGAGATAAGGAAACGACTTTCTTTAGAGAAAACTTTAACTATATATATATATTAGAATGAAATGAACAAAACCACTTGATATCGTATGCCCGAAAACATAGCAAAGCCTAAGTTTCGCCCATTTCGGGGAGTTTTTAGCCGTTTTACGCGGATTTATGGTTTGGTTAGAGTAAATTTGCAGCATAAAATAAAGTAAACCTCTTTATGGTACTGAATTATATTTGGATAGCATTCTTCGCAGTGGCATTCGTCATTGCGCTGGTCAAGCTGCTCGTACTAGGTGATGTCACGGTGTTTCCCGCCATTATGGACTCCACTTTCGAGAGTTCAAAGTCTGCCTTTGAGATTTCGCTCGGCCTTACGGGTGTGCTTTCGCTTTGGCTCGGCATAATGAAGATTGGCGAGCGTGGCGGAGTGGTCAATGGCATGGCTCGACTGCTCAGTCCCGTATTTGAGCGCCTCTTCCCCGACCTTCCGAAGGGACATCCTGTCTATGGAAACATATTCATGAACATTGCGGCCAACATGCTGGGACTAGACAATGCAGCCACTCCGCTCGGACTCAAAGCCATGGAGGGACTGCAGGAACTCAACCCTAAGAAAGACACGGCATCCAACCCCATGATCATGTTTCTCGTGCTCAACACCTCAGGCCTCACCATCATCCCTGTGAGCATCATGGTATATCGAGCACAGATGGGAGCCGCTCAGCCCACAGACATTTTCATTCCCATCCTCATTGCCACTTTCTTCTCTACGTTGGCAGGCATCATCATTACTAGCCTGTATCAGCGTATCAACCTTCTGCAACCCGTACTTTTGGCCACGTTAGGCGGAATGTCTGTTGCTGTGGCTGCTATTATTTGGGGTTTTAGTCAACTCGATAGCACGATGATGAATACCGTGGGTACCACCACAGCCAACGTGCTACTCTTCATCATTATCATCTGCTTCATCATAGCGGGCGTAAGGAAACGCATCAATGTATACGATGCCTTTGTTGAAGGAGCCAAGGATGGCTTCCATACTGCCGTGCGCATCATTCCCTATTTGGTAGCGGTAATGGTGGCCATTGGTGTATTTCGTGCTTCTGGAGCAATGGATTGGCTCATCAATAGTGTAAAATGGCTAGTAGGCCTCACGGGGTGTAATGCCGATTGGGTAGGTGCATTGCCCACGGCGCTGATGAAGCCGCTTTCGGGTAGTGGTGCTCGCGGCATGATGGTCGATGCTATGCAGACCTATGGTGCCGATTCCTTTGTGGGACGCCTCAGTTGTATTTTCCAAGGCTCTACGGACACCACATTCTATATTCTTGCCGTCTATTTCGGTTCGGTGGGCATTTCTCGCACGCGCCATGCCGTAGCTTGTGGCCTATTGGCCGACCTCGCTGGCATTATCGCAGCCATATTTATAGCTTACCTGTTCTTTGGATAATGTCGCGCATCGTGTTCAGCGTGTGCGCGAATAGTTTCCATTGGTACAAGCGGCCATCGCCCTTCCCCACCCTACTCTTTGATAACCTCTAAACATCTCAATTTTTCTCAATATGAACGAGAATCCATCTAAGCCAGCCTCGCGCAGTGGGGCTTTGGCATCATTGGCCAAAGATACAGCCATCTATGGCATGTCGAGCATCATAGGCCGTTTTCTCAACTACCTACTCGTACCTCTCTACACAGCCAAACTCGCCGCTAGTTCAGGCGGCTATGGGGTCATTACGGAGGTGTATAGCTATGTGGCTCTACTCCTTGTGCTCCTCACCTTTGGTATGGAGACTACTTTCTTCCGCTTTGTCAACAAGACGGAAGAAGCTCCTATGCGCGTCTACTCCACCACGCTCATCATGGTAGGTTTGGTCGGTGTGGCTTTTATCGCTTTGGTATTGGGCTTTTTAGGTCCCATTTCCTCGGCACTCGACTATGCTGCCCATCCCGAATACCTTGGCATGATGGCCGTATGCGTAGCCATTGATGCCTTTCAGTGCATACCTTTTGCCTACTTGCGCTATAAGCGTCGCCCCATTAAGTTTGCCGCACTGAAGTTGCTTTTCATCTTCCTCAATATCGGGCTCAACATTCTCTACTTCCTTGTATTGCCTGCTCTCTACACGCACCCCTCACTCCACGATGCGGTGGCTCACATTTACTCTCCTTCTTATGGTGTGGGCTATGCTTTTGCCATCAATCTGGCTTGCACGGCATTCATTACCTTCTTCTTCCGTAAGGAACTGACGGGCTTCCGCTGGACATTCGACCGTGCCCTTGCTCGCCGCATGCTTTCCTACTCTTGGCCCATCCTGGTGCTTGGCATTGCAGGCATTCTCAATCAGACGGCCGACAAGATGATTTTTCCCCGCGTAATGTCGGGACATGAGGGAAAGGTGCAACTAGGTATCTACGGAGCTAGCGTAAAGATAGCCATGATTATGGCCATGATCACGCAGGCTTTCCGCTATGCTTATGAGCCTTTCGTTTTTGGCAAGCAGAAGGACAAGGACAATCGCGAGACCTATGCCAAGGCCATGAAGTATTTCTTAATATTCACGCTCTTAGCGTTTCTCATGGTAATGGGTTATATCGATGTGTTGAAGCACATCATCGGTCGCAGCTATTGGGAGGGGCTCAAGGTCGTGCCTATTGTCATGGCCGCCGAAATCATGATGGGGGTCTACTTCAACCTTTCTTTCTGGTACAAACTCATCGATAAGACGATTTGGGGGGCTTGGTTCTCTGGCGCTGGCTGTGCCGTGCTCATTGCGGTAAACATCATCTTCATTCCCTACTTCGGCTATATGGCCTGTGCTTGGGCTGGCTTTGCGGGCTATGCCACGGCCATGGTGCTAAGCTACTTCGTGGGACAACGCTACTATCCCATCAACTATCCGCTCAAGAGCATCGGTGTTTACGTGCTTATCACAATAATTTTCTTTACCATCATGCAACTTGATGCGCAATACGTGCCGCAACTATGGCTTCGATTGCTTATCAACACGGGGTGCATCCTTCTTTTCGTGGCACATACGGTCCACTACGACTTCCCACTCAGTAATCTTCCCATTGTGGGGAAATATTTCCGCAAATAAGCCTTCCCCGTCATTTTCCCCATTCAAGCAAGTAATGAACGAATATTTCACCCATACCCTAAGTTGTGGCCTTCGCCTCATCGTAGAGCGCAAGACCTCACCCGTGCTTTATTGTGGCTACGTAATATGCGCTGGCACGCGCCACGAGGAAGAAGCAGACTCGGGCATGGCTCATTTTATAGAACACAACACATTTAAGGGAACAGAACGCCGACGTGCCTGCCATATCACCAATGGACTAGAACGCGTTGGCGGCGATCTCAATGCTTACACCACAAAGCAAGAAACAGTATACTATGCCACCGTTCTGCGCGATGACTTTGCCCGTGCCGCCGATCTTCTGACCGATATCGTCTTCCACAGCACGTATCCACAGACCGAAATTGATAAGGAGGTGGAAGTAATCTGCGATGAAATCGATAGTTATAAGGATTCGCCCTCCGAACTTATCTTCGATGAATTTGAAGCAATGATGTACGCAGGACAACCTCTTGGACGAGATATCCTTGGCTCGGCAGAGCGACTGCGCCAATACACTACGGCTGATGCACTCCGCTTCACACAGCGCTATTATCGTCCCGAGAATGCAGCCTTCTACGTCTATGGCGACATCGATCCTCAACGCGTGGTGCGTACCTTAGAGCGTCTACTTCCTGCATCCGACTTTGTCGGTCTGCCCGCGCTCACTCCTCTTTCCATGCCCACGCCCATACCTTGCGCGCAAAGCAACGAGCGCGTTGTAGAGAAAAGCACTCATCAAGCACATGTGCTCATAGGGGGGCCTACCTTTGCGGGCACCGACGAACGTCGGTTTGCCCTCATCTTGCTCAACAATATGCTGGGCGGACCGGGCATGAACTCGCGTCTCAACCTTTCGCTACGCGAGAAGGCGGGACTTGTTTATAGCGTCGATGCTTATCTCAACACTTATCCCGACACGGGATTTTGGAACGTGTATTTTGGTTGCGATGCTCACGATGTGAAACGCTGTCGTCGCCTACTAGAGCGCGAATTGCTCCGTTTCATCGAGCGTCCGCTCACGCCCGCCCAACTATCGGCTGCAAAGAAGCAACTTCGCGGCCAAATAGGTATCTCCACCGATGCTTCCGAAGGCTACGCTCTTGCACTAGGCAAGACTTTCGCCCACTACAATCGTCACCGTTCCATAGAGGGTATCATCCAGAGCCTCAACGCCGTCACTGCCCAACAACTACAACAGGTGGCCGAAGAGGTGTACTCTCCCAATAGACTGACAACGCTAGTCTACAAATAGTCGCTCCCGACACGAATTTGGCCTAAAGCGCCATGCCAACGATTGCTGAATCTGAATGTTCTAACGAGAGGATGTTACGCGCATCATAAAGTTTTCTAAGTTTTTATCATGCTTATCAACGCTGCATTGCTCAAATCGCAAGCTCTTCAACTGGGCTTCTCTGCTTGCGGACTCGCTCCGGCAGAAGCTGTGAGCCAAGAACGAGCCAAAGAGCTCCGCCTATGGCTCAACGAAGGATGCCAAGGAGAAATGCACTATCTAGAGCAGAATGTGGAGAAGAAGCTCGACCCTCGGCTACTCGTTGAGGGTGCTCACACGGTGGTAAGTCTTGCGGTAAATTACTTTTCACCCGATGAAAACAGCGAAAACGTTTCTCCTCGCTGGACGCTCGCTCGCTATGCCCGAGGCACAGACTATCACGACGTGGTAAAACAAATGCTCCGAAAGCTCATGCACAACATGGGATGGGAGGAACATCGCGACGGCCGATGTTTTGTAGACACAGCACCCGTCGATGAAAAGTATTGGGCGGAACGTTGCGGACTAGGATGGCGTGGGCGCAACTCGCAGCTTATTCTGCCTCAAGCGGGCAGTTTCTTCTTTCTAGGAGAACTTATCCTTGTCCACGAAGCCGACCATTACGATACGCCCATGCCCTCTCACTGTGGGCATTGCCATGCCTGTCTCGATGTCTGTCCCATGCAGGCTTTGCGAGGCGATGGCACACTTGATGCTCGTCGTTGCCTTTCCTATCTCACCATAGAGCATCGCGGAGAAATTCCGGCCGAAGCTCAAGAGCGAATGTCGCCTTGTTTCTATGGTTGCGACCGCTGTGCCGACGTATGCCCATGGAATCTACGATTTTCGCAGCCTACTGCTATCGAAGAGCTCAAGCCCCGTCCTGCCACCATGCAAATGTCGCCCAGCGATTGGCAGGCGCTCACTCCTGAGAGATATCGCGAGCTTTTCCGGAAAAGTGCGGTGAAAAGGGCAAAATATGAAGGACTTATGCGCAATATCCAAGCGCTCAAGAAGAATCCATAGAGCCTATCATCCCCTAGAATACCTAGAAATTCCTAGAATCTCCTAGAAATTCCTAGATTTTCCTAGAAATTCCTAGAGCTCCTAGCCCCCCTCTGGCGTAAGCCCTATTACTTATTACTTAACCCTTTATACTTTAATAATGAGAAAAACTCTCCTTTCCACCTTCATGCTGCTTGCCGCCACAACTTCAGTGCGAGCGCAAAACAACGTGGTATGGTTTGACCAACCCACTTCGCTCCGCGGACAACAATGTTGGTGGGGCGGAAATCCCGACCATACACACAAGCCCGTGCGAGCAGGCGATTCGGCCGTTAATTCCGACCACGAATGGGAATACCGATCACTCCCCTTGGGCAACGGCAGCATTGGCTGCAACGTAATGGGAAGCATCCAAACGGAGCGCTACACGCTCAACGAAAAGACCCTCTGGCGCGGTGGTCCCAACACTGCCAAAGGTCCGCAGGACTATTGGAACCAAAACAAGCAATCGGCTCATGTGCTGAAAGATATTCGCCAAGCATTCACCGAAGGCGACTGGCAGAAAGCGGCTCAACTCACCACGCAAAACTTCAATAGCAATGTGCCCTATGAGGCCACAGGCGAGCCACAGTTTCGCTTCGGTTCGTTCACCACAATGGGAGAACTTACCCTCGAAACGGGCATCAGCGAACAAGGAATAAGTGGCTATCGCCGTGCACTGTCGGTCGATTCTGCCTATGCTAGCGTGAGTTTCACTGCGGCCGATGGCACACATTACGAGCGCCATACATTCATTTCCTATCCAGCCAACGTAATGGCCATTCGCCTCACGGCAAACCATCCTGCCAAGCAGACATTCACCCTACGCTACGCTCCCAACCCCGTGAGTGAAGGTAGCTTTAAGCCCGATGGAAAGGGCGGTTTTTGCTACGTGGCGCATTTGGACAACAACCAGATGGAATATGTTGTCAGAGTGCAAGCACTGACCAAGGGTGGACAGGTCATCTATCGCGATGGAGCTCTCCGAGTGGAAGGTGCCGACGAAGTTACCTTACTGCTCACCGCCGACACGGACTATGCCCCCAACTACAATCCCGACTTCAACGACCCGAAAGCTTATGTAGGGGTTCATCCGCAGCAAACCACGGAACGTTGGATGAAGCGCGCCCTCGCCAAAGGGTATCAAAAGCTCTTTGCAGAACATCTTAAAGACTACACCTCGCTATTTGGCCGCGTGAAGTTCCAACTCGATGGTGCCTCATCGTCAAAGCCCACCAACGAGCGCTTGGCCGACTACCGACGCGGCGCAAAAGATGCTGGACTCGAAACGCTCTACTATCAGTATGGACGCTATCTGCTCATCGCCTCATCGCGCCCGGGCAATCTGCCCGCCAACTTGCAGGGAATGTGGCACAACAACGTGGATGGCCCCTGGCGCGTAGACTATCACAACAACATCAACCTACAGATGAACTATTGGCCTTCGCTCTCTACCAACCTCACAGAGTGTGCCGAGCCGCTTACCGACTTCATCCGGCTATTAGAGAAGCCCGGAGAACGCACCGCCAAAGCCTATTGGGGCGCACGCGGATGGGCTGCTGGTATCTCGGCCAATATATTCGGTTTCACCGCTCCCCTCGAAGGTGCTGATATGTCGTGGAACTACAATCCGATGGCGGCCTCATGGCTAGCTACGCACCTCTGGGACTACTATGACTATACACGCAATGAGCGATTCCTGCGCCACACGGCCTACCCGCTTATGAAAGGATGTGCTCTCTTCTGCGAGGACTTCTTATGGCGCAAAGCCGATGGCACACTGACTGCGGCTCCCTCTACATCGCCCGAACACGGACCCATCGACGAGGGTACAACGTTTACCCATGCCGTAGTGCGCGAGATTCTGCTCGACTGCATCAGTGCCGCCGAGGTGCTCCATGTCGATGCCGACGAGGTGAAACGCTGGCAACAAATTCTCCACGATTTGGCTCCTTATAAGATGGGTAGATATGGCCAACTCATGGAATGGAGCCGCGACATCGACGATCCTTCTGACCAACACCGCCACGTCAACCACCTATACGGCCTTCATCCAGGACATACCATTTCGCCACTCACCACGCCCGCACTGGCCCAAGCATCACGTGTAGTACTGGAACATCGTGGCGATGGAGCCACAGGATGGAGCATGGGATGGAAACTCAACCAGTGGGCTCGTCTGCACGATGGCAACCATTCCTACGTGCTCTATGGCAATCTGCTTAAGAACGGTACTGCCGACAATCTATGGGACATTCACCCTCCTTTCCAAATCGATGGTAACTTTGGCGGTACGGCGGGTGTCACAGAGATGCTCTTACAGAGCCACGCTGGCTGCATCGACCTGCTTCCTTCGCTTCCCGACGCATGGCAGAACGGCAGCATATCGGGACTTCGTGCGCGTGGCAACTTCGGCATTGACCTCAAGTGGCAAGGAGGTCGTCTCGTTCAAGCCCGTATCTCTTCAGGGTCGGGCGGCATAGCCCACCTACGCTATGGCAAGCAGACCATCGACGTACCCACTTCGAAGGGAAAGACTTACATCGTCTGCTTTGAAAACAACCATCTAGTGCTGAAGAAATAAACGATTCGTTGCTAAAAATAAGCCGACGCCTATCTTATGCAAAGATAAGCGCAGCCTTTGAACCAGGATAAAGAGTGTACAGACTTTGTGCACTCTTTTTTTTGGTCCCTATCGAATCGTGTGGAGCAATTGGGGCAGCGGATATTTTTGGTTGTATGATGAGGAAAGTGATTAGTCTTCCCGTCCACAGATATACGTTTTACTTTTCACAGATGCCCATTCCCCCTTTCACAGATGCCCATCTTTACGTCTACCGCTGCCGTGCGGTAGAGCTACCGCTGCCGAGCGGTAAAGCTACCACAGGCCTGTGGTAAAGCTACCGCTGCCGTCCGGTAGAGCTACCACAGGCCTGTGGTAGACGTGAAAGTCTTCATTGAGAAACGGAATGGTCTAGGTTCTAGATTGATAATGACGAAGTTTGGAACACTTCGTTCGCAGTTTATGAAAACCTCCGTTTACAAGGGGCGAATTTTCCATCTATGCAGAGAGACGATTCTCATTCCCTGAAATAAGACTGTATCTTCACTCAACAGTCTTATTACAACATGGAAAATGGGGAAACATACACGACATAAGGAAAATACCAACCGGGAATATCCGCTGCCCTGAGCAATTCAAGTTCTATTAAATCCGAAACATAAGTAAAGTGACCCATCCTGCTTCCTACAAGGAGCCATATAGCGCATCTTTTTTAGTGCATTTTTAGAGTGAGTATGTATAAAAAGAAAGAAAGAATGAAATATTAACATATCTTACCACCCCCCGTTTGGTTTTTTTACAAATGGTGCGTACATTTGCAGCGGACACAGAAAAAGCTATTCTTACACGCGTATTAAGCACATATCAACGTGAAGTGTAGTTGATCTGTGTGGATCCTTTATGCGCAACGCCCTAGAACGCTTGCGCTCATATTCAACTTAATAGGGAACAAAACTTTTGAAAAACTTCAACATTTTATAAACCTAACAAAAACAGACAAAAGCATGAAGAAATTTACTTTCTTGCTGTCACTACTCCTCGCATTTGTAGGGGTAACGGCAAGTGCACAGGGCTTCAAAATCTCTGATGCCCCAGATGGCGAAAATTGGGCTACCAACACCCAATGGTATTTAATCAAAACCGCGGCCACAGATGGATGGCATCCTACAGCAGGCTACTTGAGCACAGATGCCGCATATATTAGCGATACAGACATTCGTACTGATATTGCCACATTACCTACTAATGACAATGGACTTTGGTGTATCGTAGGTAATGAGAGCAGCGGCTACAAAATCTACAATAAAGCCGAAGGTACAAGCAAGGTTTTAGGTTTCAGCAGTGCTAGTGGTTATGCACAAATGTACGAAACCTCTGCAGAGGGCGTGACTTCTGACTTCGACCTTGCTTCTTCTACTTATGCAACAACCCCTTAGGCCGGATGTGTAAAGAAACATGGTACAAATGCTTGGCTGAATAATGCTAATAAGAGTGGTCAATCTCTTTGCTGTTTAGGTACTTGGGAAAATAGCGCCTCTACCACCGCACTTTCAGGTAATGCTTTTTACTTTATTCCTGTAAATAATATTGGGGAAGCTAGCACAGCTGTGGAGACTTTCATGAAAGGACAAGAGCGTTTTATTACTATGAATCGTTACAAGGTGATTCCTGGCGTAAGCGATGCTTGCTCTAGCGAAGATGCAGCATATACAAAGAATCCTTCAGATGAAACTTTCAATAGCTTTATTGACGCAGCAAAGAAGCACTTGGCTAAGACCTACTTCACCATTACCAATTGCAGAACGAACTATAGTCTTCGTGTTCTTTCAGCTAACACAACCAATGCTTCAGCTCTCTTAGTAGATGAGAAAAAATCAAACGCTTCCGCTCTTTGGCAGTTCGTGCCTATAGAAAGTGGCTTCAAGCTTTACAATGCTAATGCCAAGGCTTACCTTGGCGCTCTAGCTGGAACAAGTAGCAATACGTCTATGAATGCCGATCTAGAGCAAGGCGGTTTGTATAGCATCAGCGTTAATACAAGCGACGCTGTCGATGGCTTTGTGTTACGTGATGGCAACAATGGACGTATGAACCTGGAAGGTGACGGTCGTGTAGACGCTTGGGAAGGCATACATGGTTATTACTATCAAGTAACATGGGCGATTGACCCTGCTACAGAAATTGAAGTAGCTCTCAATACTTTAGGAAGCAAGTCATACGCAACTACTTATCTTCCATTCGGTGTGAGCGCTGTAAAGGATGCAAAAGCTTATTCTGCTGCAACTCCTGCTGATGGCCAAACCGTAATGACTGAGGTTACAAGCTTTGCAAAGGAAAATGGTATACTCCTCGTTAGCGATAACGCTGCAACAAAGGCCGTTCTGAATATTGGCGATGTGGAAGGTGCTGCTAGCTCTAGCGCTTTGCAGGGTACTTTGCTCGCTAAGGATATCACTGACGCACAGGCTAAGTACTTGGTATTTGGTAAGAATAAAGCAGCGGGAACAGAAGTAGGTTTCTTTGAACCTACTACCACAACCATCCCTGCCAACCGCGCATTCTTTATGGATACAACGGGCTCATCTATTGCTTTGAATTTCGGCAACGTAACTGCCATCAACAATGTAGCTACGGATAATGCCAATGCCAACGCGCCTATCTTCGATCTTTCTGGTCGTCGTGTAGTGAAGGCTGTAAAGGGTGGCTTGTACATTCAGAATGGTAAGAAGTATATCGTAAAGTAATTAACTGAAACACATTAAACGTTTGTAACAATGAAGAAACAGTATATAGCTCCCGCAAGTACTTCAATCTGCTATCTTGAAGCATTGCAGCCTCTTTGCGGTTCAACCGTTGAAGCTACACACGATAAGAAGACCGACGTCGTATGGTCTAACGGTAAGGCTTGGGACAGCGACTCATGGTCGGCTGACGAAGACTAATCTCACCATGCGAGGTGCGTGCGCGTACACGCATCTTGCATGTAGATAAGCATAAAGGCTGGAGGTAAGCAGCATAGTTGCTCTTATGCTCCAAGCCTTTATCCTCTTGCAGGGAGTAGGTAGCCCTGTAAGTTAATGTAATTTTTTTCATTTGACGGGCTGTGCGAAGTGATTCGCGCAGCCCGTTTCTCGTGGAATATAGTTTATTTTAGTTTCGGATTATCGTATTTCTGTCGAAAGTCGCGATGAAAAGGCCTTTTTTAGAGTTAATCCACTTTTTATTTTTCATGTTATTTGTGTTATAATAAGAGTGTCCAATTGGTACCAATCGGACAACTATTTGGGGGCAATCGGACACATAGTACAAGCAATCGGACACTTTAAACGTTCGTGATAATATACTTTTGCAAATAATTTTAACGAAAACATGTTTAATATGAAAAAGAAACGACTTCATTTTTGGCAAGGGCAGCAATGACGTTGCTACTTGTCATGTTCGCCACCATTGGTGCGAGGGCGGACGAGGGGACGCTTTCGGGTAGCGGAACTGCTGCCGACCCCTATTTAATTGGCAGTGACGCTGATTGGGAAACCTTTGTCAGTTATATTAACGACAAAGGAGGCCAGTATCGCTACAGTTACTATAAGCTTACTGCCGACATTAAAGTTACCTCAATGGCCGGAAAGAATAATGACGACAATGCTTTTAAAGGTGTCTTTGATGGTAATGGCCATACAATGACGCTCGATCTGACAGATGATGGTAACTCGTACTGCGCTCCATTTCGTTATGTAGGTAAAAGTACTTTCAAACGATTACACATTGCGGGTAAGATTACTTCGATTAGTTATAACGCAGCAAGTCTTGTGGGTTATCAAAGATACGGTACACTGAATATCTACAATTGTTGGAGCAGTGTGGATATTATGTGCACTAAAAAAAGCTCTTATTCATGCAATGCAGGATTTGTAGGCTATATTTATGAAAGTGATATCAACATCAACAATTGCCGCTTTGATGGTAGTTTGCAAGGAGCTGATGCTGACGGGTGTTCTGGATTTGTTGGCCAACGTAATTCTAACAGCAGTTCGATGAAAATCAGCAATTGTCTCTTTGCCCCAACACAGCTGACAGTTGCTACTGATAATAGCTATACCTTTGCATACAAAAGTGATGTCAATACCAATAATTATTATACTACGCCTTTAGGTAAAGAACAAGGCACTGCTATTGGCAATATGACAGATAGTGAGCTACTAAATAAACTTGGTAAGGGTTGGGAAAAGAAGGGAGATAAAATAGTCCCCGTCTTTGACATCAAAAACCTAACTACTGGTAGCATTGAGTGCAACACATTCTGGGCCTATACAGGCGAAGAAGTCACTGTGACTCCCACGGTGAAGGATATGGACGGCAACACGGTGTCGGCTGAAAATTACAGTGTTAGTTTCTCGCCCAGCCCAGTAAAGGAAGTGGGCCAATACACAATGACCGTAGCAAGCAATACCGCCAATGGCTATAGCGGTACGCTGACTCATCAGTTTGAAGTTGCTCAGAATATAAGCGGTACGGGAACGAAAGATGATCCCTACCTTATCACTTCTACTGACGATTGGAATGTCTTTGCAAAATCGGTGGAAGGTGGTATCGATTATTATAATAAGTTCGTCAAACTAACCAACAATATTACCATTTCAACCATGGTGGGCGTTTGTGATGAAAGTGGCAACAAACCCTTTAGAGGTACTTTCGATGGCGATAATCACACGCTTACCGCCAATATCACAAGCACAGCCACCGGTGATGATAAAAACAATCAAGGTGTGGCTCCGTTCCATCTTATAAAACAAGCAACTATTCAAAACCTAACCGTTGCAGGTCAAATTACATCTGCAAGCAAATATGCTGCAGGTTTGGTAGGTTGGGTAGATGGTAATTATAGTAGATCATACATCAAAGATTGTATAGTTAAAGCAACCATTACCACCAGTGCTGACTGTGCTGGAGGTTTTGTTGGTAACATTTGCTATAGCGATCGAAATTACTTACATTTTACCAATAGTGTATTTGCAGGTCACATCAACAACACGAGTAGCGACGATAATCGCAGAGCGGGCGGTTTTTGTGGATATGGTTTTGGTGATAGTTACTTTGGAAACTGTCTGGAGAATGGTTCCTATACCAATATTACTTACATGAATCCAAGGAATGCTTATGGTGTTTTTTCTAATGATAGAGTTAATAGCCTTTATTACGTCAACAAAATAGCAGTAAATAATAAGTACATCGCTAAAGAATATGGTTGCTACCAAGTGGCGAATACGGCTCCAGCTGATGAATTATATTTGAAACGCGAAATTAAGGGCTATCAATTTTATCAGTCTGTTTGGATTACAGGGCTAAACGATAGCTATCCATATAATAATGGCGAAGAAGTGAGCTTGGCCTATGAGCTGAAGACGAATAGCGGCCAATTGACCAAGGATACAGACTATACGGTGACGCTTTCGCCCAACGCACCAGCTGCTGTTGGCACTTATACGATTAGCTTTACGGCTAAAGAGAGTAATAGTGGTGGTTACGCGGGAACCACAACGCGCACTTTCTGTGTCATGGAAGGTGAAGATTTGGATGGCTATGTATTTGATACGGAAGGCGAAGGTGAGAGTAAGGTATACCTCATCAATAATGAGCGCGACTTAGAGCGTTTGGCTGCCTATGTGAATAGTGGCCACGATGCTACAGGCAAAACCTTTAAACAGAATGCCAACATTACTTTAACCGCTGCGCATACATCTATCGGTGGATACTTTGAAGGTAATTCCAGATATTTTAAGGGTACTTATGATGGCAATAACAAGAAAATTAGCGAATTAACTGTCACCGCGCCTTATAGTAACTATCAAGGTCTCTTTGGAAATACTCAGAAAGCAGTAATTAAGAATGTGACACTCGCTAATTGTAATATTACGGGCAAACAATGTACGGGTGGTATTGTAGGTTATGCGTCGGCGTCCACCGCCATTGAGAATTGCCATGTTAGGGGTAATATCCTTGCCACGGCAAGCAATGCAAGTGATCATGGTGGTATTGTTGGATCTGCCACAGCAACAAGTATCACGAATTGTACCGTAACCGGAACCATTTCAACCTCAGTCAGCAATGACAATTATGGTGGTATCGTAGGTGTTGCGAATTATGATGTTACCATAACTTCGTGCGAAAATGCTACCAATATATCAGGTGACGGACAAAATCATGGTGGTATCGTAGGTCGGGATAACAGTGATAGTAATAAATTTAAGTACTGTTTAAATACAGGTGTGGTTAATGGCAATCAATTCGTGGGTGCCATTGCTGGTAAGGTGTATTCTGTACGCAATTATGACCATTGCTATTATCCAAATGGAAGTACTATAAAGGCGTTCGGCATTTCTTCAAGCTCTAATGACTACAGAGGAAATGGAGAAGTAGCGTACGCTGTCACTACAGGTGAGCATATCAGTAAAATTGATATTGCAGAAGGAACTGTTGTCACCAGTGCAATCAGTGGTAAAAAGTATTGTACAAAAGGTGACTGGACATTGACCTTGAAACCTGATCAAACCGATGTAACATTTGTATCGTATGCTTGTGAGGGTGGTACGCTTTCTGACTTAACAACTGCTGACGGTACACACAAGTTGACTATAACGGACAAAGATGTGACTATCTCAGCTCTTGTAAGCAACAATGATGCTACTGACGTCAATGGCGTTACGATTGCTGCCATACCCGACATGCGTTGGTTGGGTAATGTGGGTGTTGTTCCCACTATCACGATGACCAACGGTGAAACTTCGCTTGTTTTAGGCACTGACTATATTGTAGAGGGTAGCAATAACACGGCTATTGGCGAGGCTACAATCACAATAAAGGGTATCAACAACTACAAGGGTACGACAACTAAAAAATTCAATATCGTTGACTTCACACTTCAGGATGCTTCAGCAGCTAATAGTGCTACAAACCCCTATTTGATTACAACCGCTGAGGATTTGGAGGCATTAGCAAGCATTGTCAATACGAAGGCACGTCTGGATGGATACTACAAGCAGACTGCTGATATCACTCTGTCCGATGAACATACAGCTATCGGAAATAGTAGTAATACCTCATTCCAGGGTATCTACGACGGTGACAATAAATTCATCAAAGGCTTGTTGATTAACCAAGCAGAGGGAACATACCAAGGTTTGTTTGGCAGAGCATATAGAGCAACTATTCAAAATGTAATTATCGAAAATTGCGATATTACTGCAAAAGATTATGTAGGAGGCATCTGTGGACATGCAAGTGAAACGACTATATCTAGTTGTAAAGTTAGTGGAGCTATTAAGACAGCAGATGGGGTTGATGGAATGTATCATGGCGGTATTGCTGGGTACATCTATAATAAACCCACAAGCAAATGCGTTAACACGGCCAGCGTTAAGGGGAATAATTCCAAAAGCCAATATTATGGTGGCATTGTTGGCGAAGTAAGAAGGACAAATATAACCGATTGTTTTAATGCTGGAATTGTAGAAGGTACTTTGTATGTAGGCTCTATTGTAGGATCTAATAATGCTTCTAGATTAAATAATAACTATCACACTACAACTACGACTGGTGGCGTCGGTGCTAAAGACGCTGCTACGGGTACAGACCAAACGGGTGCTACAACAGTAGCAAAGATAACGGCTGCAGAGGGTGTAACATTAACACTGCCTACTACACCTACTTACGTATGGAACAATGAGAGCCTATACATGAGTGGCGTTGTTGTAACACTTGATTGCACCGTACCCGAAGGTAAATATTGGGATCACTATACAGTGAATAACGGTAAGATTAGCAATGCTGGTGTCAAAGAAGGTGAACATACTTTGACGGACTTCACTGACGATGTTGCCATTTCTGCTACGTATGCCAGTGAACTTACTAACATAGCTACCGCAGGTGCCATTATTGCTAATATAGAGGATTTGACCTATAATGGCAAAGAGCAACATCCAACCCCCGTTGTTACATTGAGTTCGAACGTACTTGAAGCGGGAGCTAACTATCAGGTAACTTATAGCGACGGTTGTAACAATGTTGGCACTTATACCATCACTGTTCAAGGCATGGGCCGTTACACTGGAACTTTGAAAAAGTCCTTTAAGATTGTGCCTTATGATATCAATGGTTGCGATATAAAAGTTGAAAACAAACCCTATACAGGCGATGTTATCAATGTGACACCTACCGTAAAGTATGGGTCTATTACGTTGGCGCAAGGTGAGGATAAGGATTACACCTTTGTGACCAAACCTACTACTGTTAAGGAGGGTGGTGATTATACGTTGACAGTTACGGGTAAGGGTAACTATACTGGTACGAAGGAGATTCCATTCAATGTGTACTATTCAGTGCCTACTAACATTCGTTGTACAAATATTACTGCAACAACTGCTACTGTGACTTGGAAAGATGATCTTGCTGCGAAATGGACAGTAGAGTACAGCACAGATAAGACCTTTGAAAGTGTAGAGCGTATTGATGTAAACGAGAGTACTGCTACATTAGCCTCTCTCTCAGCTGATCAAGTGTACTACGTTCGTGTGAAGGCTGTCTATGGAACCAATCAAGAGAGTGATTGGAGCCTCGTTTGCAGCGTTGAACCCACCACGAAGTTATTGGTTGGTTCGGGCGATGGTACATCTAGATTCTTGCCCTTCAGTAATTGGTACCATTATGGTCTGACACAACAAATCTATACTGCTAAAGAACTTGGAAACAAGGCTGGTAGCATTATGGCGTTAGACTTCTTCAGAACTGATGACAATGAGTGCAACAACACAATTGAAATCTATCTGGTCAAGACAGATAAGACGGCATTTACTAATTCATCTGATTGGATTTCAGTAACGGAGGCGGACAAAGTGTATGATGGTAAGATGCAGTTCGAAAGTAATCAATGGACTACCATCGAACTTACTAAGCCATTTGACTATGATGGTGTTAGCAATCTTGCTTTAATCGTTTACGATAAAAATGTGAAAGAAGATAGCTACGGAGACTATCGTGCTTTCAGAACCTTTAAAGGCAATGACAATCAAACGTTGTTTTTTAGAAGTGACAGAGAAGATCCCACTATCAGCCCTACCTGCACTGGAAATCGTAGTAAAGAAAAGAATCAACTGCGCATTCGCATGGCCGATAAGGTTACGATGAATGGTTTGGGTATTATGTCATACGCAAGTGACAACGTGCTCGACTTCTCTAACATCAGCGACCTTACGGCTCACTACGCAAGCGGCTTTACCTCTACAGCTAATAACGCTGGCGTGCTGACAATGAAGCAAACGGAGACGACACCTGCGGGTGAGGGATTAATGTTGAAGGGTACTGCTAACGAGACTTTCTATGTGCCCGCTCTCTTTAATCTTACGCCTGAAGCGCTGACTGGTAATAACCTTAAGGGCCTTACGAAGATTACTGAAGTTGAGACGACTGAGGGTAATAAAACCAACTTCATTCTCTCTCAACAGAATGGTGTGATTGCTTGGTATCCTTTGGCTGCTAAGTACGCTTTGAAAGCACACAGTGCTTACTTGCAATTGCTCACCAACGATGTCTTTACGAATGGCGGTACACGCGCTATCAGCATGGAATTTGAAGACGGCGTAACGACTGGCTTCATTCAGATAGCAACAGGCGAGGCTGAAGACGGCGACTGGTATGGCATCGACGGTGTTAAGTTCAATCAAAAGCCTACTCAGAGAGGTGTTTACATTAATAATGGCCGCAAGGTAATCGTTAAGTAACAAATGAATATGAAGAAAAGATATATTTGTCCTACCTCTCAGGTAGTATTGCTCGATATGCAGCAGATATTAGCTTCAAGTCCTGGCAATGGAGTAGATGGCAGTGTAACTGCCCCAGGCGAAAGCCAACTCTCACGTGAGTATGACGGCTTTGGTGCCAGCGAACACTGGGATACTTCGGAGGATTATTAATCCTTGTGTATAAATAAGAAGAGTGTGTGTCGTAAACAAGCATTTTGTTTGACACACACTCTTTTTTGTTGTTTGTAATATAAGACAACTCAAGTTTTCTCTAAAGAAAGTTTTCTTTATCTCATGGGCATGTGGTTGGGAATACTCATCTTTATTTCGGATTTAGCAAGGGCGGGCTGAAAGCCCAATGGAGCACATAGCCCAGGGCAAGCGAAGCGACACCCTGGGTATCACGCGTTGGAGCAGTCGCGCCCTGTAAGGGCAAAAGCTTTAAGACATGGCGCAAGTATTGAACAAAATATACATACGGTGTTCCACTTTAAAACCGCTAAATCAGCTATCAAGCAAGAATAACATAAAGGGTTAAAGCTTTTGCCCTTACAGGGCGCGGAGACTCTACTATGCGGGAACCCCAGGGTGTCGCTTCGCTTGCCCTGGGCTATGTGCTCCATTGGGCTTTCAGCCCGTCCTTGCTAAATCCGAAACTTCAGTAAGAAATCTAATGGATAAATTGCAGCTTGTCAGCCTAATTGGGGAGTCACCTGGGGGCGACGCGTCCCCGCGTCGGCATTTGCTTGACAAGGCTCAATGCCTTGACAAGCAAATACATTATTGATTCGTGTGGGTAGGAGATATCTCACTTGATAGAATTGCTACCCATTAAGATGGGGCAGTCTGAAAGGCCAATCGTTTGAAAGTAAAAATAGGGTGACTTGAAAGGCCATCTTAATTGATAAACATTGTGAGTGTTTTCGGCTCGCTCTCACTTAAAACCACATAAAAATTCCCTCCTTGCAGCCAAAGCCACAAGGAGGGAATCTATTTTCTTAAAGAGAAGAAGGAAACTAAAGCCTTAGCATACCTTCTCGAGCTTCTTCATGATACTGAAGATGAAGATGAATGATACAAGGCAAAGGCCAACGAGCACACCCCATACGGCTACCAAAGGCACCTTTCCCCAAAGGAAACCTGGAATAGATACAAGGAAATTGCCCAATGCAGTGGCCACAAACCAACCACCCATCATCGTACCCTTGAGTTTGGGAGGTGCTACCTTCGACACGAAAGAGATACCCATCGGAGAGAGCAAGAGTTCACCAAAGGTGAGCACGAGATAAGTAGTGATAAGCCAATTGGGCGATACCGTGTTCAGGTCGGAAGAAGTCACTCCGAGAGAGGCAAGAATCATCACCACATAACCTAGTCCAGCCACGAGCATACCGAGGCCTATCTTGCGCGGAGCAGAAGGTTCCTTGCCCTTGCTTGCCAACCATCCGAAGAGTGCCATGCTCACAGGAGTAAGACCTACTACGAAGCAGGGATTGAACTGCTGGAAGATAGGAGCTTCAATATCGGTGCCAGCGGGGTCGAGACTTAGGTATTTATAGGCCAATCCACCCACACAAAGCAAGATAACGCAGGCTGAAATAACCTTGGTCTGTGACTTTTTGCTCTGGAAGAGGGGGAAGAGTGCATAGACAATGAAGATGCAGAGCAAGAGGTTGATTACATCGAAAGGCATGCTGCCAAGCCCTGATACGTGCTTCTGCGTAAATTCATTGGCAAAGAGAGTCAATGTAAGACCATTCTGATGGAAAGCCATCCAGAAGAAAATCACCACGGCAAATACAAGGCAGAGAGCCACAACGCGCTCTTTTACCTCGCTCTTGCTCAGTTCGGGTTCCGTGCTTTCTGTGGTCTTGCTAACTTCGTCAGAAGAATCTGCTGCGGCGGGCTGAGCGGCCACTTGCTGATAGGTGCTACGAGCAGCATAATAGATGGCAATAGATACGATGAGCGAGATACAAGCCACGCCAAAAGCATAGTGGTAAGAATCTGCTTTGCTCACACCGAGCGTGTGCTGTGCATAGTCCATAATCCTGACTGCTGCTGTAGGGGCAAAGAGGGCACCAATGTTGATCGCCATGTAGAAGATGGAGAAAGCAGAGTCGCGTTTGCTCTGCATCTCGGGAGCATTGTAAAGGTCGCCCACCATCACTTGGAGGTTGCCTTTAAAGAGGCTGGTGCCTAAGCATACCATAACCAAGGCTGCAAACATCAGCGTCATGGCCAAAAGACCATTGCCTGCAGGAATAGAGAGCAGCGCATAACCAAGGAACATCACGAGGATGCCGGTGGTGACACACTTGTTGTAACCAATCTTGTCGGCCAACATACCGCCAAAGAGCGGAAGAAAATAAACGAACGCTAGGAAGCCTGAATAGACAGCTCCCGCCACTCCTGCATCCCAACCGAAGTTGTCTTGCAGGAAGAGCACAAACACGGCCAACATGGTGTAGTAGCCGAAACGCTCACCCGTATTGGCAAGCGAAAGGGCGTAAAGGCCCTTAGGTTGTCCTTCGAACATAAAAAAGAGTTTATAAGTTTATGAGTTTAATGAGTTTAGGAGTTTATAATCGGCGCTTTGCGCCTTGTTTATGTGGATGATAGTAAGTATCGGCGATTGCCTGAATGTATTACTTCTTCAAGTTTTCTCTAAAGAATGTCGTTTCCTTATCTCGCGGGCATGTGGTTGGGAATACTCATCTTAATTTCGGATTCAGTATGGACGGGCTGAATCATCGTGCAAGGCGAATGCAATCAAGCTTGCTTGAATTGCTGAGCCGCAGCCGATGATGTCAATAAAAGCCCAATGGTGCACATAGCCCAGGGCAAGCGAAGCGACACCCTGGGGTTTCCGCATAGTAGAGTCTACGCGCCCTGTAAGGGCAAAAGCCTTAATCCGAAACTTCTGTACTTTCTACTTAACCAAGTTCTTCCTTCAAGAACTGTTGCGTATACCCCACTCCGCTCTTGACCAGCCCTTCGGGGGTACCCTCGAAGAGCAACTGTCCTCCGCCACGACCGCCCTCGGGACCCATCTCGATGAGATAGTCGGCAAGTTTTACAACGTCGAGGTTGTGCTCTATCACGATGACGGTATTGCCACGATCTACGAGCTTCTGAAGCACATCGGTGAGCACACGTATATCTTCGAAGTGCAGTCCCGTGGTGGGTTCGTCGAGGATGTAGACGGTCTGTCCCGTATCGCGCTTCGATAGTTCCGTAGCGAGCTTCACACGCTGGCTTTCTCCACCAGAGAGTGTGGTGCTGCTCTGACCAAGCTTGATATAGCCCAGACCTACATCTTGTAGTGTCTTGATCTTATGGAGTATAGAAGGAACGTTCTCAAAAAATTCCACTGCTTGATTGATGGTCATATCGAGTACATCGGCAATGCTCTTCCCCTTGAAGCGCACCTCGAGCGTCTCATGATTGTAGCGCTTGCCGTGGCATGCCTCACAGGGCACATACACGTCGGGCAGGAAGTTCATCTCAATAGTCTTGTAACCATTGCCCTTGCACACCTCGCACCTACCACCACGCACATTAAAGCTGAAACGTCCTGGCTTGTAGCCACGAATCTTGGCTTCAGGCAGATTGACAAAGAGCGAACGTATGTCGGAGAATACGCCCGTATAGGTGGCAGGATTGGAGCGCGGCGTACGTCCTAAAGGACTTTGGTCGACCGCTACCACCTTGTCGATACTGTCGAGGCCCTCTATGCGATCATAGGGCAAAGGTACTCGCAGCGAACGATAAAAGTGTTGTGAGAGGATGGGAAGCAGCGTATCGTTGATAAGCGTAGACTTGCCACTGCCCGATACTCCCGTGACACAGATGAATGTGCCGAGAGGAAAACTGACGTCAACGCCCTTCAGATTGTTGCCACGGGCACCTAGAAGGCGCAGTGACTTTCCATTTCCCTTACGGCGCTCAGCGGGCACTTCGATGGCTCTACTTCCGTTGAGATACTGTGAAGTGAGGGTATTGGCTTTGAGCATCTGCTGGGGGGTGCCTTGGAATACTACTTCACCACCTAGCCTACCGGCTTTCGGACCGATATCTACAATATAGTCGGCTGCTAGCATCATGTCCTTATCGTGCTCCACCACAACCACCGTGTTGCCCATATCACGCAATTCCTTGAGCGAATGGATGAGGCGCACATTGTCGCGCTGATGGAGGCCGATACTTGGTTCGTCGAGGATATACAGCACATTGACGAGCTGCGAACCTATCTGGGTAGCCAAACGAATGCGTTGGCTCTCACCGCCCGATAGTGTCATAGAACTGCGCGAAAGCGAAAGATAGTCGAGACCTACATCGAGCAGAAACTTGAGGCGCGAGAGGAGTTCCTTGAGTATCTCGTGGGCGATAGCTCGCTTCTTGGAGTCGAGCGTTTCTTCCACGTGGGAGAGAAACTCATAGAGCTCGCTAATATCCATATTGGAAAGTTCATTGATGGCCTTTCCCGCAAAGCGATAGGACAAGGCTTCACGATTAAGACGGGCTCCTTGGCATTCGGGGCAGATGGTGGTCTTAGAGAATTGCTCTGCCCAGCGCTGCGAGGCGGCGGTCATCTCAGTGTCGGCCATCTGCTGAATATACTTTACGAGTCCATTGAACTCTACGTAATAGTCGTCGGTGGTATGAGCCGTGGCCGCAGGTATACGCAAGCGGTCGGCACGGCCATTGAATACCTCGTCCATTGCCTCTTCAGGAATGTCGGCAATAGGTGTTTTGAGGTCGCAATCGTAGTCGGCCAAGACAGTCTGTATTTCCCAAAATATCAGGGCATTGCGATACTTCCCGAGCGGAGCTAAGCCGCCTTCCTTAATGGAAAGTTTATCATTGGGAACTACCTTCTCATGATCCATCACGCTGACAAAGCCCAAGCCCTTACACTTGGGACAAGCGCCTTGTGCTGAATTGAACGAGAAATTGTGGGGGGCGGGGTCGCGATAAGATAGACCACTAACGGGGTCCATCAGTTGTTTGGAATAGAATCGTGTAGCTTGCGTATCGGCATCGAGTATCATCATGAGCCCACTTCCCTGCTGAAGGGTATCGCTCACGCTCTTGCGCAGACGCTCTCCATCCTTGGCTTGTACGGCAAGTTTATCCACCACGACTTCAATATCATGGTTCTTATACCTGTCAAGCTTCATTCCGTGGGCAATCTCGCGCAGTTCACCATCGACCCTAACCATGAGAAAACCCTTTTTGCGCACTGTCTCGAAGAGTTCTTTGTAATGTCCCTTACGACTGCGAATTAAGGGAGCAAGCAAGTATACTTTATGTCCCTCGTAGGCCGAAAGGATGAGGTCGACAATTTTCTCCTCGGTATACTTCACCATACGTTCACCCGATAGATAAGAATAGGCATCGGCAGCGCGAGCGTAGAGCAGACGCAGAAAATCATAGATTTCGGTGATGGTACCTACGGTGGAACGAGGGTTTTTGTTGGTCGTCTTCTGCTCTATGCTGATGACGGGGCTAAGCCCGGATATTTTGTCTACGTCGGGACGTTCTAGATTGTCCAAGAAGTTGCGTGCATAGGCCGAGAATGTTTCGATGTAGCGACGCTGGCCTTCCGCATATAGCGTGTCGAATGCCAACGAACTCTTTCCCGATCCACTCAGCCCCGTAATCACGCTCAGGCTGTAGCGCGGCAGCGTAACGTCTATATTCTTCAGATTGTGCACTCTGGCACCAAGAATTTCTATTTTCGATTCCGTCATAGCTTTTGTGTATCCTTCCCTAACGTTGATTCTCTTACTCTACTAATTGTAATTGGGGCAAACGCATCAAAATTCGTTCACCTTTATCTTTGTTTTAGGGTGAACGTTACTGTACCGTTTGCGAACCATTTTCCAAATATCCTCGTAGCAAGTTGATGACTTTCTTGATATTGTACTTTCTACCATCTGCCCCTCGGGCTTGCAGATTGAGATAATAAGCACCATCGGGCACATCGTGGCCTCCACTGCGTCCATCCCAACCTCCTGCGGGGTCGCTCCACTCATATAGCTTCTTTCCCCAGCGGTCGAAAACGGCTGCATGGAACTGTACAATGCTCTGATAGCCATCCTTCACGCGAAACACGTCGTTCACGCCATCGCCATTGGGCGTAAAAGCATTAGGCACTTCGAGCTTCGACTCTGAGATGGTCAGCGAGAAGGGCGTATCCATTGCATAGGCGATGGTGTCGGTGCCTTGTACGAAGCTTACACGAAGTTCTACGGAAAACGATCCCGACTCATTGAAATTATACTCTGTATCCTCATCGTAGCGCACCAAGAATGGCTCGCTCTGTCCGGCACGGGTGAAACGCCACTCATAGAGCGGAGTATAACTGCCCACATTTTCAGGGTTTGCCCGAAACTGAGCAAGCAATGGGGCAGAACCATCATACTGGCTCTCACTTACCTCTGCTCCCGACTCATCAGTGTAGGTCATCGTGGGATTGGCTGTGGGCAATGCTTCCTGCGCATAGCCCGCTGCCACAGCGATTATCTGTAAGAGAAATAATAGTATACGCTGCATATCGTTCTTGAATGAATGATAAATATAAGTTTCGGATTTAGTTATGAGCGGGCTGAATCATCGTGCAAGGCGAATGCAATCAAGCTTGCTTGAATTGCTGAGCCGCAGCCGATGATGTCAACAAAAGCCCAATGCTGTTCATAGCCCAGGGCAACGCCCTGGGTTTCCCGTAAGCAATGTAGTTACGCCCTGTAAGGGCAAAAGCACAAATACATTGTCCTTACTTCTGCCCTTACAGGGCGTATCGTTCTGACACTATCGCCAGAACTCCCTAACATGTTTAGTCAAGGGGCAAAGTTAATAATAAATGCGCAATATGTTAGCAATATCAGTGTGAAACAGACAAAAAGTAGTTCCTCCCGACCTTTTCTTGCATGAAATCTGACATATCGAGAATGTTAAAAAAGCATCCGCCCTCATCTAGCAAATTTCAGTACCATACGATCCTACCCCATCCTCCCGAAACGCCCTCTATAAAACAATTCAAGAAACATCGAGCAAGCGGAGAATTCTCTTCAAAAGTGTCTTTCATGGTCAAAGGGAAAATGTTAAAACGGCTGATAATCAGAGTAAATCATTTGCACGACTCAAGAAGAATTCGTATCTTTGCAGCCGTAAACCTCACGAGGCGAACGCAAACACCTAGCGTGTGGCGCGTTCCTAGTGCATCTATCGGAAGCATGATTCCGCTGTTAAATTGGCTCTCGGGCAGCATTGCTAAGCTTGCCTTATACGACGCCGCCGATGGTCCTCGTGGCAAAACTCAACAAATGATTTTCAAAAAAGTATTCTTTTTCTTAGCAACACTTGTAACATTCGCAACATCTATCCCCACGCTCGCCCAAACTCACGGCAAAGCATCCTATTACAGCAACCGTATTCACGGACGACGCACTAGCGATGGCTCACGCTATCATAAAGATAGCCTCACCTGCGCACATCGCACCCTCCCCTTTGGTACGCTCCTTAAAGTAACCAACAAAAGCAACGGCAAGGAAGTCGTGGTAAGAGTAACCGACCGCGGTCCTTACGCTCACGGCCGAGTGGTAGACCTCTCCATGGCTGCCGCACGCGAATTGGGCATGGTTAGCTCTGGCGTAGCTTCTGTCTCCGTAGAACGCGTAGGCTTCAGAGGCAAATCTCAAAGCACAGACAAAGGCAACGCTTCGTCCGATCGCAACAACTTCCTACTCTCTCCGAAATATCTCGATCCTGCCACAGGCAACTTCTACTCTATGGAAGAATGGAAAGCCCGCGGTGAGAAGATCAGACAACAACATTTGGCGGAACTGCGCAAGCAGCAACGACCACACTATCGCATCTTAGGCGACAAACTTACTGCAAAGAATTCTTTTTCTAAGCAGAGCTCCTCTAGAAAAAAATAGACTTTACACATGACTGCCTCTCGGCATTCGCTAAGCATATAGACGGATAGCCTACTACGCTATTGCTTGCTTTAAGAGCTGTTCAATCGCTCACTAAAAGCAACCACGCAATCAGCTAAGCTGTTTTCTATTTGCTCTCCGAAACAACGCAGTCTTACAGTGGAATCAGCATAGAACAAGCCTCGCAAAGTTTTGCTTTGCGAGGCTTGTTCTATTTAAGAAAGTGTCCTCTTTAAGTATATTGTTGTTAGGCAAAAAGACCATGGAAGTTTTCTTAGAACGTATTCTAAGTCATCGTCCTTCGGTCGAAGGACATGCGTCCTTCGGTCGGGGGACGTGCGTCCTTCGGTCGAAGGACGATGACATGAACGGCCTTTTCGCATAACTTGAATGCCCATCTAAAGCTTGCGCGAAACATCATCCTCTCTATCAAACATAAGAATCCGCTTCATCCTTCCGCTATAATGCGAAGGATGAAGCGGATTCTCCGTAAGACGGATATTCGTTTCCACTAAAGAGGCTCCGGCCCATATTGATTGTCGCCGCGATCACTGCCCGTCAGCAGGAACACTAACAAAACAATGACGCCCACTAAAGGAACTAAGGCCAACCAATACCACCAACCAGAACGACCTATATCGTGCATACGGCGCACAAATACGGAAATGCTAGGGATAAGGGCAATAAGACCATAGATACAAAGCAGTACGTAAGCTATACCCATGCCCGCCAAAGCTCCTGTGCCTTTTCCTACGATCGCACCTAAGATAAGGCCAACAATGAGCAAACCTATTTCAAGCAAAATATTAAACAGATAAAAGAACCAATACTCTGAACGAGAGGCACGTCCTTGAAAAGTGGCATACTTGGAAAACACACTTTTCACAGCTTCAAAAAGTCCCATAACGTAATGTAGATTTTAGGGTTAATACTAAGGTTTGCACCCCTTTCAAAGAGAGTGCGTGACAAAGATAGTCACAAAAGAGGAAAAAGCAAAAGAAAAGAGCACTTTTCGCTAGCAGATCTTAAAAATTTAAGTTTTCTCTAAAGAAAGTCGTTTCCTTATCTCGCGAGCATGTGGTTGCAAAACTCATCTTAATTTCGGATTTAGTATGGACGGGCTGAATCCGAAACTTCAGTTAAAAACGATACGTTTCAAACATCCCTTACGCAGCATTCCTTTCTTCTGTCCACCATTCGCCCCAGGTAAGTTCCAAATCACAGGACAGAAAATGGCGAAAGAAATGGATAAGAAGAGGCTTTTTTCAAGGGTTATTTGGCGAAAAAGCTCACATACTGACAAAAAATAAGTAAATTTGCAAGCTAAAGTTTTTAGAATACAAACCACTCTACATCATCATACAAGCACAAACGATATGGCAGTCGAAATAAAAAAGGTAACGACGAAGGCCGAACTTAAAAAGTTCATACGTTTCAACTACGAGTTTTACAAAGACAACCCCTACTCCGTGCCCGATCTCTACGACGATATGCTCAATACTTTCTCGCCGCAGAAGAATGCCGCATTCGAGTTTTGCGAAGCAGACTACTTCCTCGCCTTGCGCGATGGAAAAATCGTGGGACGCGTAGCCGCCATCATCAACCGTCGAGCCAACGATACTTGGAACAAGCACACCGTTCGCTTCGGGTGGATTGACTTTATTGATGATATAGAAGTGAGTACCGCCCTTATCAACACCGTGAAAGAATGGGGGCGCGAGCGTGGCATGACCGAGATAGAAGGTCCCCTCGGATTTACCGATATGGATGCCGAAGGCATGCTAATCGAAGGCTTCGACCAGCTCTCGACCATGGCCACCATCTACAACTACCCTTACTACCCCCAACACATGGAACGGCTCGGCATGGAAAAGAGTGCCGACTGGGTGGAAATGAAGATTTACGTGCCCGACCACATTCCCGAGAAGCACCAACGCATCTCGCAAATTATTGCTCGTAAATACAATCTTCACACACGTAAGATTAAAAGCAAAAAGGAAATTCGAGAAACGGGTATTGCCCACGACATTTTCCGCCTTATCAACGATGCATATACACCTCTGTTTGGCTATTCACGCATGACGGAGCGCCAGATAGACCAGTACGTAAAGATGTACGTGCCCGTGCTCGATCTCCGCATGGTGAGCATCGTGGAAAACGAGCAGAACGAAATCGTAGCCGTAGGAATCTCTATGGCCTCGCTCTCGCGTGCACTGCAAAAAGCCAAGGGCCGACTGCTTCCTTTCGGATGGTTTCACTTGCTCAAAGCACTCATGTGGAAGCGTCCCAAAGTGCTCGATTTGCTACTCGTGGCCGTACGCCCCGACTATCAAGGCAAGGGCGTCAATGCCCTCCTCTTCACCGACCTCATTCCCGTATACAAGGAACTTGGCTTCGAATATGCTGAGAGCAATCCCGAACTCGAGATGAATGAAAAGGTGCAGAACCAATGGCAATACTTCAAAACAGAGCAACACAAACGCCGTCGTTGCTTTAAGCAGCCCCTCTAAAACATAAAGAGCTAAAATATATAGAAGCCCTAGTTCCCCTAACCCCCCCAAACCACCCACCATGTCTGTAGTTTACGACGAGAGCAAAATCCGACACCTTGAAGATACAGAGCACATCCGCACACGACCTGGCATGTACATTGGTCGCCTTGGCGACGGATCGCATGCAGAGGATGGCATCTACGTGCTCCTCAAGGAAAGCATAGACAATAGCATTGACGAATTTAATGAAGGATTCGGCAAACGCATTGAGGTGAACATCCACGACAACTTGACCGCAGAAATTCGCGACTACGGACGTGGTATTCCCCTCGGAGCACTCGTTGATGCGGTATCGAAGCTCAATACGGGTGGTAAATACGATACTGCTGTATTTACCGCCTCTGTGGGTATGAATGGGGTTGGTCTCAAGGCTGTCAATGCTCTTTCCTCGCGATTCATTGCACGAAGCGTGCGCGATGGACAAATGCACGAAGCAATCTTTGAGAAAGGTGTGCTTATAAGCGATGAAACAGGTTCCTCTGAAGAAGAAAACGGCACCTATATATTCTTCGAGCCCGACCCTACTCTTTTCCAAGGCTACCGATTCCACAGTGAGTTTGTGGAGAACATGCTCCGCAACTACACCTACCTCAATACGGGCTTGGCTATTTTCTATAACGGCCGACGCATCTTGAGCCGCAATGGTCTTGAAGATCTCCTCAACGACAACATGACAGCACCGGGGCTTTACCCCATCGTTCACCTTACAGGGCCTAACATTGATATTGCCTTTACCCATACCTCGCAGTATGGCGAAGAGTATTATTCGTTTGTCAATGGTCAGCACACTACCCAAGGCGGTACACACCAAAGTGCTTTTAAGGAACACATTGCCAAAGCCATCAAGGAATATTTCGGAAAAAACTACGACGTACAGGACGTGCGCAACGGACTCGTGGCTGCCATCGCTATCCGCGTTATCGAACCTCTGTTTGAAAGCCAAACGAAAATCAAACTTGGTTCCCTTACCATGGCTCCCGACAAGGATTCCAACGGGAAACCATTCCCCCTATCAGGTGTGAGCGTCAACAAGTTTGTTGGTGATTTCATCAAGGAAAACGTTGACAACTATCTGCACATGCACACCGACGTGGCCGACGTAATAAAGCAAAAGATTGAGGAGAGCGAGAAAGAACGCAAAGCCATTGCGGGTGTAACAAAGCTTGCCCGCGAGCGTGCCAAGAAAGCCAACCTACACAATCGCAAACTGCGCGATTGCCGCATTCACCTCAACGACCCCGCACCTAAGACAAAGAAAAAGCAGGACGACGACCAGGAAGACCCACGCTTTGAATCATCCCTATTCATCACCGAGGGCGACTCGGCCAGCGGCTCTATCACGAAGACACGCAATGCACAGACACAGGCCGTATTCTCGCTCCGCGGAAAACCGCTCAACTGCTTTGGACTGACCAAAAAGGTGGTCTACGAAAACGAAGAATTCAATCTGCTGCAAGCAGCCCTAAATATTGAAGAGGGTCTTGACGGACTGCGCTATAACAAGGTGATTGTGGCCACTGATGCCGATGTCGATGGCATGCACATCCGCTTGCTTATCATCACTTTCTTCCTACAATTCTTCCCCGAACTAATCAAGAAAGGACACGTATACATTCTTCAGACACCCCTCTTCCGCGTGCGCAACAAGAAGAAAAAAGTGCGGGGTGCCACACCCAAAGTCAAAACGGTCAACGATAAGAGTGCGGGAGCTGCCATTTTGAAAAAGACACAGGCAAGCGAGCGCTCAGAATACGAGACGATCTATTGCTACTCAGACGAAGAACGCCTTGCCGCCATTGAAAAGCTCAGTCCCAACCCAGAGATTACCCGATTCAAAGGGCTTGGCGAAATCGACCCCGAAGAATTCAAGACATTCATCGGTCCTGGCATGCGTCTCGACCCCGTCACACTGCATAAGAGCGACAACGTGGCCAAACTCCTTGAATATTATATGGGCAAGAACACCATGGAGCGACAAGGATTCATCATCGACAACCTCGTGGTGGAAGAAGACCCGGCCGACGAGGAAGTAACCGAAGAATAATCCCCAAAGATCTATAATCTATAGAAGCTCTAGAATCACGAGAACCTATAGAAAGACTATAATTCATAGAAAGACTAGGGCCTCTAGAAATCTTAGTTCCCCATAACCCCCATAGAAGTTCCTCATCAAGTGAAAACCGCTATATTTCCCGGCTCTTTCGACCCATTCACCGTGGGTCATGCCAGCATCGTAGAGCGAGGTCTCCCCATGTTCGACCGCATCGTCATCGGCGTAGGTGTCAACGACAAGAAACGATCTTTCTACACACCCGAACAACGCGTAGAAGCGATTCGTCAAGTCTATGTCAACGAGCCTCGCATCAAAGTGGTGGCCTACACCGACTTGACCATCGACCTTGCCCGTCGCGAAGGAGCCGATTTTATCTTGCGTGGACTTCGTTCGGTCAAGGACTTTGAATACGAACGCGACATTGCCGCCATGAACAAGCGACTTGCTGGTGTAGAGACCGTCATGCTTTTTACAGAAGCCCACTACTCCGACATTTCCTCCAGTGTGGTGCGCGAACTCATCGCTTACGGCAAAGACGTATCGTCTTTCCTCCCAAAGCCCGCCCCTAGAAAAGAATAAATCATCCAAAGCATCAGCCCATTAGCATATTCACAAACTTGCCTATTGAGCGCAACAGACTAGGGGGGCTTATCATCATTCTGAACTTCTGATGGACATCAGAATGAATAGAACCACCCTTTAGCAAATATATCACTCATGAAATCCATTTTTCTTTTTCTCCTATCTCTCCTCACTCTGCCCGCTTGCGCTCAATCGCGCTATGGGGATATTGACTTTGAACAAATCAAGAAACTACAAATGGCGCAAGTAGCCATTACTAGCCTCTACGTAGACAGTGTAGACCAGCAGAAGTTGGCCGAGGATGCGATCAACGGCATGCTCAGTAAACTCGACCCCCACTCATCATATACCAACGCCAAAGATACCAAGAAACTCAACGAACCTCTCAGCGGCAACTTCGAGGGAATCGGCGTGAGTTTCAATATGGTAAAAGATACCTTACTCGTGCTCCAAGTGATCAGTAAAGGTCCGTGCGAAAGAGCAGGCATTCTCTCCGGCGACCGCATCATTGCTGTCAACGGCGTAAAGATTGCAGGTGTAAAGATGGATCGCGACAGCATTATGACCAAACTCCGTGGTCCGAAAGGTACCATTGCCAACCTCGATATCGTGCGCCGTGGCACACAGGGCGTACTTCATTTCAAGGTGGTACGCGATAAGATTCCCGTCAACACCGTTGATGCGGCTTATATGATCACACCCACCGCAGGCTATATCCACCTTGACAGTTTTGGAGCCACATCAGGCAAGGAAGTACACGACAAAATAGCTCTTCTCCGCAAGCAAGGCATGAAAGACATCATCCTCGATCTCAGCATGAACGGTGGAGGCTATCTCAATGCTGCCCAAGATGTAGCTAGCGAATTTCTGCCCAAGGGCTCGATGGTAGTCTATACCGACGGACGCGTCATGCCCCGCCAAGAGCTACACGCCGAGGGAAACGGACTGATGCAAACAGAAGGGCGCGTGGTTATCCTCGTTGATGAATTTACCGCCTCAGCTGCTGAAATTGTGAGCGGAGCCGTGCAAGACCACGATCGTGGTACCATCATCGGACGTCGTACTTTCGGAAAAGGCCTCGTACAACGCCCCATCGACCTCCCCGATGGTTCTATGATTCGCCTCACCGTGTCTCATTACTACACTCCATCAGGACGCTGCATCCAGAAACCATACGTAAAAGGCGAAAAGAGCGAATACGAGCGCGATCTCGACAATCGTTACACACGAGGAGAACTGACCTCAATTGATAGCATCCACCTCGACTCTACTAAGGTATATCACACCCTCGCAAAGGGACGCACTGTCTACGGCGGCGGTGGTATCATGCCCGACATCTTCGTGCCTCTCGACACCACCACCTTCTCGCCCTATTATCGTGCCTTGCGCCGCTACAACCTCATCAACGAGAACGTGCTACGTTATGTTGACGAAAATCGTAAACTCTTAAAACGTAAATACCGCAAGTTTGAAGATTTCGAGCAAAACTACGTAGTGCCCACCTCGCTCACCGACTCTATCATGGCCGAAGGCAAGCGCAAGAAGGTGGAGCCTAAGGACGACAAAGACCTCAAGTCTACCCTCGAAGACCTACGCTTCACCCTCAAAGCTACCATTGCCTACGATCTTTGGGATCGCAATGAATATTTCCGACTTGTCAATAAGCGCAGCGACATTGTAAAGCGTGCACTGCAGTTCTTGAAAGAGGGAAAATAAAAGAGACTCCTATATATAGAGAGAGTTTCCCCTAGTCCACCTAGAATTACTAGAAAAAACTAGAAAGTCTAAAGCCCATAACCCAAGCACATTAACACCACCCTATATTTTGAAGACATTTGAAGAGTTAGGCGTATCGGAAGAAATCCGTCGCGCCATTAGCGAGATGGGGTATGAACACCCCATGCCAGTACAAGAAGAAGTCATCCCCTACCTCCTCGGTGTGGGCAACGATGTCATCGCCCTGGCTCAAACAGGTACTGGCAAAACGGCTGCTTTCGGTCTGCCCGTACTGCAGAAGGTCAATCCCGAAAACAAACAGACCCAAGCCGTCATCCTTAGCCCCACCCGCGAACTCTGTTTGCAGATTGCAGGCGACCTCAAGGAGTATTCGCGCTATATAGACAATCTACACGTACTTGCTGTCTATGGCGGTTCGAGCATCGAAAGCCAGATTCGCTCACTCCGCAAGGGAGCACAAGTCATCGTGGCCACTCCTGGTCGCCTCATCGACCTCATGCATCGAGGTGTAGCAAAACTCGATGCCGTAGAGAACGTTGTACTCGACGAGGCCGACGAAATGCTCAACATGGGATTCACCGAAAGCATCGACGAGATTCTAGCAGGTGTTCCCGCTCAACGCAACACACTTCTCTTCTCTGCCACCATGGGAAAAGAGATAGAGCGCATTGCCAAGAGTTACCTACACGATTACAAAGAAATCGTAGTTGGATCGCGCAACGAAGGAGCTGAGAACGTAAACCACATCTACTACCTCGTTCATGCCAAAGATAAATATGCCGCTCTGAAGCGAATCGTCGACTACTTTCCCCGCATCTATGGCATCATCTTCTGCCGTACCCGCCTTGAAACTCAAGAAGTGGCCGACCAACTCATTCGCGACGGCTACAACGCTGAAGCTCTCCATGGCGACCTATCGCAAGCACAGCGCGACCTCACCATGCAGAAGTTTCGACAACACCACACACAACTCCTCGTGGCTACCGACGTGGCCGCCCGTGGCCTTGACGTAGAGGATCTTACCCACGTAATCAACTACGGACTGCCCGACGACGTAGAAAACTATACCCACCGTTCTGGTCGTACGGGTCGAGCAGGCAAGCGCGGTACGAGTATCTCTATCATTCATCTGCGTGAGAAGGGCAAGGTGCGCATCATTGAGAAGGTGATTGGAAAGAAGTTTGAAGCTGGCGTACTTCCCGAGCCACAAGAGATCTGCACCAAGCAGCTCTATAAGGTCATGGACGAAATCGAACGCATAGAAGTGAACGATACCGAGATTGCTCCGTTCCTGCCTGAAATATTCCGTAAGCTCGATTGGCTTACTAAGGAAGATCTTATCAAGCGCATCGTAAGCCGCGAATTTGGTCATTTCCTTCGCTATTATGCCGATGCACCCATCATCGAGCAACCCACCGACCGCAAATCATCTGCCGACGGCAACAAGCCCCGCCGTGACCGACGTAAAGGCGACACCACTAGCCATGAGGCAGAAGAAGGATACACTCGTCTCTTCATCAACCTCGGCAAGCGCGACAACTTCTATGCTCGAGAAATCATCAACCTTGTGAACCGCCACGTTCGCGGTACAAAGATTGAAATTGGACGCATCGACCTCACCAACAACTGTTCCTTCTTTGAAGTTCCCTCCGAGGATGCCGACCTCGTCATCCAAAAGATGAAGCGTGCCAAAGTAGGCGAACGACGCGTCGTGGTCGACACGGCCGACCATGAAGAAGGTTCCTCTGCCAAAGAGATCCATCCTCGCAAGAGTGCACGCGGTTCTAAAAGTGAGCGTCCCAGCCGGAAAGCCCGTCGTGCCTACGCCGAGGCCGCGAATCCCAACGCTATGAAAGCTGCTTGGAAAGCCGAAAAGAAGAGCAAGCGCAAAGCCGCAAAAAACGATTACGAACCCGCCAACCGCAAGCCTAAGAAAGACGATTGGCGCCAATTCTTTGAATAAATCTTAGGGAACTAGGGGTTCCAGAGTGGCTATATTTTCTGGGATATCTAGCTTCTCTAGAAGCCCTAATTCCCCTCATCCCCTCCCAAGACATGACCCTCAAACACCCCCTCTTCCTTGCCCTACTCTTCACTCTCAGCCTCGGAATGAGCGCACAGAGCGTGCATTTTAAGTTTGGTGGCGGTCTTTCCTCACACTATGGAAAGGCCGAGACCGTAGGCGCCTTCAAGATAGGCGTAGGTTATGAAATAGAGTTTAATCAACACTGGAGCTTTACTCCCGGTCTCGAAATTTACGGCAAGGGATGGAAAGATCCCAATGAGACAGTGTTCGTATTCGACGACGACCACCAACAGATGTTCCATCCCGAAACGGGAGCTCCCCTCAAGGCTACAAAGAATCGTAGCGCTACACAAAATTATGTGGAACTGCCTTTACTCTTCTCCTACTTCTGGCGCACAGGAGAAGCACGCTACATCGTGCTAAGCGCTGGCCCCTACGCGGCTTATGGCATAAGCGGGAAGCAAAAGACAAAGGGGGATACAGAGCAAAGTGGCGTAGACCGCTACTACTACGAGAAGAAAACCTTCAACGAGCCAGGCACCCATCGTTGGGACTATGGTGTGCAAGCCTTTCTAGGCTACCAATTCCCCACGAGCTTTACCATCGGGCTAGAAGCCGATTTCGGTTTGGCAAAGTTCAACACCAACGGTTCGCGCAATGTCTCTGCCCTTATCTCGCTCGGCTATAAGCTGAAATAAATTGGCGCAAAGAGTAAAAGAACTCGCATTGGGCGGCAAAAAGCCATAAATACCCATATATAGGTATTGGCAAGGCAAGGAAGTCGCCGTATCTTTGCACCGAGTTAAGTAGAATACATAGATTGTTATGTTCTTGTCCTAAATGAGGCTGTACAGAGAGCTGTACAGCCTCGTTTGTTTTGTTTACAGAATATGCGTATTCGTATAAAGAACTACACTAATAACACGAATAGAGAATTATCTGTTAGTTCTTTATTTTTGAACACAGATAAAGAATTATCTGTTAGATCTGTTATATCTGTGTTCGTATAACTCATAACACGATTAGAGATTTATCTTTTTTCGAACACAGATAACACGAATAGAGAACTATCTGTTATATCTGTGTTCGTATAGTAATGTTCAAAACTTCAGTAAAGAATAAGCATGATCGCACTGAGGAAATACTTAATTTGCATACCTCTGTTTGCAACATCAAACCTTATAAACTATTAAATCCTAAAAAAGAAATGTAAAAACATTGCGACATTGCAAAATAAAACGTTATCTTTGCCGCGTAATATGGAGTATTAGCTCCACCCGAAGCAAGGGTGCATAGTGAATGCGCCCCTTAAATCTGAACTTAATTCTATGTTTAACTTTAATAATTACTCACGCAAATGAAAAGGTTTTACAACTATTTCCTTTCATTATTCCTGCTTACATTAGCGGGAATTACCTCTGCGGTTGCGCAAGACTACAAGGTGAGTGATCCTGTCAGCGATCCTAGTACAATCGTTGGTAAGGACATCGTCTTGAAAGCTCTTGGTAGTCACAATGGTGGTGGCGGATTCCTTTGCGGATCTAGCTTTAGCACCTCTATTACCGCAGATGTGTTCTATGTACTCGAAGCTGCCGGTACAGATGCCAATGGTAACCCCATTTACACTCTCAAGCAGAAGTCTACAGGTCTTTACTTTAAGGACTATGAACTTAAGCCTGCTTTTGATGGTTCTGGCAAAGGTGAAGACACATCAGAAGAAAGCTTTGATGGTAAGATGTTCCCCACTACCACCAATGTAGCCGAGGCAATGAAAGTTACTTGCAAGCAATTCCAAACAGGCGATGCTTCTAGTGCTATCGACTATGCTACAAGTGCTAATGATTTCAGTTCTCAAGCAGGTTTTGTCCTTGCACGTGCCAACACCCTCTTTACGAAGGATGGTAGTGAAGAAGTTCACGCTCAGTTCATTGGTCACTACTCTGGTAGCGTATTCTACTCTATCTACAATGATACCAATGTATGGGAATTCCGTACTGTATCTACCCTCGCTGGTAAGGAGAAGTTTGACGCTTACTACGATTTCTATTTCTCACAAGGCCAGCCCGTTGACCGCTTCACCACAGGTACCACTGCAGGTACTTATCCTGCCGAACTCGTAAAGGTTGCTCAGGAAGTTTACACCAAAGCTACTGCTGCTGCCGATCAGTCTCTCTCTGACGAAGCGTATGAAGCTCTCTGCGTAGAAATGAAGAGCGCCATGGAAGCCGTTGAAAATGGTATGAACCCCTTGACTGATGGTCTCTACCTCATCCACGACTCTCGTGATACCAACCTTTACCTCTATGGTGAGACTGCTAACAACGTAAATCGCACTTCATGTAAAGCACTTGCTAACTACGATGGCACTTTCACCAAGGAACTCATACCCTACGTATGGCGTGTTTCTCATGTAACCAATGCCGATGGTAAGGAAGTTCTTACTTTCTACAACGAGAATCTGCAAGGCTATATGCAGAAGACGAATAAGGACAGCCACTACCTCCTCGGTAATGCTGCTTCTAATTTCGTAGCACTTCACGATGGTGAAGTTTCTAAGGCTGCATTCCGCTTCCAGCCCGAAGGCACACAAGAGATTGTTTGTACAAACCCCGCTGGAACTACTTTGAGTTGGACAGACAAGAATGATGCTGGTAACCACTTCGTATTCGTTTCTGTCAACGAAGATGAATTTAAGGCCACATTGGCCGAGGCTCGTCAGGATGAACTCAACGCTAAGTTGCAGAAAGTATTCTCCACTGCATTCACTGCTTACAATAAGGGTATCGTCTACAACTCTTCTTCTGCTGCTGGAACCGATGAAGACTTCACTCACGAAGGCTACCTCGTAGATCCAGGTGCTGACGAAAATAACACCAACTGGTGGTGCAACGCCAAGGAAGAAAGCGAAGGTGAATACATGGCACTCAACGATGCTAACCTCAACACCTACTTCCACTCTTCTTGGTCAGCTGGAGAATTCACTCCTACTTTCACTAAGAACCACTACCTCGTAGCTACGCTTAATGACGCTGTAACTGGCGCTCTCGAAGTAAAACTTGCAAAGCGCCACACGGGTAATGACTACCCCACTATGCTTGAGATCTATGGTACAAATGAGTTCGATGGCTCTAGCGAAGAGTCTGCAAACGCTGCTCAATGGACCGACCTTGGTACTGCTACTATCAACTGGGCTTACCCTGCAACTTATCCTGCTTGGACTGCTGATGATGCTGTAGCTGCTGGTTACAACAAGAATCAAGCTCACGACGAGAAGACCATCGAAGATGGTATCGGTACAGCATACGTGAAGTTCAACGGCTCTTACAAGTATATCAAACTTGCTGCTGTTGGAACCATCTTCAACAAGACGAATGCTCAGACCAACCGTGGTTACTTCTGCTTGGGTCAAGCCAACATCTGGCAGGCTAGCACCGACGCTGTAGCTACCGAAACTCCCGAGATGGCTGCCGTTCCCGAAGCTATCAAGACGACTCTCGCTGAACTTCTCAACGCTGCTAAGACGAAACTCGCAAACGGTGGTGACGCTACTCAGGAAGAAGTCACTGCTCTGCAAACAGCTTACGACAACTTCATCAGCAACTATCCTGATGTAAACAACGTAACTAAGGCGCTTACTACTGCCAAGAAATTCCTCAAGGATGCACAAGACGGTGGCCTCATTGGTACAGAGCTAGGTCTCTACGATGAGAATGCAGCTGCAGATCTCGAAACTGCTCTTAACAACTTCAACGATTTCAGCAGCACCAATGTCAACGAAATCAAAGAGGCTGTAAAGACAATCAACGATGCACTTGCTAAATTCAAGGCTTCTATCATCCTTCCCGTAGCTGGTAAGGTATACATGCTCCACTCTGCTTCTACCAAGGTAGGTTCTGCAGGCGAAGGCTTCACTGGTACACTTTACAACTCTATCGTATACTCTCCCAACACCGATGCTTCTACTTCTGTAAACAACGGTTCTCAGCAGGGTACTGTGAAGTTCTTCCGTGCTGATGGTTCTGCCGACATCACTGAAGCAAAGACTCCCGAAGAATACGAAAGTCTGCTCACCGACACCATCGACATACAAAGCGACCTCCGTACCGCATGGTACGCTGAGAAGAGCGAAGGTGGCAAGATTGTTCTCCGCAACGTAGCTACTGGTATGTACATTGCTCCTAGCAATGGTCAGGTGCTCCAGAGCACTACTCCCGTTGAGATCCCCGTAGAAGGTGTAGGCGCTAAGACCTTCCGCCTCCTTGCAGGTGTTTCTCACGATGGTTCTGCAAACGATGGCAACCAGACTTACCTCAACACCAATGGTGCCACTTCTATCGTTGTTGCATGGAAGGGTGCTACCGACGTAAGCTCTTACTGGAAGTTGGATGAAGTGGAAGACTTCAACCTCAACCAAGACTTCTACGTAGACAACAAGGTTTCTACTGGTGAAGGTGAAAACTACTACATCGCTACAATGCCTGTAGCTATCGATCCTAAGGGTGGCGACCTTAATGGACAAGCTTACTCTATTGTAGGTGTATCTTCAGACAATGCGAACCTCGTACTCGCTAAGATTGACAATACAATCCCTGCAGGTACTCCGTTCATCTACTCTCCCTTCACCGTACAGCACGGCAACAAGGTAGCTATGACCATTGCAGACGCTGGCAGTCTCGAAGATGGCACAATGCCCGCTTACAGCTTCGAAGTGAAGAATGGCAACGGCCTCATCGGTAGCATGACTCACACTCTCGGTGGTTCTGAAAACTTCGCATTCTTCAATGCACAAGGTAAGCTTGCTCAGGCTAACACTAGCACTACTATCCCTGTAAACTCTGGTTTGCTCGATGGTACTTGCTCTGCTACTACTGAAACTGGCGACGCTACTATCGCTCTCGGCAGCGTAAACGTAACTGGTATCAACACCGCTAAGGCTGTTGTTCTCCCCGCTATCGTTAACGTATACAGCATCGATGGTACACTCATCCGCAAGAACGTGAAGAGCGTTAACGCTACTAACAATCTCCCCGCTGGTATCTACGTAGTAGGTGGCCAGAAGGTACTTGTAAAGTAAGCTCAGCATGCTCACTCTCCCTCACCGACTGATTAGTCGGTAAGGTAAATATAAGGCGCAATCCAACAAGGGTTGCGCCTTTTTTGTGTGCTTTTCAGCCTACACTCAGAGCCTACTTCAGCTTGTCATCAACTAATGTCTTCAGCCTATCTTCAGCCTATTTTCCAGCCAATACTGTGGGCGACGTTTCCCCGCATCGTCCACAGTATTGGCTGAAAATTGACTGAAAGTAAGCTAGCAACTCTCTGTATTGGCTGGGAGTAGATTGGAAGCCTCCATTATAGGGGAAAATCAAGAGCGAAAAATTCTTATATCTCAAAGAAAAACAGTATTTTTGCAAAGAATATACACCGAGTAATCTATCAAGCAGAAAAGCCCAGGTGTACAACCTAAAGCAAGAATACAAAATCACCCCTAATGGAAGATACAGAAAAGAAAAGCCCGGCAGGCTATAGCGCCAGTAACATCACGGTGCTCGAAGGCCTCGAAGCCGTGCGCAAACGTCCAGCCATGTACATCGGCGATATCAGCGAGAAGGGTCTCCACCACCTCGTATACGAGACAGTGGACAACTCTATCGACGAAGCACTGGCTGGCTATTGTACCCACATCGAAGTGACCATCTGCGAAGACAACTCCATCATCGTACAAGATAATGGTCGTGGTATTCCCGTAGATATGCACCCCAAAGAGCATCGTTCCGCCCTGGAAGTGGTAATGACCGTACTCCACGCTGGTGGTAAGTTCGATAAAGGCTCTTATAAAGTATCAGGAGGTTTGCACGGCGTGGGCGTGAGCTGTGTCAACGCACTGAGCACAAAAATGGTGTCCAAAGTATTCCGCGACGGGAAAATCTATCGCCAAGAATATGCCAAGGGACATCCCCAAGCTCCCGTAGAAGTGGTAGGTACCACGGAACTGCGAGGCACCCGTCAGCACTTCTGGCCCGACCCTACTATCTTCACCACTACTACCTACAAGTATGAAATCCTCGCCAATCGCATGCGCGAGCTCGCTTACTTGAATGCAGGTATCACCATCACCCTAACCGACCTCCGCCCCGACGAAGAGGGCAACACGCGCAAGGAAGTGTTCCACTCTGACCTCGGACTACGCGAGTTTGTACGCTTCATCGACTCTTCGCGCCAACATCTCTTCAACGATGTTATCTATCTCAATACAGAGAAGAACAATATCCCCATCGAGGTGGCAATCATGTACAACACCTCCTACTCTGAAAACATCCATTCTTACGTCAATAATATCAACACCATTGAGGGCGGTACGCATCTCGTAGGCTTCCGCCAAGCCATCACACGTGTGCTGAAAAAGTACGCCGAAGAGACCGCTGGCAAACAGATAGAAAAGGCGAAGGTGGAAATCTCTGGTGAGGACTTCCGCGAGGGACTCACCGCCGTGATTAGCGTAAAAGTGGCCGAACCACAGTTTGAAGGACAGACTAAGACAAAGCTAGGCAACAGCGAAGTGACAGGAGCCGTTAATCAAGCTGTGGGCGAAGCCCTAAACTACTACCTTGAAGAGCATCCGAAAGAAGCCAAACTCATCGTAGACAAAGTAATCCTAGCAGCCACCGCACGTATTGCCGCTCGCAAAGCTCGCGAAAGCGTGCAGCGCAAAAGCCCCCTCTCTGGAGGTGGACTCCCCGGCAAGCTAGCCGACTGCTCGACAAAAGATCCCGCCCTATGCGAAATATTCCTCGTCGAGGGAGATTCCGCAGGTGGTTCTGCCAAACAAGGACGTAGCCGCGCCACACAAGCCATACTACCCCTCCGTGGTAAGATTCTCAACGTAGAAAAAGCCATGTGGCACAAAGCTTTCGAAAGCGACGAGGTAAACAATATCATTCAGGCTCTAGGCATTCGTTTCGGCCTAGGAGAAGATTCCAAGGAGGCCAACCTAGAGAAGCTACGCTACCACAAGGTAATCATCATGGCCGATGCCGATGTCGATGGTCAGCACATCGCTACGCTCATCATGACGCTTTTCTACCGCTATATGCCCCAAATTATCCAAGAAGGCTACCTCTATATCGCTATGCCTCCCCTCTACAAGTGTACGAAAGGTAAGGTATCGGAATATTGCTACAACGACCGAGATCGCCAAATCTTCATGGACAAATACGGCGATGGTACAGAAGGCAGCATCAAGACGCAACGCTACAAAGGTCTTGGTGAGATGAATCCCGAAGAGCTATGGAGCACCACCATGTGTCCTGAAACTCGCTTACTTAAACAGGTCTCGCTCGAAAATGCCGCAGATGCCGACTACATATTCTCTATGCTCATGGGCGACGATGTAGGCCCACGCCGCGAGTTTATCGAAAAGAACGCTGTCTATGCAAATATTGACGCATAAGCCTTTTAAAAGCATAAGCTTATAAACTTCATCCTCGAGCCGCACTCTTGTAAGAAGTGCGGCTCGTTCTTTACTGAAGTTTCGGATTCAGCAAGGACGGGCTGAATCATCATGAAAGGCGAATGCAATCAAGCTTGCTTGAATTGCTGAGCCGCAGATGACGATAACTGAAGTTTCGGATTTAGCAAGGACGGGCTGAATCATCGTGCAAGGCGAATGCAATCAAGCTTGCTTGAATTGCTGAGCCGCAGCCGATGATGTCAATAAAAGCCCAATGGTGCACATAGCCCAGGGCAAGCGAAGCGACACCCTGGGGTTTTCGCATAGTAGAGTCTACGCGCCCTGTAAGGGCAAAAGCCTTAATCCTTAAACACATACGCCTCGTCGTATTCCACGCCGTATGATAACAAGAATTGTCTGTACTCGTCTTGAAACTTAATGCTTTTGCCCTTTCAGGGCGCGTCAATATTATTTGTTGTGGGATCACCCAGGGTGTCGCTTCGCTTGCCCTGGGCTATGTGCTCCATTGGGCTTTCAGCCCGCCCTTGCTTAATCCGAAATAAAGATGAGTATTCCCAACCACATGCCCGCGAGATAAGGAAACGACTTTCTTTAGAGAAAACTTGAGTTCTTTATATATGGAAAGACATTTTTATCCGTAATGATATTTTTTTGGGGGCTACGTCGAATTAAATATCAAGAACCGTACAAACAAGCCATTATCCCCCTTTCGCCCATCTTTGATTGTTCTATTATTCCACTTTATTGTTCGAATCGTCGCACAGCACTTGCATGGTATCTCATTAAACCCTTATTTTGCGCCTAAGGAACGTTTAACAACCGACGTGGACATTGCTCCATCTCACCACGAGAAATAGCCTCAGCGAACGTCTGCGCCACTAAAAATCACTATCTAACATTATGAAGACAAAAGCATTACTCCTTGGCGGCTTGCTCGCATGCTGCGCTCTCACCGCTAACGCACAAGAAGGATTCCGCGCAGGTATCACCGCGGGAATGAACGTAACTAACATTACCGATACAGAAATGGACTGCCGCATCGGCTTCAACGCAGGTGCACGCTTCGAATACAATTTCAATCCTAACCTCTACCTCGGTTGGGGCGTACAATGGTCGATGAAGGGCAATATGAAAGATGTAGAAAAAAACGGTGCAAAAGTGACGGTGAAGAACAACGCTCATTACTTGGAAATTCCAGTAAACATTGGTGGTCGCATTCATCTAAGCGATGACCTTAGTCTCTTCGGAGAAACGGGTCCTTACTTCGCCGTAGGTACTTGTGGTAAGACCAAAGCAGACGCTACTGTACTTGGTCAGTCAGGTTCTGCCGACGCCGATTTCTTTGGCGACAATGGTGCTAACCGCTTCGATGCAGGTTGGGGACTACGCGCTGGTGTGGAAGTAAGCAGTTTCCAAATCCACCTAGGCTATGAATATGGCTTCACCAAGGTATGGGACGACACAAGTGCTCACAATTGGAACTTCAACGTAGGTGTGACATACATGTTCTAAGAGTTTGAAGTTTTAAGGTTATGAGGTCATAAAGTAACCTTTCTACTTTCTGATCCATATCTACAGATGCCCAAAAGCCTTAACATCGTCCTCTGACCTTCATAACATTCATAAAGCGCATATTACTCCGCTTCGCTGTTTGAATAGAACAACGAAGCGGTTTCTGTTTGCATTCATTCCCTAAGAAGTAGAGCCTATATGACGGTGATATACACTATTTTAAGCTGAGCGAGTGTACTTTTTCGGCAAAACGCTTGGCAGTAACGACAAAAAACCTTACCTTTGCACCGCTTTAAGCCTCCAACCGAGGCAAGAGAAGCAGCCCAGATGGCGGAATCGGTAGACGCGCTGGTCTCAAACACCAGTGGGGCAACCCGTGCCGGTTCGACCCCGGCTCTGGGTACGCTAAGCGCTCAACAACGAAAAGTTGTTGAGCGCTTTTTTTGTGTTGCTTACACTCAATCTTGGGGCAGCGGATATGACATTTCTTTGAACGGGGCAGCAGATCTTTTAGGTTGTAGGATGAAGAAAGTGATTTGTCTTCGCGTCCACAGATGTACGTTTTAGCTTTCACAGATGCCCATTCCCCCTTTCACAGATACCCATCTTTACGTCTACCGCTGCCGTGCGGTAAAGCTACCACAGGCCTGTGGTAGCTCTGCCGCACGGCAGCGGTAGCTTTACCACAGGCCTGTGGTAGACGTGAAAGTCTTCATTGAGAAACGGAATAACCTAGATTCTAGATTGATAATGACGAAGTTAGGAACACTTCGTTCGCAGTTTATGAAATCCTCCGTTTACAAGAGGGAAAATTCCATCTATGCAGAGAGACGATTCTCGTTCCCTTAAATAAGACTGTATCTTCACGCAACAACCTTACTACAACATGAAAAATGGAAAAACATACGACATAAGGAAAATACCAACTGGGAATATCCGCTGACCCCAATGATTACGATAAATTGCTCTTTCCGAATCCATGAATCAATCTGATGGGTATATTCTTCTCGTGTAATTATCTGCATGGGGTATTGTTTTTTCCGAAAATAACGCTTGCTTTCAAATTGCTGAGCCGCAGCTTATCTTTGTGTTTTCTTATCATTTGTAGATGATAAAAATGCACTTATCTTTGGTTTTATTGTCTATAAGTGATAAAATCGCAGAGTTTGTCATTTTTATTGTCTATAAGTGATAAAATCGCAGAGCTTGGATTTTTTATTGTTTACTCAACTTTCGGATTTAGAATGGACGGGCTGAAAGCCCAATGAATTCCATAGCCCAAGGCAACGCCTTGGGTAGAATTGAGCAAGAACGATACGCCCTGTAAGGGCAGAAGTAAGGACAATGTATTTGTACTTTTGCCCTTACAGGGCGTAACAACACTATCCACAGGAAACCCAGGGCGTTGCCCTGGGCTATGAACAGCATTGGGCTTT
>CDZR01034228.1_pt1 | contig 131009 bp, 111 predicted proteins | sample 554781 | NCBI WGS metagenome assembly CDZR01 (sample SAMEA3182065, study PRJEB8094) | gut metagenome | biome: human; feature: gut; material: Stool; isolation source: human stools | place: Canada | collected 2013-01-28
TATTTTAATTTATAATAAAAGAGTAAAGAAAATAATTATGGAGATATGAATATGCAATCTTTAAACGAAATTCTATCAGAACTTGAACATGCAGATAATACAACAAAAAACAAAATTGAAAATGAATTAGTAAGTATCGGAGCTTCAGTTGTTCCTCAATTGGTGGATCAATTGCAAGTTGTAAGAGGTATCAAGCGTGGTGTAGTTGCAATGACTCTTATTCGCTTAGGTGATGCTTCTGTTAAATATTTAGAAAAAGCTGCTCATGATAATAAAGATTTTGAGTGGGTTGCAGAATACTTAATCAGAGAAATTAAGGGTTCAAAAGCAGCTTAATAATTTCATAATAAAAGCAATTAATTTAGAAAGATTGGCTCTTTTGTCAATCTTTTTTTATGTTAGTATATGTCTATGAGAGATTATGATAATTTGAAATATACATGTCTGTTTGGAGGAGGAGCAATCAGAGGTGCTGCTCATGTCGGGGTTTTAAGAGCTTTTGAACGTCTGAACCTTAAACCTACAACCTTGGCGGGTTCTTCTGTTGGTTCATTAGTTGCAGCTTTATATGCAGTAGGATTTACTTCTCATGAGTTATCTGAGGTTTTTTTATCTGTAAATTTTGAGCTGTTTAGGGATATTTCATTAGGTTTTAACAATAAGTTTGCATTAAGTAAAGGGGAAGTCTTTTTAGAGTGGTTAAGAGATTTAATTGAGCGAAAATATTATGGTCCTGCATATTTAAAAGGCCAGTGTAAGCGTGTTACATTTAGAGATATAGATAAAAATCTGGTAATTATAACTACTAATATGAAAGATTTTTCTTGTAAAGAATTTTCTACTTTTGAAACTCCTGATTTTGAAATTGCCATGGCAGTTAGAATTTCATGTTGCATGCCAGGTCTGATGCGCGCAGTAACCTTAGAGGATGATTTACTTGTGGATGGTGATTTAATGAAGGGGAAGCCTATGTGGTCCTTGTCCCGTAATATTCAAAAAGTAACCGACCGGATTCTTGAAATCAGGCTTGAAGGAACTTTTTCGGGTTCGGATCAAAATCCTTTGGAATATGTTAACGGCATGTATACTTGTATGACATCATCTGAGACATCATTTATCAAAAGTGTATACGGCAGTTGTGATAAATATGATTATCTGGTTATAAATACCGGTAGTGTTATCGTTGTTGATTTTAACTATCCTACATCAAAGCGACAAGCAATTATAGATGATGGGTATAGACAAACTATGGATTATTTTACAAATTATTTGCCTCTTAAAAAACAAAAAATTTGTGATATATATTTTAAAATTCTTGATGAATTGAGAAAAATTCAAGGATTTTTCCTTCTAAAGAAGTACCTGGCAGCTAAAAATTGTTTGGCAGAATTATTTATCTACCTTGCAAGTGTTAATAAGATAATAGACAGAGATGTTTATAGTGCAATTTGTGTGTTTCAAAAATTGCTGTTTGCTAATGTTAAATCTGGGCTTTTGGGGCGTTCTTGTTGTGATAAAGCTGATACTATTTCTTCATCTTTAAATTCTATTATTCTTGATATTACAGCAAGAGTTGAAGAATTAGAAAAATATATTGATAAATTTCCTGTTTGACAATAAAGTTTGTTTATTATAACATTTATATATAGCCGAAAGGTTCTTGATAATTAAATATGCTCCAGTGGCGGAATCGGTAGACGCGTTGGACTTAAAATCCAATTGGGCGTATAACCCAGTGCCAGTTCAAGTCTGGCCTGGAGCAAACTTTAAAGACTCACTTATGTGAGTCTTTTTATTATATATTTTTTGTTTAAGTTTTCGGCTCTATAGGTATTTAAATATGTTCATACCTTTTTCTAGAGCTTTAGCAGTATCTTCATCGGGTTCAAGTTTTCTATCAAAATCAAAATAAAATTGGCAATGTGTAGAAAAGCTTATTTCCGGTGGTAATATGAATGATGATCTAATGGTACAATTTTTTTGCAAAATATTACATATTTCATCCATATTTGTACGTTCAAATGTTATATAATATGCATCAATTTCTTTGCCGTCAGATTTTACTGTAAAATTAACATCAGCACCAACTGCTTTTGCGTTTGGAAATCGTTTAGCAAATGATTCTGCGATATCTTGATTTGTAGTTGAGCTATTTAAACTTATGTTGTCAAATTCTTTTTTTAATTTGGAATATGCAACTGAACATTGTGCATTTTTTATGAATGCTGCAGGATTATCCGGTGATTTTTTTACAAATCTAATTGCTATACTTAGCAAAACAACAGGAACTAATATATTGATGGCTATAGCCGTTGCTCCCCAAGTTGCCTGTGTTTTTCTGAAGTCTTTTGGTTTCATCCACCAATCAACCTGATATGCCCACATATTACCTTTTATACCGCAATAAAACTGTAAAATTGTATATAAAATCCAATTTATGCCAAGCGGAAGTTGAAAAATAATAAGAGGAATTGCTAAAAGTGTTATCCAGGCTTTATGCTTAATTCCCCAGATAAATGTCAAAAGAAATGCCCCCCAATTGAATTCTTTCAATTCTTTGGGCATATCTTTTCCTTTGTAACCAGTGAAAAATTCTTTCCAGTTCATTCTTTAATTTTAAAATTTAATTTTTATTGTGTCAAATATATCAATAATTAAGACTTTTTAGTTCTTTCATTTTTAAACTTAAAATTTTATATTTTAATTTATAGTGGTCTCTTAGTTTCTTTTTAAATACTATTTTTTTTAAAAATGCGCATTTTATATATTCAATGAAAATTTTATGTTGATTTTTTACTAGTTCTATTCGTCGTGTGTTTTCTGCAGTTTCGACATTCAAACGATCCATTTGAGCAAAGAATAATTTATCATTTTCAGAAAAATTTTTGTCCTGACTATCTGATTCTATTGCATCTAACAACCATTTTTTTGACCTCATTATTTCTGAATTAAGTTCACTGAATCTGTTTGAGTAGTCAATATTGTTAAATAAATCATTTCTTGAATATATTTCTTCTGATAATTTAAGTTGTCTGTTTTCTAATTTTACTGTTTTTAGTAATGTGTCTAATCTTGTATCAGTTTCTCCTATTCGTGGAGATATAACAAAAAAGTTTTTATTAAATAATAGAGCAAAGCAAGTTCCATGGAATGAATCACCTACATAATAATCACAATTTTTAATATAATATAACCAGTCTTCAACAGGTAATTTCCCTTTCATGTTGACTGCTTTTAGTCCAAGTTTATTTGCGGTGTAGTTTATTGCTTTTTTCTTTGCTGGGGTCATTGTGATGATATAATATGCCAAAAATTTGGAATTTTTCTTTTTAGATGTTTGAGCAATTTTTTCATATTTTTCTTTATTAATGTAAAAAACTGGATCCCAAATTTGGGTACTATTTATGTTAAATGTGTTTTGTAGTATTTCTACTCCGCTGGTTTCTCTAACTGATATTGCATCAAATCTTTGCAGATATTTTCTCATAATATTTTTGCTTCCTTCTTCACCATCATAAAAAGGAATTCCAAATGAAGCTGCACATGCTATTTTTTTTGCGTTATCATTTGCAAAATTTAGAAAATACTTGTCCCTGTGGTGATGAACACACCAATCTCTGAATACTTGGTCAGAACCAACAATAAATGTTCCTATATTTTTATTGAGATTTTTCAAATCAATGTAGTCTGCACAAAAATTTGTCGTTGTCAAAAATTCTTTTTCAAATTTTTCGCTGATACTATTTTTATGTAAACGTTTTTCTATGCGAGGGTAATAGTTTATGGTTTTAACATTGTATCCTTCTTCTTTTAAAAATTCATTTAGAGCATAGTTTGTAAGTATTGCTCCTCTGTTTGGTACATACCAAAAATTTAATATACCAATATTGTTTTGTTTTCCAAGTGTTTTTTCATACACCTCATTAAAAGACTTTTCTGATGCTATCAAATTATAAAATTTATCTCTTAGAGGATGAGCAGCAAATGGTTTCTGGCAGGCCCTTTGCATTGCATATTTAAGAGGAACTTGTTTTATAGTTTTAAGTTTTGTTGTTTTACAAATGTCGTTAAATATTCTTTCTCCATTACTTGTATTAATTAGAAGTAGAGATGTTCCTAACTTATCGTCTAAATTTTTGTTGAATTTTTTAATGCCCCAAAAATCGGCTATAGTTATGTCTGATTGTCTTGGAAGTGTTGCAAATTTACAGTTTTCGCATGATTTGCTCATCGCAATTTTTGAATGGTAAATTTGCATGTATTTTTTATATAACTGTTTATTTTTTATTGTTTCAACTACAATTGAGGAGCAATTCCAACCTGAAAGTTTTTTGTCTCTAAAATTTATATCCGTTATTTTGTCATAAGTTTGTTCTACTTCATTGATAAATTTTTGAAATACTTTCGGTGATGGTGAATATGTACAATAAATATCAACCAATAATAATTTGTCATATTTTTTATTCAAGTAGTGTTTTAATCCGGCAACTTGACATGGACAACCTGAAAATAGTACATAATTTCCATTGTCTAAAAGATATTTTATCTGCTTGTATAAATTTTCAGAAATTTTACTTTGTACATATTTTGAGCCTCGTATTTTATGCAGCTCGTCAATTGTATCAATAATTATGTGTTCAACCATCCAATTTTTATTAAAAGCAGCTCCAACTACATATCCGTTGCGCTCAAAAATCCAATTCGCAAGTGCTGTAAAGGCCCCTCCGGAAGAACTTTGTATTCTTATATTGTCTTCATTCATCAAGGCATAGGCATCTGGCTGTTTTGTGTTTTCTTCTTTATAATTCAATATAGGGCAGCTTTTTTTGCATAACCCGCAGTCGGTGCATTTGTCTTCTTTTATCACAGACCTGTAATATCCATTTTTATCTTGAACTATTTCAATTGCTCCATTTGGACAAACATTTGCGCATGCAGCGCAGCCTGTGCAGTAAATTTCGTCAATTATATATTTCATTATTTATTTTCCTTTCGCTATTCTCAATTTCGTTTAGTATTTCATTTTTACAATCTTGGTATTTTATAACTTTTTCTAAATAATTTTTGTTATACATATTATTTATTGATGTCCAATAATACATGTTTTCTTCAAAACTTAAATCCGATTTAACTTTGAATAATCTATTCATTTCATTTTTTTGAGCTTCTTCAGTTATTGTTATGAATCTCATTGATTCGGGGTATAATATAATTTGGTTCTCAATTCCACATATTGTGATTAAGTCTGTAAATCCGGAACGTAAAGAAATATTTGCACTGCAAAGACTGGCAAAATAGCATTGTTGTGCTAATGGTAAGTATATTTTTTCAAAATTATTATATAATAATGTGTTGGTATTAAAGACAACTTTGTATCCGTGTGATTCCAGTTCTTTTCCAATTTTTATCCAAAATGAAGAACTTATTTCTTTTTCATCATACGAATTTGCATGAGGAGAAATCATTATTACTTTTTTGCCGTTAGAAATTTTTTCAAAGAGGTTATTTACTTTTTGCTTTATTTCTGTAGGAAAGTTCGGAATTTCTAAGTCAACTTTATTTAAATTTAACATTTTGGCATAAACTTCAACAAAATTTTCGGATTTGTTCGATTCTGCTTCATTGAATACATGATGCGATAGCTCATATAGCATTCCTTTTTGTAGTCCGTAAGTGTTATGGTCTTTTTCTATAATTGATTTGGTACAAGTTGCGTAGTAAATTTCTCTGGGAATTTTTATAGCTTTATCTGCAAAATTCAAGGAATGAATGAATTCAAGTTGATTTGCATTTTTGTAAAAAATGAGTATTTTACCTCCATGTTCTTTTTTAAATTGTTTTAATAGTGAACAGCCTATGATAAAATCTCCCCATGGCCAAAAGGGAACAAAAATCCAATAGTCGGCATATTTTTTTTGTATTTCTTTTTTGAACATCTTGAGTGCTATTTTTGAAAAAGTCATATTGATTTTATTTCTTAAGTCAATACGCTTTTTTCTGTTGGGAATAATAATATTTATGATACTTTTTAATATTTTGCTAATTATAATAATTGGGTAATACATAGCCTATACTCTTTCATATTCATGTTTTAAGTTTGATATTGCTTCTTTATAGTTGCCATTCTTTTTAAATAGCGTTGCAGTTCCAAGAACATAACCTTTAACGCCAAGGTTTGACCATTTTTCTATTCTTTCTGGTGTTACGGCTCCATCTAGAAAAATTTCAAAGTTATATTCATCTTTTAGTTTAAGTAATTTTTCTATTTTTTTATCTACATACGTTAAATATTGTCTGCCTGCGTGTCCAGGATTTACGCCAAGGACTAAGACTCTGTCTACCGTGTTTAGGAGTTCTTCTATACTTGGAATTGATGTACCAGGATTTATTGCTATTCCTGCTTTTGCTCCGGCCTTATGAATTTTTTCAATTGTTGTTGCAGGATCGGTATCGACTTCCGGATGAATATAAATGATATCAATGCCTAATTTAAATAGTATATCAAGGTAGTTGTATGGCTTTTTTACCATTAAATGTGCATCTACTTTTTTATTTGTTGAATTTTTAATAAATGCCATGTCTTGATAACCCATGCCAAAGTTATCAACAAAGCTTCCATCCATTATATCTATGTGAAAGGAGTCTATGCCTGCACTTTCAAGTTCTCTTACTTCTTTCTCAAGGTTTGCGTAATTTGCGCACATCATTGATGCAGAAAGCTCTATATTCATATTATTTATCCTCCTTTATTACGGGTCTTGCGATGATAAATGTAGAATTATTTAATTTAATATATTCATTAGGTTCCAGAACAATGGTTATGCCTGTGTGAATATTTATTCCATCTATAGTTGTTTCTCCAGCTAGAACAGTGAGGCACTCAAGTGTTTCTGACATATTTTTATACTCGGAAACATTTTTATATAATCTGGTTGAGTAAAGTCTTTCTACAATTTCGTTATTATTATATTTCTGTTTTCTGGATTTTAATTTAGGATTGATAGCTTTTAGTGCTTTTTCTATATGAAGTTCTCTTTTTTTACCTGCATCATCGACTCTGTTAAAATCAAAGAATCTGTATGTAAGATTACAATTTTCTTCTATTTCATAAAAAAGTGCTCCGTGTGTAGCGGCATGAATTGTGCCTTGTTCAACAAATACGTAGTCTCCCTTTTCTATTGCCAGATGGTCAATGATATCTTCTTCAACTCTGTTTTGAACTATTTTTTCTTTGATTTCTTCTATAGTGTTAAGTTTGCAACCATTAAACAACCAGCCGTTTTCCGGTGGTTCTAAAAAGTACCAAGATTCATTTTTCCCAAATTTCCTTTTTTCAATTTCTTGGGCACATGCATCATCCGGATGTACTTGGATACTTAAATCCTCTTTTGGGTCAACGAGTGCTATTACAAATGGAAATTCTTCATATTTCCCCAGACCAAATCGGTCTTTATTTTGTTCAAAATATGTTTTAAATAGCGTATTCTTTAATTTTCCATTTAAAATTGTGCTTTCAAATTCTTTATTAGAGACTAAAGAATATAAATGTCCAAGTTTGTTATGTTTTTCCGGTGCAAAAGGAATTAATTTTTTGCCACCCCATATTGTTTCATGTGAAATAGGTTTGAGTATAAGCATTTTATCTCCCTATAATGTTTCATCTATTATTACTTCAAAATCCGCTAAACCTTTATTTCTTTCCGGGCTCACCGCATACGCGCATTTTAACCCTGAAGGTTTATTATCGTTAAAAAGAATTCTTTCACCCATAGGCATTTCGAATAGTATTTCGTTGTACCTAATGTTATTTTCTTTTAAAAATTGTTCAGTTTTACTGCGAGCTTCTTTTTCTCTGGCAGTCATTATAAGAATATAATCATTTTCAGGTATTGATTGCAAAAATTCTTTTGCTCCAGGTAAAAATTTATCTTTTCCTTTTTTATATCCGTTGTGTTCTACCAGTGTTCCGTCAAAATCGAATATCCATGTCTTATTTAGTGCTGATAGTTTTAAAATATTCTCTTTTAAAAGCATTGTTATCTCCTTCTATACATTCATTAAGCAGATATAATCCGTTATAGTATGCGAGGCACATAGAATCAAAATCTTCCCATGCATGACTTGCAAGAGAGAGCCAGATTATTGAGTGGATTATCTTTAGTTCGTCAATATTACATGCAGGAATTTTTGAAATAAAATAATCTGTTAGTTCTTCCCAGCCACCTGAATTAATTGTATAGTTGACTTCGGTGTTTGTAATACTAAGATTGAAATTTTTGATATTAAATTGGTCAAAATTTCCGTTTATTGAGTAGTATAGTTTTGCCCAGTCATACCGAATATCCCCAAGAACTTTTTGTGAACCGAAGTAGCCTCGTGCATCTATAAAGTATATTTTCCCATTTTTATCAATCATTGTATTTGTAAGTGTACAATCTCCATGAATTGGGCAATATACAGTGCTAAATAATCTGTTTTCTACTAAATTTCTTAAAAATGTTGAGTCTGTCATTATATTTTTGCAGTGTTTTCCATTAATGGTTATATAGTCATTATCAGAAAACGGTATTGCCTGTCTTATACTTTGTATTCTTTTAATTGTTTTTGTATAATATTCTTCTTCTAAATCCCAATAATTTGCAGGTTTATTTTCATAGCCATGCATTTTATTTATTGATTTTATAAGATTATCTATAACAGTTTTCTTTTCATTTAGAGAAAGTTCTGCATTAAATATATTTGTTCCGTCTATTTTACTCATTGTAAGAGGTTCCAGTGAATATATTTCCGGTATTGAATCAAAACCATATTCTCGCATTTGTTTGTACCAAACAACTTCTCTGTCGATAAGCTTTTGTCCTTCAGTTGTTAGTCCTGTTTTTATTACTTTATCTGCTGTAAATTCCATTTTGTTGTATGGTCTGCATCTGTTTTTAGTTGAAGAAATTTTTTCTATAGCTTCAATTGTTCCTGTTTCTTTTGAATTTTTCATTGATAGAGGCGTTAGTGCAATTCCTGAATTTTTTAACCATTGTGTGAATGAGCCTTCAGCTGGAAAATCGGAAAATTTTGACTTGTTATTGAATATATAGCAACCAGCTACTCCATATTCTGTTGATGCTATTTTTTCTAGTGTATTATTTTGAAAACTCCAACTGCATTTGAAATTTTCGGATATACCAATGTATGATTTATTTTTATCCAAATTAGATATATCAAATTCCTGACTGAGTATTATATCTGACCAAATCAGCATAAATTGTTCATCATCTGCTATATATTTTAATGCTTCTTTAATTCCGCAGGCGTTTCCGGTTCCTGTTGCTTTAATGAGAATATATTTTGCGCAACAGAATGTTTGTAAGTATTTTTCCAGGACATTAAATTTATAATCTCCGATTATTACAAATTCAGCCTGTGGATATTTTTTAAACATGTGGAAAATAATTGGTAAATTATTTACCGGAACGATACATTTTGGTTTGTTTTGAGTTAGATGTCCTAATCGGGTACCTTTACCTCCTGCCTGAATAATAATTTTCATCTTACTTAATCCTCATATTTACTGTGTCTGAAATCCAATTAATTATTTGTTTTTTGTATTCTTGCGAATATGCTATTTCATATATATTTTTTCTTTCTGGAAATATCCCTATAATGGAATAACATTTTGAAACTTGGGATTCTGGAATTTTGTCAAATCTATATCGCTTTTTGAAGTTAGTGTATAAAACAATATGCGGTTTATTGGTTTCAGATAATATCTCTGATAATCCGCTTCTTAATGATATTATTGCAGTGGCCTTAGATGCTAGAGTATAAGCTTCTCCTATGCTGAAATTTTTATTATTTCTTATTGTTTTTATATGGAGCTGTTTTTCCAGTTCATTCCAAAATTCTTCGTCTAAGCATTCGCATGTATTTGCTTTAGTAGAAATAAATATAAATTTACTGATATTATGCTCTTTTAAATATTCAGATACGTTTTTTTGTACTTCAGGTTTGATTTTTATTTTGTTAATTTCAAAAATATTTTCTTTTGATAGCATAAAATAGTTATATATCTCAGATAAATAATGGCACTGACCAAGTCTAACTTTATCCTCTGTTTCTATATAAAATTTCATTGGAAATGCTGTATATACATATTTATTATCTATAGTGAAATATTTTTGACTTGTTTCATACTTGAGGTTTGTAAGAAGTTTGCAATCGATATCTGGAGTCAGCATTTCAATTAACTCAAGATGGTACTTTTTTGTCGCAATAATAATTGGAGTATCTGATTTTTCTATCAGTCCGTTGAATATGTATTTCAGGAATAGATAAGCTTCTCCAAGATTTGATTTAAGTATGAATATTTTATTATATTTGTTACTAAGGTATTTTTTTAAAATTCTTTTTGTTTGTTCTGTTTTATTTATTTTCTTTTTAAAAATATCAAGAATGTTATATTCAATACTGTCATCATCTTCTGTTCGAGTAATTATTTTTCTATTACAAATGTTTATTGTTCTGGTTTCTGTGAAGTTCTTATAAATTTTTTCTTTAGAAATTAGCCCAAGAAATATTTTAGTCTTGTGGTTATAGTCTTTTTGTTCTGAAAATAATTTGATACCAAATAAATTATACTCTTTTTTATTTTTTGATAAATTCAATGCAAAGTGCTCCAAATTTTAAACTTGAATTAAATCCTGCTGTCTAAATTGTGCTTCGTATAAACTTTTATATGCCCCGTTTTCAATTTTTAGAAGTTCTTCATGTGTTCCTTCTTCGACAATATGTGCTTTGTTTACGACAATTATTTTATCCGCATTTTTTATCGTGGATAGTCTATGTGCGATTACAAATACTGTTTTGTCTTTCATTAAATTATCAATCGCTTTTTGCACAACTGCTTCGGCTTTATTATCAAGAGCAGATGTGGCTTCATCCAGGACAACGATAGGTGCATTTTTTAGAAAAGCTCTTGCTATTGCTATTCTTTGTTTTTGGCCTCCCGAAAGTCGAATTCCACGTTCTCCTATTTCTGTATTTAATCCTTTTTCAAGGGATGTTACAAATTCTTCAAGGCATGCCATTTTTACTGATAATTTAATTTCATCTTCTGTTGCATCGGGTTTACCAAGTAATATGTTTTCTTTTATTGTGCCGGAAAATAAGAAATTATCTTGAAAAACGACGGCGATGTTTGCTCTTAAAGAGGCAAGTTCAAAGTTTTTTATATTAACACCGTCGAATAGTATTTCTCCTGATTCTAAATTGTAAAACCTTGGTAAGAGATTTACCAGTGTTGTTTTTCCGCCTCCGGAATTTCCAACGAAGGCTGTTGTTGTTCCGGCTTTTACTTTAAAGTTTATATTTTCCAGTACGTCAGGTAATTTAGGACTGTATCTGAAAAATACATTTTTATATTCAATACTTTCATTAAGCCCTTGCATTTTTATGCAATTTGGATTGTCCAAAATTTGCGGTTTACGGTTTAGCATTCCAAAGATTCTGTCAATTGCCATAAACGAAAATTGAACATCATTTAGATTGTTACCGAGATTTTTTATAGGAGTGTAAAGCATGATTAATGCAGTTATGAATGAGACAAAATTTCCGCTTGTAATGGTTTTGGTTATAATTAAATGGCTGCCGTATCCTATAGCTGCACCTATTCCTATTGAAACTATTACATGCATCATAGGGGAAAGCCAAGATGTCCTCTGTGTGATTTTTATTTTAAAGTTAAATATATTATCTTGTACTTCATCAAATTTTTTCATTTGAATGTTTTCGAGGTTATATGAGGTGATAGTTTTGTTTCCTGCGTAGGTTTCATTATAGATGGTTATGATTTTTGAGCCTGCTGTAACCGATTTATTCATAACTTCTTTGATTCTGTCTCTAATTTTTGCTAAAGGAAGAAATGCGCATCCTAGAACTGTTATAGCTATTATTGAAAGCTGCCAAGAATTGTATATTAAAACTGCAGTGAGAGATATTGAAGAAAATAATCTTGATATAAAAGTTTTCAAGTTATTTAGTAACCCGCTGCAGGCAAGATCTGCATCTTTATTAAATCGATATATAATGTCTCCTGATTTTCTTGAGTCAAAAAAAGCTGTTTCAAAATGTAGTAGGCTCTTATATAAATCTCGTTTTAAATCATTTGTTATTTTTCCTCCAACCCAGGTATTGAGGTATATTGCAAGGTAATTTAGTAATCCTTGAATGCATGTGAATAATACTATTCCTAAAGGTATGTACCATGGTGAGTGTATTGATTTATCAACCATGACGATGTCCATATAAGGCTTTAGCGCCAGCGCTATTACTGCGTCCAGTGAACCTATTGGAATGCAAATTAGAATGGCCATTATTGCTCTAAAGCTGTATGGCTTTATATATGGCCACATTCGCTTATAATTTTTGACAAACTCAATTTTTGCAACTTTTGATTTAATTTTATCCATAGAAGTAATCCCAAATAGAAAGTTCTCTCCTTTGACAATTTTAATATGGTGAACTTGAAATGTGAGAATTTACAAAAAAAAGATTAGCCGAGTGGCTAATCTTTACGTAATATAAATTTACAATCTGTCAATTATTTATAACACTATCGAATCCATTCCAATTAAATGATTTTGTGTTTACTTTTAGTGAATTTTGGGCCGGATTTTGAGTTTTTAACTCTTTAAATTGGTCTTTAAAATCTTTTTTTAAATCAAGCATGGGAAGATTAAATTCTTTTGCTATTTTATCAATTTTAATATCATAGTTTATTGCAAGAATTTTAGCTTGAGTAAGTAATCCAACAATTATTGCATGGAATCTCATTGCAATTAAATACTCGGCTTTTGACAAATTTTCTATAATTTCTTCATTTGTAAGATTATAATATAATTTTGTTTTTATATCCGGATTGAGCAGGTTAACTGCTTTTTCAAACTTCTTGCAGATATCTGTATCGATTGAATCTTGAAATGAATAAATTTCTATATTTTTATCAGGAAATTCTTTGCAAACTTTCTGTGCAAGTCTGTCTATAAAGTCTTCACTCATTGTTCTAAAGTTTCGTAACTGTACTGCTACAGTATTTGATTTTATTATTTTATTTGTTTCTATAGAAAATATTGGATCGCATAGCAGGTCTGCTTTTATTCCCCAATTTTTTAGTAATTCTAAACTCTTTTCATCTCTTACGCTTACATAGTTACAGTGTTTTAGGAGATTTTTTGTAAGAACTATTCCTATAAAACTATTTATAGGTCCAATTCCTTGAGCAAAAATAATAACAGTTTTTCTTAATACTAGTCCGACAAATATAATGAATAAATAATATATAAGACTTTTTAAACTTGTCGCATCTTGTAAAAGACTACCGCCACCGGATATTACTACATCTGATTTTGATATTGCACCTATTATATCCGGAATTTTAAATGTATAAACACTACGTATATGTTTATATTGTTTCATCGTATATTTAGGATCCGAAGATATAACTGTAATTCTGTGTTTATCAAGTTTTAATTTTTTTATCAGCACAGATAAAATTGCTTCGTCTCCAAAATTTTTAAATCCAAAATATCCTGATAAAACAAATCTTTTACTCATTAAAAATCCTCAGTTTTGAAGATATTATAGACTTCTTCATAGTGAGGGATTGATTTTACGGCTCCAATTCCCTGTGCTTGCAAACCTGCAGCTATCGATGCAATCTTACCTGCTTCAATTGCAGAATAACCGTTTGCAATTGAATGTAAGTATGCTCCGTTAAAAGCATCTCCTGAAGATGTAGTATCTATAATATTTTCAGTGTAAAAAGGAACAAAATTTGTGTTGCCTTGGCAATTGATAAAGTAACCCTTATTTTCGCTTGATTTAATAACTATAGTTTGGATTCCCTGGTCTGTAAGGTATTTTGTTATATTTTCAAGAGATGCTATTTCAAAAATACTTTTTGTGTCATATTTTGAACTCATAAAAAGAATATCTGTTAAAGGTGCAATTTCATCAAAATATTCTCTTGCATCTTCCTGCGTAGAAATAAGTGGAGAATAATTTGGATCATAGGCGGTTATAACATTATTCTCTTTTGCTATTTCAAATGCTTTTTTAACGGCTTCTCTGGCAGCCATTGATAGTGATTGAGTAATACCTGATGCATATATAATTTTAGAACTTGTAATATAATCTGAGTCAATGTCATCTATAGATAACTTTGCAGGTGCAATTTTCTTTCTGTAGTATGAAAATTCTTTATCGTGCAAAGATGTTCTTGAAACCATATAAAGTCCGTTTTTCTCATTGACGATTTTTACATGAGTAGTATCAAGTCCTTCTTTTTCCCAGCTGGAAAGTAAATATTCTTTAAAAGCATCGTCTCCAAGGCATGTAATATATCCAACAGCAGAATTTAATCTTTTTGCCGCTATTGCTACAACTAATGAATCTCCTCCATAATATTTATGAAGGCATTCTGCATCTTTTAGTTTTTGATTTGTTGAAAATTCAATTAAACTTTCACCAATTGTTATTAAATCAAATGTGTTTTCTCTCATATTTTAGTTTAACTGCTCCAATAATTTTTTTGTTCTTGCTGTTATTTCACTATAAGAGTCTGCTACTGTCAAATGTCGTCCGACACCTACTGCGAGCGCTCCTGCCTTGAGGTAACTTGAAACTTCTTCTAATTGAACATTTCCCTGTGGAATAACTTTTAAAAATGGCATAGGCCTTAATAAGTTCTCGATATATTCAGCACCACCCATATCTGTAATAGGGTATATTTTAACAATTGAAATCCTTGATTTCCAAGCATTATAAGCTTCATTTGCCGTTGTAGTTCCTGCTATGAAGGGTAATCGTTTATCCTTTGAAATTTTGAGTAAATTCGTTTGGAATATTGGTGAAGAAATAATTTTGGCACCTGAGTCAATTGCAGCTTGTGCTTGCATTGAAGTTATAATTCCTCCGGCACAAATAGTTGCTTCATTTGAAAGAGTCTTAATTGCATTAAAAATTTTTGGGGTCTCGACATTTATTTCCATGATATCAAGTCCGCCATCTATTAAGGCTCTTGCTGTACCTATTACTTCTTGTATGTCTGTACTTCTTATTATTGGAAATACTTTATTTTCTGAAAGTTTTTTAAATAAATTTATGTTCATAATCTGTCCTTTTTTTTGAATTTATTATATCATAAAATAAAATTCACTGGGGAGCAGATTAAGATTATGAAAAATTTAAAAAACAAATGGTTTTATTTTAACTCTAGTTTATTATATTTGGTGTTAATATTTGTATTTTTTATATTATCACTCATGTTTATTGAACAATATGCAAATAGTTTTTTAATATCTAATTTTGCGGCTAATAAAACTGGTTCACAGGATATTATAGAAATTGTTGTGGATGATAAATCAATTCAAGAGTACAAATGGCCTTGGGCAAAAGATATGTATGCTCAAATATTGGATTATTTTCACTCTTATGCTTCTCCGAAGGTTATTGGTTTTGACATGAATGTTACGACTTTTGATGAAAATAATTCAAAAGATATGCAGTTTGCAACTCAGGTAGGTAAGATGCCAAATCTTGTTTCAGGTTTTGTTCCTGAGATTGATAATGATAATTCTGAAAAAGTTTTTTTAACTAATTTTGCAAAAAAATATTCTATTGATACAGATGTAAAACTTGAGAATCCGACTACTATATATAACGGTCTTGTAAATCCTCCAGAGGCTTTGTTGAATTCTGTTAATAATTACGGTTCTGTAAAAATAGAAAGTGCAACCGGTTCCGGATATTTATTTTCTACTATAAATCTTGTGAAAATACAGGATGCTTTTTATCCATCGTTACCGTTAAAAATGTATCTGTTAGAAAATAATACCAATAAAATTATTCTTGACCCTAGTAATATTATTGTTCCAAAAACTGGTTTAAAGATTCCTTATATGTATAAAAGCGATGGGGTTGCAAAAACATTTATAAGATACTATAAAAATATTGTCAAAAAGGATATTATCACAGATTATTCCCATCCGAATGTGTCTGCTTCTCTTATTATCGATTCGTACAGGGCATTGAAATCAGGAATAACCCCGCAAAACCATCCTGAAATGTTTGCTGTTGGGACTGGCAAATATATTAATCCTATGTTGTTTAAAGATAAAACAGTGTTAATTGGAGCAAATATTTCCGGTCCTTCAGCTGATGTGTTGCTTACTCCTATGGCAATGCGTCATCCGGGAGTTGATATTCAGGCTACAATTTATGATAATTTGATTAATAACCATTTTCTGAAATTTGCAGGTGTAGGTGTTGGATTTCTCTCTTTCATAATATTATCCTTGTTGGCTTTTATTGTGATTTTAAAATTTAAGTTTTTTAAAGGAATACTTTCAATTATATTTGTCGATATTTTATATTTAATTTTTGTATTTATCTGTGCACATAATGGTTATATTATCAGTTTTGCAGTGCCGTTAGTTTTGCAGTTTGTAACAGTTGTTTTCGGGTATTCATTTAAATTTATCTCAGAGAATAGAAATAAAGAAAAAATTAAGCAGGCTATGGGTAAATACCTATCTCAAGATGTAATGAAAAATGTTGTAAGGAATATTGATGATTTAAAATTAGGCGGGAAAAGGGCTATTGTAACGGTTTTATTTTCTGATATAAGAGGTTTTACAAGTCTAAGTGAAAAGATGTCTGCTGAAGAAGTATCAATGATTTTAAATGAATATTTTGCGGAAATGGAACCTATTATCTCAAAATATAATGGTGTAATTAATAAATTTATAGGTGATGCGGTTATGGCTATCTTTGGCGAACCTATTCAAGATATAAATCATGCCCAAAATGCTGTAAAATGTGCCTATGAAATGCTTAAAAAGGTAGAGTATCTTCGTGAAAAATGGTTATTTGAAGGCAAACCAAAAATTGAAATAGGAATAGGTATTAATACCGGTGAAGTATTTATAGGTAATATTGGTACAGAAACAAGGATGGAGTATACGGTTATTGGTGATACGGTCAATTTAGCCAGTAGAATTGAAAGTTATAATAAAGTATATAAAACTAATTTGTTAGTAAGTAGTTCAACTTATTCTTCGATTTCTGATATTGCTGATGTTATAAAAATTAGTGAGGTTCAGATTCGTGGTAAGTCAAAGAAAATGAATATTTACGAAGTTTTAAGAATTGATGTTTCAAAATAATATTTGTAACTTAAGATAAAATAATCCGGCGTAAATGCCGGATTGTTTTATCTGTAATTTGTAAATTGTAGCGGATAATCGTATTTATCTTCATTTTTTCTAAGTGTTTGAATAACGGCTTGGAGGTCATCTTTGTCTTTACCTGATACTCTTACCTGGTCGCCTTGTATAGATGCCTGCACTTTTAATTTTGTTGCTTTAATATCCGCTGTAATTTTTTTAGCTAATTCTTGATTTAATCCCTTTTTTAAATTAAATATTTGTCTTACATTTCCTCCTAAAGCATTTTCAGGGGCTTGTGCATCAAGTATTTTAAGACTTAATCCTCTTTTAACTAGTTTGGATTGCAGAATATCAACAATATTTTTTAATTTCATTTCATCATTTGTTGTTATAGTGATGTATTTATCTGCATCAAGTTCAACTTGTGAATTTGAATCTTTTAAATCGAATCTTGTTGTTAGTTCTCTTTTTACTTGGTCAATAGCATTGACAAGTTCTTGTTTATTATACTCAGATACAATATCAAAACTACATTCTTTTGCCATAACATATTCTCCTTTATTTATTTCAAAATCTGAATTCAAAATGTTTTTAGATATATTAGCATAAAAAAGCAGGATATTACAATCCTGCCTATTACACACTACAAATCTACCTATTACTTAGAATTTTATTTTTTTATCTTTGTTTTGATTTTTTGAAATAAATTTTGTATACATTTAACAAGCTTTTTCCCGCCTTTAAAACATAAAACACCTGCTGTTATTGCGCCTGCTGCGATGAGCAATTTTTTGAATATAGCTTTATCGCGTTCTTTTCTTGTCGGTTGGTATATATCATTACTTAATTGTCCTTGAATTCGTGTACCACTCATTGAGCCGGTAACTCCAGGAATAAAACCGCCACTTCCACCAAATGTTGCCGGAGCCATTGGAAGCATTGTATGTAAGTTACTTAATCCTATGTCATCAGTAAATGCTGGATTAGTAAGATTATATTGTACACTTGTATCTACCATTTTTACCTTTTAAAATAACCTTATACCTACATTTATATAAAGTATTTTTTGGTAAAATAATTTACTTTTTTGTTTTCTTTTGGTTTAATAATCTTAACAATATGAGGAAAGTATTATGAAAATGTTCAAAAGGTGGTATGATGCGGATTCTGTAGTGAGTAGAGCTATAAATGAGCTTGAGCATTCTTCAGAAGAAATTCAGGTTAGATGCGCAGATTATATTATTGATTTGTTGAAAGATGTTGAGTTGGAGCAATTGAGTCTTGAAGATCAATATAATTATATTATGCGCAGGTGGTATGACAAAAATGTTAAAGTCTCACATGCAATTGAATATTTGAGACTTTCTCCTGTTGAAGTCAGAAGAGAGACAGCATTAAAAGTAATAAAATTTTTAAAAGAATTATCTTAATTTCTTAATATTTAGACTTTTATTTTTTTATATTGTTTAATGTTATTGAGGAGGGATTATTGTGTCTGACGAAATAAATAAAAATGTAATAAATTTATTTTCCAATCATAATAATAATCGTATTTCGCCGGATATTAAAAATAAAATTAAATACTATGCCGGATTTAATTATGTTAAAATAAAGAAGGACGCTAATGGAAATAAATTTAGCAAAGAACATTTATTAAAATACAGTTCAAAATGTCATTATATGGTTACAGTAATGAGAGAAATGGATAATGAAGTTGTCTTATATTCTTATGATGTTCCAAATGACGATTTGTTTAAATTTATGAAGTCATTTGATGAAAATACTTTAGACGGTAAAATTATTGAAATAGACAAATATTTCCCCGAAGATTTAGCATAAGAGAAATAGGAAGATGTGTTTTTATAATAAGTATCATGAAAGTTTGTTTAAATGTTCAAAACCATATCAATATGTAGGTGGTGAATTTTTATCCCGAAATAAGGATTTTGAGTCAGCAAAGGTTAAATTTGCTCTTGCTTTTCCTGATAAATACGAAATTGGTATTTCAAATTTAGGGGTCAGGGTATTATATGAATTGATTAATAATGTTCCGGAGTATATGTGTGATAGAGTGTATGCCCCAGAACCCGATTTCGTGCCTTATCCGTTGTATGCGCTGGAATCAAAGAAGGCTCTAAATGAGTTTGATGCAATCGGTTTTTCGCTTCAATATGAAATGGCTTATCCTACAGTTTTAAAAATGCTTGAGATGTCGGGTATTCCTTACAGAAATGTTGACAGAGCCGATAGTGATCCTATAATTATAGCTGGCGGACCTTGTGCGTTTAATCCTCTTCCGCTTGCTGATTTTATTGATGTGTTTATGATTGGTGATGGTGAAGATTCAATTATAGAAACCTGTAATATTTTAGCTCAGACTAAAGGTTTATCGCGTCAAGAGAGAATTAAGGCTTTATGTGAAGGTGAAAATTCCGGCAGATGGTCAAAATTAATTGGTGGTAAAGTAAAAAAAAGAATTGCTCAATTAACTTATGATACTGCATTAAAATCCTATCCTATACCTTTTTCATCTTCAGTTCAAGATAGGGCTGTTGTTGAAATTAGGCGTGGATGCGGCAGAATGTGCAGATTTTGTCAACCGGGTCATGTTACTTTACCTATTCGAGAAAGAAGTGCTGAGGATATTATAAAGATAACAAAAGAATTGGTTAAAAATACCGGTTATGACGAATACTCTTTACTTTCGTTATCATCGAATGATTATGCAAATATAAACGAAGTAATAAAGGAGTTATCGGTAGATTTTAATGATAAAAAAATATCAGTATCTCTTCCTAGTCAGAGAATAGACGGTTTTAATCTTGAACTTGCAAACTTAGTTCAAAGTGTTAGAAAATCAACAATGACTTTAGCGCCTGAGGCAGGCAGTCAAAGGCTTCGTGATGTTATAAAGAAAAATATTACAGAAGACCAAATACTAAATGCTATATTGACTTTGTATGAAAATGGTTGGTCAAGGGTAAAATTGTATTTTATTTGCGGACTTCCAACAGAGACTATTGACGATATGGAAGAAATGGCCGAATTATTCAGAAAAATTCGATATAGAGCACGTCAGATAAAAAAAGAAAAAGATTTGAAACACTCTTTGGATTTGACATGTACATTGTCAATATTTGTGCCTAAACCATTTACTCCATTCCAATGGTGTCCGCAAATGGATTTGGATGAGGTAACATCACATATTCATTATCTAATGGAGCAGGTAAAACATATTAAAGGAGTAAAGGTTAATTATCATGAAAAGTATGTATCTTTACTTGAAGCAGTTTTGACACGTGGTGATGATTCTTTATGCAAATATGTTGAAGCTTTATACAAAAAAGGTTGCTATTTAGATGCTTGGGGTGAATATTTTGATAAAAACCTTTGGTTTGCTACGGCGGAGGAACTGGGAATTAATTTAAACGAGCTTGCGCAAACTCAATATTCAATTAATGATACCCTTCCTTGGGATTTTATAGACGTTGGTATAAATAAAGATTGGTTTGTTGATGAGTATAAGAAAGCTTATTCTGTAAGTGCAACCTCTGAGCACATTGTTCCTACTTGTCAGCATAAATGTGTAAATTGTGGAGTATGTACTAATTTTAAAACTCACAAGGTTATGGATAAACCTTTTGTAGCGAGTGCTGAAGCCCAAATTTTGGCCGGTGCTGAGCACATTGATCCATCTATTTGTCCTAAAGATATTAAAGAAACTTATCGGTATAGAATAAAATTGACTAAAACAGGTATTTTGAAATACTTTTCTCATCTTGATTGGCAAAATACTTTTTTCAAGGCTATAACCAGATCTGAGCTAAAGGTAGCTTTTTCTTACGGATATAATCCTACTATGAAAATTTCAATGGGTGTAGCATTGCCTTTATTCTGTGAAAGTACAACAGAACTTGTTGATATTGAATTATTAGAAAATGTTAGTCCTGATTTTGTTCAGTTTGAGTTGCAGAGGGTGCTGCCGAATGATTCAGACGTGATATGTGTTAAACAAATTGATAAATCGGCTGCTTCTATAGATCAAACCGTTTGTTGGGCAGAATATAAAGTAAAAATATTTAATTCTGCACTTTACGATTTTAATAAATTAGTATATAATACAGAAAAGGTTTTATCTTCTGATGAAATTTTAATCGAGAAGAAAAACAAAAAAGGTTTAGTAAAAACAGTAAACATACGAACTTCAATTGGTTCACATCGTTTTGAAGATGATTGTTTATTTATAGTATTAAAGACCGGCCAAGGGTCTGAGATCCCTCCTTTAAGAGCTGATGTTTTGATGAACATTATTGCACCGGATGTTGTTTTCGATATTACGCGTGTCAAGTTCTTAACCGAGTCTTTGCATGAGTTATAGTAAAGGAATTTGTATGAGCGACAAAAACAGAAATACCAACCAAAGTGTTGAGAAAAAAATTGTTATTGCAGAAAGAGATAATATTGCTGCAGTTTTAGAAAATAAAAAAGTTACCGATTTTTTTATACATCGTGGTGAAGTTTTACTGGGAGATGTATATCTTGCGACTGTAGATAATATTCTTCCAAGTATAGATGCGGCATTTGTGAATGTCGGTACTGATAAAATGGGCTTTTTACATGCTCAAGATGTAATGGGTAAAGGTACTCTGAAAGAAAAATTATCACCAAAACAGAAGCTTGTAGTTCAAGTGGTAAAAGAGCCTACCGGTCATAAAGGCCCAAGAGTTACTACTGAAATAAGTTTGCCTGGCAGATTTTTAGTTCTTATGCCTAACGAGCCTGGTGTGAGTGTTAGTAAAAAAATTGAAAATTCAAAGGAACGAGCACGACTAAAAGCTATTATAAATTTAATAAAACCTGTTGGAGTTGGTGTTATTATTAGAACTGAGGCAGAAGGTCAATCAGAAGCTGATATTCAAGAAGATTTAGAAATCTTATTAGAAAAATGGAATAATATTATTACTTCTGCTGAAACTCTGACTCCTCCAAATTTAATATACAGAGATCAAGATTTGTTATACCGAGTTATAAGAGAAGCTTGTACTGATGATGTCAAGGAAATTATTGTTGATACTCCGTTTGCGTTAAATCGTGTTCAGACAATTCTTCAAAATTGGCATATTTCAAAAGGCGTGCAAGTTACCTTATATAAAGGTACGGAACCGCTTCTTATTGCAATGGATATTCACAAAGAAATAAAGGCTGCGCTTAATGTTAAAGTTAATATGCCATCAGGTGGATATCTATTTATACAACAAACAGAAGCTTTGACTGTTATTGATGTTAACAGTGGGAAATTTATAAGCTCTGCAACTCAGGATGAAACTATTTTAAAGACAAATATAGAGGCTGTTCATGAAATTGCTCGCCAGTTGCGCCTAAGAAATATTGGCGGTATGGTTATTGTTGATTTTATTGATATGATGTCAAGGGCAGATAAGCTTGCAATGATGGAAGAATTAGAAATTGCTTTAGAGCCTGATAAAGCAAAACCTCAAATTGGGCAGTTGTCTGATTTAGGACTTGTTGAATTGACCAGACATCGTCAAGGACAGTCTTTATCTGAAATATTTACAAAAAAATGTCCACACTGTCAGGGTAGTGGGTATTCAATGGTTGAGTTTAATTTTGCTACGCCGACTGCTGAGGGTGAATACCGTGCTAAGGCTGCAAAATTAAAATTACCGACTGGTAATTTCAAAAAGAATAATAAATTCAATAATAAAAATGTTCAACCGCAGCCTGCGCAAACTGATGTTGCTCAGGAACAACCTCAAAAGCTTGCAATTGAGACAGAACCGTCAGTGGTTGCAGCTGAAGAAATTATTAAAAAAGAAAATAATAAGCGAAATAGAGGTAAAAAGAATAAATTTGATAAGGCTAAAGTTCAGCAGGATGAACAACAAGAAAATATTACTCAATCTTCAGTTTCAGCAGAAGAGAATAAGATTGCTGAAAATCTTGTACCACAAGATGTTGCTGAGCATATACAGACAGATGTTACTCAAAATGTAGAGATTCCTGTTTCAGAAGAGCCTGAAATTGTTCAGCCTGAACCAAAAATTAAAGGTAAATCTAGAAAAAGAAGGGCAGCTAAAAAATCTACTGAATCGGTAGAGGAAAATATGCAACCACAAGTTGAAGAATCAAATATTGAACCGCCTAAGACTGAAATAGAAGATGTTCAAGAAGCTCCTGTTGCTGATGAAACACCTAAAAAGAGATCAAGACGTCCTAACCGTGGAGCGTCAAAGGCTTCTCGCAGAACAAAGAAATCTGGTGAGGTAAGTGAAGAATAAGTTTTATAATAGTATAGGATATGCAATGTTAGTAATGCTGTTATGCACTACTAACATTGCTTTTGCTAATAATTCTAATATTGCTGTGATAAAGCCGATTGCAGTTAAGTTCCTCCTAGTGATGATAGCCGTTGTGTTATGTTCCGTTTTGATGTTTGTTGGGTTATCTTTGTATAACAGATTTTTTGTTGCTGCTCAAATTAAGGATTTTAAGTTGAGCAAGGATTCTTTGAGGACTCCTAAAGATTGTGATGATGCTATTATGATGTTTATTACTAAAAACAGGTTAAAATAAATTATGAAGTATGCATTCGGAGTATTAGAGCTAGTAATTGTTATTGTTGTCATTACAATTTTATATTTTACTTGTTTCCATTCAAATTACGGCAGATCAAATCCGTTTGATGATAATTCAAGAGTAAATACTCAATCGCAGCTTATTGATGATAAAATTAAGGATATAGAGTCAACCAAGGCATTAAAAGATAAAATTGAAAAAAATCTAAGAGAAGGAAATTAAATGAAAAAATCAACTTTATTTGATATTATATCTCCGGTGATGATTGGTCCATCCAGTTCACACACTGCAGGAGCTGTCAGACTTGGTTTATTGGCAAGGAATATTTATAAAAATACTCCTACAAAAGTTCTTTTTCGATTGTATAATTCGTATGCGCATACAGGAAAAGGTCATGGTACGGAAAAAGGTTTGCTTGCCGGTGTTTTAGGCTTGCCCGTTGATGATAGAAGAATTCGAAATATATTCGAATCTGAACTGGCTAAATCTATTGATTATAAGTTTGAATATTATGATAATTTTAAATTGCATCCAAATGCTGTAGATATTATATTTAGTGGTGAACATAAAATGTCTATATCCGGGGAATCGGTTGGAGCAGGGGAAATTGCAATTAGAAAAATTAATGATTTTAATGTAAAGTTAACAGGTAGGTATAATACGGTATTACTTGTTTATAAAGACATGCCTGGAATGATATCACAGGTAACTTCACTTTTACAGTATCATAATATAAATATTGCGTCTTTAAATTGTGATAGAAGTGCAAAAGGTAAAGAAGCATCAATGATTATAAGTATAGATGGTCATATAGATACTACCGTTGTGGAAACTATAGAAGAAATTCCGGATGTTTATTTTGTCAGTTACATAGAAAAGTTGGAAAATTAATAATGGATACAAGTATAAATACTTTTGAACAATTACAAGATATGTGTATATCACATAATAAAAAAATATACGAAATTGCACAGGAAAATATGGCAAAAGAATCTGATATAACGGTTGAACAAGTCAGATGTTTTGTCAACAGAAGCCTTTATGCAATGAAAGATGCAATACAGTCTGGTTTGGCCAGTAAAGAGCTTTCTATGAGCGGGATGTGTGGCCAAGATTGCTATAAAGTGCAAAAAAGATATAAAGTTGAGCGCTCAATTTTAGGACCTGTATGCGAAAAAATTTTAGAATATGCACTTGCAACAAGTGAAGAAAATATACGTATGGGAAAAATTGTTGCTTGTCCTACTGCCGGTTCATGCGGGATTCTTCCTGCTGCTCTTGTTGCTGTTAGTGAGGCATTTAATCATTCTGAAAGAGAACAGTTGAATGCATTGATTACTGCTGGTGAAATTGGTAGAATTATTTCTATAAAGGTTTCTCTGGCAGGTGCTGTAGCCGGTTGTCAAGCTGAATGTGGGGTGGCTTCAGCTATGAGTGCTGCCGCAGTTTGTCAACTTAGAGGCGGTACAATATCTCAAATATTAAATGCTGCGGCGCTGGCAATGAAAAATTTATTGGGTTTGACTTGCGATCCTGTAGCAGGGTTGGTTGAGGTTCCTTGTGTAAAGCGGAATCCGTTTTTGGCAGTTCATGCTATCACGGCTGTTGAGCTTGCTCTTGCTGGTGTTGAATCTAAAATTCCATTTGATGAAATTATTGATGCTATGGAACAAACCGGTGCCTTGATGTCTCCTACCTTAAAAGAAAGTTCACAAGCAGGTTTGGCTGCTACGAAAACTGCATTGGAAATACAGAAACAAGTTTTTGGTACAAATTACTAAAGTGTGTAAATTGAAAGCTCCCAATTTATTGGGAGCTATTTAGCGCATATAGTATATAAGAAGGATGAGGAAAACTTTAATTTTATTTTATAAATCCGACCGGATTTCTAGTTGATTTTTTATTCTGGGTTTTAAATTGCTCAATTGCGTTTAAAAAGTCTTGATGTGATATTTTTGCATCTTTCATAATGTTTTCATCAAATGTTCCATTATTCATTTTTTCATAGACTCCAAGGCGAGTCATCATATTTTCTCTGGCCTGCTTAGTAATATAAAGAATATCACTACCTACAGCTTTGATATCATATAATTTATTTACTAATTCCTCTTTGTTGATGTCTTCAGCAAGGGGTTTGCCATTTGTATGGATATCTAATATTGCTTTTACTCCTTCTTTATCAGGAGGTCCCATGTAGATATGCTTACTTAGCCTTTCTGATCTTTTTAGCGCAGGATCAAGCATATCATATCTGTTTGTTAGACCAATAATATATACGTTATCTCCATTTTCATGTATATCTGTAATACATGTTAGCAGTTGATCAATTAATTTGTCTCCATAATTGTCTCCTCGCCCGCGAGAAGCTCCTATAGCATCAATTTCGTCAATTACACCTATTGATGGTTGATTTTCTTTAAGCCCATCAAAAAAAGCTCTTACGTTACCCTCAGATTCACCGACCCATTTTGACTGAAAAGCTGTGCCGCTTATATATGAGCTGTTTACATTTGCCTCATTTGCGAGGGCTCTGCAGATTGCTGTTTTACCGGTTCCAGCCGGACCATGTAATATAAATCCTCTGGTAATATCCTCAGGTGCAAATGCTGAAGGATATTTTATTGGAAACAGTATACTCTTTTTTAATTCTTCGATGGCTTTATCCTGACCGCCAATCTTTGAAAATGTTAATTTAGCTACAGGGGTTTGGGCCTGTAAAATTTTTTTAGAAATAGTTCTTTTGTTTAATTTAGCAAGTTCTTGTTGTACTTCTTCTGAAAAATCCAAAACCTTAGAAAAGCCAGCTTTCATTGCGCTTAGGTCATGTTTTGGTTTATCTTTTATGTGCAAAACATCATTTGCTATTTGAATAGTGTCATTGTTTACTATATAAAAACTATCTCCTGGATCCAAGTAATATTGGCGTCCACCGGTTATCAATGATAATTTTTTATCATTGATGTTCAACAGTTCGATGTCTCCCATCGAATTTTTGATAAATGCATAATTTCGTTCCAGTGAACTTTCTGGCATAAATATTTCTTTTTTTATAGCTTGGGCAAGTTTTTTCAAATTTTTATGCAGTGAAATTTGTGCTTGATTAAAGTCTTTACCAAGAACAATAATTTCGCCATGTTTTAAGGTTTGAAATAAACTGGCCAATCTCTCTTCTACCGGGAATTGGTGCAATAATGCTATTGCAGCTTTGTTGACATCATTTGGGTTTGCTCCAAATGATATACTTTTTTTATTTATCAAATCTTTGCCATAGCTGTAATTTGAGATTTCAGTTATTTGTTTGGCAGTTGTTTGCACTTGCATGTGTGGGGTTATTGTATTATTTGCTGATTTATTGTAATTTACATGTTCTACTATGTTGATTTTTGATATTTGCATTCTCTTATTACCTCAAAGTCTGTTTTGCTCCTAGAGATTATTAACTAACAAGAAATAATAACCCTACTACATACTACTTATGTAGTAGAATATCTTTTTTTATTACTTTTGTCAAGCTAATCAGGTAGATTAAAAATAGATAATATCTGCTTTATGTTTGTAATGCTACAATAATAGTAGTTTATACACTAATTGCAACTTTACAATTTGTAATAATTATTCCCTGAAGTTATTTTATGTGTTATTGAAATATCTATTAATTAATTTAGTGTATCAGCAATTGCAAAAAAAAAAAAATAAAAAAGACGATTATATAAATCGCCTTTTTTATTTACGCTCGAAGAGATTCGAACTCCCGACCTTTTGGTTCGTAGCCAAACGCTCTATCCAACTGAGCTACGAGCGCCTATCTATTTGTATCATTATATTATTAAAAACATAGAAATTTTTCAAGCCCGTTGGCAAAATAATTATAACTGGAATTATTATTAAGAAATAATTTAAAATTGTGCTTATAATTTAATGTGGAGGTGGAAGAATGAAACTAACACAGCGAGAAAAAGATGTATGCAAATGTTTAATAGAAGGTATGAGCAATCCCGAAATTGCAAGCCGTTTATATATAAGCAGGCATACTGTAAAATCATATTTAAGTCAAATTATGGCTAATGCAAAAGTTAAAAATCGTGTTCAATTGGCTTATATTTTAGGTAAAAATAATATTATAGATGTGTAACATTTTTGCTCTATAAAAAAATGTGGTTTATAATTTTATATATGAAAAATATATTTGTCAGATTTTTTTTGGTATTGGCATTTATCCTGATTTCTGCCTTGAATGTACACGCATCAGCTGATCTTGGGATAACTTCGGTTGTATTTGATGATTCATCATCAATCTTATCTATTAATAGCTTTGATAATGATACGTATGAATTTATACAACAACCAAAACTATATATTTTGTCTGATGAGCATAAAGCATATTTTGATATAAATTCTGCAGTATTAAAGTGTCCTGTTCAAAATTTCATTCTTAAATCTCAGGATGTTGAAGAAATTGTTGTAAGTCAATTTTCAACTAATCCTAATATTGTCAGAGTTGTAATATATTATAAAGATGGTTTTAATCCAGCTAATATTCAATTGAAAAAAGTAAATAATACATTATTTTTACGTTTTAAAAATCCTGTAATGAATAATTATTATTTTCAATATGTTTATGGTGATTCTCCTACCAGCGATTTTTATGAATCTGTTGTTATTCAAACACCTATTATTAACACTGATTCAAGTTTATTGGGGCAGATTAATTCAGCTTTTAATCTTAGTCCGATGACTAATGATAAAAATTATATTCTTGCCAAAAAAGATTTAGTGCTTCATTCGAGGTATTATCTGGATAATATAAATTTTAAAAATAATATTCCAATTATAACTGGTGTTGGCGCTTATACATTGTCAAAGCCGATGTATTTGTCAAATCCTGCACGTGTAGCTTATGATATTTCAAATACTGTAGTTAATCCTATTATTAGAAATAAGGAGATTAAATTTAATACTTCTGATACTATAAAAGTAGGTCAATTTGATAGAAGTACAGCGCGTGTAGTGATTACTTCTGCCACTCCGGATAGGTATATTCCTGTTGTTTATGGTGATTCACAACGATTAATTTTTATTGATAAGTTAGCACAAAATCCTCAAACTTTGTATACTTCTAAGGTTGATTGGAATTCTATATTGTATGAAAAAACTGATGACAAGACACATGCTATGAAGTTAATTTTTTCAAAACCATTAGTATATGGAATTGTTAGAACTTCAAATTCTATAGAATTGCTTATGTATAATGTGGATAAGTATTCAGATGGTGCAATAAATTCTACACTAAAAAATACAGCATTTGCAGACGCTAAAATTTCAAATCTTCCAAAAGGTGGTGTAAAGTTTGTATTACCAGTTTCTAAGGATGATATTATAGATATTCATGCCGGTGCGGATGGTAAAACAATAAGAATTCGTGAACAATTTAAAAAAATACAATTACCTGTTCCTTCGCTTGAACCGGCTATTACGGTCGCACCTATAGTTGTACCTAAACTTGATAATAAGAAATATGTAGTTATCGATCCTGGTCATGGTGGTTCTGATGTTGGAGCTACAAGAAATGGTATTTATGAGAAAAATATTACGCTTGATGTATCAAAAAGGGTTGCAGAGTTACTTAGAAAAAAAGGTTATATTGTAGAAATGACCAGAACTACAGACAAAACTGTTTCCCTGCAGGAGCGTGTTGAATTTAGTGAAGAGATTAGTCCTGATATATTTGTCAGCATTCATGTTAATTCAAGTAACAGTGATAGCCCAAATGGTCTGGAAACTCATTATTACAAAGATAATAGTCTTGATTTAGCCAAAAATGTTCATGCTTCTCTGCTTAATAATATTAATTCTAAGGATCGTGGCTTGTTTAAATCTAAGTTTTATGTTATAAATCATACTACAGCTCCTGCAATTTTAGTTGAGATAGGATTTATTTCTAATCCTACTGAGAGAGCTCAGCTTGTTTCTGAAAGTAGAAAACAAGCTACTGCAAAGGCTATAGCTGAGGGTATATATGACTACTTCAAATAATGCAGATAAATATTCCCCAATTGCATTTTTCGATTCCGGCGTTGGTGGTTTAACAGTATTAAATAAAGTTAAATTATTACTTCCAAATGAAAATTTTATATACTATGGGGATACATTACATGTACCTTATGGAGAGAAAACGAAAGAGCAACTTTTAGAGTATTCCCTTAAAATATTAGATTTTTTTGAGTCTAAGAATTGTAAAGCTGTTGTAATGGCTTGTAATACTACTTCTTCTGTTATTTATGAAGATATAAAAGATAAATATAATTTTAAACTTTATCCTATAGTACAGTCAGTTACAAAAATATTGTCAAAAATGCCTATTACACGATTAGGGGTTTTTGCTACAAGTGCAACTGTCAGTTCCAATGTTTATCAGAATGAAATTGCAAAATATAATCCTAATATTAAGGTATATGCTCAACATTGCCCAGGATGGGTCAAAATTGTTGAAAATAATTTATTAAATGATAAGGATAGTATTTCAATTATTAAGAATGACTTGGAAAAAATGTTGGTTAATAATCCTGAAAAAATTGTTTTAGGGTGTACTCATTATCCGTTTTTATTGAAAATATTATCCCAATATGCCAGTGAAAGTTTGTTTATAGACCCTGCAATTTATTTTGCGGAATTTATAAAAAATGATTTAAAAAATTCTGATTTGCTAAATCATGCAAAGAGTGCGGTAGAAGAATTTTATGTTAGCTCAAATCCTTTAAATTTTCAAACTGCAGCAAAATTATTCTATAATATAAAAAATGAACCAAGGTTGTTAACTTTTTAGCAATAGTTCTAGGCATTGCTGGTAAGATGGAACTTCTATTATGTTGCTGTTCGGAAATAAATTATTTTTTGTAACAGAAAGTTCTGTTTTATTTTCTTTTATGGCATAAACTGTAATATTATTTTCAATGGCTTTAAATACAGGAACGCTGCCCAATGAATTATATGGCATAATGAGAAAATCAAGATTCGATATATTTATTCCTTCATTGTTATTTTGTGTAATTTTTGGTGCTTGAGAAAGTCCAAGCAAAATGCATGGTAAAAATGTAGGTGTAATATATTCTGCCGAGGCTTTTGGGCTGACAATATTAGGGTAAATGTTATAATCTTCAAATGCTGGAGAGTGCGCACAAGCTACATTAAAATTTTTTGAAATGTAGTGTGAAAGTATTGCTTCCACTCCTCCAACCGGATCTGCACCAGAACCATTTGAGTACTCGGCATTATCATCCTCCGGGTCTGAAAATAAACAAACAATGGCAATAGCTTCACATCCTTTATCCAGAAGTTTTTTGCATGCGCGACTTATAGTTTTTATATTTTTGATGTTACCGGTTGATATACCGCTTTCTGTGATAAAAAACTCTACACCAACTTCTGAGTCTGTTATTTCATAACTGTAAATATTAATTCCATAGACCGTTTGGACTGCATTTTGTGTATTTATATGCACATTAAGTACATCATTCGGTATTGCTTTATCATAAATTATTCCAATTTTGTTATTTGAGGATGGTTTTAAATTAATTTTTCCTTTAAAAAAACTGTCAAGTGAGTAACCTTCGGTATAATACATATTTGGAGTAATACCTGAAAAACATCCGGCATTTACAACGTTTGGGTTTACGATTAAATCAGCGTAATTAGCAATTTGTCTTGCATAAACACTTGCATCTCCGGCATATCCTCCAATAGATGCTCCAACTCCGGTAGGAACAATAAAGGCTCCGAGTTTTTTATTGTTGTACGTCATTTAAATAATTCTCCAATCCATGTACTATAGAATCTGCAATCCCATCCTGAAATTTTTCATCTAAAAGTTTTGCATTGTCATCAGGATTTATGATATAAGCAATTTCTATCAAAATGCTTAAACAGTAAGTGTTCCTTATTACTGCAAAACTTTGTTGCTTTATTCCATTATTATTTAAATTCATTTCAGCGGTTATTGAATTTAAAATGCTTTTAGCAAGTATTCTGGATTGCGGATAAAAATAATATACTTCTGTTCCTGAACGCTTTTTGTCTGCTAAAATGTCGGGAAGTGCATTATTATGAATACTTACAAAAATTTGTGCTTCATTTTTATTTGCAAATTTTACTCTATCATGGAGTGCTATTTCAGAATCATCGTTTCTTGTCATAAGTACTTGAGCACCTGATTTTTTTAACTTATCTTCAAGTTTTAGGGCAATAGCAAGATTGATATCCTTTTCTTTATCTCCAAGGCAACCAATTGCACCATATTCTCGGCTTCCGTGTCCCGGGTCAATTATTATTTTAATTTCATTAAGCGGGTGTGATTTTTTTATGGGTTCAAAATTGCGGACTTCTATAATAAGTTCATTATCATCTTTGTAATAACTGTTAAATCCGGCGCGTTTTCCGTTATCTGTTATATGAAATTCATATTTATTATAAGGAAAACCCTCTACATTGTATATTACTAGGTCTAATCCATTATTATCTGAAAGTATGTATGGTGTTTTTTTGTTTAATTTAATGGCAAAAATTCTTTTATTAGAATATTCAGTGTATGTGTAGGATTCAATTTTTGCAGGTGTAAAATCTGGATTATCGGTTACTGCCACTGAACTTTTCTCTATCCAGGCAAAATCATCTCTGCCTAGCTGAACTTTATAAAATTCACCCTTTTCTCCTATTACTTTGAATTTTATTCCTTTTGAAAAATGTTGCAGTCTGTTTATTCCAAAGTCTATAGGTGTGGCTCTAAGTGGGATATTGTTATATAGCGTCTGAACTTCTATTGGTGTGTTATATAATTTTTCTTCCGGTTCTTTTGCTGTATTCATTGAGGTTTGCTGTCTGCAAATCTTATATACTTTTGTTTCTGTACCGTTTTCAATGCTAAAGAGGTTATCTCCTTCTTTTAGGTCAACAGTGTGCCAAAATCCTCCTGAGGAATGAATATCAACTTTTTGCCCATTGATTTTTAGTTCTTTGTATGGTGATTCTGAACCAATAAAAAAAGTTCTTGGTGAATTAATAATTGTATTATTTGATTTTGGATATACAATTTCTGCGCTATAAGCACAAACGTTGCCTGTGATTAATAGTAATATTATAGGTATTATTAAATTCTTCATAAGAATAATATACAATAATTTAAAAAATATTATAATTTCGTAAATTTATTTAATAATTGGAATATTTAACATACGTTATGGTAAAATTAGGATATAAGGGATGTGAGATGAGAAGAGAAGTTGATAAAACCCGAAAGAATTCAAGAGCGAGGTACTGTAATAATATTTCTGACGGAATGAATATTTTATATTGCATTGCTATTTTAATTCTTGTGGTTCATCTTTTTATTATTCAAATTTTTGATTTTCAAAAATATCGCGAAAGAGGGCGAATGCAACGTGCAAGCCATGATTTTGCAGTTCGCGGTGATATTTATGACAGACATGGGCAAAAATTAGCAACAGATAGGATATATTATAATATTTATGCCAGACCTGTAGATTATTCCAAAACTGAAAATCCTAGAAAAATTGCTAAGTTATTTGCGCCTGTACTTGGAATTTCTGAATCGGTTTTGAAAAATAAGTTGTCTTCTGAGCTTCCGGTAATTGCTGTGAAAAAAGATGTAGACAGAGCTACGGCAAAGAAGATTATGAAAATAATTTCAGATAATAATTTTCGTTCTATAAGTCTTGATAAGAAGAATACGAGGGAATATCCTCAGGGTGTATTTGCCTCTCATGTTTTAGGATTTTATAATTTTGATGCTAATGTTTCTAATGGTGTTGAGTTAACGGCCAAAGATAAATTAGAGCATGTAGTTAGGGCTACAAGATATCAAAGAACCAGGGATGGTAAAATTATTTATAATTTTTCTACTGATCCTGTAGCACCTACTATTACTCCTAAAGGTCAAGATGTTGTATTAACTATTGATGCAGCAATACAGCATGTTTGTGAAAAAGAATTAAACAAGATTATAAAAGAAAAAGAAGCACTAAGAGGTGCTGTAATAGTTATGAATCCTAAAAATGGTGAGATACTTGCTTATGCGGTGTATCCTACTTATGATCCGAACAAATTTCAAAAAGCTACTAATACACAAATAAAAAACTGGACACTTACTGATGTATATCCGCCGGGCTCTACATTTAAGACTATTACTGTAACAAGTGCTATGGAACTTGGTAAAATTAATGAAAATTCTATTATTGAAGATTCAGGTCGTATGAAATTTGGCGGATATACAATTGAAAATTATGACTACAAAGAAAGAGGTGCTCCAGGTAAAATTAATCTTATATACTTATTTGAACATTCAAGTAATATTGGCTCTGTGAATGTAGGTTTTTTAATGACACATAGTGAATTTTATAATATGTTAAGAAAATTCGGGTTTGGTGAAAAATCAGGTATAGACTTGCCTGGTGAGTCCTCCGGTTTACTGGCAAAGCCTAAATATTGGGATAGAGGTTTGCATATGACAATGTCTTATGGTTATGGGACTTCAGTTTCTATTATGCAAATGGTCTCTGCAGTATCCGCACTTGCCAATAATGGTGTCAGGGTTACTCCACATGTTATTAAGTATTCTCCTGAAGAAGAAGCTGAGAAAATTAAAAGAATTCCTACTATTTCACCTGAGACGGCTAGAACAATTACCAAACTTTTGGCTGTTAGTATCAATAACGGTAAATCTTGCCTTAAAATGGATAAATATAATGTGGCTGCAAAAACAGGTACTTCAAGAAAGCCATTAGAAAATGGCTCAGGATATTCTGGAGCAATGTATACTTCTACAATAGGCTATTTCCCTGCCAGCGATCCGAAAGTACTAATTTATGTTGTTGTTGATAGCGCTAAAAAAGGCCCTGTTTGGGGAAATACTGTTGCAGGACCTGTATTTCATGAGGTAGCAGAACAAACAGCCAGAATACTTGATTTAAAACCAGACAAGGTTCCAAATTCAAAAACTGCAAATTAAAATATGTAAAGGAGATATAATATGAAGCTTGATGAATTAATAGAATATTTGGAGTATAAAGATTTAATTAATTTTAAAAATGTAGAAATTTCCGGAATCTCATATAATTCAAATACAACTAAGAAAGGTGATATTTTTGTTTGTCTGGTAGGTGAGCATACTGATGGACATGAATATGCAAAAATGGCAGTAGATAACGGAGCTGCAGCTCTTCTTGTTGAAAGAAAAGTGGATGGGATAAAAGTTCCTCAAGTTCAAGTTAATTCAACCAGACATAAAATTGCTGATATTGCCGATAGATTTTATTCAAGTCCTTCAAAAGGCATTAATCTTATCGGCGTTACAGGAACTAACGGAAAAACTACAGTTACACATTTGATTCAAAAAATATTTGAAGAAAATAAGCAAAAATGTGCATTGATTGGAACTCTTGGTTATAAATTATCATCTAATGGTGAGTATAGGGATGCAAAGCACACTACTCCGCAGGCTCCGGAATTACAGGCAACATTGCGTATGATAAAGGATGTTGAAAAGATAGATAATGTTGTGATGGAAGTGAGCTCGCATGCACTTGACCAAAATAGAGTTGGTGGATGTTGCTTTAATGGTGCCGTATTAACGAATCTTACTCAGGATCATCTTGATTACCATATAACTATGGACAACTATTTTAAGGCTAAAGCTTTGTTATTCGAGCATTTATCAGAAGGTGATTTTGCAGTTATAAATATGGATGATGAATATGGAAATCGTTTTTTAGATATCGTTCCGGCTGGAGTAAGAAAATACACTTATGCTGTTAAACAGAATGCAGATATAATGGCCAAAAATATTCATTTTTCTCTTAATGGCGCTGAATTTACTCTTGTGGTTAATGATGAGGAATATCCTGTCAATTTGCACATGAATGGAATGTTTAGTGTATATAATGTTTTAGCAGCTATTGCAGCGTCATTAGCTATGCAAATTGATATTAGTATTGCGATTAGAGCGTTACAAAATGTGCATGGCGTTGCTGGCAGATTTGAAGTTGTTAATAAAAAACCTCTGGTTATAGTAGATTATGCACATACCCCTGATGGGTTAGAAAATGTTCTTAAATCTGCAAGAGAGATAACTCCTACAGGTGGAAAACTTATTTGTCTTTTTGGTTGTGGCGGAGACAGAGATGCTACTAAACGACCAAAAATGGGTGCTATTGCGCAGGCGTTAGCAGACAGAATCGTTATCACAAGTGATAATCCGCGGACTGAAGATCCACAGCAAATTATTACTGATATAATAACCGGTCTTAAATCTGTGGATCCTGATTTAGTTACGGTGGAACCTGATAGGGGTGAGGCTATTGCTTTGCTAAGAACTATTGCTAATAATAATGATGTTGTTATTATTGCAGGTAAGGGGCATGAGGATTATCAGATATTGAAGGATAAAACTATCCATTTTGACGACAGAGAACAGGCAAGAAAAGTTTTTGCTGGAAGCGTAATCTAGTACTGTTTTGAATAATAATTATCTGAGGAAAATATATACTATGAAAACAAAGTTATTGGTTGAGCAGCATTTTCATGGCTGCTATGGTATAAATTTTAATACCGCAACGGTTGAAGAAATTCTTTATATTGCAGAAGAAATCTATAAAAATGGTGTAGGGTATATTTTCCCTACACTTGTTACGGATAGTATTGAAAATACAAAGCGTCAGATAAAGCGCATCAAGGAGGCTTCAACCCGTGTTAAGTCAGGCATGGCAAAGATTTGCGGAGTACACTTAGAGGGGATATTTTTAAATCCTGCCAAAAAAGGGATACATGATTCTAATTATTTTATGCTTCCTTCTGTAGAGAATTTTAAAAAAGTTGAAGATGATTTTATCAAAATAATAACATTGGCACCAGAACTTGCAGAACAAGATTTATTTTATTATTTAAAGAATAAAGGTTTAAAGATTCAAGCAGGGCATTGTATTGGCAGTAATTTGGAGTTTTGCAACGGGACAACACATACATTCAATGCTATGAGCGGTATAACCCATAGAGGTGCTTCAACAGTATTATCTGCACTTGTTAATGACGAAATTTATACAGAAATCATTGCTGATGGGGTTCATGTTTATGATGATGCACTGTCGTTGCTGTTTAAGGTAAAGCCTATGAATAAGGTTTTACTGGTATCTGATTGTCTTCCATGTACAGGTAGTGATATAAAAGAATTTATTTTTGCAGGCGAAATTATACATTATGACGGCATTAGTGCAACATCAAATGGGGGTACTATTGCAGGCAGTACAAAACTTTTGCCCGATATTATCAAATTGTTGGGTAAAAAAGGCTTGTTTGTAAAGCAGTATATTGCAAATCCTTATGATTACCATGGAATTGACTCTGATGGTGAAATAGAATGGGATGAAGACTTTAATATAATAAAAATTACTTATTAGTATTAAAATTTTGATTCAAGTAATTTAATATATGCATCTTGATGGCTTTTTATACACGAATTCATACCATTACAATAAATTATATATTTATTACTGTTATATGGATTTATGTTAAGAGCCGTAAATTCATTGTTTGAATTCGATTTAAGCGCAATTCAATAGAGTTATTTTTTAGTTCATTAATAATACTATCGTTAATTGAAGGCGGCTTTTTTGAATAAGTATCTTGTTCTGATTTTCTTACTAAAAATACATATCCTGTAGTTCCCGAAACTGTTGTTGCTGTTAGTGAAGTTAGGGTTTTATGCTGTTTTATTGTTTTTAAAAACAGAATTTTTATTTGTGTTATATAAAAATCTAACATAAATAATTTTGCACAAATATATCGATTTTTTTAATGATATAATAATTTATATGAGAAGTGATAATATAAAAAAGGGAATAGCAAGGACACCTCATAGAGGTCTGTTAATGGCAGCCGGTGTCAGCAGAAAAAATATGAGTTCTCCATTTATTGGTATAGCAAGTTCTTTTTCTGATTTGGTACCTGGACATATTGGGATGCGAGATTTGGAACGACAGATTGAAAAAGGTATTCATTCGGCCGGTGGTCAATCTTTTATTTTCGGAGTTCCCGCAGTTTGTGATGGAATCTCGATGGGCCATAGTGGAATGAGATATTCTCTTCCTTCAAGAGATTTGATTGCTGACTGTATTGAAACGGTTGCTGAAGCTCACCAATTAGATGGTTTAGTTTTATTATCAAATTGTGATAAAATTACGCCCGGAATGCTTATTGCTGCATTGAGACTTAATATCCCATCTATTATTGTTACTGCAGGTCCTATGCTTGATGGTGAGAGCAGATGTGAAAAATTAACAATGATTAAGGGCTCTTTTGAGGCTGTAGGAAAATTCAGGAATGGTATTATTGATGAAAAACGACTTCTTGAATTAGAAGAAGAATCTTGCCCGACTGCTGGTTCTTGTCAGGGTATGTATACTGCAAATACAATGGCTTGTTTGGCCGAAGCTATGGGGATGAGTTTGCCATTTTGTGCTACTTCTTCTGCTGTATCATCTAAAAAACGAAGGATTGCATTTGACAGTGGTATGCAAGTTGTGGACCTTGTTTATAACAATATTAAGCCTCTGGATATAGTTGACAGAGACTCTTTGCGTAATGCTATAATTTGTGATTTGGCAATGGGCGGTTCTACGAATTCATTTCTTCATATTTTAGCACTTGCTAATGCCGGGAATATCAATGTAGATTTAACAGATTTTGAGGACCTGAGTCATAAAATTCATCAAGTTGTAAAATTAGATCCTGCTGCTGAGCCAACAATGTCTGATTTTCATAAAGCTGGTGGCGTTCCGGCATTACTCAAAACGTTAATGGATGCAAATGTCGGTATTATTGATAAAAAAACATCTTGTTGTCTTGCTTTGTCTGAAATCACAAAGAATGTATATATTGATACTTCATTAATTCATCCTTATAATATGCCGGTAACGACAAAACCGGGACTTGGTATTTTATATGGTAATCTTGCTAGTAATGGATGTGTTACAAAAATTTCGGGTATTGATGAATCTTGTTATGAATTTGAGGGTGTTGCGAAAGTTTTTGATTCTGAGGAAGAAGCAATGTGTGCTCTTGAAAATGATAAAATTATTTCAGGTGATATAGTTGTTATTCGTTATGAAGGCCCAAAAGGTGGTCCTGGTATGCGTGAAATGCTTGCTCCAACATCTTTGCTTGTTGGTAAGGGCCTTGGAAAATCTTGTGCTCTAATTACAGATGGTAGATTTTCTGGCGGAACAAGAGGAATTTGTATTGGGCATGTATGTCCAGAGGCTGCAGAAGGTGGAAATATCGCACTTGTAGAAAATGGGGATAAAATTAGAATTGATATAAATACACGAACTATTGAATTGTTAGTCTCCGATGATGTTTTAAATAGAAGACGTTTAAATTTAAAACCCTTTGAGCTAAAATGTAAGTCTGGTTATTTGTCAAAATATGCGAAAAATGTTAAGGATGCTTCGCATGGAGCTATAGTATAGGGATAAAAATGAAAGAAAAAATAATTGAGATAGTTAAAACTACTAATTTAAAGCATATTGCAATAATTATGGATGGAAACAGACGTTGGGCGAAAAATAATAATCTTCCGTCTGCAATGGGACATAAAAAAGGTGTGGAGTCTTTAAAAAATATTTTAAGGGCCTGTAATGATTTTGGTATAAAATACTTAACTGTTTATGCCTTTTCTACAGAAAATTGGAATCGCAAAAAAGAAGAAGTCGAATTTCTAATGAATCTTGTTGCTGTTACTTTAATTAATGAATTAGATGAAATGCATAAAGAAAATGTTCAGATTCATTTTATCGGTGATTTGACCAGACTTTCGGATAAATTACAAAAAATTCTTTCAAACGCTGTTGAAACTACAAAAAATAATACAGGAGTAGTTTTGCAGATTGCATTAAATTATGGTTCAAGGGATGAGATAACAAATTCTGTAAAAAATATTATTGCTAAGAATATACCTATAGAACAAATTACTGAAGATACTATTTCCGAAAATTTATATACAGCAGGAACTCCTGATCCTGATATTTTAATAAGGACAGGTGGAGAAATGCGTATATCAAATTATTTGTTATGGCAAATTGCATATTCTGAGATAATTATTCGAGAAGAATTTTGGCCTGAATTTAATAAAAATTCTTTAGCTGAATCAATTCTTGAATTTGGGAAAAGACAGAGGCGTTATGGAAAATAAGAATAATATAAAAATTGTATTTGCAACTGGTAATCCGCATAAGCTTGCAGAAATAAATGAAATTTCAAAAGGTAGTGGTATTGAATTTATCTTACCACCGACGAATTTTAACCCTGATGAGACAGGCTTGACATTTGAGCAGAATTCTCTCATCAAGGCAAGGGAAGCTGCAAAATTATCGAATAATATTGCGCTAGCAGATGATTCTGGCTTGTGTGTAGATGCTCTTGATGGAGCTCCTGGTATATATTCTGCCAGATATGCTGAAACTGCGGAAAAACGAATTTATAAATTACTAGAAAATTTAGCCCCATTTACTAATAGATCAGCAAAGTTTGTTTGTGCTATGACTCTTGTTGATGAATTTGGTAATGTACTAAACAAAGAAATTGGAGAATGCCATGGTAAAATTACTGAAACACCTTCTGGTGTAAATGGTTTTGGATATGACCCAATTTTTCTTCCTGACGGATTTAGTATTACAATGGCCGATATGTCAGACGAATTGAAAAATACAATTTCTCATAGAAGTATTGCTTTGAATAAAATGCTTGATTATATACAGGGTTCTAAAATGTAGTAGCTCTTTGAGTTATTGACACTTTAAATATCCATTATAAAATTAATATGGTTGATTAGAGATAAAATTTGAATAATTATTTTAATGGAGATAATAATGAAAAAAAAGATATTATTAATCTTAGTAATTATACTGCTTGCAATTGGTATAAGGTTTTTTATATCCTCAATTGGCGGTATAATTAAACAAAAGAAGCAAGGGACACTGATTCCTCCTACTGTTTCTGTCCAAACAATAAAGAATGAGAGCGTTATAAGAAGTTTTGAAGCTCCTGGGCGTGTTGTTTCAAAATATCAAGTTAGCATTATGGCACGTATATCCGGTTATTTGCAAAAAAGTTTTTTCAAAGAAGGCGATTATGTTAAAGCAGGTGAAACTCTTTTCCTGATAGAGCCAGCTGAATATCAAAATGCATCAAATGTTGCAGGTGCCAATATACAAAATATTAAAGCCCAGCTTGCTTATGCGAATAAACAGCTTGCAAGAGCTGAAGAATTGGTAAAGCAAGATTATATTGCAAAATCAAAATATGATGAAATTTTGGCTAACAGAGATGCTCTTCAGGCACAATTATCTGCCGCACAGTCCAGTTATAAAGATACAAACAGAAATTTAAGTTACACAATTGTTAAAGCTCCGGTAGATGGAAGAATCGGTATTATTGATGTTACTGTTGGAAACTATGTTACCCCTTCCTCCGGATCGTTAACTACAATTAACAGTACAAATCCTATTTATGTTACCTTCCCTCTCTCATCTGAGGATTATGCAGCTATATCTTCTATTGATAAAAAGGCAAATGAAAAACGCAGAGTTGAACTTTTTTTCCAAAACGGCGGAAAATATAACTTAGAAGGTGTTCAAGATTTTTTGGATAATAAAGTTGACCAAACAACGGGTACTGTAACTATGAGGGCAACATTCCAAAATCCTGATAATAAATTACTGCATGGTGAATTTGTTAATGTTAAAGTCTATGCTAATAATCCAACATTAGTTCCTGTTGTTCCTATTGTTGCTGTTCAGGAAAATCAGGAAGGTAAATATGTTTATACAATTGATAAAGAAGGTTTACCTCAGCTTACATATATCAAAGTTCAGGGGCAATCCGGAGATAATTGGATTGTTAAAGAAGGATTGAAGCAAGGTGATAAGGTTATTACTGAGGGGATTTTAAAAGTTACTCCTGGCAGCCCTGTTAAAATAGTTTCCAAAAAGGAAATGGAGGCTATTAAATCTAAAAAATTACCTCAAAGTAAAGAAAAATAAAATTTAAGTAATTGCTGAAATATAAATTTAAGGTATAAAATGTCAGAAGAAAAACAAGGAAATTTATTTATACGAAGACCAAAACTGGCGATTGTAATTTCGTTAGCAATATTACTCGCCGGTATCCTTATGATAAAGGCTTTACCTCTGGAAGAGTATCCATCGATTACTCCTCCTCAGGTTGTTGTAACGGCAACTTATGCTGGTGCAAGCTCTGATGTTATAGAGTCAACCATTGCTGCTCCGGTTGAAGCACAGCTTAATGGTGTTGAGGATATGATTTATATGACATCAACTTCTCAAAATGGTTCTTATAAACTTACTTTGTATTTTGAAGTAGGTTCAGATCCGGATATGGCTGTAGTTAATGTTCAAAACCAATTGCAGTTGGTAACGCCTCGTCTGCCAGAAGAAGTTCGAAGGTATGGACTATCTGTAAAAAAATCAACGGGTGGTCCCGGATTGCTGTTAATATCTGTTAATTCGCCTCATAATTCGTATGACCAATTGTTTATTTCAAATTATGCGGATATCTACATAAAAGATGAACTGGCTCGTATTCGAGGAGTTGGTCAGGTAACTGTTTTTGGTTCTTCGACTTATTCTATGAGGATTTGGCTTGATGCGGATAAAATGGCAAATTATGGTTTGTCAACAAGTGAAGTAACTTCAGCTATTCAGGCTCAAAATATACAATCGCCGGCAGGGGATTTGGGTGTAGAGCCAATGAAAGAAAAACAGTTAATAAAACTTACTATGAGGACAAAAGGTAGGTTAAAGGATGTAAAAGAATTTGAAGATATTATAATTAAATCTCTCCCTAATGGTTCTCAGGTTCGTTTAAAAGATGTTGCCAGAGTTGAGTTAGGTGCTGAAAGCTATTCATATTTTTCAAGAATAAGTGGTAATAATTCGGCTATTATTACAGTAAGTCAATTGCCTGAAGCAAATGCAATAGACTTATCTAATAAAATTCAAAAACGTCTAGAGGAGTTGAGTAAAACATTTCCAAAAGATATAGAATATAAAGTTCAACATGATGAAACAGAATTTGTTAGAGAGTCAATTCATGAAGTAATTAGTGCTGTTGCTTTGGCCGTTTTATTAGTTTCTATTGTTACTTATATGTTTCTTGGTACGGCAAGAGCTGCTTTTATACCATTCTGTGCAATTCCTGTTTCATTAATTGGTGTTTTTATTTTTATGCATCTATTTGGATTTTCAATAAACTTACTAATCCTTTTTGGTTTGGTACTTGCAGTAGGACTTGTTGTTGATGATGCTATTGTTGTATTGGAAAATACCCAACGACATATTCAGGAAGGTAAGGATCCAAAAAGTGCTACTGAAATTACAATGAAAGAAGTTTTTGGTGCTGTTTTAGCAACATCACTTGTATTAATGGCTGTATTTGTACCTGTGTCTTTTATGGGTGGAATTACAGGGCGAATGTTTAGGCAATTCGCTTTATGTATTGCTTCTTCTATAGGGTTATCAACTCTTGTTGCTTTGACTCTTGCTCCTGCCTTGTGTTCTATGATTTTAAAATCAGGAGAAGAAAAAGCTGATTTTAAATTCATACAGATTTTTGATGAATGGTTTAATAATGTAAGAGATAAATATTTGAAATATACAAAGAATTTTATTGATTCGTGGCAGTTAACCTTTGGTGTTCTTGGAATAGTTATTCTTTTGACAATAGGTATGTTTTTACTAATACCAAAGGGATTTTTACCATCTGAAGACAGAGGTGCTATTTTTACACAAATTCAGCTGCCGGATGGTTCTTCTGCTTCGCGAACAGATGAAGTTGCAAAGGATGTAGAAGATAAACTTCTAAGTATTCCTGGTGTAAAGTCTACAATTTCTCTTGTAGGTATGAATGGTGAGAATACAGCATTTATTGTTTCCAGATTAAAACCTTGGTCTGAAAGAAAAAGTAGAAAAGAATCGCTTGATGGAATTATGCAAGCTATTAATTCCCAGTTTAAAAATTATCCTTCTGCGACAATTGCAACATTTTCACCTCCTGCAATTTCTGGTTTAGGTATGTTTGGCGGTTTCGAGTACCAATTGCTTGATAAAGGAGATAGAGACGCTTCCGAGTTGTATAACGAGGCAAAAAAGCTTATTGGTGAAGCTGCATCTAATCCGAATTTTTCTATGATATATACTACATATAGTGCTAATTTGCCACAGCTGATACTGGATGTTGATGTAGATAAAGCAATGGCTCAAGGCGTTGAAGTATCTGAAGTTTATAATGCAATAGCTGCTTATTTTGCGAAAGCTTACGTAAATGATTTTAATAAATATGGACGAGTTTATCGTGTATATGTTCAAGCAGATTCTCCCTTCAGAGCAAAAATTGCTGACTTAAATAAAATTTATGTGAAAAATAAAACAGGAAGAATGGTTCCTCTTTCTGCTGTTATAAAGACAAAAAATATAGTTGGGCCATATATCCGTACAAGGTTTAATATGTACCCTGCAATTACTATAAATGGAAGCCCTAGACCAGGTGTAAGCTCAGGTGATGCAATGAATCTTATGGAAAAAATTTCAGACGAAATTTTACCTGAAGATATGGGTTACGCTTGGTCAGGTACATCTCTTCAAGAAAAAGAATCAAGTGGACAAATTGGTCCTATACTGGTAATGTCTTTAGTATTCGTGTTTTTATTCTTAGTAGGATTATATGAAAGTTGGCTTTTACCAATTTCTGTATTATTAGTAACACCAGTTGCTCTTGTTGGTGCTTTGCTGTTCCAGTATACAAGCGGTTATGCACTTGATATATATTCTCAGATTGGTCTTGTAATGCTTATTGGTTTAAGTACAAAACAAGCAATTTTGATTATTGAGTTTGCTAAAGATGCACATAAAGAAGGGTTACCTATTAAAGATGCGGCTATGCAAGCTGCTAAACTCCGATTCCGCGCTGTTATGATGACAAATATTGCATTTATTCTCGGATTGCTACCTCTTGTTTTTGCATCAGGGGCTGGTGCAGCATCAAGGCACTCTGTCGGAATGACTGTATTTGGCGGTATGCTTGCTGTAGCTTTTATTGGTACATTTTTAGTTCCCGCTTTTTATGTAATGATTGAAGAATTCAAAAGAAATTTTGCAAAAAAAGTTCGAGAAATAAAGGAAAAGAAGCATAATGTTTAGAAAATTTATTATATTAATAATATTAATGATATTTGCCCTACCTGTTTTTTCGGAAGAGCTTGGTAATTCTATTGATTCTAATGAGTTTCCGGATAATGTCTTGCCAAGCGTTAATGTAAATGCAGATTTTGTTATCTCAGGTTCTGTCGAGAAGAATATCGATATGACTCTAGATAACTGTATCAAATTAGCTTTGGGTAATAATCCACAAATAAATGCAGCATTTCAAGATATTTTAGCTTCCGATGCCAGAATTAAACAAGTTTGGTCAAACTATTTTCCAAGTTTTTCATGGCAGACCAGTTATACACATTTGAAACAACTCCAGTTGTCTGATGCATTGGGTAGGAATTTGCAATTTAATTATTATTTGGCCGGACAGGTAACATTACAGCAGATGCTCTACGATTTTGGAGTAACTCAAAATCAGGCTACTATAAAACGTTTAGATTATGATGCCTATAAAAAGACATTTGAGGCTGTAGTAAATGATGTTATTTACCAAACTAAGGATGCTTATTATAATGTCCTTTATGCGTATGAAAACAAACGTGTTGCTCAAGATACAGTTGATAAATATCAATTGTTTTACGACCAGGCCAAGGCTTTTTATCAGATTGGTATGAATCCAAAGGTAGATGTTACAATTGCCGAAACAAATTTAAGTAGTGCTAAATTAAAATTAATCCAAGCTGAAAATGCGGTTAATTTGGCAATAGCTCAGCTTAATAATGTTATGGGAGTTCCTTATATTGAAAAATATGATATATTGGATAGATTACAGTATCAACCTACTAATTTAACTTTTGAACAAGCTATTGATATAGCAAGAGAAGCCCGTCCGGAACTGAAACTTGCAGAGATAAAAGTTGAGGAAGCAAATCAAACACTTAAATTAGCAAAAAAATCTTATTTTCCAAGTATATCTTTTGAAGCACAATATCAACGTGGTGGTAAATCTTGGAATTCTAATTATGGTTATAATATTGGTGGGTATTTAATATTCCCTACTATAAATGGAATGTTGATTAGAAATGAAATTAAAGAAGCTCGATATTTGTATGATAAAGAGCTTGCTAATGCGCGTAATACACAAAATTCTATTTATTTAGAAATTCAAAATGCATATTTAAAACTTGATGAAAAGCGAAATCAGCTTCCTGTTGCTATTTTGCAGGTTAAGCAGTCCAAAGAAAATTACGAATTATCTTATGGTCGATATAGAGTTGGTGAGGCGTCTCCTACAGAATTAAAAGATGCTGAAACTACTTATGAACAATCACAACTTACTTATTATACTGCACTATATGAATATAATTCGGCAAAAGCCCAATTGGAAAAAGCTATAGGTAAAAATTTGTCTGATGATGACGATTGTGTTCAATTGAATAATTAGTTAAGAAATGTTAAATTATCCTGTTTAAAAAAAGCAATTATTTTTGAAATATTTACTTTATATATATGTAAGATATAAATGAGAGAGAGAAAATAATATGTTAGCTTCATCAGGACAAGCATTTGGGACAATGGTAAAACCATCAAGACGCAGGAAATCATCAATAAAAGAATTTAAATATTTAGAAAATAAAGATAAAAGAATGAGGTTTAATAATTCTCAGGATCCTATTTACTATGTTTTTGATTGTATTGAAAATAGACCTGTAACTACCCTGGCAAAAGAATTTGTAAAAGATTCATTTTTTGAAGCAATAAATTTCGTATCAAAAGTTGTTGGATAATCAATAGGATATAAGAGAAAGAAAAAAGGAATAAGGATAGGAAAAATAATAACTAAAGCGGTCAACCTGACCGCTTTTTATTTTAACTGTGTTAAAAAATTATTGTTTGAGGGTAGACTTCTTCTACGTAACTTGCCCAATCTTTTATATTAAAAAATCCAATTGCAAATTCTGCAGTATTTTCACCAAGTTGCTGAGCACCGGGCACTTCGATTGGTGGTCCTGCCGGTGTTGTTCTTGCCGGGTTTTTAGGATTAGAGATTACACCTACACTTCTTAGCATAGTAATAGAAAATGTCTTTTGGAAAACTTCATATTCCGTTAATCCATGCGTAATTATTCCAAAACCATTAGTCCAAGCAAATCTTTGGAATGGTGCCGTGTTAGTTTTTGCCTCACGACCTTTCTCAGTAGGAAGATTTTCTCTAATATTGTAATTAGAATCAAATTTTCTTTTGATAAGCAAATTCATATCCTCGGACTGGACTTCACTAACTTTTTTGTCAAAATTAAATCTTACTTGCCAAATACGATTAGACAGTAGGTTTAACCATTTAATTTTAAAGTTAAGAAGTTTAGATTTTTTATTTAAATAGATATCCACGTTAAAGAATGATGTGGTAATTCTTAATCCGCAACGTAAAGGCCCATCCATAATTACACGTGCAGATTTAATTGTTGCAACCTCAATGATATCATCCTTTGTTGGCGAAAAATTGTAGCAATCTCCGCAATCTTTATACCTGACAAATTCAATGAAATTTCTGTAACATTTAGATTTATCATAAAGATTAATTTGACCATCCTCAATTGCTATTCTTATATTAGAATTAAATAAATTTGTATTGTCGACAACTAAATCAGATTTTCCCTCACTGTAATTAAATTCTTTTAATAAAGTGTAAATAGTTGTGTAATCTTCAGTAACAGGAATTTTATTTATGTCATATAAAATTTTGGCAGGAAATCCTTTGTGTTTTGCGATGACTTGCGAATTTTCGTCAATTTTTGTTCTTTCAACTTCAATAAGTTTATATTTATCAAGGTATTTGAATGTAATTGACATATTCTCAGGTTGAGTAAAACGAATTTCTTCTATGATACTGTTTGCAATTTGTAATATTTTATTGTATCGGGTTATATTTTCACTATGAACCAAATCAGTCGAACAACCGCATATACTATCATGAGCCTGATTTTGCAATAATAATTTATAGGCATATTCTATAGCATTGTCATAATCCCAACCAAAATTAAATTGAAGTTTGTTAGCCAAATCAAGTTTGTGAGAACATTCAGTATTCATTTGCTTTAACTTCATTCTGGCAGAATATGAACCAGGTAGAATGAAAGTTGTAGAATTATCTCTTAATTCTCCGTCAAATTTTTTCTTAAATTTTACAGAATTAAAATACTCAAATGGGGTACCAAGGACAATTTCATAATCCTCTAAATAAGAATTAACAACTTCAATTTGTGTTTTTATATCTTCAGGTATGGCAAGATGATCTGCACCAATTGGTAACAATAAAGTCTCAGAAGAATGTTTAGCAATTTTATCGAGATTACTTTTTAACAGCGCGGCTTTTTCTTCCATAAGTTTATCACTGGAAAATATATCCATATAATAGCCACGTATCAGGTTAACCGTATTTATTCCATTAAACACAAATTCGGAAGGTAAATCTGGTCCGCAACCTCTCCAAACCATAGCCTTATCTATTCCAAATTCTTTAAGGATAGCCGGGATATTTGCACTGTGTCCAAATGTATCAGCCAAATAGGCAATAAAATCCTCACACCCGAAATTTTGCGCAATTTTAAGACCAATTTCTAAATTTTTTCTAAAACAAATTCCATCAGTCAAATATTCATCTACAAGACAATAGAATGGTCCTATAAATAATTTTTTTTCAAGTATCAGTTGTCTTATAAGCTCTTCTTTTTCCGGCCTGAATTCCAGATAGTCTAAAAGCGCGGCAACTTGACCATCAAAATAGAATGATGGAATTTTATCCTCAGTTAAGTATTCTAGTATATTATCAAATACTTTAACTAGTCTTAATCTAAAAACCTCGTACTCTCTGTACCATTCTCTGTCCCAATGGCTATGTAAATATGCTATAACTTTTTTCTTTTTTTTCTTACCAATAATCATAAATCTATATTAGCACTATTAACTAGTTTAGTCTAATTGTTAAGATTATCCTCAAGTTGAATGTAAATTCTTAACATAGGTTTTAATATACATTTGAATGGAGAGGTGATTATGAATAAATTTAAAGCAATCAGTTTAATAGTTTTGGCGATATTTTTAATAGAACTTAGTTCTGAAGCGCTTATTGTTAATTACGGTAATAATAATCCATCTGTTAAGAAAGTAAACATTGGAAATAATAATCCATATAATGCAGATTTAAATATGGTTGAAAAATTTTTATTTGGAAAAACTTATAGCAAAGAGAATAATAATTCGAGATTAAACCGTATTGAAAATAAGTTATTCAATAGAAGTTATCCTACAATGAATGTTGCGCACAGAATGAATAATGTGTTGGCAAATTATAGAGGAAATTATTATCATAGAAATTACTATAATGCAAGAAATAACTATTATAGACCTAGAAATACAATTCGAAACAGGGTCATGGATACACTTGTTGGCAGACCTACTGGATTTACTCCGTCAATTACAAATTCACCATATTTAAATAGATTTGGTCCTTCATATAGTAGAGGCTACTATGGAAACAACGGATGGGGTTATCACAATAGTTTTAGACCAACTATGACAGGTGCAGGAATTCATATTTTAAATTAAATGTAAAAAATATATTAAGGTATAAAAAAGTTGTTATTTTGATGATACCATATATATTGTAGTTATTTTTATGGAGAGATACAATATGTGTGGTATTGTCGGATATGTTGGATATAAGCCTGCTGTTGATATATTATTGGATGGTTTGGAACAGCTTGAATATAGGGGATATGATTCCTCAGGTATTGCTGTAAAGTGTTCAGATGGCATAAAAGTATATAAAGCAGAGGGTAAATTAAAAAATTTAAGAGAAGAATTGGCACCGCATGCTTATGAAATATCTAAGGCTACTGTTGGAATTGGGCATATCAGATGGGCAACACATGGGGCTCCAACTGTAGTAAACGCTCATCCTCATACTTGCGGATGCGGTAAATTAGTTGTAGTCCACAACGGTATTATAGAAAATTATAAAGAGTTGAAAGCTGAATTAGAAGCAAAAGGATGTGTTTTTAAATCACAGACTGATACTGAAATTGTTGCTCATTTAGTTGCATCTATTTATGGTGAAGTTAAAGAGCTTACTAAAGCGGTTCAAATTGCTGCAAAAAAACTTGAAGGTGCTTATGCACTTTGCATAATGCATAATGATGAACCTAATAAGATTGTAGCTACAAAACGTAATGCTCCATTAGTTGTGGCTGTTGGTGAAAAAGAGTTTTATGTTGCATCTGATGTTCCTGCCTTTATTAAGCATACCAAAAAGGCGATTTATCTTGCAGATAATCAAGTTGTAACTCTTACTCCGGAATCTATAAAGCTTGAAGATGAAAATGAACTGGAAATAGTTCCTAAGGTCGAACTTCTCCCTTGGGAGCCGGTTGCGTTGAGCAAAATGGGTTATAAACATTTTATGCTTAAGGAAATACATGAGCAACCTGATGTGATAAGAAATATTTTAGTAGGAAAACTTCATACTCCGGATTCACAAATTGTATTGAATGAAGTTAAATTAACCAAAGAAACTCTAAAAAATTTAAATAGAATTCAGGTTGTTGCTTGTGGAACCTCTCTTCATGCTGCTATGATTGGTAAATATGTAATTGAAAATTTCTGTTCAATACCTGTGGATGTTGAAGCTTCAAGTGAATATATTTATAGAAAAACTGTAACTGATGAGCATACATTGGTAATTGGGGTTTCTCAATCTGGTGAAACTGCTGATACTTTGACTGCTATAAAACAATCAAAGGCTCGCGGTTCACATATTCTTATTATTACTAACAGACCGGATAGTGCAATGGCCAGAGAGGCCGACAGTTTGCTTTCTGTTAACGCAGGAATTGAGGTTTCTGTTGCAGCTACAAAATCCTATATAGCACAATTAACTTCTTTTTATTTACTTGCTTTGTATATGGCTGAAATCAAAGGTACCGTTCCTGCTGGGGAATTGACATCTTTAAAATCAGAAATGCTGTTATTACCTCAAAAAATTGAACAAATTTTAGCTCATAAAGAAAATATTCAAGCTTGCGCAAGAAGATACGCTAATACAAGGGATTTTATCTATATAGCAAGGGGAATTAATTATCCTACCGCTCTGGAAGGTGCATTAAAATTAAAGGAAATAAGTTATATTAATGCAACAGGTTATCCTGCTGGGGAACTTAAGCATGGACCTATTGCCATGCTTGATGAAACAATGCCGGTATTATCTGTATTGATGAATGGCAGTGTATATGAAAAATTACTTTCAAATAGCGAAGAGGCTAAGGCTCGTAATGCAAGAATGATTGCCCTTACTAATTCAAATGATCCTAAGCTTGATGATTTATTTGATTACATTATAAAGGTTCCCGATGTGATAGAATTGTTATCACCAATAATTGCAATTGTTCCTCTGCAGTTAATTGCGTATTATATTGCAGAATTCTTAGGAAAAGACGTTGATCAACCGAGAAATCTTGCAAAATCTGTAACCGTAGAGTAAAATAATATATAAACTATAAAGGGGTATTATTTTACTATGGATAGAGAAATCATTACAGAGGAAGTTTTTATTGATAAAACGATAGATATGACATCTGATGATATTGAAGACATTCTTTCTATGATGTTTGGTGAAATTATTAGATGGTCTGTAATCGAAGTTTTGGGAAATCAGCTGAAAATAGATGTTACATACGAAAAAAGAGAAGCTTAATGGGATTCCCATAGCTTCTCTTTGCTATAATTTAAGCTGTCTACGCTAAGACGACATTTTTTGTTTGTGTTTCAATTTTTGCTGCATCTGTATATTTTTGATCAATTTGCCCTGCTTTATAAGCATGCTTTTGAATTTGATTTACAACAAACAATCCAGCTGCTGCTGCAATACCTGCAAGTCCAAATTTAGTTGGATTTTTCATAATTTTTGCAGCGATATTTGTTCCACCTAATTTAGCAACTAACTTACTTGTACCTTTAGCAATCATATTGGCTGCTTTAGTTAATACGGACGGTTTTGTTGCTATTGCTACCCCTGCAGCTGCACCAGTTGCACCAAGCACTAAATTATTTTTAAAATTGTTTTTAAAATGTTCTTTTGCACATTCTAATCTATTTGTCATAGAGCCTTTTGTTCCATCTACTAAAGTATAAGCTGGAGAAGCAACATACATGTTTGTCATAAATAACCTACCTTTCATTTCATACACTATAAATAACCTTACTCATTTATAAAGTTTTTTTATAAAAAAGAATTGCTTACTAAATTAGTAAACAATTCTTCCTTTAGATTATTTGTGTGTTTCCAGCTTAATATATCTTAATAATCTTCAATTTCAATTGCATTAACAGGACAGCTGAGTGCAGCATCTATGCATAAATCTTCAGTTTTATCAATGTTAACTTGATTTACTACTGCTCTATCGCCATTCATGTCAAAAACTTCTGGATTTATAATTGCGCAAGCTCCACATCCTACACAGGTGTCTAAGATTGTAACATTCATAAAATATCCTCCATATTATTTCGGTAATATTATGGAGGATATTTTGATATTTAAAATTAGTATTTATTCTAATATGACTTGCTAATCTTCATTTGAGACAATTTGAGCACCATTTTGTTCAATACTAAGAGTTCTTATATCACTTTTAATATTTTGATTTGTCCAAGTCTCTTTTACAATATTTCTTATTTTATCAAGATTATTTTTTTCTGAAATAACAAGTATTGATGAACCTGCACCGCTCAATACACAACCAAGTACACTGTCAATATGTTTGAGGTTTTCCATAATTTTATCCAAACCAGGTACTAATTTCATTCTGTAAGGTTGATGTAATTTATCCTGTAGCGCAAGCTTCATTAAGTCAGTATCAGCCGTGTTGACAGCTTGCACAAACATGCCCAATCTTTGAGCATTGAATACCGCATCCTTCATAGGAACTTCTTTTGGTAGAACTGAGCGTGCAATATCAGTTGAAAGTTCAAAATCAGGTATACACACTGTAATAGCCCAATCCGTCGGCCAATTTAATTTTCTGTAAACAACAGAACCATCATCCTCTTGAGACGAAAGAACCAATCCCCCAACAATTGCCGGTGTAATATTATCAGGATGGCCTTCAATTTCACAGGCAATAGAGAGCAATGCAACTTCATCAGCAGGATGCCCTAATAATTCATTTGCTGCAAGCAATGCACCAACTATAACAGATGCGCTGCTACCTAAGCCTCTTGCAACCGGAATATTTGAATGAATATTAATTTTTAGTTCACTCGGAGATTGGCCAATAGAATTGTATAACAATTCAACAGCTTTATAGACCAAGCTGTTTTCATCAAGTGGTATATGTTCTAATGATAATTCGTCAATTGAGGCACTCTCAGCTATAACATTTATTTCAATTCCAGTACCAGGCAGTACAGTTTCTTCTATAGTTATCGTATTATATATTGGCAGCGCCAATCCCAAACAATCAAATCCTGGACCAATATTGGCTGTAGTAGCCGGTACTTTTACACTAACTTTCATAATCTTAATCTACCTTCACCTTTCTCTTATATTATATCAAAAACACCAAAAAAGGATTATAATAAGTTATTTAAAGAATTTGAATATTTAAACATGTAAGCATATAATGGCTGTATGTGTGATTTTTACCCATATTTTACCGCAGATGGCTCTGTTGGCTTATACAATTCAGACTATGATGACATATATCATAGCGCTACAGGTGCGCTTACAGAAGCATTTGAGAAGTTTATATATCCTGTAAATTTGAAAGAATTGATTTCTCGCAGCGACTCATTAAAAGTTTTGGATATTTGCTATGGAATCGGTTACAATTCAAAAAGTTTTTTAAATTATTATTTTGATAATCTGTTTAAAATTAATTTTAAAAAAAATTTTAAATCAAAATTTTCAAAAAAATATATTTCTAAAAAAGTTGATATCGATACGATATATACCAATAATATAAATATAAGCCAAACAAAAATATTATGTGAATATAACAATTCGATATATACTAATAATGTTGATAATTTTACTCTATCCAAAAATTCACAATTAAATGAACAATATTATACCTCTTCGATAGATACTGATAAAAATTTAATGATGAAAAATAAGTCTATCTATATTAAAGCTATTGATACGGATAAAATATTAGCTTATTTATCTCCATTTATAAAAACGGGTGTGAAGAATATTGGCGTACAAAAATTAGAATTCAATTACCAAAAAATTAATAAGTTTTTAAATTCGGATATTAAAATCGAGCACAAAAAAATCAATAAAATAATAAATTTGTTTTTATTAGAAAAAATTTTAAAAAACAATGACACTTTATCTTCAATTCAAATTGTGAACGATATCCTTTTTTCTGATAAATATGACTCTTTTTTTGAGAAGGATATTAAAGCTGTTTATCGAGATATAATAAATAGTTCTAATACTAATAACATTTATCTCGATAAATATGCCAATTTACATAATATATATTATAGGAATATAACTAAAAGTTATAAAACAAGGTTAAAATCATATCTATTACAACATATTGATTTCGATTTAGAAATTGCTGATGCGCGTCAAGTTCTCCTTGAAGATAATAATTTGTATGATTTAATTTTTCTAGATGCCTTTTCTCCTTCTAAATGTCCATGTCTATGGTCCTACGAATTTTTTAAAGAACTTTACAACCATACAAATTGTAATGGGGTACTGTTAACATATTCATCCTCCGCAGCGGTTAGAGCTGCTATGCTGGAAGCTGGTTTTCATGTCGGAAAAATATTTAACAGCAGGTTGAATACATTTACCGGAACGATTTGCTCAAAAAATATAAATAATATAAAATATAAACTCTCAGAATACGATTTAGGCCTTCTTAAAACTAAATCAGGTATTATGTACAGGGATAAAAATTTAAATGCTGTTAACGAGGCAATAATCGCCTTTAGAAAAAATGAGGTTGCAAATAGTAATAGAATGAGCTGTTCTCATTATATAAAAAGTTATAATCAGGAGGAATTATGCAATACGATGTAGTTGTAGTAGGCGGTGGAACTGCTGGCTGTGCTGCTGCATATATGAGTGGTAAATTAGGTTTAAAGACATTGCTTATTGAAAAAAATATTCACCTTGGTGGCACAATTACCTCAGGGCTTGTTATTCCTGTTATGATGTCCGGTAATAATCAAATAAATACAGAGTTTAGGGCCGAATTAATAAATGAGCTTCGAGAACTTGGCGGACAAACTACATACAATGATAATCCTGCTTGGTTTAATCCAGAACTAACAAAAATTGCATTAGATAATTTAATGCGGCGTGCTAATGTAGAAGTCTTTTTTGATACCCATATTATTGCGTTAAAAATTGAAAATAGAAAAATTAAGCGTATAAAGCTATCTAAAGAAATATTATCAGTATCTACCGATGAGTTAGATATGGACAATAAAAAATTATCAGTATCTATCGGAGCGAAATATATAATTGATGCAACGGGGAATTGTGAAATCGGAAAAATTTCTAATTGTCAATTTTTAGAAAAAGATAAAGAATTCCAACCGGTAACTTTGCGATTCATGATGGGTGGTATAGATTTGAATGTATTTGCTGATTGGCTTGAAGAATATGATACTGACAGAAATGTTACAACTGTAGTACGAACCAATGGGCACGTTCACTTATCTACTGCGTATACTTGGGATAAGGACCGCAAATGGGCTCTTGAGCCTTTATTTAAAGATGCGGTTAAAAAGAAGATTTTAAAACGCTATGATACTAATTATTTCCAAATATTTACAGTGCCAGGAATGCGTGGTACTATTGCTTTTAATTGTCCTAGAATTATTGATTATAACAATTCTCTGGAAATTAAGAGTATATCTAAAGCTTTGATACTTGCAAGACAAAATATTTATAGATATTTACAGTTTTGCAGAGAATATTTTCCCGGATTTGAAAAAGCATATATATCAAATATTGCAGATATGCTTGGTGTTAGAGTCTCAAGAAGAATAAAAGGAAAATATATATATACAATTGATGACATCAGGGAAGGTAGAAAATTTGAACATCCTGTAGTTATATCTAATTATCCGGTAGATGTTCACTCTAATAAAAAAAATAGTTCGACATTGAAAGCATACAAAGAATATCAGCTTCCTCTGGAATCATTAATGTCGGCAGATATTGATAATCTTTTTGTTGCTGGAAGATGTTTATCAGCTGACTATCTCGCGCAAGGTGCACTGAGAGTCCAATCAAGTTGCTTTTCTATGGGAGAGGCTGTTGCTAAATATATTAGAACACTTATTTAGTGCTATATAGTATTATGATGTTTCTAATTTATTTTTCAATATTAGCATTGCATTTATTAATGGATCTATAGTTGTAGAATAAGGCGGGGAGTAAGTCATATCATTACTGCTGAATTCTTCAACACTGAGATGAGCTAATAGAGCACTTGCTAGAGAGTTAATCCTTTTATCTGCTCCAATTGCGCCTATTGCTTGTCCTCCAAGAAGCATCCCTGTAATTTTATCTGCTACTACCTTTAGTATTATATCATCTGCATCCGGCATATATCCAACTTTGTCAAGTTTTGATACAATGGCTGAAACAGGTGTGTAGCCAAACTTAATTGCTTTTTTTTCCGTAAAACCTGTCATTGACATTGTTGTATTTAAGCATCTGGATACGGCGGAGCCAAGTACACCTTCAAATTCACAATATATTCCTGCTGCATTCATAGCAGCACAACGTCCCTCTTTATTTGCTGTAGAGCCTAGAGGAATCCAAACATTTTTTCCGTTAATGATATGTCTTTTTTCTGCGCAATCACCGCAGGCAAAAATATTTTCAACTGACGTCTGCATTAATTTATTTACTTTTATTGCACCTGTAGAACCAATTTCAATTCCTGCATCTTTTGCAATTTCTATATTTGGCTGTACACCTGTACAAATAACAAATAAGTCTGCAAAGTATTCTTTTCCGGAGAGGGTTTTTACCGATTGCGCAGACTTATTTTTACCAACAAATTCTGATGCAATTTCATTTGTATGAAATTCAAATTTGCCTTCATTTGATGCTTCAAGGCGTTTTCGTATAAAATCAGACATATCATCGTCAAAAGTTGATATAATTTTATCATTTCTCTCAAGAACTGTAACTGATAACCCATTTCTTACAAATGCTTCTAACAGTTCAAGGCCAATATATCCGCTTCCAATTATTACTGCATGTTTTGCCTTTAACATAGAATTTCTTATGCTTATGCCATCTTCAATCTTTCTAAGTGTAAAGATATTATTATAATCATTATAGCCTTCTATATTGGGGATAAATGGTCTTGCGCCAGTCGCAATAATAAGTTTATCGTATGATACAAGCCTTGCCTCTAAAGATGAACATACCAAGACTTTTTGTTGTGGAACCAAAATTTTTTCAACTTTTGATTCAAGGTGGACATCTACACCGGCAGCTTTGAATTCTTCGACTGAACGTACCAATAGTGCTCTATAATCTGTAAAATTACCTTCAATATAATATGGCAGGCCACATGAAGAATATGACACGTGGGTGTCATCAGTAAATATATCGACATTAGAGTCTGGTAGTAATCTTTTAATTTTTGCGGCCGCTTTTGCTCCTGCAGCAACACCACCAATTATAACTATTTTCATAGCTATAACTTAAGTGCTTTTTGTATAAAATTATATTCGACAAATGACTAATTAACGCTATAAGTATTTAAAATCATACCTTTCATAAATTCACAATATGAATCTCTGTCCTCATCTAAATCCTCAGCCTTCTTAATTAAATTTTTAAGCTCAATAATAATTTGCTTTCTTAATAGGTCTTCGTACATTACTTACACACCCCGTATAACTGTGTCTACTATTACGGTTATAATTACGGATGAATTGCAGGAAATCTTTAATATTTTTAGTCTGAGCTTTAAGATATATTAAGATAGCTTTTAAATATTATTGGTATATAACGTATAGATATAATATAATTATTTAAATTAATCTGTTTCGTTGTATACAAGTTTTTTTCTTAAATTCCACTGAACTAAAGTTAGTACAAGGATGATTAAAAATAATATATATGCAATTGCACTAGCCTTTCCCACATTGAAATATTCGAATGCATTTTTATAAATATCGTATACCAATACATTTGTACTATCAAACGGGCCACCTTCAGTCATAAGGTATATTAAATCAAATACTTGAAATGAACTTATTGCTGTTATAATGATTACGAAAAATATTGTAGGCGAAAGTAGAGGCATTGTTACATTCATAAAGGTTTGGTATGCATTTGCACCATCTATCTTGGCAGCTTCGTACATAGAATTTGATATAGCAGACATAGAGGACAAAAAAATTATCATATTGTAGCCAATTAGTTTCCAAACTGAAACAATAATTAACGCTGGCATTGCAAATTGTGAGTCATAAAGCCAATTAATATGTATATGCAGTACATTATTTAGTAACCCAATTTCAGGATCAAATATCCAGGTCCAAATAATCCCGATAACAACCATTGGGGTTATAAACGGTAAAAAGTAGGCACATTTAAAGAATTCACTTCCTCGTATTTTAGAATTAAGAATTGAAGCCAGAATAAGAGGGATTATCACACCCAATATTGAAGTAGATAAAGCAAATACCACAGTATTTAAGAGTATTTTATAAAATAATCCGTTACTCAATATATCGGTGTAATTTTTTAGTCCAATCCAGTCAATTGGATTTAATAAATCCCAGCTGCAGAAGCTTAAGCCAAAAGAGCTTATTACAGGAATAATAATAAAAATAAGTGTACCAAGCAATGCTGGTAGCACGAATAACATTCCTGCACTGTTTTGTTCATTAAGAAATTTTTTCCACAGCTTTTTCATGATATGATTTAATTATAAGCTAAATATTGGGAGATGTGAAAATTATGCAGAAATATGAACACGCTTTTGGTAAAAATGATATTAGAGGAATCTATAATGATGATATTACTGAAGAACTATTCTATAATATTGCTTTCGGTTATGTCGAATGGCTAATTAAACAAAATCACAAGCAAATTTCTGATTTAAAAATAAGTGTATGTATGGATGCAAGATTACACTCACCATCCTTAAAAGAAGCATTAATAGCCGGTTTATGCAACTGCGGAGTGAAACATATTGAAGATTTAGGCCTTGCCCCAACTCCAATTGGTTATTATTCTGAAGTTGCTCATAACCTTGATGGGGCAATGATTATTACGGCAAGTCATAATCCTAAAGAGTACAATGGATTAAAAATGACCTATGCAAGGCAAACATTAAATGAGGTGCAGATAAAAGAAGTTAAGGATATTACGTTCAAAAATTGGAAAAACTTACCTCTTGATATTAAAAATCAGGATTTTTCCACTGCTGTAATTCCTGAATATATTGATGAGCTTAGTAAGGCTTTCAATAATATAGGAACTGGTATAAAAGTTGTAGTAGATAGTGCTAACGCTACAGGAGGCATTGTTGGCCCAAAATTATATAGGAAATTGGGATGTGAAGTAATTGAATTATTTTCTGAGCCGGACGGAAGATTTCCTAATCACCATCCAAATCCAAGTGTTTTGTCCACATTGGAGACCCTTTCTAAAACTGTTATCGAAAATAATGCTGACGTTGGAATTGCTTATGATGGCGATAGCGACCGTATTGGGGTTGTAGATAATAATGGTACCCCATTAACCGGTGATAAACTCCTTTTAATTTATGCAATGGACATGATTAAATCTTTTGGTAAGGAACTTACTGTTGTTTCTGAGGTTAAGTGTTCTCAAGTTTTGTATGATACAATTAATGAAGCGGGCGCGCGTGCTGTTATGTGTAAAACTGGTCATGGCTATATTAAAGAGAAAATGAAGGAAACTCATGCTCTGTTGGGTGGTGAAATGAGTGGACATACATTTTTTAAAGATAGATATTATGGTTTTGACGATGCAATATACGCGGGTTGCAGAATTATTGAAATTATTGCAAAAAATAAAAAGGCTAACACCTCATTTAAATTGGATGACTTGTTAGAACCTTTTGATAAAGTCTTTACAAGTGATGAAGTACGTTTTCCATGTCCAAATCATTTAAAAGCAGAAACTTTGGAGGCAATAAAACAAGAAGTTAAATTGCACCCAAAAATGTTTGGCTCTGAGATAAAAGAAATTGTTACACTTGACGGTATGAGAATTGTTTTTAAAGGTGGTTTCGCTTTAATTAGACAAAGTAATACCGAACCGGTATTTACACTCAGATTTGAAGCAAATAGTGAAGAGGAATGCTTAAGATTTAAAAATACAATGATAAATTATTTGGATAGTTATTTAAAATCAAAGGTTTAATATAAAAAAGCTGCTAATATTTAATAGCAGCTTTTTTATTTATTTGTTATATTCACTAAATTCTTTAGCGACTTCGCGCCATTCATCTTCTAATACACTGTAAGCATGACTCCAAAATTTTTCAATAGCATAAGTTTCGCGTTCGTCTTTATGTAGAATATGTACAACTACATCCCCATAATCAAGGAGATTCCAACGATTTTTAGCGTCATTTTCCTGCCTGAGAGGAAGTCTTGAAAATATAGATTTTACTTTATCTTTAGTATTTTCCATTAAAGCCTTAACTTGTGGAGTCGAATCACCTGTTGCTATTACAAAATAATCTGCAAGTGATGAAACATTACTAATATTCAGAATTGTAATGTCTTTTGCAAGTTTATCATCTAAAAATTGCGCAATAATACAAGCAAATTTATGTGAATCTAAGTCTTTCAAATTTTTACCTTTCTTATTCAATCATATCAACTCTACGTTTGTGTCTGCCACCTTCAAATCCTGTTTTAAGCCAAATATCAACAATATCCAGTGCCAGATGCTCTCCAATTACCCGTTCACCTAAACATAAAACGTTTGCATTATTATGAGCTCTGGAAACTCTTGCTGAATATGTATCACAACACAGCGCTGCTCTTATACCATGTACTTTATTTGCAGCTAATGACATGCCAATACCGGTACCGCAAATTAAAATTCCCCTATTTACTTCTCCTGAAATAACCTTTTCAGCAACTTTACGGGCAACCACAGGATAATCACAAGACTCTGGGGTATATGTTCCAACATCAACATATTCAATATTTCTGGATTTTAAATAATCAATAATGCTTTCCTTGTAGCGAAAACCGCCATGATCAGAACCAATTGCAACTTTTAAATTTTCCATAATAAACACCTCATATAAATTACAGACTATATCTATATTATAATTGTACAGTTTTTTATTAAAAAAGTAAATATTTTTATAATTATTAGATACAAAAAAAGAGGCTTTTAAGCCTCTTGACATGGAGTTTAATATATCCAAGCAGTATTATGAACTGCTTACCAACTGCATAGCTTGTTGTAACAAATCTTTATTTGAAGATATTAACTTATTAACAACTTCCATTTGCAATTTTGCCATCTGATAGTAAGAAATATTTCCCTTAAAATCAGCGTTTGACAATTCTAAAAGACCTGAACGTATTTCACCGCAACCTAATACCGGTTTTCCTGATTCCTCAGTTTCTAAAAATTGTCCGTCTTTGTATTCATATAGACCAGCTGCATTATGGAAATTTCTTGTTGTTATTCTATATAATGGCACAACTTTTTTTCCGCTCTCAGCTTTCCCAACGATAGTTCCGTCATTTTTTATTTCATATTCATCATATTTACCCAGATATTTACCATTATTTGGGTCTATCCACATTTTTATACTTGTTGTAGGCACATCAAGAGCTCCGCCCTTTAATGCTGTTTCCTGGTACAAATCAGCACTTATAGGTTTTGTTCCCTGCATTATTTCGCCTTTATCATTTAGAATGTATCCTTGAACTGTATTTCCATTCTTAGCTCTATAGACACCTTCTCCATCAAATGTAAATTCACCAAGACGAGTATATACACTTTTTCCTTCAGGAGTTTTTGTAAGGAAAAAACCTTTACCTTCAAGGAAAACATTATCATTAGATGTACCAGGAGTAGACTTACCCTGACTCATTTTTTTATTGTAATCGTCATTAATAGCACCACCAAGAAACGTCTTAAAATTAACCTGTTTTTCTTTAAATCCTGGAGTATAAACATTTGTCATGTTATCCGCAATAACATCCATCCAATTTACAGTTGCATACTGCGTGTTTAGTGCTGTAATAAAAGCATCATTCATTATTATTCTCCTTGCTGTTGTCTATTTCTTCTTCTCTCATTTTGCTGTTTACTGCTGTTAGAATATGATAAATCAGTATATGGCAAATCATTTTCGCTAAATGTAGCCTTAAGTGAATTTATATTGTTTTTTAAATACTGCTCAACAGCCTTATCTCCAGGGATAAAGTTTGCAGCAATAACACCCTCTTTATTAATTCTTAAAATTACAGAAATATTTTGATCGAAATCTATCCTTAATGGTTGGTTGTTATCTTTTGCTATATTAATTGCATCTAAAAGAGCTTGTGATATTTGAACATTTTGTTTAACCTCAGCGGCATCAACACCATTGTTCAGCAAATTTTGAGCCTGTGCAACAACATTCTGGGTAGACATATCAGTATTCTGGGTCAGATTTATAAAAAATTGTGCATCACTTTGTGTCATGGATATACTATTTGCAGAATCTAAATTATCAAAACTAAAAATGCTTCCTGTATTTTTAGTCGCTGCCACTGCTGAAAGTTGTGCAGTATTGTTATTAATCATTTGTTGAATATCATTTGAAAGCATAATATTGGCATTATTTATACCCATTGTTCCAAATTTTGAATAATCAATGCTTGATTCAGCTGATCCAAATAACAAATTATCATTTTCATCTGAAACTTTATCTGTAAGCTCCTTATTAGAAGATTTTTTATCATTCTTTTCAGTATTTGTATCAACTTGGTTATTTACTTGTTCATTGTTCGTGTCTTTTTTAGACTCTGATTTTGAAACTTTATCCATTTCATCTTTAAATGAAGAAGAATCAGATGAGGTTTTCTTTGCAGAATCAGATGTTGCAGCACTGGAAGTTTGCGCTGCTGCAGATGAACTGCTTACTGTTGCTGAAGATGATGTAGCTTCTATACCCATAATTTAAATACCTTCTATTTCATTTAACTGTCTTAATATCTCTTTTTCTTCTTCTTCGGCGCGCTCTTGATTTTGTTTAAAGAATCTTGTTACGCCAAGTTCAGAAAATTGTTTTAATTCTGCAGCTTTTTCTTCCTGCATATATATATCTTTATTTTTTTCTTTATGCTTCTCAAGCACTTTTACTGCTTGTTCACATTTTACCAATTTTTGAACCTCTATATCTAATTTTTTTTGTAAATCTACTCTTACTGCCTCCAGTTGTTCAGCTTTTTCCCAAAGATGTTTTAAAAACTTATCATACGCTTCATACATCATTGGATCAGCAGCTCTCATACCTTCTTTAGTGTCTAAGATATCTTGATTGTTTTTTTTGATATCCTGCTCTGCTTGAAATACAGCCTGCTGTGCTTTTTGTACCTTCATTCTTTGTTCTTCTTTTTGGTTTATACGAAAATCCAAAATTTTTTGCAGTCTATATCTGAATGGCATTTTGCTTAGTACTCTTTCTTGGTTTATTATGTATTAGATTCAGCGAGTAATAAACATCTAAATGTATGATATTGGTATAATGATTAATATTAAAAAGTCAAAGGTTATATGTGTTACATTGCTCCTTTGACTTTTTATTGTGTGTTTTAGTTTTGGAAAAATTAATCTTCAGACCCGACTTCTGTAGAAGTTTGCTCATGAACAGAAAGAGCAATTCGCTTATCTGCAGGATTAAATTTTAAAATATAGGTGCTTATTTTATCTCCTACTTGTAGAATTGATTTTGAATCATTTTGGTAATCAACAACTTCATTGTGAGGTAATAATGCTTCAACCCCAGGGAATACTTCAACAAAAGCACCAAAGTGTTTTAATCTTGTTACTGTACCTTCAACCTTGTCGCCTTCTTTTATTTGTTTTTCTGCTTCTATCCAAGGATCTGGTTCAAGATTTTTTAAACTTAGAGATACTCTTTGTTTGTCATGGTCAACAGCAATAACCTCAACATCAATTTTGTCTCCTACTTTCAAAATATCAGTAGGATGGTCTATCCATCTCCAAGAAAGTTGTGATAAAGGAAGGAGACCATCTATACCTCCCAAATCAATAAAAGCACCAAAATCAGTAATGCGAACAACTTCGCCTTTTACGACTTGACCTGCTTCAATTTGTGAAAATATAGTTTTTCTTGCTTCTTCAACAGAATCTTCATAAACCTTTTTATTTGAAAGAATAAAATTGTTTTGCTGAGCATCCAGAGTTAAAATTTTCAATTCAAGTTTAGAGCCAACTTCAACATCAGTTTCTCTTGATCTTAATTGAGAGGATGGAATAAAACCTCTTACTCCTGAAACTTCAACCAGAACACCACCTTTTACAACATTGACAACAGTTCCTAGGATAGTTTCATCAGCAGCTTTAGCTTTTTCTAATTCTTTCCATGCATAAGCGTAATCAACTTTCTTCTTAGATAGTAAAAATTTACCATCTTCGTCTTCTTCTTTTATGATAAGAAATTCACCCTCTTGGCCTTTCTCAAATTTATCTTCAGGGTTTTCTCCTTTTTCTACGGCTTCGTAAGTTGGGATTACAGCAATCGTTTTAGCCCCAATATCAACCATAACGCCTTGACTATCAAAACCGCATATTATACCTTTTACTAAATCACCCTTTTGAAACTTATAATCATATTTATCCAATAATGCTTCAAAATCTAAGTCCGATGTTTCCTTTTTTGTTACCATAAACTACTCCATTGTCAAATAGACACTACCATTTGTATATTACACGACTATACTATCAAATTTTTTTAGATATGTAAAGGTTTGTAAAATTTACTTAATATTTATCACAGTTGTAATAGAACTTTTTATCATACTTAAATGCAGTTAATACCTGTAATAACAGTGTAAAGACACTATACTATCAAATTAGTAAAGTGTCTTTATAATAAATGCATGTTTGTAAAGATGTATTATGCTTTTAGTGATACAATCAATTCATTAATTGCAGCTTCCTGAACATTTATTTCTTCTATTCTATCTTTTGTTTGTTTTATCAAATCAGCAGGAGCATTAGCAACAAACTTAGGATTGTTAATTCTTGCCTCTAAAGATTTTTTCTCATTTTGTAATTTGCCTAATTTCTTTTCCTGTCTTGCAATTTCCTCATTAAAATCGATAAGATTTTCAAGAGGAATTACTATTTTTGAAGCTGAAACAACAGCAGTAGCTGATTTTTTTATGGCTGGTGCAGAATCTGAAGCATAAGTAATATTTTCAACCTTTGCCATTCTTTTTATATAACTTTCAATAGCTTCAAAAACCGGTTTTTCGTCTTCAGCAGCTCTTATTTCAATATCAAACTTTAATGACATCGGAATATTAAAACTTTGTCTTACGTTACGGAGAGACTTAATTGTTTCAAAAACTAATTCCATTTCTTTTGCCTCAACCGGAAAAGCTAATGAATTTGAATATACAGGAAAATCTGCCAACATTAACGCTTTTATATCAGTATTTTGAGGAATTAACTGCCAAACATATTCTGTAATATGCGGCATTATAGGATGTAATAACCTCAATGCCATATCCAAAACATATCTCAATACTCTTTGTGTATTTAATTTTAAAGAGTTATCTTGCAATTGAACTTTGGCAATTTCCACATACCAATCGCAATATGAATTCCAGAAAAAGTCATATAAAGAATGAGCTGTTTCCCCTATTCTGAAATTTTCTATATTTTCATTAACTTCTTTTGCAGTTGTATTAAGTTTATCCAAAATCCACTTATCAGCAATAGTTAGCTTAGAAAAATCAATATCATTATTATCTACACCATCCAAGTTCATTAAAACAAATCGAGATGCATTCCAGATTTTATTTGCAAAATTTCTTCCATATTCAAAACGTTCATCACTAATTTTTATATCCTGACCACCATAAGTACATAAAGAAGTCATAGTAAATCTTAAAGCATCGCACCCATATTTATCAATAATAACAACAGGGTCAATAGTATTACCTTTTGATTTAGACATCTTTTGTCCTTTTTCATCACGAATCAAGCCATGAATATAAACAGTTGAAAACGGTGGTTTACCGGTAAATTCCAATCCCATGGTAATCATTCTGGCAACCCAGAAAAAGATAATATCAAAACCTGTAACAAGCGTAGTTGTAGGATAAAATTTCTTAAAATCTTCACTGTCAGTGTTTGGCCAACCCATAGTTGAAAATGGCCATAAGCCAGATGAAAACCAAGTATCTAATACATCAGTTTCCTGTTCCCAAATTGTAGGATCAGGATTCTCCTTTGCTACAATCATTTCGTCGGTATACTTGTTATGATATGCAGGAATTTGATGTCCCCACCATAATTGACGAGAAATACACCAATCTCTGATGTTTTCCATCCAGCCCAAATAATTTTTTTCCCATCTTTCAGGAACAAATTTTATTCTGCCGTCTTTTACGGCTGCAATAGCCTCTTTTGCCAAAGGTTTCATCTTTACAAACCATTGTTCGGAAAGTAATGGTTCAATTGTTGTACCGCAGCGCTGACATTTACCAACGTTGTGCTCGTGCTCTCTAACCCTCAATAATGAGTGATTATCATCCAGCATTTTTATTATCATCTTACGAGCTTCATAACGGTCGAGTCCGTGTAAATTACAAGGGACTTCACCACAAGCTTTCATTTTTCCCTCACCATCAATAACCCATATTGGTTTTAAATTATGACGTTTTCCAACTTCAAAATCATTTGGATCATGTGCAGGAGTAATCTTTACAGCTCCTGTACCAAATGTTTTATCAACATATTCATCCGCAATAATTGGAATTTCTCTTCCTGTTAAAGGAATAACAACCGTTTTGCCTATTAGTTCAGAATATTTGTGATCAGATGGATGTACTGCAATTGCGACATCTCCAAATATTGTTTCCGGACGAGTTGTAGCAACAATAATTGCACCACTTTCACCCTTTAGTGGATATGAAATTTCCCACATATGTCCTTGTTCTGTTTCATATTCTGTTTCAACGTCAGAAATTGCAGATTGACAGCGCGGACACCAATTAACAATATACGCGCCTTTATATATTAATCCTTTTTCATACAACCTTACAAATACTTCTTTTACGGCATCAGAACATCCTTTATCAAATGTAAAGCGTTCTCTTGAACGATCAAAAGATGCCCCTAAGCGTTTACATTGATCTAAAATCCTTGATTTATGTGCATTCGCCCATTTCCATGTTTCTTCTAAAAATTTGTCTCTTCCTAAGTCATATCTTGATAAACCCTGTTCTCTCAGATTTTTTTCAACAACATTTTGGGTTGCAATACCAGCATGGTCTGTCCCAGGAACCCATAATGTTTCATAGCCGCTCATTCTATGGTATCTGATTAGTATATCTTGAAGAGTTTCATCCAAAGCATGCCCCATGTGTAAAACTCCGGTAACATTTGGCGGTGGAATTACAATAGAATATGGCTTTTTAGGACTTTTGGCATCCGCCTTAAAAAATTCATTTTCTTCCCAAAATTTGTATATATTTTCTTCTGTTTCTTTTGCATTATAAACTGTAGGTAAATTTTCAATATTAGTTGCTGGCATATACATAATCCTCATTTTACTGCATATATTAACAAGATAGCACAAAAATATAATTATAAAAATCATATTTGTTACGAAAAATTTCAATTATTGAAATAAGTATATAAATATGGTATACTAAAAGAATAGATATGATGTTTTAATTGGAGTTTGAGTATGAAATTTAACAATAAGAAAAAGGCCTTTACAATTGCTGAAATAATGGTTGTACTTCTTATTTTAACTATAATATTCGCAGCATTTGCACCTTTAATGACCAAAAGACGTTTAATGTCTACATCAAACAGATATATGGTTTGGACTTGGGGTAGCGGCAGCTATTCGCAAGGTCCTATGGATGCATATTATTATTCCGGAGACCCAAATTATACCGGTGAGGCATTTTTCGGGTTAACTCCTGAAAATAAAGGGTCCATTAATTCTACTTTTTTACCTTTATCAAGAGTAGTTATTCGTTCAGGTCCTGTAAATTCTACAAGTAATGTCCAAAGACAAATACAATTCCGTTATGGAAGAACAAGTACGACTGATAAGGGTAAATTTGCAGGAACTATGTTCTTGGATGGAAAAAATGTTTTGTTAGGTGGTGAATATCCGTTTACAGGTACTAATGCTGCTGCAATTGAAGCACGTAATAATGCTGCAGTTGGTTACTTAGCTTTATCAGCATTAAAATCAGGTAAAAATAATACGGCATTAGGTGCGCATGCACTTCAAAGCAGTTTAGCAAGTACTGATAATACAGGTATCGGTTACAGTGCAGGAAGGCTGGCTTCCGGTAGTTATAATACATATATGGGTTCCCTTGCTGGTGCTAATAATACTTCCGGTAGTAGAAATACTGCTATTGGTTATGCTGCAGCACAAGGTAGTACGAATGCATCTGGATCTGATAACGTATTTATTGGTGCTGGGGCTGGAAGCAGAATGTCTACAGCGTCTAAAAATGTTGGTATTGGTTATAATGCATTGAACAAAATTACTACAGGTACTTTTAATGTTGCAATTGGAGCTAATGCTCTTTCTAAATTACAATCAGGTAGCTATAATGTTGCATTGGGTTATAATGCGTGTTTAAATGTTGAGGGTTCTAATAAAACATGTATTGGATATAATTCAGGTCCTCAACCTGGCTCAACTGCAGATAGATATCTATCAACAACTACCGATAATGTTCAGCGAACATTTATAGGTAGCAAACCTAAGTACTTTGGTGGTGATGCAGTAATGGAAATCCATAACGTAGGCGGTTCTAATTCGACATTAATGAATAGTCCAGGTGTAAGATCTAATACTACTACAGTTATAAATGGTAATCTGATTGTAAGAGGTAGGTCATTTTTAACTATAGGTAGTACCCTTCATGGCTTACACCATAACGATGTTCATGGATCTGGTGGAACTGGGGAAGATGTATTTGGTGCATACAGTGGTGGAGCAAAATGTGTAGGAAGTCAAACTTCTTATGGATTTGGTAATGGTTGTCCAAGTTTAACCAGTTCTGACAGACGTCTAAAAAATATTGGTAAAAAGAATTTAGCAGGTCTAGATGAAATTAATCAATTAAAAGTTTATAATTTTACATTTAAAAATGATAAAATAAAACGCCCACAGGTTGGAGTTTTGGCTCAAGAGCTGGAAAAAGTATTTCCTAATTCCGTATTTGAAGATGATAACGGATATTTAAAGATACGCTGGGACGAAATGTTCTTTGCTTCTATAAATGCAATAAAAGAATTAGATAAAAAAATTACAGCCCTGATTGATAGAGCAACAAATGTTGAAACTCAAATTGCGCAATTAGAAAAAGAAAATTCTACTCTTAAACTTGAAGTTGCTAATCTGGCTGCAAGAGTTGAAAAATTGAAACAAAACAGATAATAGAATTATAATTATAAGACAAAATAACCACTTGATAATTTATTAAGTGGTTATTTTCTTATTAAAAATTAATAATAATTTGCTTTACATAATTATTTGCACTAAACTATATAGGAAATGGAGTGCCGGGTTGGAAATAAAAAACTTACCGGCAAAGAAAATAAATTAAGGAGAAAAAAATGACATCAAAAAAATTTTTATTTACTTCTGAATCTGTAACAGAAGGACACCCCGACAAAGTATGCGATCAAATTTCAGACGCAATTTTAGACGAATTTTTAACAAAAGACAAATTTTCGCGTGTTGCTGCTGAAACAACCGTAACCACAGGCATGGCTCTTGTATGTGGAGAAATTACAGCAGATTGCTATGTTGACATTCCTCAAGTTGTAAGAAATACAATAAAAAATATTGGCTACATTGGCTCTAATGCCGGTGGATTCGATGCTGATACGTGTGCCGTTTTAACCAGTATTGATGAGCAATCTACAGACATTGGTAATGGTGTGAATAAGGCATTAGAGACACGTCAAACAAATTCGGATACTTCCAGCATAGAAACTGAAGAACTAGGTGCAGGCGATCAAGGTATAATGTTTGGATTTGCTTGTAATGAAACTCCTGAACTTATGCCTTTACCGATAAGTCTTGCACATAAGTTATCTTATAGATTAGCACAAGTTAGAAAACTCGGACTTTTAAACTATTTGAGACCGGACGGGAAATCACAAGTTACAGTTGAGTACATAGATGCTAAACCTTCAAGAATTCACACTATTCTACTGTCAACTCAGCACAATCCCGATATCGATGGAATTACTGATAATCAAAGAGTTCAAGATATAATTACTAAAGATTTAAAAAGACTTGTTATTGATTATGTTTTTGAAAATGAAGAAATAAAACCTGATGCTAATACTATCATTTTAATTAATCCGTCAGGTAGATTTGTAATTGGCGGTCCGCAGGGTGATTCAGGTTTAACAGGCAGAAAAATTATTGTTGATACTTATGGTGGTTATTCAAGACATGGTGGTGGAGCATTCTCCGGTAAAGATCCTACTAAAGTAGACAGATCAGCAGCCTATGCTTCAAGATATGTAGCTAAAAATATTGTTGCTGCAGGTATTGCTGAAAAATGTGAAATTGAATTATCTTATGCAATAGGTGTTGCCGAACCACTTTCAATAATGGTAGACACATTTGGTACCGGCAAAATTTCAGATGATGAAATTGCAGATTTGGTTTCCAAAAACTTTGATTTAAGACCTGCAGCTATTATTAATAAATTTGATTTAAGAAATCTTCCGGCTAAAAATGGCGGAAAATTTTATCAATTGCTTGCAGCATACGGACACATGGGAAGAACAGATATTGATGTTCCATGGGAACATATTGATAAAGCACAAGATTTAAAAAATCAGGCTTTCTCTTGTGGCTGTGGGTGCGTATAGATTGAATATACAAGCACAAATTTCAAAAAAGAATCAACTAGTAAACAGTTGATTCTTTTTTTAGATATTAGATAAATAAATCAGTTTATTATTTATTTTGATGTTGTTTAGCTTCTAAAGCAGATAATTCATTAGCTAAAGAAGTAATCTGCTTTTCTAATTGTGAATTATCCCTTTTTAATGCAACAATTCTTGCTCTATCATTCGAAACTTTAGAAGCTAAAGTAACCACTTTATCATTTATTTCTTTAATAGCATTTATTGCAGAATATAACATTTCATCCCATCTGATTTGATAATAACCTGCCTCATCTTTAGAAACAGATGCCGGGAATACTTTTTTCAAATCCTGAGCAATAACACCGACTTGTGGTACTTTATTTTTGTCAGATTTAAATGTGAAATTATAAACATTTATTCGTCTTAGCTCACTTAAACCACCAGTAAAGATATCAGTTATATTTTTTAAACGAATATCAGATCTTAAATCAGGGCAACAACTACCATTATCAGCCCGGTGTGCATTATTTAAATCAATTTTTTCATTTTCGTGGTCTGTAGTATTCGTTTTACAACTTTGACCTGTTGATTTATCAGTAAAAGAACCGCGCCAGTACCATCTTATACCTCCATCTTCGTTTGGGTCCCCACCTCCACTTGCTCGAGTTGCCCAGTCATAAGAAGTATAACCATTAGCAGCAGAAGTGCATTTATGCGCACAAGTACAATTTTCTCTTCCACCATATTTTGCATGGCGAACATTATGTCTACCTTGCACTTTATGCGTTAAATTATTTCCATCAAATCCCATAAATGCGTGTTGTTTAGTAGCGGCTTTAGGTCTTCTTATATAGAAACCCATTAATGCTCTATCACCATAAAAAGGTGAATCTCCTGTAAAGAATGGTTGTCCTCTTACAATTAAATTACCATTAATTAAAACTGAAGAGTTACCCATATTAGAAGGATCTGAAGACTTACCAGAAACGTTATGAACTTCCAAAACAGAAACTCCGCCAAATCTTTGAGCAGCTTTTACACTACTATTATAATATGGAGCAGAGCCTATATATATTCGTTCGTTACTATCAGTATAAAGCCAACCTTGTCCAGAAATTGTAGATGGAGCGCCTGACATACCCGTATCTTTTGATGCAACATTACTACCTATACAAGTTTTATAAGAACCTGAAATTTGAGCACAAGCATTATAACCAATAGCTGTATTCATTTGTGAGACACCACTTTTTGAAAGAGCATACGCACCAATTGCAGTATTACCTTGACCAATACTTGTTCCAGAAAGTGCGGCATAACCTACTGCAGTATTAGCATAACCAGCGGAAGCTTTGTATCCAATATAATCACCTACTAAAGTATTATAATAAGTATTGTTTGTTGTAAAACCCGAATTATTTCCAACAACCGTATTATAACCACCAGTAGAAAGTTTAGTCGCTACATTGTATCCGACTAAAGTGTTTTTATTACCAGTTGTAAGAGAAGTTCCTGCATTATATCCAATTAAGGTATTATGAGAAGAAGAAACAACCTTAGTACCTGCGGCATAGCCTGCTGCGGTATTAAAAGAACCGCTCTTTATTGCAGATAAGGCACCACTTCCAAATGCAGTGTTATATTTAGCAGAATCAGTTATATCGCTATATAGACCACCTAAAAGCATATTACCATTACCTGCAAACAATGCGCCAACATCTTTTCCTTTTTTGCTATCATTGCCATAAAGGAAACGCATTTGTTTTTGTTTTTCTCCGCCAGTTAATCTATCACTCGCCCTAATAACAAGCTTTGAATATAAAACATTACTATTATAACTAACAGATGATGCAACATCCGTTTTCCCAGCAGGTTGCATGCCTATAAAGGATTGAGCTGTTAATAGTTTATTTATAGGGTCCATATATGCATCATTATTGTCATCACTAGTAACAAATGACCACACATTTTCTGCTGAGGCATTATTATACCTAACTGTAAAAATAGGAGCGAAAGCTGCAAGTAATACGGTTAATACCGATAACATTACCATAAGTTCAGCTAAAGTAAACGCCATATATTTATTAAATTTCATACTCTGGACTCCATTATTTATTATTTTCTAGTTTTGTAGCTCTTGCATTTAATGCTGCAATACGTTTGTGAAGCGCATTATGGCTTTTTTGTAATTTACTAACATCAGATTCAATACCTGCAATTTGATAAGCAATATTTTCAACTTTTCTATCTAAAGTTTTAATCGCATTTATCATTGCAAAAAACATATCATCCCATCGGATTCTTAAATACCCGTCTGCACCTTTAGTTACAGCGTTAGGAAATACCTTTTGTAAGTCTTGTGCTATAACACCGGTTTGTAGAGTTTTACTTTTATCAGATTTAAATGTGTATTTATAAGGTTTTAATGCCAAAATCTCAGATAAACCGGCTAATGAATCAGAAATATTTTCTTTTAATCTTACATCCGAAGTCTTAAGATCCGGACATGAACCACTTGAACTTGTCGGATATGTATATCCGTTAGAAATACTACATGTTTTTCCTCTAAAATCCATAATACTTGTAGACCAAGATTTATGAGTAGATTTCATAGTACATTTGTAAGACCTACTTCCAGAGATTGAAATATACCAATCACCACTACAGTGCATTCCATCGAACATCGGACGGGAAATATCTTCATACCCTGTTCCAGAAAGAGTAGCCCCATCATTAGTCGTAAAGAAATTACCTCTAACCACAATATTTGAATTAAAAACAACAGAAGAATTTGGAAAATACGGATCACGAATCTTTGCATCATGATAAAATGGTCTGTATTGCCCTGGAACACTGTGTACCTCAACAACGCCACGACCAGAAAAACCACCTAAAGGTTTTCCACCTAAAAATACTCGGTCATATTGATCATTCTTAAATACTGAAGGAGTACCATTCTGATCTGCGCCGGAAGACATACCGATACAGGTTCTGGAACCGGTTACAGAACCTGCAGCATCACAAGCACCGTATCCAACTGCTGTTAAATTTTTAACATTAGATAAACCTAAATCATAAGTTTTATAGCCCAAAATTACATTTGAAGCAGGGAAATTAGTTGTAGCTAAAATATTTCCTGTAAAAGTTGATCCGACTACAACATTATTCTGAGTAATATTAGGAGTATAAGATATATTAGTTAAACCACCATTACCGGAATTATAACCAAGATAAACATTTTGATGCCCGTAATAATTTGGAGAGGACATAGAAAATGCACCAACACCAATAGTATTATTAACAGCACCTGTAATAAGACCAGAACCACTTCCTACAAAAGTAAGGTTTTTACTATTAGTACTTGATGGTAAATTTTTTCCTGCAGAATTACCAATCATAATATATCTTGAATTAGCATTAATATTGTTTAATTTTGCATAATTAGCATCATTTTCATTATTTGTTCCTCGTAATGCCTCTGCACCCAAAACTGTTGCATAATTACCGGTTTTTCTTTGGAATGCATACGGTCCTAAAACAGTCGTACCTTTGTTAGTAGCAGTATCAACAAAATCAGGATTTGAAGAGGATAATAAAACATTGTTTAAATCATCCATAAATAATGTTCCGGCAAGCACCCCATTACCAGTACCATAGCGGAATTGCATCATATTTTGGCCTTTTTTAGCATTAACAACAACTTTTGCTTTTGGTGAGGTATTTCTTATATTTGAAGAATCAGGGTTTATACCAATATATGCTGTAGAAGTCCATTTCGGATGCCCAGGATCATAAAAAGCATCCTGCTGATCATCATCGCTGACAAAATTCCATATAGACTCATTGGCAATATTTCTACCTGACCTTCTTTTTGTTATTATTGGTGCCAAAGCAGCAAATAATATTGCAATAATAATTAAAACAATCATTAATTCAGTCAAAGAAAAGGCTTGCTTTTTATATAATTTCATCCTCATCAAACTCCAAAGTATATAACATGAACATTATTATTATATCATATTTCAGGAAGTTATTCAATAATATCAGAAATGTATTACAAATACTTAGCATTATATAGGTTTCCCATTAATACAAAAGTTTACATTCACAAACTTCTGACATGATAAAATTAAAATATCATGACTAATAAAGAAATTAAATGGACAATATGCTTCTTGGTCATTCTTGGAAATTTTCTGGGAATGCTTGATTCAAGTACAGTTAATCTTGCGTTATACCCGATAGCACAAGGGTTGAATATATCACTAACAGAAGTTCAGTGGATAATTATTGCATATATGCTTGTATTGACTGTCTTTTTGCCATTTTTCGGGAAATTGGGAGATATATTTCCAAAAAACAAGGTTTACTCCTGTGGGTTCCTAATTTTTGCAATTGGAGCTTTTCTAAATTCTACAGCCCCAAATTTCTATTTATTAATATTTTATAGATGTATTGAAGCCATGGGAGCCTCAATTATGATTGCTAATGGACCAGCTGTAATTGCAACATTGTTTAAAGGTGAAGACAGAGGTAAAGCTCTTGGAATCAATGCTTGCCTTGTTGCTGTTGGGGGAATGAGCGGTCCTGCAGTCGGAGGTGCTCTTATTAATTATTTTGGTTGGCGTACAATTTTTCTGCCATCGGTTCCTCTTGCTATTGCCGGCGCTATTTTTTCATATAAACTATTACCGTATTATATAAAGAAAAAGCCGTTCAAGTTTGACTATAGGGGCTTCTTTTATTTTACTATTGCCTTATTCGCACTATTATTAGCAATTTCTGAAGGGCATACTTGGGGCTGGAAATCTATAAAAATAATTACCCTTGGTGTCATGACTTTAATATTTGGCGGATTGTTTTATTTTAGGGATAGTAAAATCAATTACCCGTTAATAAATTTTAAAATGTTTAAAATTAAAACTTTTACATTCGGAAATATTGCAGTTATGACTTCTTACATGACAATGTTTACAAATGGTATACTTTTACCATTATTTTTACAAGAAATAGTAAAATACAATGCTTTAATTACAGGTTTGCTAATATTGCCATACTCCGTGGCTTCTTCGATTGTTGCTCCGTTTGCAGGAAGTTATGCTGGAAAACACGGCAGCAGAACACTAACAATATTGGGTCCGTCCATATACATACTTGCACTAATTATATTTACAACTTTTAATGCTCATACACAAATGTGGGAAGTAATATTGGCATCTGTAATTATGGGTATCGGAAATGGCTGCTTTCAATCACCTTCGAACACGGCTATTATAACAAGTGTAAAAAAAGAGGAATTGGGAATTGCAAGTGGAATACTATCTCTGGCAAGAAATTTGGGAAATATTCTTGGCGTAGCTGTTACAATTACCTTATTTGAAAGTTTTAGAAATCTTTTAACAGAAAACGGAATCCCTTATCAAAAAGCATTTTTACAATCTTACCATTGGACAATGTGTTTTGGTATCGGATTTGGTATAATTTGCCTTTCTTGTGCAGCTTTTGCTTATAAAAATCAGGATTAGTAGCAAAATTTTATATTCACAAGTTTTCTTACCTGTAGGAGAAATTCAAGCAATGAAAGTAAATTTAAAAGAAATATATAATAAACAAAAAGCTGCTCAAAAATTAGTAAGCGAAAAGGCGAACAAGGCCGATAGAATTATATCATCTAAAAACGAAAAACCACAAACACATAAATTAATATTTAATGAAAAAAATGTATCAGACCCTAATAAAGCATTTGATATATTTGAATCAAAAGTAACAAAAATAGTTACTAAAAAAGACAAAGTAGATCCCAGCTCTTTTTTTGCAGAGTTGAATAGCATTTTTAACAAATTCATAGAAAATAATAAACTTGATAAAATAAACAAAAGCAGCGTCAAACTTGCAGAAAAACTGGTAGGACTTGGAGATGGAAGGCTGGCAGCAATTATATATAGCTTATTAATTAAAGCTAATAGTAATAATGTGCAATTAGTTGAACATTTTGCCACAAACGCCTTAGCAATAGCAAAAAGAATTAATGATCCTGTTCATATTATGGCAAGGTGTGAAGATTTACGAAAAATTTATAGTACAAATTGCCCGCCAAGTGAAAAATTACTACGAATTCTATACGAAGAAAAAAGAGCACTAAATTTTATTACAAAAAATTATGAAGGAGCACAAAACCGATTTCAAACAATATCAAAACAAATGAAACCCATTGAAAATTATAAAATTATGCAAGCCGGTATCCAAATTGAAATTGCAAAAATTTTGAAAAATACAAATAAAACTGACGCAATAATAGAACTTGAAAGTGCTTATTCCTTATTATCAAATATTGGTCAAGGTAAATACACAAAAGAAATAAAAAAACTTTTACGTGAGATTAAACATAATAATTAATATTAACTTATATAATAAAAATATTAAACCTTTATTGAATATTAAAAATTTCTGGTTTATTATAAAAGTGTAAAAAGTACACTAAACAAATATGATTGGCAGGATATGTATGACTTGTAATAAAAATATTAGAAATATCGCAATAATTGCTCATGTCGACCACGGCAAAACAACATTGGTAGATTGTTTGCTTAAACAGGCAGGAGCATTTAGAGAAAACCAGCATGTTGAAGAACGTATACTGGATAGCAATGACTTAGAAAGAGAAAGAGGTATTACTATTCTTTCTAAAAATATCTCTATTAACTATAATGGAACAAAAATAAATGTAGTTGATACCCCGGGGCACGCAGATTTTGGAGGCGAAGTAGAACGAGTTCTTGGCATGGTTGACGGCGCATTATTAATTGTTGATGCTGCAGAAGGTCCAATGCCGCAGACAAGATTTGTTTTATCAAAAGCTTTAGAATTAGGTTTAAAAATCATTGTGGTGATAAACAAGATTGACAAACCTGCAGCTGAGCCGCTTACTGCATTAGACAAGGTATTTGACTTATTCACCGAGTTAACTGATCGTGAAGATTTAATAGACTTTCCATTTATATTTTCAAGCAGCTTAAATGGTTTCGCAATAAGAGATCTGGAAGACGAAAGGAAAGATATGGTTCCTCTTTTAGAGTCAATCATTGAAAATATTCAACCACCTGAAGGCGATGAAAATGAACCTTTCCAATTTAGAGCAACAACTCTCGATTATAATGAATATGTAGGAAGAATAGTGATTGGTAGAATTGCTCATGGAAAAGTTAACTCCCAAGATCAGGTTTGCGTGATACACGCTGATGGGAGCCAAGAAAAAGGGAAAATTGTAAAGCTCTTCGGATTTAAAGATTTAGGCAGAGTCGAAATAGAAACGGCATCTGCAGGTGATATTGTAGGTATTGCAGGATTTTCAGATATTCAAATAGGAGAAACAATCTGTGATCCAAATAAACCGCAAGCACTTCCTTTAATTAAAGTTGATGAACCAACACTCCAGATGAATTTTGCCGTCAATGATAGTCCTTTTGCCGGTCAGGAGGGAAAATTTGTAACATCACGTCAACTAAGAAAACGTTTATATAATGAGTTAGAAAAAAATGTAAGTTTGCGAGTTGAAGATACCGAATCTACTGACTGCTTCCGAGTTTCCGGCAGAGGAGAATTACACTTAAGTATTCTTATTGAAACAATGAGACGAGAAGGTTATGAATTTTCAGTATCAAAACCTGAAGTTATTTATAAAAATATAAATGGTGAACATTGCGAACCTTATGAAAATTTAATCATTGATGTTCCTGAAGAGTATGCAGGTAGTGCTATCGAACGATTATCAAGCAGAAAAGCAGAAATGAAAGACATGCAGACATCTAAAGGTAGAACTAATTTAACCTTCCATATTCCTGCCCGCGGACTTATAGGATTCAGAAGCGAATTTATTAGAATGACTCGCGGGGAAGGCATAATGTACCATACATTTTTACACTACAGACCTTACGCCGGAGATATTCCACGCCAAAGAAGCGGTTCTATTATTGCATTTGAACAAGGCGAAGCAATACCTTATGCATTAGCTCAATTTGAAGACCGTGGAGTATTCTTTATAACACCAAAGACGAAGGTTTATAGAGGTATGATTATTGGAGAATGCAACAGACCGCAAGATATTCAAGTTAATATCTGTAAAACTAAAAAACTAACAAATATGAGAAGTTCAACAGCTGATGTAATGGTTACTTTACAAGCCCCAAGGCTTTTATCACTTGAAGAAGCTTTAGAATACATCGGTGATGATGAGCTGGTCGAAATTACTCCGCAAAATGTCAGACTTAGAAAAGCTGATTTAACTAAAAAAATATACAATTAGCAATTAAAAAAAATCCTATGTCATAAATAAATGACATAGGATTTTTTTTAATTTTCAATATATGCCGTTTATGTATCTATAAGTTTTCCTTCAAATAAATCCATTACCATATTAACACTATCTGAGTGATAAGAAGAATCATGATTTGCAGCTATTTTTGCCATTTCATTTTTTTTTGACAAATTTTCCTGAACATTATCTGAAGAGTTACTAATGTCAGATTGATGTGTTGACTCTTTCTTTACAATAGAATTATTTGATATATTATCAGCAGAAAAATCACCACTTTCAATTTTTGATTTTACAGATTGATTTTGTATTATAGGACTATTGTCAGTCTCAGGAGCAGGACTGCTTTCTTCAACTTCAGAAGTTTGCCCTGCACGAATCTTATCATCACCAGCTTCAGGTTGACGTACTATAACTTTTGGACTTTTGCCAGGAAACAGTGAATTTGCAGCTTCAACGATAAAATTATGCTTTGAACCATCTGGGCCAAATTGCTTCAACCAGCTTGTATTCTTTATAGATAGAATAACTTCATCACTAGTTATTTTTACAGGTACAGCTTGCTGTTTCAAAATAGCACGAGAAGGAAAACTTGAAATATTTTCAAGTAATTTACCCCAGAGAGTTTTTAAATTATTTACTGAAGATGGTTTAGACATTGGAACAGAATCAGTTAAAACTTCTTCTTCAGTTGGCACTGAAGACTTTTGTAATATATTCTCTTCTGTCAATTTAATATTTTTGGAAGTTTCATTCTTATTATCAACTGCTAATTTAACTGTTTTTACTTCGTTTTTTTTAGCATCCGACTTCATAACAGGTGCAGGAGGGGTATTATATGAAGAAAAATTGACTCGCTTTGCTCCATCTCCGGATTCAAGATTTGCAAGTCTGCGCTGCAAATCCTCTAATTTAGTATTTTCAACAAGATTTGCCATATCCAAAATTGCAACATCCAGCCATAATTTTGGATTTGAAGTTTGTTTTAACTCCTTTATATAAGCTGCGCATTTATCAATCAATGAAACTAATTGATGAATTTCAAGGGATGCAACACAAGCAGAAATAACATTAATTTGTTCGCTATTTAATTGAACAACAGAACCCGCAGCATCTGTACTTACAGATTTCAAAATTAATGCATTTCTTAGATATTCCAAAAAATTTGACAAAATTTGGGCAGGCTCATTTCCCTGATTGTAAATATTATTAAGAACATCTAATGCTTCATTGTGAGAAGACGATATGATTTCTTTAAATAAAGATGTTAAAGAATCAAAAGACAATCTTCCCAGTAGCCTGTTAATATCATCAACTGATATTTTTGAATCTGACGAATTTAATACGCTCAACTGATCCAACAGCGCAATACTGTCTCTCATTCCACCCGCAGAATTTTGAGCAATGTAAGAAAGAGCATCATCTGTAATATTTATAACTTCTTTATCCGCAATATAACGTAAATGCTTTGATATATCATCTGTTGTAATTCGTTTAAAATCAAATCTTTGACACCTGCTTTTAATTGTATCAAGCACTTTATGAACTTCAGTTGTTGCAAGTATAAATATTACATTTTTAGGAGGTTCTTCAAGCGTCTTTAATAATGCATTAAATGCCTGATTGGTAAGCATGTGGACTTCATCAATAATATAAATTTTATAACGACTTTGAACAGGTGCAAGAGCCACTTTTTGAATAATTTCATCAGCATCATTAACCGAACGATTACTGGCTGCATCAATTTCTATAACATCTATTGGAATAGAGTTAGTAATATTTTTGCAGTTTTCGCACTCATTACATGGAGAAATAGTTGGCCCATGTTCGCAATTCAGAGATTTTGCAAAAATTCTTGCCGTTGAAGTTTTTCCTGTACCACGCGGACCGGTAAAAAGATATGCATGTGAAATTCTGTCCATTTGAATTGCGTTAGTAAGAGCTTTTTTAATATGTTCTTGCCCGACAATTTGCTCAATTGTTTGTGGTCTATATTTTCTATACAAAGGAACGTAACTTTTATTCATGATAAAGTAATTATAACAGAGAAAATGTAAAAATGGAGAGTTTATGAACTTAATTAAACCAAACAAATTAAAAGAAGGAGATACGATTGCGATAATAGCTCCTGCAGGTGAAGTTGACGAGGAAAGAATAAATTTTTCCGAAAAATACTTTAAAAGCAAAGGTTATAATGTTAAATTCGGGGCTCATTTGAATAAAAAAAGAAGATATTTAGCCGGAGATGATAATGAACGCATTGAAGACATACATAGTGCATTTGAAGATTCAACAGTCGATGCAATTATTTGTGCCAGAGGAGGTTATGGTGCAATAAGACTAATAAATAATATTGATTACAATATTATTAGAAATAACCCGAAAATTTTTTGCGGATATTCTGATATTACAGCCCTGTCAGCAATGATACTAAAGAAAGCCGGACTAATTACCTTCTCAGGCCCAATGGCTCAGAGCGACTTTGGAGAAGAAAACATAAACAAATTTACTGAATCACAATTCTGGAATACTCTTACTAATAAGGGTTCATTAATGATACAAAATATAAATGGCAAAATATATAGATCCGGCCAAGCAAAAGGAATAACTTTTGGAGGCAATCTGTCAACTATAGCTTCTCTATGTGGAATAGACTTTCTTCCTGACGAAAAGTTTATATTTTTTGCTGAAGATATAAATGAAGATGTTTATAAAATAGACAGATATTTTAGGCAACTATTAAATATTTCAAAATTTAAAAATAACATATCAGGAATCTTACTTGGAGAATTTATTAATAATGGAAATAGTACATGGTTAGATGAATTATTTACTGAACTATCAACAGATTTAAATATACCTGTTTACTCAGGGTATCAAATAAGCCACGATAAAAATAAATTTACTATCCCGATTGGTGCTGAGGCAGAACTGAATAACGGGTTGTTAAAAATACAATATTAAACTCTAATAATTAGCATATCAGATTTAACATTTTCTAATACACGCTTGCTAACAGAACCCAAGAGAAATTTTACAAATGATTTTTTATCTCTGGTTCCTGATATAACCAAATCAATATCTTCTTTCATTGCATATTTAATTATTTCTTGTGCCGGAATACCGCCTAAAATTACTTTTGATGTAATATGTAAATTTCTATCATTAAACATCTTCTCATATTGATTTAACATCATAAGAGCAGCACGTTCCTGCTTTTTCTCAACTTCTAAAATCCAATTTGAATCAACATTTCCTTCTAAAAATAAATAGTCAGGAACTTCATATACATTTATAAGGTAAATATCCTTGTCAGAAAGGAATAAGCTATCAATACTCTTAGAAATTACTTTCATGCTATTTTCCTGATTATCTATTGCAAATAACACTTTTTTCCTATTATTTATATTTTTAGAAATAAAAGTTGAAATTTTAGCCACAGATGCAATTTCTTGAGAAACAGACCCGAGCCATTTTTGAATTCCACGCTTTCCATGCGAACCTAATACAATCAGGTCATACTCTGTTTCATCAATAACTTCAAGAATCGAATCAACAGTTGAGCCGCACATTTTTATTTTGTTTTCCACTTTTATATTATTTTCCTTTAATAATTTTTCCGTATAGTCAAGTATTGAATCTGCCGAATTTGCGCACTGAAGTCCAAATTCATTGTTATCAACCGATACAGAATCCGGTAAAAAACTTAAATCAATAACGCACATTATATCTACGGTGCAGTCAGATACCCAATGGGAAAAATTTAAAATAGAGTGATAACTAATACTTGAACCATCAGTACAAAATAAAACTTTCATATTTCCTCCTTTCTGAGAAACATAAAATATGTTAAGGAAAATTACATTAGCTAGTCATATATAATTTTTTCTGATATTATAAAATTGTAATATATTACAGTTATTTTTTAGGATTAGTTATATAATGTCAGCTGAAGAAAATGTAAAACTTAGAGAATATAAAGAACTAATTGAAATAATTGCAAAAGTAGAGTACCAAAAATTTTCTAATTCCCATTTAATTGAACTTCCGGAATTAGTCAATATTGGGACACATGCGTTATATATTCTTTTTAAAAACAATGAACCTGAAAAGTATAATAACACTTATCTTTCTACAGCAATAAAATGGGCAATCAGAAATGAGGTAAGAAGAAGATACAAATGGTACACGCTTAAAAATAAACAATCCTATGCTGATGAAAATGATGAGACTGCTGATGCTGAACTAAGAGCTGAAGTATATAAAAATATATTGTCTATTGATGAACTGCAAGATGCAGAAATTCCTACTCAAATTAAATCTGCGGATAGAACTCCGGAAGAATCAATTGAATTTTCAGAATTAAAGGATGGTATTTTAGAGTCTATGAAAAAATTACCACCTAGAGAAAGAGAGTTGATAGAATATAAGTTTTTTAAAGAGAAAAAACTAAGAGAAATTGCTGAAGAATTCAATATTTCGCAATCAAGAATATCACGAATTATTCAGACTGGACTTGATAGAATAAAAAAAGACTTGGCAAAACAGGGGATTATTTAGGATATGAAAACAATTTTTGAAAAAAGTAACGGTGTTGATGGCATTAATCTCACCGATGAGAGTATAAATCTTGATTTTTTACACAAAAATTTTTTAAGAAATTCTAAAGTAAATCTCCCTCAAGTTAGTGAACTTGAGGTTATGCGCCATTATAAAGAATTATCTGATTTAAACTTTTGCATTGAAAAAGGTTTTTATCCGTTGGGTTCCTGTACAATGAAATATAATCCGAAGGTTAATGAATTATTAGCATCATTGGAAGGCTTTAACATACATCCGCTTGTTCAAGATTGTGATGCTCAAGGAGCATTAAAACTTATGTATAATCTTCAAAACTGTTTATTAAAAATTACAGGCATGGATGCTATCACGCTACAACCTGCAGCAGGAGCGCATGGTGAAATGACCGGTATGATGATTATAAAAAAGTATTTTGATACAATCGGGGAAAATAGAACAAAAGTTATCATTCCTGATTCGGCTCATGGGACAAACCCGGCAAGTGCTAAAATGAGTGGCTTTGATATTATTGAAATAAAGTCCAATTCTAAAGGACAAGTTGATATTGAAGCACTAAAAAATGTTTTAGATAAAAATGTAGCAGCTATTATGATGACTAATCCTAATACATTGGGTATTTTTGAAGAAAATGTAGAACAAATATCCAAAATTATGCATGATAACGGTTCATTGCTATATTACGATGGCGCTAACTTTAACGCAATAATGGGCCATACAAATCCTAAGCTAATGGGATTCGATGTTGTTCACTTAAACCTTCATAAAACATTTGCTACTCCACATGGCGGCGGCGGTCCCGGAGCAGGTCCTGTTGCTGTTATTGATAAATTAAAAGATTTTTTACCCGCTCCTGTTATCAAATTTGACGGTGATAAATATTATAAAGACTATAACATTAAATACTCTATAGGAAGCGTTAAAGATTTTTATGGGAACTTTTCTGTCCTTGTTAAAGCTTATGCTTATATACTTATGATGGGGAAGGAATTAAAAAATGTATCTAAAAATGCAGTTTTAAATGCAAATTATCTGAAAGAAAAATTAAAACAGTATTATAACCTTCCTTATGATGAGCCATGTATGCATGAATTTGTCATAACAGGAGAAAAACAAAAGCATGAAAACGGTGTTTCTACACTCAATATAGCTAAAGCATTAATGGATGGTAATACTCATCCTCCAACTGTTTACTTTCCATTAATAGTGCATGAAGCTATTATGATTGAGCCAACTGAATCTGAAAATAAAGAAAAATTAGATGAATTTATAGAAACAATGATTGAAATTGCAAAAACAGCGTCTAAAAATCCTGAACAGATACTTTCTGCCCCACATTCAACTCCGGTCAAGAAAATTGATGAAGTTCAGGCTGCAAGACACCCAGACTTGAAATATACAACTTAGGAAATAAATATTATGAAAAATAAAACAATTGAAAACAAAAAAAAGATATCTTTTCCTCACATGGGAACAATTAGTTATGCTTGGTCAGCAGCATTACGAATTATTGGCTGCGAACCTTATGTTGAACCGTATACAAGTAAAAAGTCTTTATCACTTGGAACAAAACATGCTCCTGAGGCTATTTGTTTACCTTATAAACTTATATTGGGTAATTTTATTGAAGCAATTGAAGGCGGTACAGATTATGTAGCAATGATAACATCACCAGGTTGCTGCAGACTTGGAGAATATGGCAAATGCATTGAAAACGCACTGCATGATTTAGGATATGAAACAAAATATCTTGAACTTCAATTGTATGATGGAATTAAAGGTATGTATAATTTTTTAAAGGAAGCAAGTGGGAAAAATAATCCTATTCTCTTTGGTAAGGCAATACTTATTGCTATGCTAAAAGTTTTTATGCTTGATAATTTGGAAACCAAACTGTCCTATTGCAGAGCAAGAGAAATTAAACAAGGTGATGCTGAAAAACATTATCAAAAAGCTCTAAAATATATCGATGAACAAGATACCCTTTTAGGTCTAAAAAAAGCAAAGCAACAAGTTGAAGAAGAAATGAACAAAGTAGAAATTAACCCTAATAAGGAAGTATTGTATGTTGATATAACAGGCGAAATCTATGTCGTTAACGATGAATTTTCTAATCAAAATATAGAAAAAGAACTTGGCCGAATGGGGGTACAAGTCAGAAGAAGCCTTACAGTAAGCAGCTTTCTGAAAGATGCAATAATTCCAAAAATATTTAGAAAAGGTGAAACACATTTGCAGCGAGCTGACAGGTTAGCAAAACCTTATCTTATGCGTGATATAGGTGGAGATGCATTGGAATGTGTATCAGATGTTGCCTATGCAAATGAAAGGGGAATAGACGGAATTATACACATCAGCCCGTTTACTTGTATGCCGGAAATAATGTCTCAAAATATATTTCCTGCAATGAGAGAAAATTGTGAAATTCCGATATTGCCGCTTATTATGGATGAACAAACCGGTAGAGCCGGTTATATCACAAGAATAGAGGCTTTTGTGGATTTAATGAGAAGACGCAAAAGAAAACGTCAAATGAACAAAACTGAAAAAAAAGAAAATATGCAAGAAGAAACCTCTGTTAAATAATAACTTATTTAAAAGGAAATTCCAAATGCTTAAATTATTCAAAGACAGTTTAAAAAAAACAAACGATTGTATAATATTAGCCACACCGTTAATTATATTTTTGTCAATATTAGGATGGTATTTTACTTATGCAACAAGTTCAGTTGATAATATTCCAAAACTGATACTGGCTATAGTAACCATATTAATTATGGCAAGCGGTTTTTTATCCGCATGGTTCTATATGGCTAAAAAAACACTACAATTGTCAGATAAAGTTTTTATATTTGATAAAGACAGAGCTAAGGCATTTTGGAGTTTAATTTTATCGTTACCAAAAGGTATAGGAAGATTATTTTTACCTTTTCTTGGAATAATATCTTTCTCTACAATCGTTTCAGGTTGTGTAATAACTTTAATCACATATTTGGTTACAAAGTATTTAGGCACAGTTAGTATTGATTTTCTTGACTCCTCAAATATAATGATTTCCAGCAAAGAACTTATAGAAGAAATATCAGAATTACCTCAACAAGAAATTATAATTTTAAATTGTTGGTATCTCTTGGTTGTATGCAGCATGTTAATTATGCAATTTTTATCATTATTATGGATTCCTGAAGTCGTCTATTGCGAAAAAAATCCATTCAAGGCTCTTTATTTCGCAATAAAAAAACTTTTTATCACCTTTCCAAGTACCATAACACTTTTTTTATACATAAGCTTTCTAAGCTTAATAATATCTATATTAAATACTTTTTTAATGTTTAACCCTATAGCCTATTTTCTAGTATTAGTATTACACTATTATTTAATAGTTTATATTGTTGTGTTACTATTTTCATATTACCAACAAGCATTTTTAAAAGATGAGTAACAAAAAACAGATAAAAGTTATTGCAATAGTAGGTGCCACAGCAAGCGGAAAAACTGCTTACTCTATTGAACTTGCGAAAAAAATTAATGGAGAAATTATATCAGCCGATTCAAGATTAGTATACAAAGGCTTTGATATCGGAACAGCAAAACCAACTAAGCAAGAGAGACAAGGAATTCCTCATCACTTGATTGATATTGTAGAACCGGAATTTGACTATTCTGCTGGATTATTTCAAAAACAAGCACGAGAGGTAATACTTGAAATAAATAGCAGAGGAAATGTACCAATTATTGTTGGTGGTACAGGACTTTATATAGATATATTACTAAAAAACTTTGACTTACCACAAATTCCACCAAATAAGGATTTTAGAAAAAATTTAGCTAACACTGATGTACATTACTTATTCGAATTATTAAAAAATAAAGATTCAGAAGCGGCAGAATCAATAGATAGTAATGACAGAAAAAAAATTATCAGAGCCCTTGAAATAATTGCAACAACAGGTAAGCCTCTGAAGCAATCACGAGGTATCCAACAGCAAGAATTTGATATTCAGTGGATAGGAAGAAATTTTGATAGAATAACATTATATAACAGAATCAATAGCCGTGTTGATACTATGTTTGAGCAAGGTTTGTTGGACGAAACAAAAAATTTATTAGAAAAGCATGGTAAAATACCAAACCTTATTAATACCATTGGATATAGAGAAGTTATTGGTTACATAGATAATAAGTACTCTCTTGATGAAGCAAAAGAATTATTAAAGAAGAATACTCGTAATTATGCAAAACGACAATTAACCTGGTTTAGAAAAAATACTAATATTGAATGGAATATCTATCCAGATAAATTGAAAAAATAATTATATTTTTATCTTTATTACAACCTTTAAAACTTCACTTTTATTATCATTCGGTGCAATTTGAGGAGCATGAGCTTCATGAGGGAAAAGCATAACAAAATTAGTACCATCAAGTGTGATATGCTTCTTTAATGATACATCATCCGAATAAAAAATAATATCCCTATCTTCCTCATAAGGAATTAAGGTACTTAGCCCTGAAATATTTGTTGTATAGATATTTTCACATCCCTGTAATACAATCTGAATGTCTATATATTTTTTATGAGCCTCAAATTTAGCTTCATCTTTGTATTTTGTAGTATACCGCTCAATATTGACATAAACATCATCAGATAAATTCTGCCTACCAAGCGATAAATTATTACAATCTAAATTACTAACAAAATTGATAACACAATCTGGAATATTTTTATATAAAGCAAGGTATTCTAACTTATCAACAATCATTACCACTCCTAACTAATAAATAGGGACTCCGGCTATTTACCAAAGTCCCTATAATTTTACAAATTATTAGAACATTCTAAGTTTGTTTCTTACACTAACGAAACATTTATGGCTGTCGCAAGGGTTTGTTCCATTTATATCCTTATATTTTTTCCCTAAATTCAAACAATAAGGAGTATTTTTACCAATCCATCTAGCTTCACAAGCAGCTCTTGCAAATGAAACGTTAGGATATGCTATATATCTTTGACGTCTATCAGTATTTATATCTGTTTCGTAGTAATAAACGTCTGTAGGAAGCATTGTTGAACTGTTACCTGCAGTGTACAATGACGTAGATGCAGATGTTTTACTCTTATCAGCATTTAATGGATAGCCAGGGTAAACACGGCCATTTGCACTCACATAGAATGGAAATACGTCTTCCCACAATGTTCCTGCACCTTTTTCACCATTTATATCAACGAAAACAGTAAAACCGTTAATAGCAAATGCTCTATTATCCTTTTCAGGATCACCTCCAAGTAAATCGGTTACGTCTGAAGATGAACAACAGTTTCTTGCATCACCCATTTTGTCAAGACTATTTGAGTCCATTGTAAAACAGTGTTTTTCACCACGGCACAAATATTCACCACTTGTAGCCTTACAAGTTGTTGGAGTTGTTTTTTGATTAGCTCCCCCAACATTTGTTATATCTCTACAAATATTTTGAGTGTCAGAAATACTTGTCGGGTTATATGATAATCCTGGAATAGATGCCATTTTATTACCTAAAATCCATAACCTCAAACCATTTGTAAATGTAATATGAGGGGTCAATCTTGAAAATGCACCGTCTTTACTTTTTATAGACAAATATTGATTATCAGTGCCCTTTGCAGCATTAAACACAGAAGTATTATACTTGGTATCTGTAAAACCGTTACAAGAAGATGAAATTATATTCCAATTATCAGCAATTTTTTCACAAAGTCTTTTTGCTTTAATAATAGGTACATTTGGAACACATACTTCATTTTCCTCATCCAAATGAGATCCTTTGGCACAAGATGTCAATTTACACCACATACCAGCACCAGAACCCTGAGCCGTATATCCCTCTACGCATTCACAGGAGGTTGAACCATTGAATACAGAGTGTTCAGGACAACAAGTATTAGTATGAGGATTGAAATCAGTTGCGCAACTTATACATGTATTATAAGCAGTAGCATAAACAGTAGAGTCCGGAGTATCAGGCTGAGGACAGCAAACCTTTGAATTATTTGCAGCTATATAAGGATAACCTGATTTACATACACAGTTTGTAGAATAATATTTACCATTGCCAGCGGAGCCACCAGCATTTTGCATATTATAATATCCGTATGCTGGAACACAAATATTATCAACAGTAGGTCTTACCCAAGACTCATCATTATTTACAATTCCAGAATCTTCATTATTGGAAGAGATATATAAATTACATCCCCCGTCTTTATAATCAACATTGTATGTTGAAGTATCTCCCTCAGGAGCCCTACAATATGATCTCACATAACTTCTACAAAATGCACTTGCATAAGTCCCGTTTTCTATAGCTGTAACCATAGAATCTAAAATATTTTTAACTGCATTCATATAAGCTGACTCGCTCATAGTACCTGTAGGATCCTCGACTAATATACAACTATCATCACTAAAGAAGCCATCAACATAGTCTCTTGCCTCTTCATCTGTAGGACAGTCAGTTAAACCTTCTGCCGAACGAATATACTGTTCAACATCAACAGGTCTTAAAATATGACAACCATAATCTTCCTTATATTTATTTGTCGGAGTACAAGTTATAGTTGTATTAGGTTGAGATGTATATGTTGAACAAGAATCTAAATTATCTTCACAAGTTTCAGTTTCTTGCCACTCTTCTTTACAATCCGGATCGACTTTATTTCCTTCTTCATCAACTTCACAAGTAGTTTTAGTTTTTACAGTTGTACATTTTTTATATTTTTGTTTAAAAACATAATTTGGATTGCAAGAAGGGGCATCAGCTAAATTTAACTTTTCGGAATTACAACAATTTGACTTATTTCTATCACACTTAGCTTTTACTACACAATTGTATCCATTACCATCACACTCTTTTTTATACCAATCCTTATTTGACTCATCCGGATCACACACATCTTTACCGGCACAATATTGTAATGTAATAGAATACATATTATAACCTTCCCCATCAAATATTGCCCTAGTTTGAGTTCCAGCGTAAGATTTAGGAAAGAGTTTTCTAAATAGATACTGTTCTGAATAAGCAAATTTCGCACCTAAATTGGCAAAAAAGAACTTTACTCTCTTTGCTGGAGTTAAAACAAATTTCTTATTTTTACTCTTTTCTGTAATAACAACAGGATCTATCTTAGTATGAGCAATCCTTGTACCATCATCAAGTCTTGCTGTATCTTCCTCATCGCCTAAGGCAACAATTTGGCCACCTAATTTTTCTATAGTTCGATATGCCATATAATAAGAATATTCATCAGATTTTCTAAGTTGATTATTGATTACCGGCACAAGCGCTAATGCTAAAATAGCAATAATTAACACTGCTAATGCAATTTCCATCAACGTAAATCCAGGTTTTTTGTTATTTCTAAAGAAATTCATTATACCTCCAATTATATTAACTCTAACATTGCTTTTTCATAATCATCTTTTGCAGGAGCCTTACCATGCCAACCAGCATTATTTTCCATAAAACTAACGCCTTTACCCTTAATTGTATTAGCAATAATGGCAGTAGGCAAGTCTGAATGTTTTGCTTGTTCAATGGCAGAATAAATTGACAGGATATCATGACCATCAATTTCCAATACATTCCAATTGAAAGCTTTTATTTTATCTGCAAGATTATCAAGAGGCTTAACTTTTTCGGTTTCGCCATCAATTTGTAATCTATTTCTATCAATAATAGCAATTAAATTATTTAATTTTCTATGAGGAGCTTGCATAAAGGCTTCCCAAACATTTCCTTCCTGCAATTCACCATCACCCAATAAAACAAAAACATTTGCAGGATTATTATCAATTTTTAATGATATTGCTATTCCACACGCAATAGATAAACCTTGACCCAAAGAACCAGTAGCAACCTCAACTCCCGGACACCACAAAGATGGATGACCTTGAAGTCTGGTACCCAACTTTCTAAATGAAGAAAGCTCTTTTTTAGGAATAAAACCAAGTTGAGCCAATACTGAATAATATACAGGTGAAACATGCCCTTTAGATAAAACAAATCTGTCCCTATCCTGATAATTTTCAGACAATTTTCCTTTAGGTGAATGTTTCATACATTTATGAAACAGTACAGTCATTATTTCACAAGAAGACAAAGAACCGCCAATATGGCCAGATTGAGCAGAATATACCATTTCAATCACATTTTTTCTGTTTTCTTTGCATAATTTTTTTAGTTCATTTATTTGTATATCTGTTAACATAATCAGTGCTTGCTCAACCTTTCTTTAAAAACTTTAAGTACAAATAATGGTAAAGTTGGGAAAATTCGCTTTATTCGCTTTGGTTCCCTTATAGTTCTGTATAACCACTCAAGTCCTAATTTTTGATATATAACCGGAGCTCTTTTTACAGTACCTGCCCAAACATCGAAACTTCCACCCAATCCTATCATTGTAGAATTTGGCAAATAATTTTTCAATTCATTAATAAAAAATTCTTGCTTTGGAGACCCTAACGCAACTAATACTAAATCCGGACTAGAGTTTATAACATCTTCAAAAATTGCCTTATTGTCATTGAAATAACCATCATGTGCATAGACAATATTAAGATTATCAATTTCAGAACACAAATTTTTGACAGCCAAATCAATAACTTCCGGCTTAGCTCCAATCATGGCTATCGACTTACCTTCTTTAGAAAACTTAACAATTAATGCTTTTCCCAATTCTATACCTGCTATTCTATGAACTTTATAGCCTAATATTCTTAAACCAAGTTCTACACCAATACCATCCGGCACAACAAGATTAGCAGTATCAATAACCCTTGCAAAATCCGGCATAGATTGAGCTGTAGAAATCATTTCAGGATTAATAGTAACAATTTGTCCAGGGGTAGACGCAGCATACTCAACAGCCTCCTCAAATGTAAAAGTATCAACATTAAATCCCAAAATTTTAACCAAGTCTCTATCCATAAGTCTATTATACCACATTATTATAAATTATGCTATAATCTGATTATGAAAAAAAATGCGTTGAAACTATTATTTACAATATTTATAATTATAATAACAACAGTAAAAGCACACGCGGTACAATTTGATGTTTTAGTACTCCCTACAGAATTATTTTCTGTATGCGATAATTATTTTTGTTTTCCAGAAGTTTCCGAAATTGTTGCGGACAATGTTATAAATAATTTAAATTCTTATCAAAATATTACTGCAATTGACCTTGCACAAGCTCGTACAATATTTGAATCTGAGCCTGATTTAAAAAGCAAAACAGAAAATATGCTTAATGAATTTGAAAAATCTGATAAAATTGATTTTCAAACATTAAAACTGATCTCCGATAAATTTAATGTAAAATCGATTTTACTAATTTCATCATATTCTATAACCGATCAATCTACTTTAAGAAGAAATTTATGGGAAACACTTGAAATTTCAAATGCATTCAAAATTTCATACCCGTTTACATTAGTTACAAACGCCGTACTTACTGACACTGTTAATAATGTAGTTATGCTGAGTAATAAATTTAGCAAAAACGTATCTGACTCTAACGGTTACTTTTTAGCTGGAAACCAAGCTCAAGCTGCATCTCAGTTAGAAAAAATTAAATTATACTCTCAAAATAATATTTCACAAAATATAAGTCAAAACATTCATTTAAGGTTCTTTCCAAAAGAAGTAAGAACTTTTAATCCAACAAAACCTACAGATGAAACTAAAGAACAAGAACCTCAATTTGTGCCTAATGCGTTAGAAAACCTTATCAAACCAAAGATGTTAAAAGAAATTGAAGATGGTCATTCTAATACCGCAAATCCAGTGGACGATTTTATATTTGAATTTTGATTCTTTTTCTTCTTTAATATATCTTGCTTTATTGAACGTAAATTGCTATTTTTTAGAGCCTCAAATTTTGTAATATCAGAAATTATTATATCTATTTGTTTACAACTATCGACCAGATCAAAATAAGCAATGACCATAACTATTGAAATTAGAATTATAATGTATAGCTTATGTATCATATTGTAATACTAAACAATCAATAATCAATTTAATCCGACAATGTAATAAAAAGATAATACTAAGTTTGTTATATCAAAATAAAAAGAACCATTTTACTGGTTCTTTTTATGGTGCCGATGGCCGGGGTCGAACCGGCACGAGGGTTGAACCTCACAAGATTTTGAGTCTAGCACGTCTACCAATTCCATCACATCGGCTTATTCAATTGCTATAATATTATGTTATCAAAAAAATATTATTTTTCAATATGTAGTTTACAGGCTTTATGTAACAGTTTGTACTAAATTTTTATTGATATTATCGATAGCTGCGGTAAACTGCGGTGTCAGTCGCAAGTTTATCGTTCAGTTTGTGTAAATTAGGAAAACGAAAATGATATAGATATACGCTTTCAATTTAGAAGCGTATTTATATCAGGCTTTATTATTTGAAAATACTGCCACCAATATTGACATTTTTAAAATCTTCATCAGTCAGTTGAGAATTTCTGATATATACACTATTACCAATAAATTTTAGCTCTCCTAAATTAGTAACTTGCGAATTCCTAAAAAAAGCATCCTTTCCTATAGTTTCAAGATTTCTTAAATCTGATACCAGTGCATTACTAAAAATTGCATTTCCTCCAATAAATTCCAAATTATTTAAATTAGTTATCTGTGAATTTTGAAAATTTGCAGTACCCCAAATAGATTCGAGTTTTTCTAAATCAGTAATTTTTGCATAACTGAAATCAGCATCTCCGCCAATAGTTACGAGATTATTCAAATCTTGGACCTGCGAATTTCTAAAATAAGCATTCTGACCAATAAAATTGAGTTTTCCTAAATCAGTAATCTGAGAATTACTGAAATTAGCATAACCGTTAATCCTTTCCAGGTTTACTAAATTTGTTGCCATTGAATTGTTAAAATCAGCATTCCCTTTGATTTTTTTTACTTTTTCAAGTAATTTATTTTCATCTATTCCTAGATCCTTAAATGTATAGTAAGTAGAAGGCTGTTTATATTCCAAAATTGTTAAATATCCATCATCATCTTCTGCATCTATACAAAAATAGTTAAAGATAGTTTTAGCATCATTATTTTCTATTGCTTCTTTTAAATTAGTCTTTATTTCTGTTATTTCTTGTTTTAGTTTTTGAGCAACAGCTATTTCAGTATCAGCATTATCTGAAAGTTTCAGATTATTTTCATTTATATACTTTTTAACTAAATCAATGTATTCCACTGAAATTTTTCCATTGTTGTGCTCCCCTTGAATTTCTTCTACTTCATCCCCTACAAACCTGACTCCTAGCTTAGGTTTTCCGTTTTCAAGATATACATGAAAATCTCCTTCTGAAAGGTATGGTTCTGCGTTAAAAGATTTTGTACACCAAGTTTTATATGAAAGTGCTTTTAATTTTTCTACATTAGCTTCAAAATTTTCAGGGTCATGCTCTTTAGATGGAATAACTACCCATTTTGTAGCGGTTTCACCTGTATCCGTCTTAATGTCATCAAGATAAAATACTCTTAATTTATTTTGATACATTTTATTTAAATCAAACTGGTATTTTGAATCCGTTTTAATATTTTTATCAATTTCATATATGCAATCAGCAAGAACACCTTTGTTCAATACAGGAGGAATATTATCATTATCAGGCTCTAAATTTTTTGTTATTGCATTCAATATCAAAAGTGCTGTTGTTTTTTTGTAAGCATTATTTTCCTTGAAAATATAGTCAGACCACTCTTTTAACAGTTCTTTTCTTTGAGTTCTGGTTTCTGCCTGCCGTCCGCCAAAATCTTTCGCGGCAATCGCTTTTGCCTTTTCTCCTGCCCAGTTTTGTAAATCAACATTTAAATCAAATTTTTCAATAGGAGCTTTGAATTTTTGAACAACCGCTAAATCTATCCCTTCAAACTCTTTCTTTTTCATAGTGCCAAAGGAAACAGTATCATACGCAAGCACACCTAGATTTGAATCATTTCTTACACCTTTTGGACTTATACTATTATTTTGAGTTGTCCTATACTGAAAATTTAGCGGGATAAAATTTATTATCATTCTATATTCCTGTTTAAGATTAAGTAAAGATAATAAATCCGCTAATATCCAAAATTGCTAATTTTTAATACTTTGTTACAATAGTTAACTTTAGGATATATTTATACAAGAACTTTTAACTTCTATAATAGCAACCTTACTATATAAATGAAGCTATTGAAAAATTTTATCAAAACACAGATAACATTTGTATGATGAAGAAAACGATTTACACTATTTTATTGTGCTTGTTTATAGCAAATCCGTGCTTTTGTGAAATTTTTACCGGTGGAGTTTCAAAAGTCGGGCAGCTGGAAAGCAATCAGGTAATTGATGCTCAGACAAAGCAGGGGGTAGAATTTGCAAAGGTAAGCATTCCACAGAAAAATTATCGCACTTATACCGATGCCAACGGAAATTTTGAATTGCCCAATATACAAATTACTCAACCAACAATAATGAGCATCGAAAAAGAAGGTTATAGACCATTCTCATTAACAATTAATAACGCTTCAAGCCTAAATACGCCAATGAAAGTTGAAATTGCAAAAAGCAAAGCTGCTGATATATCACTAGATACAGAAATATTGCACTTGGGAGATGATAATTTTTCAAAGGATTCAGCAAATGCAGCAGATTTCAGGTTAAAATCAATAGGTCCATATTATTCTAAAGATTTTATAATGACACAGAATGCTAGAAAAAGTACTAATTATCTAGTGATTGGTTCAATAGTTGGGCTTGATACAAAATTAGCCCGTTCAATGGGACAAAACCGCATAGCTGCAGCATATTCAAGCCCTGCAGAAATTTATTTCAATGGAAGAAAAATAGGTGAACTTCAAGTTAATGGAGATGGACAAAGAATAAGAATTCCGAATTCATTAATAAAAGCAGATTTACCAAATCAAATAACCATAAAGACAGGACAAAATATGATGCCAAGCGACCATATAGATTATGATGACATAGAAATAATGAATCTATCAATTCTTAGCGAGTAATAACAAAAAACGGAACGATATAATAACATGTTCCGTTTTTGTTTCAATATTATATTATCCTTAGTTTACCTTTTTAGAAAATCAGGGATTTCAATATTGGTAAAATTATTATTTGACTCATTCAATATTGATTTTGTTTGGGTATTGAAGGCTCCAGAAAAGAAATCAGCAGCATTCATTTTAGCAGAATCAGTTTCACCAAACTTAGCAGCCGGAGAATTATTCTTCAGCTCAAAACCTGTAGCAATAACTGTAATCTGGATTTCACCCTGAATATTTTCATTCACTGCTGTACCAATGATAACTGTAGCATCATCAAGAACAGCATCATGTATTATAGATGCTGCATCACTAATTTCGTGAATACCCATATCAGGACCGCCAGTAATGTTAACAATAACACCAGAAGCTCCATTAATAGAAGACTCAAGCAATTGAGAGTTTATAGCTTGTTGTGCAGCTTTTATTGCTCTGCCTTCACCCTGTGCACGCCCGATACCCATTAATGCAGAACCAGAAGCTTGCATTACAGTTTTAACATCAGCAAAGTCAACATTTATAATACCAGGAACAGTAATAATATCTGAAATTCCTTGAACACCCCTTAACAATACTTCATCAACAATGATAAAAGATTCTTGTAAAGATACTTGTCTATCTACCACTTGAAGCAATTTATCATTTGGAACAACAATAACTGCATCAACAGACTCTTTTAATTTTGATAAACCGGCATTAGCCTGATTTTGCCTTTTTTTACCTTCCCAGGTAAATGGTTTAGTAACAACAGCAATAGTTAAAATACCTAATTCCTTAGCAATTCTTGCAACAATAGGAGCAGCACCGGTACCGGTACCACCGCCCATGCCGGCAGTGATAAATACCATATCAGCACCTTCAAGAGCTTGAGTAATTTCTTGTTGAGCTTCTTCAGCAGCTTTTTCACCAACTGAAGGATCTCCTCCTGCACCCAAACCTTGTGTTGATGATGCACCTAACTGAATTCTATTCTGAGTTTGCCCATCAACCAAAACTTGCAAGTCTGTATTCATCAACCAAAATTCTACGCCGGACAATCCTGATTTAATCATTCGATTAACAGCATTACCGCCGCCGCCGCCAACACCTACGACTTTAATATTTGTAGGATTAGCACCCATTCTTGAAGTTTGATTATTTGATGATTCATCTTTTCTTGCAAAGATATCTGAAACGATATTTTCCACGTTGTTTACCTCTTAACTGTAGTCTTACTTGTTTTAGTCCATATATTATTACATTATTACATTATTACATAATCACATAATTATAATAACATAGTATTTTAAATAGAGCAAAAGTACAATAATTTTACAATAATTATGAACAAAAGTTAACGGAAGAGGAGAAAACTACTTGATACAAGCAGGAGACAGCCCCCAATGTAACTTATTTCTTAGCACAGTATAAAAATCATTACCGTTTAACAACGCCAAATTTGCATAGTTTGTTGACTTCTCAATTATTAAATCTGAAGAAAACGAAAAAACTTCCTGACCATCTGCGCTAACAATATAACTCTGATTAGGACAGGATAAAATTTTTATTTTGTCATTTGCGGAAACTACAATTGGGCGAGCTGAAAATGTATGCGGACATATTGGTACAATTACAATTGCATCAACCTCCGGAGACAAAACAGGCCCACCTGCAGCCATACCATAAGCTGTTGAACCAGTAGGAGTAGAAATAATTATTCCATCAGCTAAGTATTCACATACAAATTTTTCATTTATCTGCAGCGCAAAACGTGAAGTTCTTGAAGTTAATTCACCCTTTATTACAAAATCATTAAGAGCCACATTATTATGACATTTCAACATCATACGTTTTTCAGTTTTGTAATTTCCCTGAATAATTTGTTTTACTGCAAATTTCAGATTATCACGTGAAGCTTGTGATAAAAAACCTAAGCGACCAAGATTAATTCCAAATATTGGCGTCTGAAATTTTGAATAAAAACGAGCGGCTTTTAAAATTGTCCCATCACCACCAATTACAAACACAAAATCATATCCCGAATTTAAATCATCAATGGATAAAATTACAGGATTTATACCATTGGAGATTAAAAGATGTCTCAGTTCTTCCATAACATCTTTTGAATTTTCCATTAGTGAATTATAACAAATAGCATAACTTTTATTCATACGTTTAGTTTATACCAAATATATGAAAAATATGCAAATAATGATAAAAATAGGAAAAATATATTATAATAAGATTATGCAAAAGAAACACTATGTCTATATTTTATTGACAGAAAGAGGAACTCTGTATTGCGGATACACAGATGATATCGAAAAACGATATAAACAGCATATTGAAGGTAAAGGTGCAAAATATACCAGAGCTAACAAGCCAGTCAAACTAGTTTATCAACAAGTTTACAATACTAAAACAGAAGCGATGAGAGAGGAATACAGAATCAAACATAAGTTAACCCGTGCCCAAAAGCTTAAACTTATTGGTTCTGAACTGAATCAGCAGGATTATTCTCAATAGACTCTGATGTTTCAGGCTCACTGGAATTAGGAAAATTTCCTGTCTGATTATATAATTTTTCTATTTTATTTTCTATTTTCTCAATTTCTTTTTGTTTCTTTTGAATTTTCTTTTCAGATTTTTGGATATCCTTTTGCAACTGATCTTGGAGATACTGCCTATAAGCGTTCTCCAAATCAATATTTTCAGTAGACCCTTTCAAAGATTGCAATTTTTTATAATCTCTATATTCATCTTTATAATCAGCATCAAGAGCCTTGACTGCATACTTATATTCGTCTTTTATTTCTTTTACTCTAACCTTATCTTCCTCTTTTTTTTGCTTTTCCAAAACTTTACTTTGTTTTTTTAAAAATTTTTCTTGCATTTCTACAGTTTGATAAGATTCAACACCGTTTTTGACAATCTTAAATCCGTTTATACTAACTTGCGGAATATATCTGCGGTTAAAAGATATCAACCTTGACTGATTCCCATAACAGTCAATACTCCATGCACCAAGATACACTGGCATTTCCCCTGTATATGCATAGGCCTGAACTATAATTCTGTTAGGAGAATTTTTATCAAACCCCAAAGGATAAATATCCCAGCGCTTGTCATCAAGATTAACATCCATATATTCTTTCCAAAAATAAACAATTGAATCCCTTATTTCAACGAGATCATAACTGGTTTTTCTTTTAAAATCATATATATACACCCTAGTTTGCCAGATACCGTCTTCACTACTGCCAATTTTTTCCTTAACCAAAAGTTTTGTACCATCAGTGGAAAAATCAACAGGAGTTAGTGTTCTAAAAGCAGCAAAATTGTCTATTGCTTTATCTGTAGAGAGAATTGGAGATGGAATACGTTTTGCAACATTAGCCTTCAATATCTTGTTTAAATAAGTATCATTAGTATCATCCAACGGAATTACAAATAAATCTGCAGCAACAGATGCGCTATCAGGATAATAATATATCGCTGGGTAAACTAGTTTACTATAATCCGGAGAAACAATTCCTTGTGCATTAATTTGCCGCTTTATAAATAATCGTTTGCCTAATGACAGCTCAACACCACCTGGAGGATCATTATATTTTACTATTTGATACAAAGGTTGCGGGATATATTTAAAATCAGAAGGTTTATCTATCTTTGGAATATCAAATTCCAGAGTAGATTTATCTTTATACTCAGAAAGGGATTCATATTCATCCACTGTCATATAACCAGATGGCGTTCTATTAAGAAGTTTACCCTCCATCTTATTTTTTTCGTCTTCTTTTAATACTCCATATTGATATTTTAATTCTTTAGAACGAGTATCATTTGGTTTAGAAAAGGGATTTTTCACCCCTGCAAAAGCAGCTTTAGTGCATACTAATGAAAGAATTAAAACTAAAACTACTTTTTTAAAACTCATTACTTCCTCACAATCTTAGACCAATCCATCTTTCATTGCTGTAGCTACAGCCTTTGAACGTGTTTTTACATATAATTTTTGTAAAATATTATGCACATGAGTTTTTGTTGTAGCAATAGTAATGACCAGTTTTTTAGATATTTGAGGATTTTTTAAACCTTCAACCAGCAATGCTAAAACTTCCATTTCACGTTCTGTTAAACCATATAAATTTTTGCCTTTTTGGTAATTAATTTCACCATGTTTTGTCTCAGCAGGAGTATTTTTACGTATATTTGAAAGTACAACTCTTGCAATTGCCGGGTCAAGCCAACCAACCCCTTCACTTACAGCTTTTATTGCAGAAATAGTTTGCTCTGAGGTTGCACCTTTTGTAATATAACCATCAGCCCCGGCAGCAAAAGAATCCAGTATATCATCTTCATTATCTCTTGAAGTATTCATTAAAACTTTAATTTCCGGCATAGAATTTTTAATTTTGCGAGTTGCTTCAATTCCGTCTATAGTTGGCAAACCAATATCCATTATAACTAAATCCGGCTTCAATTCCAGAGCCTGCTGAACACCTTCCAACCCATCTGCGGATGTTCCTAAGACTTCTATTGACTCATTATTAGATAGGGCAAATGAAAGTCCCATTCTTGTCATATCATGATCTTCAATTATCGTTACTTTTATACTTTTTGACATACTAACCTTACCTTCTTATACTCTGGACTCAGCTACAACATTTGTTAACAAAAATGAAAACTCGCTGCCCTTATTAACTTTACTTTCTACCCATATTTTACCACCATGCGCTTCGATTATTTGTCTGGACAAATACAATCCAAGGCCGGTTCCCGTAGAGCGTTTACGGCTGGTACCCTGTGAAAACCTCATGAACAGATTAGGTATATCTTCTTTTGGTATACCATTACCATTATCAGCCACTGAAAAAATCAAATCCCCACATTGAGCTTTCACATAAATATCAATTGTTCCACCCTTATTGGTATAATTCAACGCATTTCCACACAAGTTAATTATCACACGCTTAATTTCCGCTCTATCTGCATCAATTAATAAATTTTCATCCGTATCACAGTGCAGATTAAATGAAATATTTTTATTTTTTGATAGTGGCTCAAGTTCTTCATAACACTGTTTGACTAAATCATTTATACTGAATACTGTTTTGCACAAAGACAATTTCCCGCTTTCAAAGCGGTATACTTCCAGTAAAGCATTCACCAATCCTAACAAGTCCTCATTACTTTGAAGCATCGTAGCAAGCAAAACTCTTTGTTTATCTTCAATTTTTCCCAAAGAACCATCAAGAAAGAACCTGAGCGTCTGAATTGCTGCAGATAATGGAGTTCTCAAATCATGAGTCAATGTGGCAATAAAATCATCTCTGAGCCTCTCTGTTTCTTTTTGAACACTCACATTTCTTATAACACCAACAAATTTTTCCGCATCCGAATCCTCTGCCGCAAGTGATGCAAAATTAATTTCAACAGGTACAGCTTCATTATTAATAGAGTTTCTCAAATACAAATCTCTTAACAGAAATTCAGAATTATCACAGGAAAGCCCTAATATTGTATTTTTTACTGAAGAACGTGGAGCCTTGTTAAGCTTTGGATTATCCGAATATGCAATCTCTTGAATTTTCATTTTTTCAAGGGTTTTAGCAGGAAGTCCAACCATATTTTCGCAAGCCGGATTAACTTGTTCAATATTTCCTTTAGCATCAATTATAATAATCCCATCTGCACAATAATTTATAATTCCGGACAGTTTTTTATTTGCAATAGTTAATTCTTTTGTTCTTTCTGCAACAATCTCTTCAAGTTTTTCTGAATATGCGGTCAATTGAGATTTTGCCTTTTCAAGCTCAGCTATTTTTTCCCTTAAATCTGCCAAAAGATGACTTCTTTCTATACCATTTTTGATATTCATAATCAAGTCATCATTATCCCAAGGCTTTTCAATATATTTATAAACCCCAATTTCATTAATAGTTTTGATTGCATTTTCTTTATCTGCATAAGCAGTTAATAGAATCATACTAGTTTCAGGATAAAGTTTCTTAGCTTCGCGCAGAAACTCAAGGCCATTCATCTCCGGCATTAAAAAATCAGAAATTATCAAATCAGGAGTTTCTTTTTTTAAATACTTTATTGCTTCTAAAGGGTCATTGAAAACAACAACATCATCAAAGCCTTCAACTTTCATAAGCGTAGAAAAAGTTGAAGTCAATAATTTATCATCATCAACGTATAAAATCTTCCCTAAATTCATACCAACATAATAAAATATTTTATAAAAATAAACAAATAGTTTACAAAACCGCAATATTTAGTTAAATTTTGATTGAAATTTTAGATTTATAAAATTTTAAACACATTGAAACAGATGCTGAATGTTACAAAATAACATCCAGCATCTGTTTCAAATTATCGAATTGAAAATCTAGCTATAGACGGGAGTTTTGTATTCACGCTTTGAGAGTTCTCTATCTATAAGATATAATGCAGATTTTTCTTCTCCAAAGGCTTTTAATTTAGAAATAATACGTAATACCGAAGCTTCTTCTTCAATTTGTTCTTTCAAATACCAATCAATAAAGTTTCTCGTTGCCAAATCACATTCTCCTTCAGACATACTGGCAACACAGTCAATAGATGAAGTTATTGATCGTTCGTGTTGGTATATTTGTTCAAAAACTTTCACCGGTCCGTTCATATCCAGAGTAGGCACATCCAATTGTTGCAATCGAACCTGAGATTTTCTATTTAAAATATACTCGAATAAAATCATCCCGTGATCAATTTCTTCTTTCGACTGCATTTTAGTCCAGTGAGAAAAGCCGTAAAGACCAATGTCAGAAAAATAAGCAGACATTGCCAAATATAGATAAGCGGAATAAAATTCTTTATTAATCTGGTCATTAAGGATGTCTCTAATTTTATCACTAATCATGTTCCCCCTCCCATAAGCCATGTAAATTACAAAACGCCTGAGCTTTTTCAACACCTAATTTGTCTTTTAATAGCATAATTGGCAAATCAAAAGGTGAATAATACTGAAGCTCAACATGATTTTTACCTCCAGAAATAGTTTCTATAAATTGAATATAGTGCTCCTCAGTCATAGGATGCAAAGTTGCTCCCACTCTAACCTCTTCACCTCCGTTATCAACGGCAATAAACACAGGAACATGTTTTTCATTACGTTCTTCATCTATTTTATGTGGTTTAAGCAGAGTCATAGGTTTTTCACAACAAACTAATTCTCCTACACCAGGTAATATAACTTGAATAAGATTTCCACAAGTTTCACATTTATATAACTCTAAACGCTCTGTCATGAAATTTCTCCTTTCAAGATTAAAATACTCTTTCAATCAAAAGTTTCATTGGTTAAAACGGCTATATTTAGAAACAATTTGTATAACCCTAATAAATGAATAAACATAATTTATAAGTTTGTGTTATACTATAATTAAGCCGTGCTCCACGGGGTGTTGCGAACTCTCGACCCGAAGCCTATGCGGGGTGCAGAGCCTGTTGTGAGGGCTTTATTAGTACTTTGAAATTTAATATAACTGTTGATAGTAAAGGCTAAAATGGCGTAAACTTTCGAACCGTGTCAGGGGGGAAACTCAGCAGCACTAAGATTGACCTTACGGGTGTTTTAATCTTTAAAGTAGGAAGTATTAAATAACAATGTATTTGTAAAGTTCGATAGACAGTGGCACGGTTTTTAAACTTGAATTATTTCATCAATATGTTGCATTATGGTGTGGGTTTCTAAGAGGGCTTTTATGATTTTCTGGTAGTGCATAACCTCTTCATAGCTTAGGATTCTGCCTTTGCGGTCTTTGAGCCATTTTTGTGCAGGCTGATAACCGCCTATATAGAAATCCCATGCAATTTCAGGCACGTTATCAAAATACTGGGTCTTGTTGATATACACCTTGTTGTTTTTATATTCAGGCTTTACAACCTCATTATCACCGCCTACAGGATATGAAGTTACAAATTCATTCACTATAGGAGACTCAAGCAGATGTATCTCTCTAAGCTGTTTACCAAGTTTGGCAATTTTAAAGAAATAGTCCGCATTTTGAGGATAGGGAATTCGTGGGAAATCAATCTTTAAAAATTCCTTGTACTTGTTTCTATACTTGTTAGAATGCAGAACACCATAAATATAGTCCAATATATCAATCGGAGCAAAAGTTCCTGACCTATCTTCTTTTTCCGGCGTAAATGTTAAATTAAGTTTTTGTTCCAGTTCTCTTACAATATCCATATTCAGATTAGGTTTACGGCTCTGGTCAAAGAATGATGTCTGAGTTGAGTTATTTTCATACAAGTATAAAGGGAAAATAACATCTATACTAGTACTATCTGAACGTATGTAACCATTTGAAATAATGTTATTTGAGATATAATAATATGAGGTTGGGAGATTATTAGGTTGTCTCCTAACAGTTACAAAACCAATATTATCACCCAAGATAAAGTGTTTCATTACATCCCCACGTGGCATACAATGAAAACCTCTTGATTTACCTGTATAATAAGTCCATCTAGTATCAAAACACCTATATGATATAGGAACTATATTGTTATGATTAAATTGTGAACCAACAATATCATCTTGGGCTAATGCTATTTTCCAATCTCGTGTATCTTTACCAAGTTTGTAATGATGTCTGGCTTCTTCTACAGACATTGTACAAAAATCATGTATAGTATTTTTAACATTTTCTTTATTGTCTTTAATGCACAAACTATCACGAGCCGTTACTATACCAACAGAATTAATCTTAAATATTTCATCAATTTTAAATCCCCTATCATAATCCGATTGAGACATAAGATTTTTTTGAACAAAGAAATACTGAGGTTCAGTAATTTCAAGCAATTCATAATCAATTGTATCAATAGTATTATTATTAAGATATGCAAATTTATTTTCTCTTTCGTCTAATTTATCTGCATAATAAACTTTTGCAAGCTCATCAGTTTTTTTCTTGCCTGTTTTAACAAAGATATTTATACTTACACCCTGTTGAATATTAAATACATTTTCATCTTTCGTTCCGTCTGAGCAAGTCTCTTTACGCTTTGCATTACCATGTAAGTCGAGAATATATATTGTATCAAAAGATTTGAGTAAGCTATATCTCATACCCCTAAAGGTAGGATTGTCTAAAAATGCATGATTATTTATAAAAGCAACAATTCCCTCTGAATTCTTATCAATATATCTTTGTGCAAGTCTAATAAACTTAACATAATCATCATTTAACCATTTAGGATTTTTCTCCTTAAGTTTTTCTCCGTTAGCTTCTTTTTTGTACACATCAAGTTCATCATTAAACAAACTTCCATTTGCTGATTCACCACTATAAGGCGGATTTCCCAGCACTACCATTATAGGCTTTTCAGATTTTATCATGCCGGCATATCTGGCTTCATCAGATAACCAGTCAAACAACGGATATTTTGTCGTTTCGTCTTTTTCAAGAGCATTAGTAAGATATACATTAAACCTGTTTGTCTGTTTGGTTGTTGTATAGCCTGTTTCCCTTAGCAGCAGGTCAAGTTTAAGATGACACATTACATAAGGTGTCATCATTATTTCAAAACCGTTTAATCTTGGTATTAGAGCATTATCAACATACTGAGACCATATCCCCTGCTGGTTTACGAAATAGGAATATATTTTGCGGATTGTTTCAGCTAAAAATGTTCCCGTACCTGTTGCAGGGTCTAGGATTTGAACTTTATACACATTTTCATCAGTTGTAACCGGTACATCTTCATACACAACTTCACCCTTAACTTTCTTCTTCTTTTTCTCATAATAAAGAGTGCGGGTGTGTTTTATAGTTGTGTCATCTGCCAGACCATGAGACAGGTTGAATTCCGTTTTCAAAATACTGTCTACAGCAGAGACAATAAACTTTACAACCGGCTGAGGTGTATAATATACGCCTCTTTTTTCCTTGGTTACCTTGTCATAGCTTTCAAGGAATGTCTCATAAAAATGCAGAAACGGGTCAGACATCTGAGTCGTTCTGCCGTAGTTCTTCAAGAGTTTATTCAGGTCAACCGCTCTAAAGATTTCAACCAAATCATCAACAATCCATACAAGGTTATCATCAAGGTTTGCACCGGAGATATAATCAAACAACTGCCTTAGAAACGGGTTATTCTTTGATACAAGTTCTCTTGCTTCCTGTCTTGAAAAATCTCCAAGAGTTGTATCATTCAATCTTGCAACAAACAAACCGTATGCAATAGTTTGAGCATACATATCAGCAAAAGTATGATTATTTAAATCGTGCAGTAAAATTTGTTTAAAAGCGTCTCTCTGGCTGGCTAAAGAGCCAATTGAATCAGATTCAAGTGAGTTTATAATAACATCACGTATCATAACCGCTTTTTGAGCCATAAGGTTTGCAAGCTGTTTTGGTGATTTTATTGTCTGCCCTTTATAGTCGCAAAAGTTGCGGATATGGTCAATCAGTTTCTGATACTCTTTCTCATAGACTTTAATCTTGCCGTTTACAATATCAGCTACTTTGACGGTATCAACATGCACTCCACCCACAAAGAAACGAAATTCAAGGTAGTTAGTCAATATCAGGTTATCAAGGCTTGCTCTGTATCTATCAAGTTGTTCTGACTTTTCAACGACATCAAGGTTTTTGTCTATGTCTTTAGCTTCAATATATCCTACAGGAATATTCTTCTTCTGAATTATGTAATCAGGAGCACCGCATTTCTGTCTTGTTGGTTCATTGATAGCCTGAATCCCAATAACGGTTCTTTCGATAAAGTCTTGCAAATTTCCCCTGAAGCTGTGTTCAGTAGTCTTACCGGTCTTAAACTTCCTTATAATTCCATCAAGATACTTTTCTGTCATAAATTCCTATAATAATTCTTTTTCTACAATATACCGCGGTCTGGATTTAACCTCACGATAAACTTGTCCAATATATTCTCCAATAACACCAAGACAAAATATTTGTAAACCGCCAAAAAAGCATAATAATATAATTGTTGTAGCAAATCCGTTAGGAGAATTATGGAAAAATAATTTTTCAAAAACGGTTTCTAACCCTACTAAAAAACCAAAAAGAGCCATTAAAAACCCCATACAAGCAATTATTCGCAGAGGAACTATACTAAAGGAGGTAATCCCGTTTAACGCCAAGCCCATTAATGAAAACAGATTAAACTTTGAACTTCCGGCAAAACGAGGTTTTACATCAAAATTAACGGTGGTTGTTTTTACCCCAAGCTCGTAAAAAAATCCACGCAGAAAAAGAGCCTTTTCAGGATATAAGTGCAATACATCAAGAGCTTTTTTGCTCACAAGCCTATAGTCAGAATGGTTCATAGGAATTTTTGTTCCAAGAAGATTCATTAATTTATAAAACATTACAGCAGTCGTTTTTTTTAGAAATCCATCAGTATTTCTATCATTTCTAATACCTAAGACTGCATCATAACCTTTTTGATATTCATCTAAAAACTTCTCAATAGCAAGCTCGTCCTGCTGCAAATCTGCATCAATTGATACAGCACAATCACAACCTAAATCTCTTACTTTTTCCAAACCAGCTATAAGCGCTTTTTGATTCCCGTAATTTCTTAAGAATTTAGTTCCCTTTACCTGAGAAGTTTTATTATGCAAATTTTCAATAATATTCCAGGTATTATCATTCGAGCCATCATCAACAAAATATAAATAACTATCAGGAGTTATTTTATGCTTTTTTACCAACATTTGGAGAACTTCCAACAATCTTGCACATGTGGATTCAACACACAATTCTTCATTAAAACAAGGTATTATAACAGCTAATCGCGGAATTTGCATTTCTACCCTCTTTCTATTATCATAAATATATTATTTCATATAAACAAAATATGCAAGGTATGAAAATGATAAATAAGAAGTTTATTTTAAATGCTGATGACTTTGGACTATCACAATATCACAATCAGGCAGTTTTAGAAGGTTATAATAATGGTTTTCTGACAAGCGCAAGTCTTTGTGCAAATACTGAAGCTTTCGACAGCGCAATACATGATATTTTACCGGATTGTCCAAATTTAGGAATAGCGGCACATCTGAATATTATGGAAGGAAAATCTATTACTAATTGTCCGTTGTTGACAGATAATAATGGATATTTCAATTCAAGTTATATTAAATTAATTCTCAAACAACACCATAAGTATTTAAAAGAACAAATAGAAAATGAATTCAGAGCCCAAATTGAAAAAATTATTCAATATACAAAAATCGATCATTTGGATTCTCATGTTCATACTCATGCAATTCCTGAAATATTTGAAATCACCTGTAAACTCGCAAAAGAATATAATATCGATTATGTCCGAACTCAGTTTGAGGAATTATATATTATTCCAAAACTCGTAAAACACCTAAATTTTAATTATCCTATAAATCTTCTAAAAATTGCATTGCTGCAATATTTCACAAAAATAAACAGAAAAACAATACAAAAATACGGATTAAAAACAAATGACTTTATAATTGGGGTAGGTTATACCGGAATGATGGATTCTGATGCAATTGAATACGGACTAAAAGCTCTGGAAGAAGAATGCATAGCTGAAGCCTTGATTCATCCATGCAGATACAACAATTGCAATAAAGATTCACATACTAAAGAATTTGCAATCACACAGAATATGAAATTAAAAGATACAATTATAAGATTAGGATTTGATATCACAAATTATAAAAATCTGGGTTAGTTAATGAAAAATATTATTATTTCGATAATATTATTAAGTTTATTTGGCATATTTTCATTTTTTATAATTAAAGAAAACAGTACAAAAGAAGTTTTAAATATAATAACTCCAACAAAAATTTCTGTTGATTTAAATAATAACAAAATTCCTGAACAAAATGAAACAATATGTATTACCAATATTGAATCTTTCTCGCTTGATAATTCAAATAAATTTTATAAGACATATTCAAAATCTCTAAATCTAAATAACAATGAACTCATAAGCCTGGGTTACTTAGCTCAGGATTTTGCACAAAAAACTCTCTTGAATAAAAAAGTTTCTTTGAAATATTCTAAAAAGCAAACATCCGAGTGTCGTTATGCTGATATCAAATTAAATGGTATATATTACAGCGACCTATTAAAGAACAGTGGATTTGGGCTTAAAAACGGAAAAATTACCAATCAAGCAAAATACATAAACAATCTAAATAATGCCCATAAATTACACCTTGTTATTTTGAACCACCATTCAAATAAATATCATACACTAGATTGTAAATTTGGAAAATTGGCAAAAGATGCAGTATTAATACCTTTTAACCAACTGCCGGAAACAGCAATTCCATGTAAATATTGCCACAAATTACATAATAAAAATAGAACAAGCATAAAATATAAAAAAGAAATTGAAACAAATAAAAATAATACTCTAAAAATTCCAACTCTGACAATATCGCAAGGAGATATAACACTCCTTATTACAAATTATACACAAAATTTAAAACCAAAAAACAGCTGTGATACAAAAGAATGCAAAGAATTCGTAAAATTGGCAAATAATGCAACTAAAAGTATAGATATTGCAATTTATGGCTACGATAAAATCGATGCAATTACTGAAGCTTTACAAAATGCACATCAAAGAGGTGTAAAAATCCGATTTATTTATGATGAAAATTTCGACAGTACAAAAAATTTTTACAAAGATAATGACATCATTAAAAATATTTCTATTGCCCACCGCTCGGATAAAACTGCAACATCCTCAAAAAGTAATATGCTAATGCATAATAAATTCGTTATATTTGATGATAAAACAGTTTATACAGGCTCAATGAATTTTTCAAAAAACGGTCTATCCGGCTATGACCAAAATAATATAATTATAATTAATTCCAAAGAAATAGCAAATCTGTATAAGGAAGAATTTGAGCAGATGCTAAACGGAAAATTTCATACCGACAAGAAAAGCTCCACATTATCTAATATTTTTAGACTGGGAGCCAGCATTATTGAAGTATATTTTTCTCCACAAGCACACACCTCTGACAAGATTATCTATCTTATAAAAAATGCACAACAATATATTTATATCCCAACATTCTTAATCACCCACAAACAAATAGCAAATGAGCTCATTTTAGCAAATAAAAGAGGAGTTGATGTCAAGATTATAATGGACGCAAATAACGTATACACACGAAACTCAAAACATATCCTGTTAAGAGAAAATAAAATTCCCCTAAAAATTGAAAATTATGCAGGGAAATTACATTCTAAAACTATGATTATTGATGATAAATACCTCATTATAGGTTCAATGAACTTCTCCAATAGCGGTGAAAATAAAAATGATGAAAACTTACTGGTTATACAGAATGAAAAATTTGCAAAAGAATATAAAAAATTTTTTATGTATCTGTGGGCACTAATACCGGACAAATACTTAAAATACTACCCAAAAGCAGAAAGCCCTGAATCTATAGGCTCATGTTCAGATGGTGTAGATAACAATTTTAATGGAAAAATAGATAAAGATGATGAGTTATGCAAAAGTGCCTTCTAATATAATAAGGAACCAATAACATTATTATCAAATACAAATTGAATATCAACAAAGCTGCCGGCAAAAGCCGGAGGTAAAGGTCTAAAGGGAGCTGCATTGCTAATTACCTCAATACAACTATTATCAAGTTTTAAATTTTCCAAAGATTTGTAAACAGTATTAGACATTATTTGCCAGCTTTTAAAACTCATATAAGGAGAACAACACGTTTATTATTAGTATTTACAGGAGGATATCACTTCATTTTTACCCGCCTATGAAACTCACTCATATTCGGTACAAAATCAACATTCGATGTTTCCCAGAAGTTTTATATTCAGATTTTTGAAAACTCTATACAGCATAAAATATGGATAACCGCATCTCTAAAACTCTTTACTTCATCCGCATCACTTGCAGGCTAAAATGCCGTTATAAAGCCAATAGTTAAAGCTAAAACGATTTGTTTACTCATTATTAAATATACTATTCCTTTTACTATATATATTACATCTTCTCAGGAGCAGAGACAGACAAAATATTTAAAGCATTAGCTAAAACAGTTTTAAACGCCCACACTAATGCTAATCTTGCCTTCGTCAATTCTACATTATCAGTAATAACCCTTGTTGAATTGTAGAACGAATGAAACTCTGCTGCAAGCTCCTGCACATAACGACAAATTGTATAAACCTGTCTTGTTTGTGCAGAATTAACAATTAAAGATTTAAATTCTTCCAATTTGAGTATTAATTTTCTCGCATCTTTTATGGTAAGAGACATCAAATTTTTATTAAAAGATTTAGTTAAAGAATCAAAATCTTCTTTTGTAATAACAGGAGCAATAGTCTTTCCGGTTTCAGTATCCAATTTTTCATTTGTAGCATTACGAATTATAGAACAAGCCCTGGCATGAGCATATTGAACATAAAACACCGGATTTTCATCCGAATTTGTCTTGGCTAATTCAATATCAAAATCAAGAGTTGTGTCAATATTTCTCATAGACATCCAGAATCTGGTTGCATCAACTCCAACTTCATCGATTAAGTCTTCCAGAGTAACCATATTTTTACGTTTTCCCATTCTGACTTCATTTCCATTAATAACAAGATTCACTAACTGTCCTAACAGAACTTCCAATTTATTCGGATTATACCCTAAAGCCTCAATTGAAGCCTTTACCCTCGCTACATAGCCATGGTGATCAGCACCCCATATATTAATCATCCTGTCAAAACCACGTTCTAATTTATCTACATGGTATGCTATATCAGCAGTTAAGTATGTATTTGAACCATCAGCTTTCTTAATAACTCTGTCCTGATCATCTCCGTAATCAGAGGATTTAAACCAAACAGCTCCTTCTTTTTCATAAATTTTACCACTGTTTTTCAACTTTTGTACACACTCTTCAACTTTACCGGAATTATGTAGAGATAATTCAGAATAAAATTTATCAAAATGAACTCTAAAATTGTCTAACAAATCACGCTGAACTTTTTCTTCATAAGCCTTTGCAAAATCACAAAAAATCTGTAAATCAATTTTATCAACATCATTATTTACAGCTTCAAGCTCACTTTTATTATCAATTAAAAATTGCTTAGCAACAGGAATTAAATAGTCCCCAGGATAATAATTTTTTCTTTCGATTTCATCTTCAGGGAAATCAATATTTTCACCCAATTCTTGTTTTACTCTTATAACAAGAGAGCGCCCCAACTTTTGAATTTGAGACCCTGCATCATTAATATAGAATTCCTGATACACATCATGTCCATAAAACTTTAATAAATTAGCAAGCGAACTTCCCATAGCAGCCCACCTGCCATGTCCAATATGAAAAGGTCCGGTTGGATTTGCCGAGATATACTCAAGAATAATATTTTCCTTCTCAATATTTACAGGTCGACCAAAATTTTCTTTTTTATTAAATATCTCATCTATTACATCTGCTAAAAATGATTCACCTACCTTGAAATTTATAAATCCGCCAATTACAGAATAATCATTATCTTCTTTATCAACAAAATCTACAATAGAATTAGCAATCACAGGAGGTGCAATCTTTGCACTGCGGGCTAACGAAGACACATTAATCGCGAAATCACCAAAATCAGCATTCTTAGGCTTCTCAACAGAGAGAATACCCTTTGTATATTCACTCATTTGCCCTAATTTACCTGCATCAACAGCTTTTTGTATTGCGTCTTCAATTTTATTTAAAAAATAATCTCTTAACATACTTACCTCTTAAAATGTATTATCGAAAATAATTATATAATAAACAGTGGCAAATATAAATACTTGCCACCTTTTATTTATCTAATCAAATTCAATTACAAATTTAAAAACTATATTCAGGAATTTCAAATTGCTCTTTATTTGCATCTTTTTCAACAAAATTTAAATAATATTCCATTGCCTTATCTTTAGCTGAATCATAAAAATCATCAGGAACTACTGCTTGATGGAAATATGTTCTTTCCCCTGAATAATTACCTAAAATATTTGCATATCTCTCGATTTCTTCTTTACTAAGCCCACCACCGTAAGCCTTAGTTTTTGCATCAGTACCAGAAGGCCTTATTTCTATAAATTTATCCTCAAATTCCAAATATGTACCATCACCAACAAACTTTATCGATTTCAAATCATCAAACGTAAGTCCATTTGAGATGAATCTGTCATTCAAGACTTTAATAACATCCTCAAGAGTAATAATTTCTTCTTTACAAGCTATAGCAAGAGACAAATAAAATAAATCATTCTTTGTCCTCATAGCCTCACCAACAATTTTAGATTCTTTCAATTTATTAATATCAGGTTCTGATTCATTGTAATAAGCAATATCAACACGTGTATCATACCTTCCTACTATTTTATTGGAATTAAAAACATTACCTAAATACTGCGATAACGAAACATGAACTTCCTGTAACTGAGCAATAAGCGAAGATGCAACAATAATAGCTTCAGTTGCACTCTTTTCTCTCATCGCAATAGCAAAACGTCCATGTTGAGACTTAATAAGCTCTTCAGTTCCCATAATCATTCCGCCTGATTCTTCACCGGCAAAAAGCAGTCTAGGATTTACCCCCAAGTCGATCTGATTACCAAATACATCCTCAATAATCACAGATTCCGAAGGAGCATTTTTTAATTTTAGCTCAACTTTTTTCATTATATTGGCAATTTCTTTAAACCCAACAGGTACATTAACAACCTTTACTCCGTTATTTTTAGCCCATTCATCCCAAGAAAGTGCAGATGCAGTTGTTTTAATTATAAAACGAGGGTGATTATCCCACAAATTTTCAGATTTTAATTGTTTTGACCAAAAATCCATAAGCATAAGAAATGCCTGATTAGCTGTAAATACAGTCAAAATAATATCATCATTTAATTTTACATAGTCTACCCCAAGTCTTTGCAAATCCTGTATTCTACTAGCACTTTCTGTTTGAGCAATAGTTAACCTATCATGATCAGGATCTGTAATCAGTACAGCTGTACCAATAGGAAAATTTTTTAATTTTTCAGAATAATTCATTGTATCAATAACAGGGAAAAATTTTGTACCGTCATCTTTCTTAGCAATAACAGTTGCATCAACAGAATAATCATAAAAAGCTTTTTCACCTTTTGGTGTAACATCATACTTTCCGATTGAATGGAAAAAAGGATCCTCTTCGATGTTAAACCACTCAAACTTGTCGGCTATTGATAATTTCTTTAAAACTCTTGATAGTGTTCTATACGCAGAGCCACCAACGTTTTCTATAATTATTTTTGAATTAAATGACTTTATTAGATTAAGATTTATATCCTGAGCTACACCAGAGCGAAGATATTCAACATACAAGTCGATACCGTCGTCAATAAATTTCATAGCATTTTCATTAATAAGTGGATTGTCTGCAGCAGAAATTTTAATTTCGTAAGAACCTTTTTCTTTAACTTCGTCAAAAATTTCTTGAATTTTATTAACAAATTCCATAGATTCTTCAGGTAAGTACTGGCTGCCCTGACAATTCAAATCTTTTGTAGCATTTTTTACCGAAATACCATGACTTGAGGTTATATACTCACCACCTAACAAATCCAATTTAAAAGCTAAAAATGAAGCCAACCATATTGGAATTGTTTTTTTACCGACCGGAACCAAAGTTTCTATACCTTGAGCTGCTTGAATTCTTGTTATAGCATCAAGAAACAGTTGTGAATTATAACGAACTTCACATCCAGCGACTTTAACAATTCTTTTTCCCTGATATTTTTCTTTTGCAACAAGAGCTTTTGCCAATGTAGCCAAGACTATACCCACCAAGTTAATAGGAAATCTAGTATCCTGCGGGAATAATATATTTTGAGGACCTCGGATTCCGGCAGTTGAAACTTTAGCCTCCTTTGCATAGTTTGCAAACCACTCTTCCAAATTCAACCCCTTTGGATTATGTATTGCATCATAGGGTTGAAGATATTCTTTACGCAATGTAAAAACAAATTCGCCTTTATCATCAAAGTTCATTAAAGACAACCGTTTTATATAATCCGGAGTTTTTTCATAAACACTTTTAAATAACTCATTTTCAAGAGGATTTTCAGATTTTTTCATTTCAAACATATATTCTCTCCTTATATCATTTTTCTTGATAATACTATAAACATGTATTAATAAGTAGATTAAAAAATAATTTTTATGTATAATAATGGCAGACAAATGGAGAGCAGTAGTTATGACAAAAAAAAAGAAACAATATACCACAAGAAACGCTTCTCAATTTAATATTTGGAGATCTATATTTCAAATTTTAGTTTGTAAAATAGGATATATGGTTCGGTTAAAATTAGTTTACAGAATCGAAATTAATGGGCTAGAAAATGTCCCAAAAGATAATAAATATATTATATGCCCTAACCATCTTTCTACTCTTGATCCCCCACTCATTTGTGCAATTATGCCAAGAAGAGTGGCTTTTATGGCAAAGAAAGAATTATTTGATATTCCTTTTATAAGATGGTGGATAGATTGGTTGGGAGCTTTTGCTGTAAACAGAGAAAGTCTCGGCCCTTCAACAATAAAAACCGTAAGAACTATTCAGGAAAGTAATTGGGTATTAGGAATGTTTCCTCAAGGTACAAGAGGTATTCCAGGTGAAATAAAAGGGGTTACAAAAGGATTTGCAGGTCTTGCAAAACTTACAAAATGTGATATTCTGCCAGTAGGACTTATTGGATCCAATGAAGTTAAAAGATGGCCTTTCACAGGTAAAATCATTGTTAATATAGGTAAAATAATTCCTTACGATAAAAATCCTGATGTAGTAAAAGATAAATGGATTAAAGAAATTCAAAACTTAACTGGATTCACATATATTGAAGAAAAACAGGCAGAAGAACAACCAATTGCCAAAGGAGAATAGAATGGTTAAAGAAGTTAGAAACTTCAACAGAAGGTATGCAAAAGAGTACAACTTATTTAGAACAATATTTTTTATGTCTTTTCTTTATATAGTTGTATATGGGTTTTATACTATATTTTACAATTATAAAATAGAAGGACGGGAAAACCTTCCTGAAAAACAAAAAAATAATGGTAAATATATTTATACTGCAAACCATGTATCAATATTTGATCCGCCAATGGTTTCAATGGCTGCACAGAGGCCAATAGCATTTATGGCTAAAAAAGAACTTTTTGAACCAAATGAAAAATTAAGCTGGTTGGTAAAAAGACTTGGTGCATTTGCCGTAGACAGGACTAAACCTGAAATTGCGACCTTTAAAACCGTTCGAGATGTTTTAAGTACCAGTTGGTCATTAGGTATATTTCCTCAAGGAGGAACCCGGCCTTATGGTAAATTAGGGGATATTAGAAAGGGGTTTGCAGTAATTGCTAAAAATGCTAAAGCTGATATCATACCTATTGCTATTGCTGGTTGGGATGGCTATCCAAAATTGAAACCTTTTACACGTAGAAATGTTACCATAAAAATTGGAACTCCGATTTCGTATAAATTAAAAGAAGATGAAATAATTTACGAATGGTGTAAACAGATTTCGGAAATGGCAGATTACGAAAACTGTGCACCTATACCTGAATCCTATAAAATACAAAATCAGAGTGAGGAAGAAAAGAAACAGGTAAATGCAGTTTAGAGACATTAAATTATATAAATAAAATAAAGCCCCTTTTCAGGGGCTTTATTTTATTTAAAGAAAGGAATCTTATAACTTACGAATCATTCTCTAATTTAATATTTTAATAAACTATACTTGATTCAATTTATCTAGAGCAGTTTTTGCAGCTTCAGCTACTCCAGGATCCTGATCATTCTTAGCTACAGTAAATAATGTAGTTAAGTCTTTCTTATATGCAGGATTTTGAATGTAACTCAAAGCCTCAATTGCAGACGCTCTAACCATTGGGTTAGGGTTATCTTTTAACTGATCAACCACTGTAATTGCTCCAGGTAATTCAGTTAAAGGAACTGTTGTATTAGACAATCTTGCAACTTCATCACCGTAAAGTTTTTGCATTATTGCTGAAGTAAACAATGCATAACTTTTGTTTCTTTCAGCTTGTTCTTTTGGAGTAATAGTATTTGCTAAAGTTTTTTCTTGTTCAGTTACTTCTTTACCTGACATCATTTTTTCTCTGGCATCCAATTGTTCTTTGCTTGGACCTTCTAATTTACTAGAATCAAAATTGATGATATTTGTTAATGCATCAAAGATTTTAGTATCAACTAGTTCTGTAGCCTTTTCTGGGTTTTCCTTAACCATATTTGCTATTTCTTCCATACCTGAAGCCTGAACTTCAAAATCAGGATTTGCTAATTTGGCAATGAATGAATTTAAATCAACTTGAGGGGCAATAGTTTCAGAAGGAACAATCTCAGGTTTTACCGGTTGCTCAGCAGCTTTTGGAGCCTCAGGAGTTGATACTACAGGAGCTGGAACCTCAGGAGCCTCAGCTGGAATAACAGGTTGAGGAACTACAGGAGCGTTAATATTTTGTTGCTGAATGGTTGGAGCAACAGGAACTTGTGGAACTTCAACTGTCGGTGCTACAGGAGCTGGAGTTGGAGTTGGAGCTTGCACAGGAGCTTCAGCTACTACAGGCTGTGCAGGAATTTGTGGAGTAGTTGCAGGTTGCACAACCGGTGAATAATAAGGTTGTTGTACCTGTGCTTGAGGGTAGCTGTAAAGCTGTGCCTGCGGATAAGTATAATAAGGCATAGAAACAGGTGCATACTGTGGATTGTATTGCTGACCTAAACCTTGAGTTCCTACTGATGGATTATGTATGTCTATTTTAACCGCATTATAATTCGGTTGTTGCGGAACAGGCATATATGTTGTTTGTTGTTGTACCATATAAGGATTAGTCATTGGTACAAGTGGAATTTGATTCATAAATTTTTCCTTTCCTACATAAAATTGAGTCTATTACCATTCTACCGTTTAAATAAACGTGAAGGAAAATTATTGCTAAATTTACCTTATTATTTTAATAAAACTTTACAATAAAAGTTAAATTTAAAGATATAACAGGATTGTAGACTATACAGAAATTTAAGTTAAACATAATGGATACAAAAGATTTTTTATGCTAAAATTATTATTATAAAATACTGAGGATATGGTAAAAAGCGCGATATATTTGAGGATATAGATGAAGATAGACAAAACAAAAACAAATTCAATAAGAAAAGCTTTTGGAAAAACTTTAGCTGAAATTGGAGATTATAATGAAAAAATTGTTGTCATGGATGCAGATTTGGCATGCTCCACACAAACAAAAATTTTTGGCGATAAATTTCCAAATAGATTCTTTGACTGCGGCATAGCAGAACAAGACATGGCCGCAACAGCAGCTGGGTTAGCATCTGAAGGGAAAATTCCTTTTATAGCCAGTTTTGCAATGTTTGCAACAGGCAGAACCTATGATCAAATACGGAATGCTATTTGTTATCCGGATTTCAATGTCAAAATTATAGGAACACATGGTGGGGTTACAGTAGGGGAAGATGGCGCTACACATCAGGCATTAGAAGATATTTCCCTAATGAGGGGTATACCTCACATGACAGTAATAGTTCCTGCTGATTGCAGAGAATGCGAAGAGGTAATTAAATATGCATCATTGCATGACGGCCCAATGTATATAAGAATATCAAGATGCAATGTTGTTGATATTTTCGACGAGAGTTATCATTTTAATATCCATAAAGCTGTAATTGTTGAAGAAGGTACGGATGTTTCTGTATTTACAAATGGGGAAACACTAGCAGAAGTTTTACTTGCAGCAGAGGAATTAAAAAAAGAAAATATTTCTGTAGAAGTAATAAATGTTCCTGTCGTAAAGCCTTTAGATTTTCAAACTGTGATTGACAGTGTTAAGAAAACAAAGTTTGCCATTACTGTTGAAAATCATTCTATAATTGGCGGGCTTGGAACTGCAATTTGTGAAACATTAGCAGATAAATATCCGTCAAAAGTTTATAGAGTTGGAATCCATGATGAATTTGGACAAAGCGGAAAATCTAACGAACTTCTTGAATATTATGGATTAGACTCAAAAACATTGGTAAAAAGAATAAGAACTATGTATAAAAAAGAAAAAGAGCAAGGAAATATATAAATGATTACATTTCAAAATGTTACCAAGAGATATAAAAATGATCATTATGCATTGAAAAATGTCAGTTTAGAAATCCACTCCGGTGAATTTGTATTTGTTGTAGGAGCCTCAGGAGCAGGCAAATCAACACTAATGAAATTATTATACAGTGAAGAAAAACCTACAAGCGGAGTAGTTTCCATAGGCGGTATAAATATTGCCCATCTTACAAATGAAAAGATTCCAAACTTAAGAAGATGCATGGGGATAGTTTTTCAAGATTATAAATTACTACAAAATCAAACTGTATATGATAATGTAGCGTATGTAATCAGAACACTTGGTATTAGCAGTAAAGAAATAAATGCAAGAGTAAATGGTGCTTTAAAAATTGTAGGATTACATGAAAAAATGAATGCTACACCAGCCGAATTATCAGGTGGAGAACAGCAAAGAGTAGGTATAGCAAGAGCAATTGTTAACGGACCGCCATTATTGATTGCTGATGAGCCCACAGGAAATCTGGATCCTAAAAATTCTATGGAAATCATGCAAATTCTGGACCAGATAAACCAACGAGGAATTACTGTTATCGTATCAACTCACGATAACGCTATGGTTGATTATTTCAGAAAACGCGTAATCAAACTTGATCACGGTGAAATAGTAAGAGACATACAAGCAGGTACTTATGAATAGAAATTTTAAATCAAATGTAAAAAAACATATACCAAAAGATTGGTTATGCGAATTGAGAATACTATACAGACTGGGTATTGAAACATTTAATGATATTAGAAGAACCGGATGGGTTAATATTGTTATAATAACAACAATGGCTGCAATATTAATGATTTTTGGAGCCTGTTTTAGAACAGCAATTTCTATTTCCTCATTTTCAAAAGAATTAGGAAATGCGCTTGAAATTTCTGTATATTTAAAAAACAGTACGGATGCAAGAGAAGTAAAATCAGAAATAAGCCAATTTGAACATGTCGAAAACATAACAATTATCCCAAAAGATGAATCTTGGATTAAACTAAAAAATGAAATGAGTTTGCCTAATATAGATAATCCATTGCCTGATACATTGCATGTCAAAGTTGATAATCCTGAAAATCTCCAAACTGTATTTGATAATATAAAACAAATAAACTCAGTTGAAGATATGAGTTACGCAAAAGACTTGGCAGCAAAAATTGAACTTGTTAATCACGTGGTAAAAACAATCACACTTGTTGTAATTGTAATTATGGGACTTTTAACTGTAACTATAATCAACAACACTATTCAACTCGTAATTCAATCAAGAAAAGATGAAATAGAGATAATGAGACTTATGGGTGTAAGTAACTGGTATATAAGATTTCCATTCATCATGCAAGGTGCATTTTATGGATTGACTGGTTCATTGCTTGCTCTGATACCTCTAAATTATGTTCAAAATGGACTGATAAATGTTCATAAATTTTTTATGATACCATCGCCAGCCTATGCACAAAATTTAGTAATACTTGTTATGTTTTCAATGAGTATACTATTTGGAGCTGTGGGTAGTTTCTGGTGTATAAAAAAACACCTGCAGGTATAATTTATAAATGCTGGATAATAATAATATATTACTAATTACAGATTACGAAGAAATAGCAAAATTAATGCTGAAAAAACTTATTTTACTAAGAGAAAATGACAGCATAACTGTTTGCAGCTCAAAAGACGCAAAAAAAACACTCGAAAAGTCTCTATGCTGTGTTGTAATTTTACATGAGATTACAGAAAATAATAATGCAACATTAAGGCTAATTTCTACTATTAAAGAAACAAGAAAAAATACAGAAATAATACTTCTACTTAATGATACAAATCCTGAATTTATACTAAAAGCCTATGATTACGGTATTTATGATTATTTTTTAACTGATAGCGAAGACTATGAAATCTTAATCAAAACAGTAAATTGTTTTAAACTTCGTTCAATTAAAGAAGTAAGCAGACGTAATGAAAAATTTTTATATCAACTAGATGTAATTGATAGTAAAAATGGATTGTATAAATATAACCACTTAAAAAATATTTTTATAGATTTATCAGATGACTTAAGAATACAAAATGGATACTTCGTTATATTAACACTTGACGAAAAAACAAAAACAAAAATTTCCACAAATAGACTTGCCGGTGCAATAAAAAGCTCTGTCAGACAAGATGACATTATAGCAAGTGCAAGAGGCGGAAAATTTTATTTAATATTACCTAATATTGATTCTGACGGAACAAGGGCTGTTATAAATAAGATACAAATTAAAATGGGAGAAGATTTTAAAATTCGCTCAGGAATAAACAAAATAGGAATCCAATCCTTTGAAACTCTTGATAAAAATACTCAAGACAGTTTACTTTCAGCTATACAAAACGAAGAAATGTGCGTATCTCTTGCTGATAATTTCGAAAATCAAAATTCATGGCTAGAAGATGATGAACAAAATAATAAAAGTTTTAAACTTTTTAAAATAGCATTCACGAACAAGATGAAGAATGTTATTACCCCAGGATTTTTCAGATTTCAAAAAGAATGTGAAACAAAATTGACAAACACGCAGGTAACACAATATGCTAACAATATAGAAAGTGTATTTAGTTTAAAAAATGACAAAATTCATAGTGAATTAATTATACGATATAACGGTTTTGCAAAATTCAAAATTGAACTTAATCACAGTGGGTTGGATAGCGCTGAAAATACAAAACTAGAATTACCGCTAAGCAAATTAACAGAAAAAGAACTCAATAAACTGCTACGCCAATTAAAAGAAGAATATAGACAAACAGCTTATACGAAAGGAAATTAAAATGCTAAATATAGAAAATAGTGCATTAGTAATAATTGATATACAAGAAAAATTAGTGGCCGCTACAAAATACGGAACTGAAGTTGCCCAAAACATGGCCAAAATCGCTAAAACCGCATCTATTTTAAATATTCCAACAATATTAACAGAACAATACCCTAAAGGCCTGGGCTCAACAGTTGAAGAACTTAGAGCCAGTATAAAACCAGATACTGATGTTATTGAGAAATCGTCTTTTTCTGCATTATTAGAACAACCTTTTAAAGAAAAAGTTCAAGAATTGAAAAATAAAGGTATTAAACAAATAGTATTAGGCGGAATTGAAACGCATATTTGTGTCTTACAAACGGCAGCCGACCTAATCAATGAAGGTTTTGAAATTTACATAGTAAAAGATGCATGTGCGAGTAGATGCAAAGATGAATATAAATCAGGAATAGAACTTTTAAAACAATATGGAGCTAAAATTAGTTGTGTTGAAATTGTTTTATTTGAATGGCTCAAAACATCACGTCATCCTAACTTTAAAGAAATTCAAGCTTTAATAAAATAAATTTAATAACAAAATATCTTAAGGACTTAAAATAACCATTTCACAATTTTTACAATCAAATTTTAATGGATATTTTTTCCCATCATCATCTATCAAATACAGTTTTTTAGATGAATTTTTACATAAATTTGCAGCATATTTCAAACAATGTTTTGTTCGCATAAGTTCAATTCCTGACGGGATTGTATTTAAAGATTCCAATGCAAACTGTGAAACTTCACAGTTACACAATTTATAAAAATTGTTTGCTTCATTGTTAAAAACATTACCACGATAATCAAATTTTTTTACAGGAAAATCCGTGTAATTAATAGGTTTTTGAACATTTCGTTTAAAATTTGACAACCTGACATCAATTAACAAACTTAACACTTCTCTACGAAGCTCATTTATTTTTGAAATTGGTATAAAGGATAAGTTATCATCATTTATTTTCACACAAATTGTATAAAAATCACTTTCACCTGTTTTATTAAACTGTAACATATAATTCTTTTTTAATTTTTCTATAGACTTTGCGGGTTCACCTACAGGTAAAGAAATAGAAACAGTATTAGAATCCTCATCTGTAGCCATAAGTCTGCCATTTTCAATCAAAAAAGATACCCCTATTTTGCGCACAGTCTTAGAACTATGTAACTGCTTTTCAAATTTAGCATCAAAGTTACGGTACATTAAAATACCTGATTGAATGTTATCCATTTTATTTGGATAAATTCTATTATTCTCAACTTTGTTAACTAAACAACCATGCATATCACCATTACTTATAAAACATAACCCGTCCTGAGGATGCACATCAGCATCAAGTTCAAAAGAATTATTGAAAACTCTTTTAACTTTCCCTAATTTTTCACCGCGCGATTTAGGAGACAAAAAATTAAAGCATTGCTCTCTGTTATTAAGAAAATATGTTGTATATCCTCTATTAAATGTCTTTTCAATATTTGGTTCAAAATCACGAAATATCTTACCCGAAGAAACTCTTTTAATGCCAAAATTATTTAACATATCATTATAATATGCCACAACATTTTTAACATAATTAATATCTTTCAGTCGTCCTTCTATTTTAAACGATTTTACACCGGCATCAATAAGATTTTTTAAATATTGAGATGCATTAAAATCTTTCAAAGACAATAAATACTTATTTTTTAATATAAACTTTCCTTTTTCATCTATCAATGAATACTTTTTACGACACGGCTGCGCGCATTCTCCTCTATTTGCAGATCTCCCGCCATTTGCGTAGGATAAATAACACTGCCCGCTATATGAAACACAAAGTGCACCATGAATAAAAGTTTCAATGTCGCAGGTTGTATTCTCACATATTTCAGAAATTTTATCAATTGAAAGCTCTCTTGCCAAAATAATTCTGGATACACCTAATTTATCAAAAAATTTTGCCTTTGATAAGGTTCTAGTATCACACTGTGTACTGGTATGAATTTCTATAGGTGGAAGCTTACCGTCAATAGCAGCCTTTAGTAAGCCCATATCCTGAATAATTATAGCATCTACGCCTATATTATATAAATTTTTAACAAGGTCAATTGCCTTTACCAGTTCAGCATCATTAAGAATTGTATTAATAGCAACATGAACTCTTACATAAAACTTATGAGCGTAAATCACAAGTTGCTCAATATCATGCAGTGTATTAGGGGCATTTTTTCTAGCACCAAAATCTGACGCTCCGATATAAATAGCGTCAGCTCCACTATTTATAGCAGCTATTGCAGTTTCAATATTTTTTGCCGGAGCTAACAATTCAATTTCATTCATGTGATAATTCTATAACAAAGATATAAATAAATCGTAATATTTAGAATAAATTTTACATTTAATGTTAAAATATAAAATATGAAAATTGCTCTAATTAATCACGGATGTGCTAAAAATCTTGTTGATGCCGAACTTATGTTAGGTATTCTTGATAAAAACGGATACAATATTACTCTTGATGAACAAGAAGCAAATATTGTTATTGTGAATACCTGCTCTTTTATTCATGATGCAGAAAAAGAATCCGTTCAAAGCATTTTAGAGATGATTGAGGATGGAAAACAAGTTATTGTAACAGGATGCTTATCGCAAAAATATAAGGAAGAACTGAAGGCCTCTATTCCTGAACTTGCAGGCATGATAGGAACATCAAACCTTAAAGATATTATAAAAATAGTAAAGAATATTGAACTAAAAAAAGGATATAAAAGTCTTATCCAAACAAAACCAAAATATATTTATCCGGAAGATATAACAAGACAACAAATAACAATGGGAGCAAGTTCATATTTAAAAATTGGAGAAGGTTGTAATTATCAATGCGGTTATTGCATCATTCCTAAACTTAGAGGGAAATATATATCTCGTCCAATTGAAAACATTGTCAAAGAAGCTCAAATGCTTGCTGACAAAGGCGTTACTGAAATTATATTAATTGCACAAGATACTTCTTCTTATGGAATAGATTTATATGGAAAACAAAAACTTCCCGAATTACTCGAAAAACTAAACCAAATTCAAAACCTTTCTTGGATACGCATAATGTATGCATACCCAACCCAAATGACTGATGAATTAATTGATGCAATTGCTAAATTGGATAAAGTTGTTAAATACGTAGATATTCCACTACAACATTCTCACCCAAGAGTTTTAGAATCAATGAGACGCCCTGTAATGGATTATAGAGAACTTATAGAAAAAATAAGAAAAAAAATCCCTGGAGTATCTGTAAGAACATCACTAATTGTTGGTTACCCAGGAGAAACAGAAGAAGAATTTGAACACTTGTACAAATTTGTTCAAGATATTAAATTTGATAGAATGGGAGCATTCGAATATTCAAGAGAAAAAGAAACATATTCGTATAATTTAAAAAAACAAATCCCTGCAAAAATAAAAAAACAACGAAGAAATAAGCTCATGGAATTACAACAAAAAATCTCACTAGAAAATAACAGAAAATATATAGATTCAACCATAAAATGTATCGTTGAGGGATATACTGATGAAGGAGTAATAATACTTCGCTCGGAACACGATGCTCCGGAAATTGATGGGCTCGTATATGCATCATCAGACAGACAAGTTGTACCCGGGGATATTGAAAATGTAAAGATTACAAAAGCTGATGAATATGACTTATTTGGAATTATAACAGAGTAAGTATAAAAATAGAGGAACTATGGAATATATAGAAAATAAAGAACTGGAAGAAAAAGAAATAAAAGGCATATTTACGGATATGATTAAATATGCTCCATCTAAATTATGTGGAATGCTTGGAAATGTAATTACCGTACCTATTTATACAAGTTTATTTTCCACAGAGCAATATGGTTTATACACAATATCCATCGCAATGCTTTCATTTCTATGCATTATATTTTCTGATTGGATAGGGTTATCAGGATTAAGATTCTTCAGGCACCATCAACTGATGGATGACCTACCAAAATACCTTACAACACTTGTAACACTTTTAGCTATAAATTTGATTCTAATGTTTGGCATATCAATAATATTTAAAGACAGCCTATATAGCTTTTTCCATGTTCCATTTAAATATTTTATGGCTGTTTTAGTACTTATTATCCCGGTTGCAATAAGAGCACTGCTTTCTCAACTGCTTAGAGCACAACTAAAATCAATTTCATACACTCTTACAACTATCTTAAATCAATTTGCGACAATATTTTTAGCAGTATTTTTTGCTAAATTTTTTAACCTCGGTGCAGCATCAATACTTCTTGGTATGGGAGTCTCAATATCTCTAATTGATATATTATTACTCTATCAAAGTGAAATTTTGAAGGTTTTTAAATTCCAAAAAATAGAATGGAAATTCATACTCCCAATAATAAAATATGGGATTCCTATTGCCGCAACATCCCTCAGTGCTTGGATTATAACCCAAAGTAATAAGTTCATTATGAACAGTATAAGCGGTTTTTCTAAAGCTGCACTTGTTGGAGTCGGATATGGTTTGACATTACCAATATTAATGACACTGTTTGCAATGATTACTGTTGCAGCTACACCAAGGATTATTAATTTATATGAAGCAAAAATTGACGTTCGACCTGTTATATCCAGATTTTTGGGATACTACATCTTAGTTGCACTGCCTGTAATCACAATAATGTCTATCTATAACGTAGAATATACACATTTATTTACAAATCCAAAATTCTATGAAGCAAGTACATTAGTCCCATATTTTGCTTATGGTGTATTCTTTTTATCAATGGCTGATTATACAACATTACAATATCACTTAGCAAACAAAACTCATCTTGAATTTATAATAAAACTTATTTCAGGGATAATAGGTGTAATATTAAACATCATATTAATTCCGAAATACGGACTTATTGGGGTTGGTATAGCTACATTTGCGGCAAACTTCTTATATCTTTTGTTAAGTATAATTATTGTTTTACCAAATCTAAATCTTAAATTTCCTAAAAATACAGCTCTTAGAATGCTTATAGCAGGAATTCCAACAGGAATTATACTATATGCTATGAAAATTTATGGTATGAAAATTCCAGCTATAATTCAAATGGTATCACTACTTGTAATATTTTATGCACTATACTACATTATTCGTGTAAAATTACTAAAAACATCTGATTAATAAAACTTAATAATATTTATTATCATAGCAATTTTATTTATTTTTGGTAGTTATTAATTCTGTATAACTATGTTATATTGGCATGGCTTAAAAAAAAGTAATAAATAGTAAATTTTACTTTTGCTCTTGCTAGAATATAGGAATAATTATCGATAAATATTAAATTTTATAACGTTATGAAAGGGATTAACCAGATGAAAAGTAGCAGGAAAAATCAGAAAAGAGTTATTGCTTCAGCGTTAACTGCATTATTTCTAACCCATCAATCAATGCTATTATCAGTCGCAGCAAGTGAAATAAGTGGTGTTACAGGTAACAATGGAATATTTAATATTGCACCTGGAGCAAGAATACCTGATTCTGACATTGGATATAGAAAATATCAAAACTTCAACCTTGATAAAGGTGATATTGCTAACCTTATATACAAATACGGTAATCATGATATCGAAACCTTTGTTAACCTTGTTGATAACAAAATTAATATCAACGGGATTGTTAACTCGGTTAGAGACGGAAATTTTTATAATGGTAAAGCTGTTTTTGTTTCGCCTAACGGGATGGTCGTGGGAGCTTCCGGTGTTCTCAATGTAGGTTCTCTATCTGTTTATACACCTAATGACGTAGTTTATTCAAGATATAAAAATAACCCAACTAAAGATTTATCCACGCTCGAAAATTCTTACGGAGGTAAAGAAGTTACAATAAATGGTAAAGTCTTTGCAGCTAATGATGTGCTACTTAATGGAGGAAAAGTTACAGTTGGTAAAGATGGTGCTGTTATGGCCGGAATTAATGAAAACAAAATGCTGGCTATGAATTCCAATGCTCAAGCTGAAGCCCTATTTAACCAACTTGTAAATACAGATAACTTGAATAAAGGTAATCAATTTGCAAGCAGCAACGGAAATGTTTACATAAAATCCAATCAAAGACTCGATGATGCTGGAGTTGATATATCAGGAACAATTAAAAACTTTGGTACAGGCAACACTGAAATAAGAAGTACCGGTGTTGATGGTATCAAAATTGCAGGAACAGTATCAAATGCTGATGGGCTGTTAAAAATAAATAATAACTGGGGTGATTTGAATATCTCAGGCGATGTAAAAAATAAAGGAACAACACAAATATTTAATGTTCCAGGAGAAAGCACTGTTACATTTGAAGTAAATGGGCAGAAATATTCATACAAACTTGATACAAACAATGGAACTGATATTTCCGGGAATATAGATACTATAGGAGACTTAACCATCACCAATACAGGAGATAAAGGCTTAAATATCTCTGGAACAGTCAATAATGACGGTAATTTAAATATTCAAAACGGAATTGCTGGTTCTAACTCCACTTCAGAAATAAGAAATAACAGAACTCAAGCATTAAATATCAGCGGAACAGTTACTAATACAGGAAATGCAACAATAAATAATGATGCAAAAGGTGGACTTTTAGTTTCTGGAACCGTGGAAAATGCTGATGGTAAACTTTCTATGGTTAACAATGGTAACGAGGGATTTACTGTTACTAATTCCGGCACTGTTAATGGTATCTCTAAAGACGGTTTATCTTCTGATATTGAAATGATTAATAATAACGGTTCTTTCAACATCGATGGACAAGTCATTGGTGATGGTGGACAAATTGATCTTACTAACAATGGAACTGAATTTAACATTAACGGTACTGTTAAACAAGTTGGTAACCAATATGACGGAAGGATTTACTCTGCTGAAGATGTTAATATCACAAATAATTCAGGTAATTTAAATATTAACGGAGACATTTTAGGCAAAGATTCTCAAAAAACTACTAACATTTTAAATAAAGGTAATACTCTAAATATTTCTAAATCCGGGAATATTGATACTTCCGGTACTCTTAATATCACAAACGAAGGTAGCGGAGGCTTTATTATTGATGGTAACGTTACCAACACCAATGAGACAATGCAGGATTCTGCCGGTGAAGGCGGCTACTATGCTGGAGACACGACTCTTACAAACAAAGTTGGGTACTTTAAAATCAATGGTAATGTTACAGGGGTTAATAACTCTAACGTGTATATTAACAACTCCGGCTCTGGTATTGAAATTAATGGAAATATCAACGCTAATGGAATCAGCCAGCGTAATAGTATTGAAGAACGTGGAAACAATGTATATATCAATAATACCAATGGAGCTATTAACTTAAATTCTTCTGGTAGAGTTAATGCTACACAAGATGTTAACATTAAAAACACTGCTACCGGTGGGGTTAATGTTAAAGGGTTAGTTAAAGCTAATAACGATGTGAACGTTGACAACAAGAACAGTAATGTCGTTATTGGGGATAATTCGCAGAATGATAAATACGTTTCTGCGGGTAACGATATTAATATTCTTATTGATAAAGGCTCTTTACTCAACTATGGGGTTGAGAAAGTTTTACTGGCTGCTGATGGCGATTTATCTATGAACGTTACAGACGGGTCTATTGGACTTGAAGTCGGGGGTGGGTGTCAGGGAGCTGCTTGTACTGGCGTTGGACCTAAAGCTGATGGCTCTCGAGACTTCACAAAATCTATTAACGCGCAGGTTAAGGG
>CDZR01060289.1_pt1 | contig 123428 bp, 110 predicted proteins | sample 554781 | NCBI WGS metagenome assembly CDZR01 (sample SAMEA3182065, study PRJEB8094) | gut metagenome | biome: human; feature: gut; material: Stool; isolation source: human stools | place: Canada | collected 2013-01-28
TATCTCGTCATCGCAAAAGCCGTTGCAACCGCTCTTCTGTACCCAATTAAGGATATAGGTGACGCAATCGTCTATGTTCTTGTCGGGGTTGTCATACTTGGCTGCAAAGAGTTCGTCCTCCATTGCACGCTCCTCCAAATAGGCTTGTATGGTTCTCTTGAAATATTCTGTAGTGTTCATATCTGATGTTGTTAAAGGGGTTGTTACTCGTGATAGATGATGTCGCAGTCCTCAACTTCTGTAGGCAGTCCGAAGAACGGATAACGGCTGAAGTAAGGTTCTGTGCACATGTCCTCGTTGTATCTTGGACTTACTATCTCAATATTGTTCTTGCGCATGGCTTCGTCCACCATACGGATTTCCTCGTCAGTCAGTCCGCTTGCATCGCCATTGATGATATAGCAGAGTGCCCATGTAGGTATCGCTTCAATGCTTCTGTTCATATCGCTTGTACTTTAAAGTGTTAATAACCAAATGAATGTTCCAATCAGTACCACCATAGAAAGAATGGAAATGATGATGCCGAAGATGAACTTCACAATTCCCAATATGACTTCACCGACCATGCAGAGAGCCATATATCCCAACCAAACCACCAAAGTGATGAGGGTTGAGCCGACTGCGGAGAGTAATCTCCACCAAGTCTGTGTTATATTGATGTTTGTTGTCATATAGCCTTGAATTAAATTTATTTGCGGTTCCAGGAACTGAAGGGAAGTTCTCGTTTCTTCACCTTTTTGTCGCTCCCTTTTCCGACATTTTTTTTGCGTCTTCCTGTCGCATCGGTCGTTTCGTTTCAGGTGCCTTTCAAGGGCGGCGAGGCTGGAAATACAAGGTTTTTCGGAAAAATACTACCCAACGGTGTGGAGATTTTTTCGAAAACCGAAGGCTCGACCTTTTATTTCCAAAGCCCGCTGCCATACCTTTGCACCTGCACGATAACGGTTGATGCCAAAAGGAAAGACCATGTGGAGGAAAGAAAATCAGAGCGGCAAATGAAAATAGAAACTTCACGGAAGTTTTTGGACTGTACGATTATCGCATACTCATTTCTGAGAAATGGATACAACGTCGTCTTACAAGCGTCATGAAAAATGGAAATCGCATACAAAAATGGCACAGCCATCAGAGAAATTCCGATGCAAGAAGAGTATGGCTTGTCCATGCTTCTTGCATCGGGTTTTCTCCAAGGCTGTGCAGCCAAGCATGAAAGTGGTCGTTGGGGTTTACATCAATGACTTCTTTCTTGCGGTGGAGTATGCAAACAAAATGGTACGGCAAATCAAGGAATGGTGTTTCTTTTGATCGGTTAGCCTGCAACCGACAAAAAGAAGCACTTTTCCTCATGCCGTACTACTGAGACATGAAAGGGTGGCGTGCCACTGTTTCATGTCGTTTGGATTGTGCGATAAAAAAAAATAGAACTGCGAGTTGTGGCTATAAAAGTCAGCCGTTGTCAGCACGGCAAACAAAGAAAAGTCCTTGGCAGTATAGTCTTGAAGTATTTCAAGGCATACCGCCAAGGATTTTTCTTGCCGTGCCATAGTCGGAGAAAGTTAGTCTGAGGTACGATGATTGTCTTTCTGCGACGACGGCTGACTTTTATACAAAACACACGAAAAAATGAGAATATGCAAACGAAATAGACCATTCAAAACAGGAACCCTTACCACATATGTTTGAATGGATTGAAATGGAAATAGCAAAGAATAGAGAAGAATAAGGTTTAATAAAAACAGATTTACCCAAGCAAAAAATCGAGGATAAAAAATCTTAAAACATTCTTTATCCCCGATTAAATATCGTACCTTTGCAACCGAAAGAGTTCTTTGGATGGTTATGCAAATCACAGCAGGATGCTACATTCTGTTTATTTCTAGTTCGTAACCTCTTCTTTTTATGAGATAAAAACTTATCTCATTCTCAATCACTTATAAAAAATACGTACTTTCGTTGAAGAAATCTTTGTTTTTCATTCCACAGAGTTCGGAAAAATCTCCGTATTTGATTTTTCCACAAACGCCAATGGCCAAGTAGGGACCCGTCTCTCCGAAGATACTTATCCCATCGTTCATGGTGAATCGTCCGCCGATGCTGATAGGTAATTCAAGATAGTGAGGGTTGTATTTCATCTTTGTTTTGTAATTGTCATCGCCATAGATATCGCACTTACTTCCCTTCATCGTCCAGAGCACTCCCCAACCAAGGTAGAGGTGGTGATTGAAATTGTACTCAAATTTGGCGCCAATGTTGAAGCCCAAACGGCTTTCCATTTCCATGTTGGTCATTTGGGCCACATTCATACCTGCGGTAATGCCAACGTTGAACCCTTTTTCTTGAGCATTAGCAATGATTGTGCCGCATGCGAGTAGACTGCAGAGTAATAATGTCTTTGTTCTCATAACGATAGTGTGGTATTATAATTATTAATTTTCGGATTAAAAATGTATAGGAAATATGCTTCCTTTATCTGAAGGAAACGTTTTGTCTTTTTCAAAGTTAAGGAACATTCTTCTTGCTCCTTTTCTATAACGCAAAAAAATGTAATTTATTTTGATCAAGAATCGCATTCTAGATTGTAGATGGCAAATCTATCATTCTACGCGAGTTCGGGATAAGGATTGCGTAAAAAAATAGGGTAAAACGAGCTAAAATAGTTCGCTTTACCCTTTGCTAATTCATTGATTATTAGTAACTTTATAGTGAAACAAAAAACAAATTACTAATGATTAGCAAGGACAAAATTACTGAAATTTTCTGCATCGCAGACGACTTTTGCAAAGAACTTGAGAAAGAATTCGCAAAAGCGTTTCCCTTTCTTGCAAAAGTAAGGAAAGGAAACGCTTTTGATATTAAGCTAGCTACAACTTAGAAAATCACCAATTGCCCATGTCATAGAGCCCCATGGTGGGGTCGGGTTTTGGCTGCCACGTGCGCACTTTGATGATGGGCTGATTTCGATCGTTAAGGTCTACTTGTAAATAGAGATAACCAGTATCTCCATAGTGAGTGGAATAGTAATCTTGCTTGATCTGTATACCATATTCTTCACCATTGCGTGCTTTGCGTACGTCGTTGTTGGCAAAACGGATGTTGACAAATTCATTGCTTTTAAAGCAACGGACGAGATTTTGTAGATACTGTTCCTTGCTGTAGTGAGTTCGTTGCACATAGCGATGTGCTTCATATCTTACACCATCGCCCGACTTTCGTACCAATCGTGTTGCCACATGTCCAACGATAATCACCGCATCATCATCGAAAATGGTGCGTAGGTAATCCAAACGCTTCAGAGCATAGGCCGTTTTGTAATTTTCAAGAAATTCCATTAGCTTTTGTCGAGCTTCGACGGACCATACTCCTTTGTTCAAGATGTCGGTACGTGCTTTGTGATCGAGGCCGAATGCTAAGCAGTCAATTTTACCCTCAGAAGTAAAGGTAAATACAACATCTTCCACAAAGTTTTTTCGTACTCCTTGTTTGAAACTAAATGCCATCTGTATGCTTCTAGCCACGACATTGTTGTCGTAGCGATAGAGTGCACAGGCATCGGTGTTGATCACTTTCGCTTGTCCATATTGAATGAGCGATCGAAACATTTCCCAACCATCGGAAGTAAAGCAATCCTTCACCTCATCAAATGCTTTTGTGCGAATGGCATTCATTACTCGATTAAGTACCTTTCGGTATAGATCCTCGTTGGGAACGGGAGCAAAAGCCTGTATTTGTTGGCTCTCATCGTTGCTTGAAGATGTTGCAAGAGATACAGACTTTGTTTGCAATTGGCTATTTCTCGTGCTGAGGCTTATGCGTGCTCCAGGCATGGAATGCCCGCTCACCACTTGCATCACACTTTCCACTTCGGGACAGATGTGAGCTTGGCTACGATAGGCATATTCCAGGTTGATCTGAATGTCATCGGGAATCATTCCTTTGTTAAATTCCATATAGCCTCGTCCATCTTTTACGCTGCAAAGATTGCTCCAATCTCGTCCGTCGAAATAACTGAAGTCGAGGCTTGAAACAGGTTTGTCTTGATAGGTAAAATAGACGTCGACATTGCTTCCATCGTTTCCTGTAATTTTAGCTTCAATGCCACTGAAAAGTGAGCGGATGCGTTGCGGAAGCCATGTGAGGGGCATGAAGTCTTGCTCGTCATCTTCAGAGGTATATCTAACTTCTGCGGGATGTTGCACACTTTTCAATAAAGTGAATGCCCAATAGTAGTTGCGCAAAGCATCATCGATTTTCCCTTGTTCTTCGGCCACAAGCCCTAGGCGGATGAATTCTTTGAGTGTACGTATGCGTCCTTCAAATATGCGTCCTAGCTCGCTGCGCTTGATGTATCGGCAGATGTGTGTGTGGTCGGGATTATTGTCGATGACCAAACGCTCGGTATTGGTAAGCGTGGCCGAAGAATAAGTCTGCAACTTATTGCGAGTGTAGGTCTTTGCATCCAACGTACCATTTTGTGAGCGTTCATCTTCTGTGATGCAAAAATCGTTGCTTACAGCCACAGAAATTTGGCTGACCAGCGCAGCGAGTGCTTGTTGGTCGGCCTCGTCGACAGTAGCTCCCCAACCCTCGCCATAGAGATAGAACTCGGGATGAGATTGGATATCTTTCCACTGCTGTGCCTGTCCCATAGAGATGGAACATAAGCATAGCAGCAGAAAGAATAATCGCTTTAGGTTCATTCTTTAGGTGTGTTATCTTGAGGAGTAAAACCTTCTTTTACGAAGTCGCTCACCTTTTGTGCATACTTCTGTGCGGCAGCGCTTTCCTTTGCGGCATTTTCGTAGGCACGAATGCGAGCACGTGTTGCGGCGCTTTCGCTGATGACGAAGAATGTCTGCATTTCATGAGTGCCGTCTTTATTGTCTTTGATGATGGTAAACGATTCTTGCAGTTCGCCATTGATTTCTTTCTGTACTAGGCTTTCGTAGGCGCCATAGAAATGATCGAATTCAGAAGATACATCGTCGCCATTGCCAGCCATGTCGCTTACGATGCGGCCTTTGAGTGTACGCCCTGCTTGCTGTGCATAAATCACGCAAGCATTGTTGATACACGTTTGGTGTCCAATGTTTTTAGATTTAAATTGTGAGCAAGTACCCACAATCTCGTAAGCATATTCGCCTTCTTTCGAAAGTTTTTGGTAGTGTTGCAGCAAAGCAACGTCGAGCGAACGAGTGGATCCGTAGATTTTCCACCCTTCTTTCTTATACTCCTTCATTTTGGTTTTATACTCTTTTTTTAATGCTTTGCTTAAAGCTTTGTCGTTTTGTGCTGCTGCGGGAAGGATAAGGCAGAGCGCGAAAAAAAATAGAATGATTCTTTTCATTGTAGTGATATTTTATAAGAGATTGTTATTAGGTTGCTGAGGTTGGGAAGGTAAGGATGAGACGGACGCCGATATAATTTGAGTTGTAGGTATAACTACTACCACTCCAAGTGGACGATGTAACGGTGATATCAGTTTCATTATTATTACATTTCCCACCGCAGAACCAGTAATTATCATTATTATCATACTTGTCACAAGTCCATTCTCCAGCGTTTCCGCTCATATCGTAGAGGCCTAGTTCGTTAGCCATTTTAAGTTTTACATTATGAGCGCTGCCGCTATTACCACTGTACCATGCAACATCGTCAGCCGTGTTACTTCCTGCGTAGGTATATCCATGAGATTTTAATCCTCCTTTAGCTGCAAATTGCCATTGTGCTCTTGTTGGGAGAGATATATTTAGTTGGGTGAGATTTGCAACTTCTTGAGCAAAAGTAATGGCGCTTGAACCATAAGACCAAGTCATTGGATACTGTAAAGTATATTTTTTGTTGTTAAACATTTTCCCATAAAAGGACTCCGTCACCTCTGTCTCTCCCATCATAAAATATCCTCCCGTGCATCCTACGACGGGGAGCATTTTATAATCAGCTCCGTTTACTCTGATGGTGAATCCAGAGCGCCATCCGCTATGAGATGCTTCGGTAGGGAGATCCATGTAGCCACTCTCGCCGGCTTTCAATATAGAGGCAGTGCAGTTGCGCGTAAAGCCCACTTCGCCATAAGCCACGCTTAGGGTGCGAGAGTCGTCGGTGAAGTAGCCATAGATGTAAGGCGTGGTTCCTTGATTATTGACGGTCTCTGTAAGGGCTGTTGATTGGGTAGTGAAAGTATTGCTCGTAGGAGCAAAGGTGGTGTAGGTGGTGATGCCGAGCAGGTGCACATCATCGCCCTGATTGCCCTTAAAGCGTATGCGCCCAGTCTTAGGAGTGAGGTTGGCATACACCGTAAGGTCGCCATTCGTATAATTGTAAGTGCCGCTATTATCTTCGTAGATCTCGGTGTTGGGATTGATGTCCACACGGAATTTCTCTGTAGTTGTGGCATTCACGAAATAGTGGGCAGTACACTCTAGGTTCGTTCCGCTATCGAGATATCCGTCAACCTCAACATCCCATTTACCTGCTTTGTAGGTGGCCACTCCCGCTACAGTGGAAGTCCCTTTCTTGAAAGTAATGTAGATGGTGTCGTTCTCTGTCCATGTGGTGGACGATTCGGCCGCGGCCTTCAACTTGTTGCCTTGATGGTATCTGCTGATGTTACCCACCAAGTTCATCGTGAGGTGCTGACTAGCCGAATGCGATGGCTGCTGAGCTTGATCTTGAGCGAAAGGCTCATCGCCAGAACAGCTTCCTAAAGCCCAACACATTCCTAGGGTTAAGAGCATTTTGCTCAGAATTCGTAGTTTGTTCATATTCGTGATTGTTTTTTTGATTATTATTCATTCCAATTGTTGTCACTACTGAAGTGTGATTTATTAATCGTGGCATCCTTGTTGCCATTCTTGTTCCATTCACTATCATTGCCATAGCGTGAATGGCCCAATGTACCGCTTACATTACCCGTTTTGTTCCAATCGCCATCTGCTCCATAGCCCGTACGTACGATCGTTAGGTGAGAGGAGGATTGAGCGTTCCAATTTTGGTCCGTTTGGTAGCGAGTGAGCGTGAGGGTCAGATTGCTAAGGTTGGTGCCAGAGCCGTAGTTTGAATCACTTCCGTAGCCAATGATGCTGAGTTGCAAGTTAGGCTGGCTTCCATTGCTGTAAGATTGGTCATGCCCGTAACCTCCGATTGTGAACCCTACACCCGAACTCGAGTCGTTGTTGTAATCGTGGTCAGAACTGAAATCCGTTCGCATGAAAGAGCCTCCTTGGAATTGCTGCACAACGGGTATCCTCAGTTCGTAAGTTCCCACTTTCAGATCGGAAAGTTTCACAATGACGTTTCCCTTCCTTATTTCATTCGAAGGGTTGACTTGGGCTGATAGGGTAAAACAGCTGTCGGTGGGTGAGGTAGTGACGCTCAGCCAATCCTTGTCGGTAGAGACGCTCACCTCTCCGTCTGTGTGATAGTAAATCGGTTCGGAAGTCCCGCCTTTGGAGTAGAACGTGAGTTGTTCCGTGTTGACGTTCAAATAGCGTGCGGCTTGCTTTACCGACAGAATGCATCCTAACTGTGTGGGTGCGGTAGATTTCACTGCCACTGTGCCACTTCTTGCGTTCATCGAAGCATTGTCGGCCACTCCAACAGTCATCTGCATGTTTCCGCAACCTTCGCTAGGAGATACGTCGATCCATTTGTCAGCACCCTCTTCAGCTGAAGCTTTCCAGCTAAAATTAGATGTGATGGAAACGTCAATCTTGCTGCTATGGCTGGAAATCTCTTTTAAGTCGTTGGAGATAGATAGGTATTTACTTCCTTGTTCCACGGGGAGGTCAATACTCTTCTCGGCCATCGATAGATGCACATTGCCATATCTGCGCTCAGCATCATAGTTTTCATCCACGCTGATGCTCAGCGTGGCATTTCCCGTGGCATTAGTCGGAGAGAGGTGAATCCAATCATTGCTTGTCTCTGCTTGCCAAGTGCCATCAGAGGTAATCTCAATCTCTTGCGTGCTTGCAAGGTCGGAAAAATTGAGCTTCGCTTCGTTCACGCTGAAGCTCTTTCCCTCTTGATGCACATGGATAGTGCCCTTTAGCGTGGTGCCCGGACAAGAAATCTGCACCTGTCCGTCTCTCTCATGGATCGATGGATTGTCGGCAATGTTGAGCTGCAATGTCTGATCTCCCTTACCTTCAGAAGCGTTAGGTTCAATCCATGAAGATTCTGACTGTACCACCCAGCTCACGTTGCTCGTTACCCCAATCTCGTATTTGCTATTTCCACTTGCAGCGATGTCTACGTTCGTGGGCGCAACATTGAGATATACTCCTGCCTGCTTGATGGGAATGGAGATGCGTTGATGCCCTCCAATCGTAAGAACCACATTACCCTCGCGCTCCTCTTGCGACATATTGGGCGCTACACTGATCGTAAGCGTGGAAGTACCCGCATTGCCCGTTGTGGGCGATACTTCAATCCAACTACTTGAACTGCTCGCAGTCCAATCGGCTTCAGATTGTACTTTAATGTCGACGACGCTTGCTGCTTGTCCGAATGAGAGAGATTGGGTGGAAGCAAAAATCAGAGCCGAGCTTTGTGTGACATAGATGCTGCGATTCTTCAGTCCTTTATGGTATTGGATGTTGACAACGGCGCTGCGCGTCGTCTCAGTAGTGTTAGCTGTTGTTTGAATCGTCAGAGCATTGTCGGTCTTTTGGCATGTGATCCAACTTGCAGCGCACGATGCTTCCCAGTCAGTGTTTGATGTGACTGAGATTTGTTTCTCGCTAGAAGTTCCCTGAAATGAAACACGTTCTTCAGACACTGTCAAGAAGGGACTTGCCGCATCCTGTGTCATGGTGATAGGAATCCTCATAGGATATCCTTCCGTGGTGGAGTTGAGATAGAACACTCCCACACGGCGTTCTGCGGAAGGGTTGCTCCTCGCTACCACAGTCACCTCGGTAGACCCCGTTCCGTGATCCACATAGACATCAATCCAGTCTATGCTGTTCTCGATGTTCCAATCCACACCGACAGATAAGATTTTGATCGATCCCTGCTCTCCTTCGCTAGGTATGTTGAAACTGTTCTTCTCTACATTTAAGTATTTAGGAGTGAGCGTGGGCTGTAATAGGTCTCCTCCCGACTTCAAGAAGTCATCAGAGCATGAGGTGATGGCGACAAGGAGGGAAAGCAAATATGTAATGTAGCGTAGTGTATGCATGACTTGCTAGATAATGAATGCGGTTAGAAAAACGTGTATATGCCCATGTTGAGGCCAAAGCCCTCGTTCCATTTTTTGATTTTGGATGAAACGCTAGATAGTGCTTTGTAACCATCAGATTGATTTATAGAGACAGCATACTGTGGCGTGAGGCTGATTCCTAAATGGTTGACCAAGGCAAAGGATATGCGCGTACCTACTGACAGATTACAGGCGCTGCTATTGCCAGCATAGACTGCACTTTCTTCGGAATCTTGTGTATTGCTCAACTTGTTTACTCCCAGGCCAAGTTGCGGGGTGATGCGCAGGTGTGTTCCGATGTTGAAAGCATAGCCCACTTTCAATTCACCTACGGAATGAGCTTGATATTGCGACATGACTGGAGCGGTAGATTCGCTACACCAATAGATGTCTTCGCTTTTTTCGGGCACGCAGATATAGCTTCCCTCTATGTTGACGTTGTGTATGTATCCACCGAGGCTGACACCCATTCCCATGTATTGCCCGATTCTTAGACTCCCTCCAAGATAGAACTCATTTTTGTAGTTAAGGATCTTTCGTAAACGAAATTCCACTTTCGTATGGGCACAGTTCAGTTCCATCGTTTCGTGGAAATCTCTGTAACCTCTTCTAGTGACATAGACGTCGTAAGAACCATTCGTCAATGTCCTATGAAATGGAGTAATCTCGTTAATTCCACTTTGTTTGATGCTAACTTTCGTTTGTGACGGAATGGAAGTAAAATAAAATTCTGCTTCTTGCTTCAATGTGAACAGTAAATTGGTCGTCTGATCTTTTTGAATGGTTATGGTTTGGGTCTCCGTGCGATGCTTGTCGGCGGATACTTGTACGCTATGTTTACCCACTTTTAGTGTTAGTGGAGTGAGGGCAGAGAAGTCATTGATGATTTTTCCGTCAATACACACTTTTGTATTTACTGGATTGACATGAATACTGAGCTTTCCTGTATAAGGTTTCAGACTGTCGATGCGCAAGGTCTGAGCATGTAGCGAATCGTTTATGACTACCTGTCCTTCTTCTGGATAATATCCAGGAATGTTTACCTTGTAGGTATAAGTGCCGAATGCCAATTCCGTGCTTCCCGATGCCCCCTGAAGTCCGTGGCTCAACGCAATGTTCATGCCATTGAGCGAGAACTGGGAACCATTGTCTATGGCTTGTGGTAGTTCGATGATAAGCTTTTGCTTATGAGAATCGTCATAATTGTTGACAAACACCTTGTCGCTTGTAATTTTCATTACATAAACTCTAGCCGACTTGATGCTGATGGGGAAGTCATAGTTGGTGAGCGAGCCCAATATGTTATGTCGAATGCTCATATGTCGTACACCTGATGGAACATACACCCATATCTCGCCTGGATGCCCTTGGTCTTCCACTTTGCTCACACCGAGCGAACCTACGTCGAAAAGGAATCCATGCTCAGTGGTCTGTACGCGTATCAAAGCACATTTTTTGCCGTTTTGATCCTCCACGGTTGTTCCTCTGCTAGAGGCCGTAAGATCTTTTTCGTCAAGATAAAAATCGGTGACGGAGATAGTCTGTGCCCTAGCCATAAGAGTAAAAATGCATAATATGCAAGTTAGGGCTACTTTGTATAGAAAAGATATGGAGAGGCAGCCTTTTTTCATGCGAATAAGGTTCTATCTGCTGGCTGCCATAGCAGAGTGTTCTTTTAGGGAGTAATTCTGTGATAAGGTATAGATACAAAAAAGCGTGGAAACTGTATATGCTAAAACAACAATGATTCGACTTGATGAATTTTGACGATAACACCTGCAAATAACTGATAATAAGGAAAGAAAGTGCAAAAACCAAATCATAAATAGATTTAAACGAATCAAAGTTTATTGGGGATATGTGGGAACATTTACGGGAAAGGTATTACCTTTGTGACTGAAATAAAAAACATAGGGACATGAAGATTACCATCATCACAAAGGAATGCAAGACCAAAGACAAAGACGCTCCTGCAAAAGCCAATCTTTGTTTTCGACTCCGGGATAAGGATGTTGACCTCAAAGTCCGTTCCGACATTGAGGTTATGCTTGACTATTGGGACAATGATGCACTTTCCTATCGAAGGACAAAGAAATTACCATCTGACGAGCAGAAGAAAGTCAAGGTTTTGGTGCAGACCATTACAACGGCTCTTAGCGAGCAGTATAACTCTGCGACTGCTGATGTTGCATGGATGAAGAATGTGATTGATGAATGTGTCAATCCAACTTCAAAGTCAACAGAGACATTGACTACAGTTGTTTCGAGAATGGAACAATACATTGCGGAACATCCCATGAGTCCGAAATCAGCACTCGTTTATAAACCAACGATCAAGAAGCTTCAACGCTATGAAGCCTACAAGAGGGAAATAGAGGGGAAGGAAGGCTTCACGCTCTATTGCGAGACAATCCGCCCCGAAGAGTATCTTGATTTTCGTGAGTATGTCATAAACGAATATGTTCATTACAATGACTACCCAGAGTTTTATGAACAGTTCAGCCTTGACATGCACCCTCCCAAGCAGATGTCAAGCACACAGATTATAGGTATCATGCATCATCTGCGTATTGTTGGGCATTGGTGCATCAAGATGGGGTTTACAACAAACCGCTCATGCGATGCGTTCACTATTCCTGCAGCGGTACAAGGCACACCTTTTTATCTGACGATAGAAGAACGTGACAAGGTTTACAATACAAACCTACATAACAAGCCAGAGTTAGAAGTGTATCGTGACTTGTTCATCTTCCAATCAATGGTGGGTTGTAGAGTCGGAGACCTGTTTTCTTTTACCAAAGACAATATAGTCGGTGACATATTGCAGTATCTTCCACACAAGACCATGCGCAAACGGTCGCAGACCGTGAGCGTTCCCCTTACCACAAAGGCCATGGAGATACTGAAACGTTACGATGGCAAGCAAGAAAAGCTTCTGCCGACAAAGCAAGTGTACCAATACAACGAGGGCATCCGTGCCGTACTTCGAGAATGTGGCATTAACAGAATGGTTACTATCCTTGACACCGTCACAGGAAAGGAGGTTCAGAAGCCAATATGTGATGTCGCTACAAGCCACATGGCAAGACGCAACTTTATCGGCAACCTATACAAGAAAGTGAAAGACCCTGAGCTTGTGAGTTCCATGACAGGACATGTAAACGGAAGCAGAGCTTTCGCCAGATACAGAGAGATTGATGAGGAAACGAAAGTAAATCTTGTCAACCTCATCAACTAACGTTTATACAATCTACCAGTCATACATCATTATATATATAGAGTAGCATGAAAGTAACAGCATTCATCCGAGAAACATCGGCAAAGAACAACATAACCGACCAGGCGCACGTTTATTTCCGTGTGCGTGACGGCAAGACTGACATCAAGGCTGTCAGCGAGTTATCCATCAATCCTAATCATTGGAGCGCGGAACGGCAGGGTTACAAGACACGTGTGGCTCTTGTAGCGGAGGCAAAGCGCACAGCATTCGACAAAGCCGTGCAGGACTTGACGGCACTTATATCCGCACAATATTATCATGGAGCGGACAGCCGTTGGCTAAAAGGTGTTATTGAGGAGTTTCATCATCCTAACATCAACATCCGCCAAGGCAGAAAAGGTGACGAATACAGTCTTGTGTATCAATGCCAACAGTATGCCGAGAACCATCCGATGGAAAAGGAATCCATAAGGCATCATGAGCATAACGTACGTAAGTTGCAGCACTTCGAGCGTTTCCAAAGGGAAATCATGCGTAGACGAGGTTACACCATGCGACTTGATGCTATAACAGCCGATAACTTGCGTGAGTTTCATAAATATCTGGTAAACGAGGCTGAATATTATGAGCATTATCCTCAAATCTTCGATGACATAGAGGAGCGTTTCAAGCCACGCCAACTAACGGAAAACTCCATCAATACTATATTCAGAAGAATACGCACGGTCGTGAACTGGTGTTTGAAGCATAATATCACGACAAACGACCCTTTCGCCACCTTTGAGATGCCTAAGGTGTTGGACAGTCCTCCTTTCTACCTGACACTTGAAGAGCGTGACAAAGTCTACTATGCCGACCTCAGTAACGAAACGCCATCCACACAAGTATATCGTGACATATTCATGTTTCATTGTCTCATCGGCTGCCGTGTAGGAGACCTTGAAAAGATGACACGTGCCAACATCGTTGATGGTGCAGTGGAATACATTGCTGAAAAGACAAAGAACCACAAACCACGCACCATCCGAGTACCGCTCAATGACAAGGCGAAAGCTATTCTCGCCAAATATGCCGACCTTGAAACGAGGCTATTGCCGAAGATAAATCAGAACATATACAACCGTCAGATTAAGAAAATTCTAAAACTGCTCGGCATTGACCGCATGGTGACTGTTATTGACAACAAGACTCGTGAGCCTATACAAAAACCAATCTGCGATATTGCGACAAGCCACACTGCAAGAAAGACGTTCATCGGCAACCTATACAAGAAGGTGAAAGATCCAAATCTTGTAGCATCTCTTTCGGGACACACAGATGGCAGTCGAGCTTTTGCACGTTACAGAGAAATCGACAACGAGATGAAACGCGAGCTGGTGAAATTGATAGACTGACCTATTGCGAGTTTGCCAAAATTGCGTTTCAAAAACGTATATTCAATAAAAACGTTGGCGTTTAGAAGAAAATACTATACCTTTGCAGACGAACAAGAACCAAAAATATAATAAAAAGGTTTCAAAAACATGGTACAGACATCAAGCCAAAGCACTGTAAATAAGATAGAAATGAGGCTTAGAGGAAAAGGACGTGGTTCGATAGTCTTCCAACAAGACTATGCAGACTGCGGAACACCATCAGCCGTGAAGTCAACATTCCATCGGATGTACACCGACGGAATGTTGGTGCGGTTGGCTCATGGCATCTATTATTACCCCAAAGCGGACAAGGAATATGGACTTGGTATTATCTATCCGTCTGTTGAAGACATTGCCCAGGCTATAGCCAAACGAGACAAGGCGAAGATTGTACCGATGGGAGCATATGCCTTGAATCGTCTCGGATTGTCCACGCAGATGCCCATGAATGTCGTGTTCCTGACCAATGGTGCACCACGTAGGATAAAGATCGGGAACGGGCGTGGCATCCTGTTCAAACATTCTTCTTCGGGCAAGAACTTTGCCTATAAATCAGAGCTGATGATGCTTGTTGTAACAGCCATGCGCACCATAGGCGAAGAAAAAATAACCGACGAGGAACGCAACGTGCTTGTCGAGCACGCAAAGAATGTAAACGACAACGATTTCAACCATGATATAAAACTTGCCCCTGCATGGGTGCGCAAAATACTGATTACGAGATGAAATTTATAGATATACCAGAAGACAGCCAGAGGCAAGCCATCAACACCGTGGCTTTGAAGACAGGACTGCCACCATCAAGCATTGAAAAGGACTGGTGGGTAACGCAAGTGCTGAAAGCCTTGCACGCCTTACCGTATGCAGAACATATTGCTTTCAAAGGAGGTACAAGTCTCAGCAAATGCTGGAACTTGATAGCCAGATTCTCCGAAGACGTGGATATTGCACTCAGCAGAGAATTCCTTGGCTTTAGCGGTGAATTGTCGAAGACTCAAATCAGCGACAGACTGCGTCGCGCCGCCTGTTCTTTTGTAAGGGAGAAGATGCAGTATGATGTAAGGAAAGCTTTAATGGACTTGGGTATACGGGCAGATGCCTTTTCCGTGGATGTTGTCATCACTCCAGTTACAACAACAGATCCCGAGGTGATAACCATAACTTATCATAGTTTGTACGAGGTCTCACCCTATATCAAGAATACGGTAAAGATAGAAATCAGCGGCAGGTCAATGATAGAGCCAATTGAGAAAAAAGCTATAAACGCTGCTATTGACACCCATTTCAGCAAAGCTCCATTTGCAGAAAAGCCATTTGAGGTGAACGCTGTCATCCCCGAGCGTACATTCCTTGAAAAGGTTTTCCTGCTGCATGAAGAGTTCAGGAAGAACGAGGTCAGAGTGGAGCGTATGTCTCGCCATATATATGATTTGGCAATGATGATGGATTCTGAAAACAAAATTGCTGACTGTGCAATCCACAACGAAGCCCTATATAAGGCGGTACTTGAACATCGCAGAAAGTTCATCGGACTTAAGGGCTTCAACTATGATGAGCTATATCCTGCCACATTATGTATCGTGCCCAACGAGGATATTGCAAGACTATGGCAAGATGACTACAAGTTCATGTGTGAGCACATGATTTTCGGACAGGTGCCTTCTTTTGAGGAACTGATAAGCAAGTTGTCAACGCTCAACGACAGAATTAGACAGTTAAATTACCGAAAGGCATGAACATAAACGAACTCGGAGAGGATCTTGAACAGCAGTTCGGCAAGCCTCGCAACATAACAGAAGAGAATGTTAGGTTCATGCTTTCGCTCATAAAGGAAGAGTTTGATGGAACGAAAGTGAACGAGAATGTCGAAAAGCCAAGTCTTGAAGCCTTCGGCATGACCATTCTTGCTGTTATGTCATACCAAACTACCCCTTGGGAAGAATTAGCAAAGAAACCTTCAATCCGCAAGACACTCAAATATATTGCCATTAGAGGAAACTGCCATTATGACGAGATGGAGGCATTGACCAAGGAACTGATACGGAAGCACTTTGATGGCATTACCCAAAAGATGGTATTAGGGTTCTTGAAGATTATTCGTGGGGTGTCGAATGAGGAACGTCCGACCAAACTTATTGAATATACTCCATTCGCAGCACAATACTATGCTATCTATCATGGACTTCACCAGCTTATCAGAGGTGAACATCCAGATGATGCAGCCGTCATTATCCATTGTGCAATAGAGGACGGCATATTGTTCCCAACAATTCCTCGCAGTCTGCTGGTCGATGAGTTCAACCTGAAGAAAAGTAGTTTCGACAAGTATTTCAGTAAGTATCATATAAACTTGGAATACGAGTCCGATGCTGTCAAGAAACAGGTTGAGGAGAAAATCAAGTATCACAGAAGGGCTTTACGAAATGCCATAGGCTACAATGTCACCGATAAAAGCCATGTACACTTCTACGACCGCAAATTAGGACGCAAGAACTTCCTTTCTATAATTATTGCATATTGTCGCAGCATATTTCGTTTCTGACAATCTGCTACCATTTACAATCCTTAGTCAAACGTAAAACTGCATTTGGCTAGGGATTTTTGATATTGTCACGTTAATTCCATTAACAAAGAGTAGTCAATAGTAGTCGCATCCTACAGCCTATTCAATTCTCATTGGGAGCCATCAAAAGCCATATACCTTTGCACCGTCAATCCGACAAACCAGCGGATTGGCGGTGTTTCTTTTTTATCACGCTGCGAGAAAGAGCATCCTGGTTTACGAGCAAAACAGCGTATGTATAACGAATATTAAAAGAAAAAATATGGTTGACATCATGTCATTGACAAAGATGGGAGGCCAGGTAGCACTAACCGTTACTCCTGAAGACCTTCACCATTTTGCAAATGCTCTCTTGGCGCAGTCACGCAAGGAATGGGAGGAACAAGCTGCGTCTGCTCGCAAGGAAGAATCTGAGGAAACCTTTCTTACAACAGAGGACGTTTGCAAAATTTTCAATGTATGTCCTGCTACCCTATGGCAGTGGCATCGCACTGGCTACTTGCAACACATCAAGTTTGGCAACAAGAACATGTACCCAGCTTCGGCAGTCAAAGCCATTACACACGCTCGCTCCATAAACGAAACAGTTGCTGGCTATTGCAAACGGAAGAGTAAGGTGGATAAAGAGATCGCATCCTTGAACAATAATGAGAGAAAGGAGGTTGATGGAAATCATGCATGAAACTACATCCATCTATGAAGAGTTCTTTGGCACCAAAGAGGGAGAATGTCATTCGTTCTCCTTCTTTCGAAGACCAATCCGCAATATTGAGCCATTGCGTTGCATCGACATTCCCGACATATACCGCTATATTGTCAGACCTTACGCCAAGCAACAAACGGAAACGCTACGTTCTATCACAGACAAAGACAATGCACGGAAATACAAAGCAGAGAACTTTGATTTCTGCACATTCTCTGGCATATTCCGCTCACGCAACAAGAATGACCTCCTGTTGCATTCTGAACTATTGTGTATAGACTTCGACCATGTGGCTGACATTCCTTCTCTGAAAGACAGGCTGTTACATGACGAATATTTTGAAACAGAACTGTTGTTCCGCTCACCGTCTGGAGATGGTTTGAAATGGATTGTTGCCATTGACAGAAAAGGTTGGGAGCATTGCCGTTTTTACAAAGCCGTGTACAATTACCTTGTGGCTAAAGGTTATCCCGACCCAGATAAGTCAGGAAGTGACGTGGCACGTTCCTGTTTCATTCCGTTTGATGCGGAAGCATACATTAACCCTAAGTACAAAAATTTAAAAGATGAAAACTTTTTTACCACAAGAATGGGAGAATGTCCGTTCTGATGAAACTAAGCCAAGCGTCAACAAGGCTCAAGACATTAATACGCAAACTTCTTCATCAAACAATAATGATGAAGATACAAGACTAAAGGTGGAGCGTGTTGTTAATCTTATAGAACAAAGTAAGGTTGACATAACCATCGGTTATGACGTTTGGCTAAAGATTGGCTTTGCTCTTTCTGACGAGTTTCAAGAGACAGGAAGGGAGTTCTTTCATCGTGTCAGCAGACAAAACGGAAAGTATGACCAACGTGAGACAGACAAACAATATGACAAGTGTCTTTCGGCAAAAGGAAGCGGTGTCACCATTGCTACTTTCTTCCAACTGGCAAAAGATGCCGGTATAGACATTTCGGCTTCGAAAATCCAAAGCATAGAGAATGGTTCTTTGGATTTTTGGAATTTTGGTTCTAGCAAGAAGCGAAATGAGGGGTCGGGAAACGTAGATGGCACAACTTCGGAAATCCAAAATTCCAAAAATCCAAAATTCCAGTCGGGTGTCGTTGGGTCAAAATGGATTTTGGATGAAGCAGAGCTGCCACATTTCCCGATAGAGATATATGATTCTCTCCCGTCATTCTTGAAAGAAGTATTGAGCAACTGTATTTCCGATGATGACCGTGACATGATGCTCATGGGGGCTTTGGCTTGTCTGTCTGCCACTCTTAATAACGTGGTTGGCGAATACGACAATGATGATTGGGCCCCTATGATATATTTCTTCGTCATGGCTGATGCTGGTATGGGCAAGGGTTCATTGAAATACTGCCGACAACTTGTAGCACCAATCCACAATGAGTTACGTGAAATCTCTGAGCGACAGATTAAGGAATACAAGGCAAGCAAAAAGGAATCGAAGCAAGGAGATGACACATCATCCTTTGAGGAAGAGCCGCATCGTCGTACTCTTTTCATCCCGACAAACAGCAGTGTAGCAGCCGTCATCCAGCAGTTGGATGACAACGGAGGTATTGGTCTTATATTCGACACAGAATGTGACACACTGAGTGCCGCGCTCAAATCCGAATATGGCGATTACAGTACCATTATCCGCAAGGGCTTTCATCATGAACCCATTGATTTGAACCGCAGAAAAGATGATGAATACCGTGTGATCGAAAATCCTATGCTTGCAGTTTGTTTGTCTGGAACACCTGGGCAGCTTTACACCTTGACACCACAAGCAGAGGACGGAACGTTTTCACGAATCACTTGCTATCATATACCATTCAAGATGGAGTTCCGCAACGTGCTTGTTGAACGCACTTCATACGAACAAGGCAAGGATGTTTCATTGCGTGACAGGTTTTATCAACTGGGTATAAAGTACAAACTTATGCGTGAGGCTTTCTTTCGTGGCGGAAATTATCGTATTGTTATTCCGCAACAATTCTGTGATGAGTTCAACGCACATTACAAGTTAATGAACCAAGAAACGGTAGAGGACATTTCACATGACATGCAGAGCGTTGTCCGTAGATTGGCGTTTACCATATTCCGCATCATGATGCTGTTTACATCAATACGCTTCATGTGTGAGCAACCTAATCCATCTGCGTTTACTCCAAAGAATGGCGGTCGTATTGTATTACGATGCACAAGAGAGGATTTTGTCAATGCAATGGCTATAGGTGATGTGCTTATATACCATACCGTATATTGCTATGCTCACTTTCCACGCAGCAGGGTTGCAACCAGTATAGACGGCAAGATTCTCTCCAAGAAAGACAGGATGAACATACTTTACGACACATTGCCAGAAACTTTCGACAAGTCGCAATATGTGGCTGCGTCTACAAAACTTGGCTACTCTCCGAGTACGACAAGCAAATGGATTAACAGCTATATTCTTGAAGGTCGCTTGGGGCGAAAAGGACAAAACGACTACTGCAAGGTAGCAACATTTTCCCTCTGCAGTTCTGGTGTCGGATAGTATGCCGTGTTGAGTATGTAGCGGACTTTCATAAAAGTCCATGAACATAATAGGGACTTTTAGATTCACTTGCTGACGCTGTTCACTTAAAAAGTCCTTCTATTATGCTCAGGCTCCGCCCGAGACCTGCTACCATTATACCGAGTTACGCCTTTTACAATGTACAACAAGACTGAAATACAATATGCAAAGCAACATACCACGTGCCGCTATCCATGTCGGCAAAGACAAGAAATCTTTCTCCGCCCAAGTGGGTAACGAGGCGGAACGTAGAGGTTGGGACGAGAATGTCTATCGGTTGAAGAATGCCGACAAGGACAAGAACAACCATTATAATTTCTCTCGCAAGAATCTCAATTTTGAAATCGTCAGAGGCGGAAAGTTTGTTCCGCTTGGATCTAACCCTATTCCACTCCACAATCGCATTCAGATGCGTCTTGATGAATTGGGCTTCAAACCATACATGGATGTCAGGCATCCCGACCAAGTATCAAAGAACAGTCCGAACTGCACTGTCGGCATAATATTCAGTGGCGACCACGACGTGCTGTACAACCTCGCATTTGGCAACCAAAAGATTGACACCGCCAATCCTGATGCAGATCATAGCAACATCGTATTGCAACAAGGCATCTATCAATGGGCAAAGGACACCTACGACTTTGCCTGTCGCAAATGGGGCGAGGAGAACATCATTAGTTTTGCCGTCCATTGTGACGAAACGAGTATCCATGCCCATGTACAGACTATTCCTGTGGAGAAAGTCAAGAAACGTGGACGCATAGGCAGCAAGTACGTCAACAAGAACAATCCTGACATAGTGCTTTCAACTAAGGAATGGAGAGCATTACCCAAAGAGGAGCGAGACAACTATACCAAGCAAACTGCCTCAAAGGACTTTGTTGAGCGTGTGTCTTATGCCAAGGTGTGGGGAGAGACGAGAAAAGCAAAGTCGGAATATCTCTCGCAAATACATACTGACTACCACAATGAGGTTGGCTGCAAGTACGGTCTTGCACGCGGCATTCCTTACAATGAATTGTCCGAGGAGGAAAAACGAGGACGAAGGCATAAGAACAAAGTCGTTCTTGAAGCCGAGCGACAGGCGAAAGCTGCTCTTGACAAGGTGGGGAAATACGCTGTTCTTGCCACTATTGACAAGCAAGAGCTCACCTTCCCTCTTCTCAATATCAAGACACCTGTTCAAGAGGCAATGGATGCCGTTAAGAAAGAACTTGCCATTCCTATTCCTGCACTTATCGGACAAAAGACTTGGCGAGAGGAACGGACAACAAGCATCAATGATGCTATCAAGGCTCTTGTCGTTGCCATCAACGCTGAACGTGACAAGCAGAATAATGGTATACGGGCATCTGTCAACAAAACTTACACTTACTATATGCAGCAACTCAACAAACTGATTATTGAGAATAAGGCATTGAGGAATGAGAATGATACACTAAAGGCCGAGAATACGGAGGTGAAACAACGCATATCGCAACTTGACGAGAACGCAGTCAGACGAGTAACCGCTCAAAAGGATGCCGTTATTGAAAGTCTCAATACCCAATTGTCCTCTAAAAGTGAAGATGTTGCAAAGCTCAAAACAGATTACAATACTCTATGGGAGAAATACAAAATCTTGGTTCTTCAATGGAACGACTTGACAAAGCAGCCAGAAATAATTGAAGCTGTTAAACGTGTGGAAGAACGCAAGGAACAAGAAGCGGAGGCAAAACGTGAAGAACAGGCAAGACAAGACAGATACCAAGGTGTACTTGACCGATTCATTAGTGAAGGTAATGAACAGCTCAAAAACTTTTCGCAATCAAGCAGAATAGATTTCGACGAGAAAGAAACCAAAGCAATCTATTATGGTATTATGGCTACTGCCACAAAATCCAACATTGCGCTTCGCTCTCCACAAGGAGCAAAAATTGCCGTTGAAAGATTTCTCGCGAGCATGGATTGGAATGGTTGTGGCAACTATCGGAGAGAATGTGTCGCACATTGGACGAAACTATTTGCTACCGATGAAGTTGTTTATACCGAACCCATCATTCAGAACTTCCTTTCCTTCATTGATTACATGTCGTGCAGCGCAGATACATACGTTTCACTCGGTGGCTCCAATGGTTGTGCTGACCAACTCACTAATTGGGACGGAACGCCAAAAACAGAAAATCCCCATAAGATGCTCATGAAAAATATAGTAAAGAGATAAAAAGTACGCAAATTCTTAGCCACAAGAACGTCTCTTGTTATCGCTTGAGTTAAGAAATTGCGTACTTATTTCTAATAATATTTATAATTTATATGCGATAGAAAACAATAAATTTCCAGGTACTTTTCTAAAAATAGAAGTTGAGGTAAACACATTGGAAGTCATTGTGTTTATCCATTCATAGTTATGTAAATGAAGTATGTTTTCACCTGACAACTTTATACTTATTTTTTTTACATTATAACTCGTACTAAAGCCAATATCAGTATTCTTATGTAAGCCATACTTATTTTTACCATGATTGTAACAAATATATATATTGCCTTTAAGTTGTTTATAAGCATACAACAACTTTGTTTGAAGGCTATATTCAGTCATGTCATTAGTGCTATTTTTATAGGTTATTGTAGAATATCTATTGTATTTTCCTGACATTTCTGCATTAAGAAAAAACTTAAATCGTGTTGCAATAATGGCATTTGTTGAGAGTGATTTATTTATTATATCAAATGCATCAAAATTTATCATCGAATTTCCGATTTGCTTAGATAAACTAATATTTAATTTTAAATCTAATGGAATAACGTTGATACCTTTAGATACAGCTACTTTCATATACATATTTTGTTGCTTTCCTCCATCACTATAATTAATATTTGACGCTATTCCTTCTTGATTCACATTCTGAAGTACACTATTATTGTCTTTAGAATAAGAGCCAACAATAAACAACAACAAATTATTGTACATATTGAAGAGTCTATAATTAAATGACACATTGAATCTATTAACATATGGATTACGAACTGACGAATTTCCATTTATTTTATCATATCCGCTAACCATACTGTAATCTACCATATACCTTATGTCTTTAGGGGTATAAACATATGATGCAGAGATTCCCATTTCATGTTTGGGACTAAAAACTATACGAATGTTTCCTTCTGGTGAGAAAATACACTTCAAGTTGTCTTTGGGGAACTTATCGATATTTGCATCATATTTCATATATGACAATATTCCTCCTAATGAGAAACGCATCAAGCCGTCTTTTTTAGAAAGCCGTGTTATTAAATCCCAACAGGTATAATCTGAATTTGTATTTGTTTCAGATGAACTGTTATTGTTGTATCTCAATACATCTTTTGCATAAATACACCTAATAGAATTCTTTAAAATTATACTCCGAAATTTGTAAGAATTACCTATTTCAAAAGTAAATTTAGAGTATTTTTTTTTCAAGCTGGCATTATATTGGTACATGTTATTGGTTAAATCGTAATCTATAGGTAATATTATAGAGTCAGATTTTATATCTGTTGGATTATTCCTGTTTGATAAAGACATATCAGCAAATACAAATAGCATATTTTTATTTTTACCCATATTAAGAGCTAATGATTGCTTGAGGAAATATTTACGCATAATATCACATTGTGACACTTCCAATAATTTTTCGGTTGTTTGCTCTAATTTTTCTTTCGTTGAATAATTTGAGAAACCTAAAAGTGTAGAAGAATTCACTTCTATCATATCACAAGGTCTCCATCTCGCTCGCAATGAGAAAGATTCATATTTATCATTTGCCAACGACTCCAACTTGTTATTTGCAAGTAAACCACTTTCATAATACTCATCATAATTATGAAAGCCTGATTGCATTATAGATTTATTTAATACAATATTTCCTTTTATTTTTATTCTAGAGGATGGGGTGAAAATCATATTAAAAGCAGAAGCGAAACTTTTGTTTTTATATACATTCTCAGGAGGAGTTAGTAATTTGTTTTCTTCATCAGATAAACGAGTCATACCGCCCCCTTCTGCTAACATATCTTCAATGTTAGCAAAATTACCCAAATAATCATCTATCGAAAACATTGGTTTTCCAGTATTGTTTAATGAAGATAAAGAAGAGAATGAAAAACTTTCCTTCACTGCGAAAAGTGACGGTTTTATTTCAAATTTATCCATGAATCCTCCACCTGCACTAATTGTACCTGATAATTTTGTCTTTGAATTCGTCTTGATATTTAATGCCGTCTTATCATTTCCTTTAAATTGGTCCACAATGCTGCCTTCTTTATAATTTTTAATGATTTCCGCTCCAAGCATGACGCTTGCAGGAAGATTATTTATAACCATATTACTTCCTGTAGCAGCAACGTCTTGACCATCAATTAAAATCTTATCAAGATTACGTCCGCTATACGAAACTTTACCTGCTGCATTATCAACTTCTATCCCTGGCAATCTTCTTAAAACGTCTCCAACAGTTTCTTCTGCTCCAGTTTTAAAGTGTTCAATGTCAAAGACAATAGAATCTACAGAATTTTTTACGCCTGTATATCTGCCTTTTATTGTAACTTCTGAAATTGTCTTGCTACTCTCTTTCAGTGTTATATCAAACACTTGTTCGCTCGTATCTGAATATTTTATACGATAGGTTTCAAAACCTAAACATTTTATTATCAACCAACAAACATCTGAGTCCTTTTTCTTCAATTGAAATGCTCCACTACTATTTGATATACAATAAGACAAAATACCCTTTGTCCCTATACTATCGGAACAAAGGGTTATTGTTGCATATTGCACAGGCGAGCCTGTACTATCTTTTATTGTACCTATTATATTATCTTGCGATAATGCTGTTGCACAATAATTAAGCAATAACACAAAAATCAATAAGGTTCGTTTGTATAAACGCATGCAATTTTTATATTTCTATTATAGTAATTTTTTTGTTTGAATCACGTCCTAATTGTTTACCTTTCTCTGCTTTTATTTTCTTGAACTCAGCCCTGTTTGTTACTTTGCCATTAGTGGGAGGCATTAAATCCATATCTTCTGCCAAATATGACATTTCTGTCAATGTGTAAGTATAAGTAGGAGTTACTAATTCGATAATAAGACCTGGAAGTCCTAAATATCCAGCAGGACCAAATCCAAATGGAATATCAGTTGTAAACCAAGCTGTTATGTCACCAATGTCACTTTTATAAATGGCTTTTACACAATTCTTTTTAAAAATTTGTCGGGTCTCTCCTGTGATTTGCCAATTCTGTTTGTCAATTTTATCTTTTATCAGAAATGTCTTGTCAATAATGGCTTCTTGTGATATAATAGAATCAGCATTTACATCTATAAAAACACTTCCACCTACACCAATTACATTTAAATTGTCAACATTCTCTTCCTTTTCAAGAGTAAAAAGATATTTTCCTCTTGAAAAATATAAGCTATATGTTTTTTTATCAGTACTAAATTTCTCAATGAGAATTTTCTTTATATTCTCATCATCCATCTTAAGAACATCTTCTGTAATATTATGCGATGCAAGGTATCTGCATTTTACTCCATGCTCTTGGGCAAATGTATGTACTGATTGTAACAGAAACATTATGAAAAATATGATTACACTGCGTGCCATAATGGTAAATTATATAACAATATATTAAAATTGGCAACTACAATATTTAATCATAATTGCCAACAAATACTATAAGATTAATCTGGTATAACAGTTTTTTCTGTTATTGTATATCTTTGACGCACAATAAGAATAGAGCCATCTTCAAATTCATAGATAATCGTGCGTTCCACAACAACTTGTCTCTCAATAATTGTGTCTGGAACTGGAGATGTCATTTCTGTAACTGCTACAATTTCCTTATTCATAAAAGGATTTGCAGCATTGTTGGCAGCACTTGCATTAACGGAAATTGCCACAAATGCAACTAGTGCAAAAAGAAATTTGTAAAATGCTTTCATCTTGTGTAGGTTTAATTTGGTTTGAAATAAAATTTTTCTATTCTTTAAAAAGGAAACATGTGTCTGCGACACCCTGTCTCTGAGTGATTTATTTTATTACTATCTGTTTCTTAGTGCAATCAATTTTGTTATACATTTTTGTATTGTAGTACTACCACACTACAAATACAAGTTTTAATTCTCAGTGGCAAATTTAATAAAAAGAATCATAAAATGCAAATAATTGAGAACTTATTTTTTGTTTTATTGCGTTTTTTGTTTAAATTCCAAACTTACGTATCGTTTTTGTTATGAAAAAGACAATAGTAAAACCTATTCTTTCTAAATGAAAAGAAGATAAACTAATAATACTTGTTTTCTAAGTTTATTAGAGCTTACACATTATGGGAACATTGTGGTATCATTTTGTGCTATAGTTGTAAAATACATCTTGATTTATAGGTACTTACAATATATATACAAGTTCGAGCGTGGAGCCAGTTCTGCTGCTCGTTCCACTTGTTAAGGCCTTCGCATTGCCCGGATTGTCGAAACGAGCAACGCCAATACAACGTCAAATCTCATGCAACATTCAAAATGATAAGAAATTGCGCGTAAATGCTAATATATACAGCATATAGCAGGTGTTTGACATGATGTATTTTTTGTTATTTATCTGTTACTTTACCATTTGATTTTATAATTTATCATAGTTAATGGTTCGTAATTGGTTCTCGTTTTGGGTAACAAATCCAATTATTTTTCGTATCTTTGCACCGTGAGTAACAAATCTCGCAAAATGACAATAAGTAGAATAAATAACAAAGTAACATGAGAAGTAACAATGAACCTGTGCGCATACGCTACAAGGATTTGGCGAATGGCACAAAGTCGATTTATCTCGACACTTACAAAAGTGGAAAGAGGTCGTATGAGTTCTTGAAGCTTTATCTGCTTCCAGAGGACGATGACAAGGCTAAGGCAGTCAATGCCGAGACCTTGCAGAAGGCAGAAGCTATCAAGAACCAACGAGTGCAAGAAATCCTGTCGGGAAAGTTGGAAACAGTGAAGGCTTCCTTGGAACATCCTGCTTCTACAACAACTTCAAGCAAGAAGAACGCACGTTTAAGTAAGAAGAAAAAAGTCGGCAGTGATAAAACTGGCAAAAGTGTCAAGGGAAAGGAAAGTGAGGTAAACGAAGTCGTTGGAGCCGTTTCTGGCAGAGAAGGACACCAATGGAAGTTTATTGACGATGACGGTGAGGACAGAGCCATAGATGGAACAATCAAAAAACATAGAGGCAGACCCAACAAGCGTGAAGCTGTCACTCTTCGTTTCAAGGACCTTGCCAACGGCAGCAAGTCGCTCTACTTCGACATATATTATAATGGTGAGCGCAAGTACGAGTTTCTGAAGCTCTATATCAACCCAGAGATTACCGAGGCTGACAAGCAGAATAATGCCTTGGTCATGGAAACCGCAGAGCGTCTGAAAGAACGCAAGACGCGAGAGGTTGTCAATGGAGAGACTTTCACGGATCCTTCTGACGAGCTGAACCAAGTGGAGAAAGTTGAGGAATACACCAGTTCTGTGATAGTCCGTAGTCGCAAGATGCGCAATGGAGACCGTTCCCTCTTTCTTGATATATATTATGGTAAGGGACAACGTGCCTACGAGTCTGTCGGTCTTTATCTTCGTAAGGATGACAGCGAGGAGAAACACAAGGAAATCTGGAAAGAAGCTGAGAAAAAGGCCAAGGAACGCATGAAGGCATTGAAGGACGGAACCTTTGAGAAGCGTGTCGGCAGAAGAGGTTACAAGCCGCATGGAGAAGATCCAGATGCCAACGTGGACAAATACAAGGAGTATCTTGCCACTAAGAAGGTGAAGACAGAGATTGCCGTTGCAGAGACTGAGAGTAAGAGAAATTCCAAGACCAAGGAGCCTGTGAGAATCCGCTTCAAGGAACTTGCCAACGGCAACAAGTCGGTCTATCTATCCATCAATGTCAACGGTCGCCGTACCTATGATTATCTGCGCCTTTATCTCATACCAGAGGTTGACGCAGCTGCCAGGGAGCAGAACAAGCAGACGATGCAAGCAGTCTATGCCATCAAGGCACAACGCATCATGAGCATCACTAACGGTATCGCAGGGCTCAAAGACAAGTCAAGAATCAAAATGCGACTTGTGGATTGGTTGGAGATATTCCGTGACGCACAAGTGGAGCGAGGAAGACAATCTGCCCGAAACTGGGTGAACAGCGTGCTGAATGCAGTGAGAGAACACTCGCCAAACGTGACACTCGCAGAGATGACCAAGGAATACTGCAATGGTTTCATGGTGTTCTTGTTGAACGACTATATCACCTACAAGCACACCCATCCGTCCAAGTCCACGGTGATGAACTATCTCAAATGCCTCAAAGCAGCCTTCAACATGGCTATTGAGGAAGAGATAATGGACGACAATCCCGTATTGCGTCTTCGCATGGATGTTCTGAAAGGTGGCGGTACCAAGCGAGAGTATCTGACCGTTGACGAGGTGAAGAGACTGATTGACACCCCTTGCAAGCGTGAGGATATCAAGGCGGCGTTCCTGTTTTCATGCTTCTGCGGACTCCGTATCAGTGACGTGAAGAGTTTGAAGTGGAAAAACATCATCACCGAGGGTGACAAGACACGAGTTGAGATATTGCAGTACAAGACCAAGCAACCTCTCTATCTTCCTCTCAACAAGCAAGCCCTTCGTTGGATGCCTGAGCGTGGATCTGCGAGTGACGAGGACAAGGTATTTCCAACACTGCCAAGCAAGAACTACGACTGCATCCCGGAATGGAGCCGTGCGGCAGGTATCAGCAAACATGTGACCTACCATGTCTCAAGACACACGTTCGCCACGCTGGAGCTGACCATGGGCGCAGATCTATACACAACAAGCAAACTTCTCGGTCATACGGAGGTGCGTACGACACAAATTTATGCAAAAATCATCAATAAGAAAAAGGACGAGGCTGTTTCCCTATTGGACAGTGCGTTCGAAGAATAAAAATGGAACATAATAATACATCAAACAACCAAGGACGAGACGACTCCTCGTTCTCTCTTTTTACCCCAATGCAATGAATGCACCTTCGCTAACGGTGTAGGTGGCATTTGTGGTACCAACAAATTGTGGCTGTTCTTCAAGGAAGCCCATGAGTGCTATCAGACGGAAGTAATAGGATGCGGTAAACTGTATCACCGCTATAAAAAGGACTTTCTCAACAGCCATTCCTATACGGACTGCCAGTATGCGGCAGGAAAGAACGAGCACAAGAAGAACTTCTACATCATGGAGGAGTTTCTTGAAGAACGTGAGGACTTAGTAGTCATATTCTTTACCAAAGCGGATTTCGAGTATCATGACTACAAGGCTCTTCATCACAAGTTCAACACCACGGAGCCGCCTCCAAACGGTCAGTATCTCCATGGTAAACCACCGTCAATATTACAAACAGCACAAGAAACCAAACCGAAACAGGACTTTCAATGTTACTTTGATTCTACTCAGTTGAACCTCATTGCGCGCCATGCCAATGAGGTTCATTTGTTCTCAGCCGATGTGTCGGAAGAGGATATGCGAAAACTCTTCTCGTGCCAAGTCAGCAAGCAGCTAAAGGCGAGAAGCAACAGACGTGTGGCATTCTTCTTTGATATGCTCTGCAGCAAGAACTTGATTTGCAAGCAATGGCAATCGGTCATTGCCAAGCATAAACTCATCCTGTCTTCATCAACAGACAAGCCACTTACAACAACCAAGCTGTCCTCAGCAACCAGTGATGCCAAAAGTACCAACGCCAGCATCTATGAGGCTATCCGCAAGAAAGTGCAAGAAATAGCAGATTGCGGTAAAAATGACAGCAAGGACACCATCTGACAGATGAAAACCTTGACAGTTGGCTTGATAGTCGGTTGACAGTCAAGCGCACTTCCATCCGATTGGGCAGAAATGCCCTTACCTTTGCCCTCCGTAATCAGAAACCTGGTTATGGAGGGCGACCTCGTTATGTGTAACGATAAATTAAATTACGACAATGATTGGACAGACAACAAATCAGGCAAACAATCCACCAAAGGATGGCACTATCCTACCGCTAACGATAGACATGGATAAACACGAGTTGACAGAACAAGAACTGGCAGATCTGACACCAATGAGACTTGCCGAGCGCATTCAACAAATGGAAGAAGCATTCAAGCTGCTTGGACCAGTGGAGGATGTGCTGAACCGCATCAAGTGCTTGGAGAAATGGCTCTTTGCAGGAAAAGACGTGCTCACCCTTGACGAGGCAAGCGTATTCCTTGACGCTTCAAAGAGTCAGCTTTACAAACTGACACGTACCTTTGCCATTCCCCATTACAAGCCAAACGGCAAGACCATCTATTTCAGCAAGGAAGAACTGGTGGAATGGATCAAGAAGCACCCTGTGAAAACAAAAGAGGTGTATGAGCAGGATGCCATACGCTATGTGATGAACAAACCCTTGAAGAGCAGATGACGATGGAAGAAATGAACGACATGAGCCTCTTTGAAGGCGCAGCGGACAATGCTGATTTGTTGGAAAAGTTGCTGAAGGCATCGCTTATCCATGCGGATGAGACCTACCAGACACCGCCACAGATAATATGGGTGGACAACTCGACCATAGCCACGCTTGGCAACTTCAGTGCCTCCACAGGCAAGGCGAAGAGCCGAAAGACGTTCAATGTATCGGCATTGGTGGCAGCCTCGCTCGCTAATGGAAAGGTGCTGCAATATACGGCAAAACTACCCGATGACAAGCGTAAGATACTCTACGTTGATACGGAGCAGAGCCGTTTCCACTGTCACAGCGTGATGCAGCGCATCCTCCGGCTTGCAGGATTGCCCGACAACATGAACAGTGAGAACCTTGTGTTCTTCGGACTGCGAGAGTACAGTCCCAACCTCAGACTGCGACTGATAGAATATGCCTTGCAGACGCAAAAGGGCTTTGGCTTGGTCATCATTGACGGCATAAGGGACTTGATGCTCGACATCAACAATCCGAGCGAGTCCGTCCATATAATCAACAAACTGATGCAGTGGTCAAGCCGCTATGACCTGCACATACATTGTGTCCTACACTTGAACAAGGGTGATGACAATGTAAGAGGTCACATAGGAACGGAACTCAGCAACAAGGCTGAGACGGTACTGGTGATAAGCAAGAGCAATTCGATGGCGAATGTGAGTGAAGTGAAACCGCTCAACATCCGAGACAAGGACTTTGCACCCTTTGCGTTCCAAATAAACAAGGAGGGACTTCCAGAGATTGCCAAGGACTATGTGGTTGACTCCACCACAGCCAAACAGCCGAAGATGACAATAGCCGACATTACCGATGAGCAGCATGACAAGGCACTTGGAATGGCTTTCGGCAAGAAAGTGGTGTCAGGTTATGAGAATGTGATAAACGCATTGACGAAAGGATATACAACTATTGGTTTTGCCAGAGGTAGAACAGTGATGTCAAAGTTGCTGACCTTCCTGTTGAAGAGCAAAATGGTGGTGAAGTGTGGCAACAACGAGTATTGCAGAATGAAGGATTATCCTTCGCTTCCGCTGCTTGAAGAGCAGGAGGTGAAGAAGTGAGGATGAAGCGAAAATCACTTCAAAAACCACTTCATTCACCTCGGTGTATATATAATAGTAGAACGGACGGATTTTGTGAAGTGGCATCATATTTAACTACAAAATGACTTCACAAAACCGTTCATTCACTCTGGTGTATATATAATAAGCGCACGAATGAACAAAAAATGAATGAAAGATGAACATACAACAAGCAAAGGAAATCAAACTCACGGACTATCTGAGCGCATTGGGACATCAGCCCAAACGATGCAGCAAGTCCACATCTTATTATCTGTCGCCATTGCATGCGGAGACAAAGCCATCGTTCAAGGTGAACTTCAGCCGAAACCAATGGTATGACTTTGCTCTTGGCAAGGGTGGCAACATCATTGCTCTTGCCCAACTTCTCTACAATACGGATGATGTGGGTGCTGCATTGCAGCATATAGCAGCGGACATGAACAACCCAAAGTCCACAAAGGCAAAACCTCCCATACCGACACAAGTAGAGACAGACAAGATGGACAAGGTACATATCCAAGAATTGTCCTACCCTGTGCTTATGTCGTATCTGCGTTCACGCCATGTGGATGCGGAAATGGGTAAACGCTATTGCAAGGAGATCTGGTACACGTTTAAGGGCAAGCGGTATTTTGGCATAGCCTTTCCAAATAACCGGGATGGGTATGAACTGCGTAACCCATATTATAAAGGTTGTTTGGGCGAGAAAGACATATCCTTGATACATTCACAGCAAGTTGGAGTGCAGGACAGATGCTGCATCTTCGAGGGGTTTATGGACTTTCTTTCGTACAAGACTTTGGAAAAGCGAGGCGACAATGTGATTTGCATACAAGAGCCATGTGATTATATTGTACTGAACTCCATCAGTAGCCTTGGGAAATGCATGGAACGATTGGCGTGTTACACTGCTATCCATTGTTATCTTGATAATGACCAAGCAGGAACGGTGGCTGCCCATACAATCATGGACTGTTATCAAAACAGGGCAATCAACGAATCCATAAGATATGCAGAATACAAGGATGTCAATGATTATCTTATCGGCAGAAAATCCATTATTCCGCATAAAGAGGATGTATAAAACGATAATTTTCTACGGAGAAAGTCAATATTCTCCGTAGAAAACTATATTTTGCGTGATTTTTGCGTAGATTTCCGTACAAACATACTACATTTTTGAAAATATGTAGTAACTTTGTACAGAATTAAAGATGCAAATCATGGAAAAGCGTATGACAAATCCAAAATCTGAAGGCTATATCTCTGCAAAAGATATGGCAGGAAGAGCTGCATACTATAAAGTATTGCAAGCCGCCAAGAATGGCGAACTCACCAGAATAAAAAGAGGTGTGTATGCAACCGATGACCATTTGGCAAGTCAAATGCTTGATGTGGAAAAGGTTGTTCCTGGTGGTGTGTTGTGTCTGTATTCCGCTTGGTCACATTATCAGTTGACTACACAGGTACCACAAGAATATTGTCTTGCAATAAAAAGAGGCCGAAAAATCACCCTTCCAGATTATCCCCCAATTACACTATACCATTGGAGTGATACCGCCTTTAACCTTGGAATTACGAATACAGAGATTGAGGGTTTCAAGGTGAGGATATATGACGTGGAGAAATGTGTCTGTGATGCAGTAAAGTATAGAAATAAAATCGGCATAGATGTCTGTACGGAGATTATAAAGGAATATCTGAAACGCAGAGATCGTAATGTCAGCAAACTGATGAAATATGCCTCACAACTGAGAGTTGCCAAAACATTGGGAACATATCTACAAATGGAACTATAAAATAATAAATATGACAACGAAGAATTATGCTCGCTCGGTAAGAGCGAAACTGCTTAATATATCGAAAGAAGAGAATGTCTTCTACCAATCGATATTGACACGATACTTTCAGGAGCGTCTGTTGTACCGTCTGTCGGTAAGTCCATACAAAGAACGCTTTATATTGAAAGGTGGTGCATTACTGTATGCCCATGAGCATTTGAAAGCAAGACCAACATTGGACATAGATTTCCTTGGTCAACAGATTAGCCGTGAGTTGGACAATATCAAGGAGACATTCAGAAATTTATGCGACATAGAATGTCTGGAAGACGGAGTTGTCTTTGAAAAGGACAGCATTAGCGTAGAAGAAATCACTCTCAAAAAAGAATATAATGGTGTGCGAGTGCATGTCAAGGTAGGACTTGACACGGCAAGCCAAGTTATTTCCATGGATGTAGGCTTTGGCGACATCATAACTCCTGCACCCGTTGACCTTTCTTATCCGGTGTTGCTGGACACATTACCAGAAGTTGACATCTTGGCTTACTCTTTAGAGACCGTGGTGGCTGAAAAGTATCAGGCAATGATAGACCATGCGACAGAGAACAGCCGCATGAAAGACTTCTTTGATGTGTACAGAATACTAAAAGCAGGAAATATTGACTTGAACACATTGCAAGAAGCCATCATAGCCACGTTTGAGAATAGAGGCACCGCCATCTCTACGGAATATAGCCTTTTCGAGGATTCTTTTGCGACAGATGCCAAACGAAATATTATGTGGAATAGTTATTTGAAGAAAATCAAATTCAAGGAGCCACTAACCTTCCAAGAAGTTTGGACATATATCACACAGGAACTGAAACAATACATGGAAAAATAACAGTTCACCAAGAATTTGCCAAGCTCTCCGTTTCGGAGGGCTTTTTTTATGCCCTTTTCATAAGCAAAGATTATAAGGATGTAAACGATTGTCTAATAGGGAGAAAGAAAGCATGAGGGAAGCAAAAGTGGAATATGACGATATAGCGGATATACACTGGTGGATGGTGGATCATATTCACTATCTGCCAGCCATGATATATGCTGTATTGTTGATAGATATAGTATCAATCGTTGTCATCATCAAACATAGCAAGGGGCTGGAGCAAGACGAGGTATTGGAACGATTGAAGATAGGATGCAGTGTGGCAGTGTTCCTGCTTGGGATGCTGTTGGTGTATTATATAGCATATCTGTTTTGGTAAGGTGATATGGGAAAGTTTGAAAAACGATAGTTTTCTACGGAGAATATTCATTTTCTCCGCAGAAAACTGTTGTATTGAATTTGGATGTTCAGAAGCAATGAAGCAGTAATCCCCATAACTGATTCTATCTGTAAAGCCATTTCTGTGGATAGTTGTCTTTTCCCAGAAATTGTTTCATTTAAAGCTATCAATTCGATATTAGCTTTTTCTGACAATAGCTTTACAGACAGTCCCGACGCAACAAGCTCGTCGTTTATCAGTTCTCCAACATGAGTGGGCACATAGGGAATGGCGTTTGAAAAATCATATGTAGCCATAATAAAGTACGATCATTAATTATCAACTCGAATATCATTATGAATATTGATATCGTTGTGTACATATCCTCTTTGTTCTAGTAAATCGAGACATTCGGTATATATAGTGCCACGATGTCTAGGGTCTTTTATTGTCACAACGACAACAACGTCTTGCGAAAGTACTTCTCCGTCTCTCTCCAAAGCTTGTACAGCTGCATCACGGTAGAGTCCAGTGAGTTTCAGTGCCCATTTTCTGTTTTCTCCCAATGCCTTTCTCCTGTTAGTGTCAGTCATCTTGGAAAGATCAACATAATACTTCTTGATAGGTTGATATTTATCTCCCTGTTCAATCAGCATACGTTCTTCTGCGAACTCCTTTTTGAAAGCTTTTGAGCTATAAATCGATGCTTTGAGTACATTAACGGCATCTTTTGATGTTCTTGACTCATTGCGCATCATACCTTCGCCCAATTGAACATGTTCAACATGGTCATAAGTTTCCAATAGAACATCCACTTGACTTTGGCAATACTCACAACCTTGCCCCGCATTAATTACAGGATTCACAGCCATTGACAATGTAATTTCACCGATGAAATAACCGTTTTCAACCAAACTTTGTGGGTATGGAAAATCCAAAGAAACAATATTTGTTCCTTTCTGTAAAGTCTGATGAAAAACCATAGTGCACTCATCAGCATCGTTGTTAAGCATATCTGTAATAACAGATGGCAAACCGAACCCCATTTCCCTGCGAAGTTCTTCTGGCGTTTTCGATAAACCTACAGGGTAATCAGAGTTGTGAACAAGCAATGCTTTCAAAAGCAAGGGATTGCATTCACCTCCAATCATCTGATTAAGATTAGCAGCCAAAGCTGTAATTCGTGGAGTAGAAAAACTAGTTCCACTCCAGCGGCAAAACTGTCTTCCCCATTCTGAAAACAGGGACAGATGTGTATCCATATTGCCGCCATAGTGCACCAAATCTGGCTTTACTGCATTTTCAACACCAGGACCAATGCGAGAAAAAGGACTTCTGTCATTTTCTTTAGCATCATTATTGGTAGTTTTCTTATGAGCTATAGATCCTACAACGAGACTAAGCAAAGAATCGGCGCCATCAGTAATTCTTTGATTTTCTGCTCTTGGATCAACATTACCTGCAGATTTGCAAATCAAGATTCTGTTGTCTTTCTGCAAGCTGTCCAATGCGATGCCCAAGTCGGAATATCTGTCATTATCTATCGTTTTTGTTGTACCTTGCGAGAGATTCCAGATTTTTATATCTGGATGTTTAGCGATAGCATTTTGAATGTTGGCTACCAACTCGTTTTCGTATATTTGGGTTCTGTCTGTATTGACAATACAACTCTTTATTTTACAAGGTCCACATTTCGTCAAATCTTTATTTTCAAGAAAATCACCATAGTTGATGACACTTGCAACAGCAGTTCCATGACTTCTGTTTATGTCTTCATCTTCCAAATCAGCGATATTATCTTCATCATCAATCATCCAAGGACGCAGGTAATCATTATCGCCAACACCAGAATCCAACAAGCCTACCACAGGATATGTTGCGCCTTCCAATGGTGTCATCACTTCGATGCTGGAGTTGTCTTCGTCTGGGGCAGTTTCAAATTCTATTGTAGGCATTTTTCTAACCGCCAAGACACAATCCATGGATGCAATAGCCTGAAGTGCTTCCTCTGACACATGTTCCAAGGAAAACAAGCGTAAGCTACTAGCATAATTCAGCTCTTCTAATTCAACTCCAAATTCCTTGCATTTTATACTCAAAGCAATACGAGAACGATGATTGTACTCACTATTCAGATAATCAACCAACTGCAGTTTGAGACGGTCATTTTCTTGAATGCTATCATCAACAACAGCCTTGTATCGAGAAATGTTTTCTATTGCAGACAAACCAATCTTTTTGTCTTTCGGCAGATTGGCTGTATTTACCACCTTAAAACCTCGCTCCATTTTCTTCAAATCATTGGCGGTATCAATCTTTACCAAGATTTTACCTACCGATGTGACTCCTAGGACATTTCGTTTAGAGTTTACATCCATCATTTTTCGCACTGCTGGACGATGAGATTTAGCTGTTGCTTTTTTGTTCAGTGTAATCTCTGTAAGCACAGGCATCGTTCTATTTGCATCAGAGAATAATTCTGAGAACAACTCCAATTGATCGTAAACCCTTTCTGCATTAACAGAAATAGCAGTATCATTAACCCACTTTGGTAATTCACTGCCACCACCAGCTTCCGTCAAGAAATTGTCTGTTTCTCCCCTAAAAGATACATTTTGTATAGGATATTCTTTTGCCATAATTCACTATTTTTTAGATAATACATTTCTGACCAATCTTGCACTAATATTTAGTTTTTGTACAATCTTGGCTTGACTAACTCCGTTTGTGTTAAGGAACATGATGAGTTTATCTTGTGCTTCGTCTTTTCCTTCGAACTCAAAGATAGTAACAAGTAAGTCCTCATATTCAATAGCTTTGCTTCCATTGATAACGCCCTTCACTTTTAGTTTGTTAAATATCGTAGAGATGTCAGAGGGAGACATTTTTTTTGTTAAGTCACAAACCGTTTTCATCTTTTGTCCATCCTCTACAAAAGGACAATTGAACCCAGATGTTAAGTCCAAAATTATTTTTTTTCTTGCTTCGTCATCAGGCATTCCGACTTCAATTTTTGTTGTGAAGCGTCTCCAAACGGCCTTGTCTAACAATTCGGGATGGTTTGTTGCTGCAATCAGAACGCAAGAAGTTGGCATGGAGTCAATGTTTTGAAGCAAGCTGTTGATGACACGCTTCAGTTCTCCCAGCTCGTGATTGTCGTCACGTGCCTTGGCTATTGCATCAAATTCGTCAAGAAACAAGATGCATGGCATGCTACTAGCATAGCTGAATATTTTTCTTAAGTTCTTTGCTGTACTACCAAGAAGTGATGAAACAATTCCATCCAATCTTGCTACCACCAATGGTAAATTGGTGTTTTCACTGACATAGTGAGCTATAGAGGTCTTGCCACAACCAGGTGCTCCGTAAAGAAGCATGGACTTAGGCATATTAACCCCTGCCTGTTCCAGTTCGTCACTGTGCCTCACCAACTCAATGAATTCACCTACTTGCCTTCCGACATTATCAGAAAGGACAATATTGGTACGTGTTGAGTCTTCGGGAATTACTTCTACTATTTGCAATTTGCTGTCCGAATCTAAAGGTAACATACGCATGGCATCAGCTGTTGCAGAACTTCTTGTGTTAGAGTTTTGAATTTGCTCTTTGATGCAACGAGCCAATTGAATGTTGCCCTCGGCTTCAAGACGAGTAGCTAAACGATTGGAGTAACTTATGATTTTTCTCCTATCGTTATTCAATCCTCCTTCTATAATTCTTAATATATCTGATGACATATGGCTTGTTATACATGTTATTATTATTTTTTGAATACAAAAGTAATAAAATAAAATCGAATGCGGCAAACATATTGAAACATTAACTCATTTTTAACACAAAACGTACATAAAACCAAAATATCTGTACGAATACCTCTGTTTTATGTTATATTTCGTATTAAACAAGTACATATTACAAGATTTAAACAGATAAGGTATTCTATACTTAAAAACATCCGTCTAAGTATAAGGAAGAAATATGCGAAAACTAACAGAAGAAGCTGATTAAAGTATGATTGAGAGTATGATATATGATTATAATTTGAATATATCTTAAACTTTGATGGCCATACTTTACAAAATTCTTTTATGTCGGATTTTACTCTTTACTTTGCACTCGCAACTGGCACTTTTGCCACTGCATAGAGTATAAATCATCAATAAAACAAAGTATTATATGAGTCCATTTTTGATATTCGCCATCAGCCTTACCATTGCATACGCTATCTACTATGCGGTGATGATAACCAGAGACCTGTATGGTAAGAAGGAAGAAGCCAAGAGCAACGAGGAAGTGTTTGACATTAGCAACATAACGGAAGAGGAAGCCGCAGTAGCCGTCAATGAAAGCGATGGTGGCTTTAGCGTTGCCGACAAGCAATACGACACAAGTTTCCAAGACGGCACATCATACGATGAGGGCTATGGTATGGGAACAGAGAACAACGGAATGAGTGATTATTCTCTAGAAACGGATTCTTCCGGCAGAGAAGATGATGTTGATGAAGACGAAGGAAATGATGTCAACCAACAGAAGCCGAAGAACACAGCCGAGTCATTGCAGGAAAAGATGGATGGGCAGATGGAGTCCACTTCTCCCATATGGATAGACGGACTATGGCAGGACGACTTCACGGAGAGCCTATTGAAACAAGGCGAGACAAAGCCAGGACAACCAAACATCAAAACAATACCAGTCAAGGATGAAATTTAGCCATATCATAAAGAATGTAGTAAGTTCCTTTGTCTTTGCGCTGCTCCCCCTGTCAGCATCAGCCAAATGCGGTAATGTGGACTATAGCTGGGGAGCAGACGCACTGGCAGGGATGCACGACTATGTGGTGACGATGATGCTGTATGTGCTGTATCTGACATACGCTGTCGCTGCTGTGATGGTGATTATATCCGCTTTGCAGATATACATCAAGATGAACACAGGGGAAGATGGAGTTACCAAGTCCATACTGACGCTGATAGGAGCCTGTCTGTTTATGATAGGCGCATCCATTCTGTTCCCAGCATTCTTTGGCTACCAGATTTAAGACTCAACTGCAGAAGAGTATATCATGTGAAAGCGACAACACCTTTCTATATAATTATAATAAGGTGTTTCCAAACGAATCATTAACAAGTAAAACAAGAAAGAATGTTTAAGAAAACAACGAACTATTTGAAGAAGACCGCCAAGAGCGTTCTCTCTTCAGGACGCTTGAAGACATTGGCATTTATGCTCCTTGTGGGCGGTGGCATTGCCATGGCGCAAAACTCGGCAGGTGACTACAACGCAGAAAGCCCCACGTAGATGCTTATAGATATAGCCATATATCTCACATCTCCATACAACAATTTTTGCTATACGGAGAAAGGTGTGAGGGCTGTATGAATTTACATCCCATAGGGCGTCCCCGTTGCTTTGTTTTTGACAATCCATAGAGTTTGCGAAGTTCTAACAAGTCAAAACCAAAGCGTACAGTTACGCCTTTTATGTATTATGATCCATGCATTTTATTACCTCAAATATTCCTCTGCAAGGAAGGGTGGTCTCATGAATCTGCCACAAAATTAAGACTTTTTTTATAGATGCGACGAAATAGAATGTAATTTTTTGAAATCTATCGGTTAAGCTAATCCTCTTTGCTGCATGCAAGCGGAGGACTCTTTCAGCGGAAAGTAGGCACAAATTGTACTCTCTTTTTGGGCATGAGGAAGAATTCTTTTAATTTTGCATGAGCTAGGTTCTGATTAGGCTGCGGATGATGGGTAAAACGAAGGAAGGGAGTCAAAATAATAGAAAAACGATATATATATATATGAATCTCAAGGCAATAGGTAATAAAGTGAAAGGAAATCCACGGATGACGGAGGGAACGGTCTATTCGGTGCTCGTAATCTGCAGCATATCCCATTTTCTGAATGATATGATTCAGTCGGTCATCCCGTCGATTTATCCTATTGTGAAAGAGAATTTTGGATTCTCGTTTGCACAGATTGGCGTGATTACGCTAGTGTTTCAGCTCACGTCGTCAATCTTGCAGCCTTTCACGGGATTTTATGCCGATAAGCGACCGCGGCCTTATGCGCTATCTGTGGGCATGTGTTTTACGCTAGTGGGGCTGTTAGTACTAGCCTTTGCTCAGAATTATGGGCTCATCCTCTTGGCAGTGAGCATTGTGGGACTCGGTTCGTCGGTGTTCCATCCCACAGCTTCGAGAGTGACACAACTGGCTTCGGGAGGAAAGAAAAGTTTGGCGCAATCGATATTCCAAGTGGGCGGCAATGGTGGTTCGGCAGTAGGTCCGCTATTGGCTGCGCTGATAGTATTGCCTTTCGGACAAAGTGCCATCTCGTGGTTTGCTTTGGCGGCATTGTTGGCGGCTATCCTCATGTTGAGACTTGGGGCATGGTATCAGGCAAGGTTGGCGTATGTGGTGAAGCATCCGCAACGGCAGCCGTTGCTCAACCACAACATTTCTCCTCAGGCTAAGTATGGTGCATTGGCCATCTTGGTGCTGCTCGTCTTCTCGAAGTATTTCTACACGGCTTGCATCACGAGCTATTTCACTTTCTTCTTGATGGACAAGTTTTCAATCTCTGTACAAGCTTCGCAACTATGTCTCTTCGTGTTCTTGGCAGCCTTTGCCATCGGTACGGTGATGGGAGGCATGATGGGCGATAGATTTGGAAGAAAATATGTGATATGGTTTTCCATTCTTGGTGCTGCACCATTTGCCATTGCCATGCCGTATGTTAGTCTGCCTCTGACGCTAGTGTGTACCTTCCTTTCTGGACTGATTATAGCTTCAGCCTTTTCATCGATAGTGGTGTATGCTACGGATCTCATGCCCGACAAAGTGGGGCTTATTGCGGGCGTGTTCTTCGGACTAATGTTTGGCTTGGGAGGTCTTGGTTCGGCTTTCTTCGGCTGGCTGGCCGACCGCACGAGCATTGAATTTATTTTCCAGGTGAGTGCTTTCTTGCCATTGCTTGGTGTGATAGCTGGATTTTTGCCCAATATACAGAATATTTCTCACAACAAAGAAAAACAATAAACGAACCATGCGTACAAGAGTAAATGTGCAGTTTTATCCCTCTCCTTGCGGACTGTTGGTTTTGGCCTCTGTGGACGATGCACTTTGTCTTTGCAATTGGGCTGAGTATCCTTGCGCCCAACGAAATATAAACCGACTGCGCAGATTGCTTCATGCTGAGATGGTGGAGGAAACATCGGCCGTGATAGAACGTACGAAGGAGGAACTCGACGACTATTTTGCTGGTAAACGCAGAGCGTTCGATGTTTCTCTATGTCTAGTGGGCACAGACTTTCAGAAGGACGTGTGGCGGGCATTGCTTGAGATACCTTATGGACAGACGCGTTCGTACAAGGAGATAGCTCAGCAGATGGAGCATGCGAAGGGCGTGCGAGCCGTGGCACAAGCCATCGGAGCCAATGGTCTGAGTATCCTCGTTCCGTGCCACCGTGTGGTGGGGAGCGACCATCGTCTGACGGGATTCGCCGGAGGCCTAGAGAACAAGGCCATGCTGCTTAAGCTTGAGGGCGAGCAATCGGATTCTGAAGATAATGTACCTCTTTTCTAAAAATATCCATCATTCATTTAATCTTCAAAACAACTATGAGAAACTTCCTAATTCTTCTCGCCATTATCTTAGCTCTGCCTATTGCAGCACGGAAACCTATCAAGGTGGCGTGTGTGGGCAATAGCGTGACTTATGGTTATAAACTTCCCGACCGCGAGCGTCAGGCTTACCCCGTAAGGTTGCAGCAGATGCTTGGCATGGGGTATGATGTGCGCAACTTTGGGCATAGCGGAGCCACTTTGCTAAGCAACGGACACAATCCTTACGTGAAGCTGCCTGAATTTAGAGCTGCATTGGATTATCAACCCGACCTAGTGGTGATACATCTCGGCCTTAACGATACGGATCCACGCGATTGGCCTCACTATGCTGATGAGTTTATTCCCAACTATCGGGCACTGATAGATTCGTTTCGTGTGGCTAATCCGCAGGCAAAGATTTGGATTTGCTTGATGACGCCCATATTCCACGACCATCCGCGCTTCGACAGTGGCACGCGTCTGTGGCACAGCCTCATTCAGCAGCGCATACGTCAAGTGGCACAGACGGCAGGTGTGGGACTTATCGATCTTTATTCACCGCTCCATCCCTTCCCCAACTTATTTCCCGATGCTTTGCATCCAAATCCCGAAGGCGCACAAATCTTGGCACGCACCGTATACCAGAACCTTACGGGCAATTTTGGAGGCCTTTCTCTACCTGAGACTTATGGTAACGGCATGGTGATTCAGCGCGAAAGGCCTATCATTCTTGAGGGCATGGCTAATGCGGGCGAGCGTGTGAAAGTGGATTTTCACGGAAAGAAGGCTGAGGCAATGGCTGCGACTGATGGTCAATGGAGAGTGACACTCCCCGCTGAAAAAGCTGGTGGTCCTTACGTGCTGACGATTCAGACGAAGAACTGCAAACGAACGCTTGACGATGTATGGGTGGGTGAAGTGTGGCTTTGCTCCGGACAATCGAATATGGAGCTCACTGTATCGCAGACGCAAACAAAGAACGAAGACTTGGCAGCTGCGGATAATTGTTCGCGACTTCACTTATATAATATGCGTTCCATCGCTCCTACTTACGCTATGGAATGGGATTCCGCTAGATTGGATTCTATTAACCATCTGCTGTATGTTAAACCGGGCCAATGGAAACGATCTTCTAGCAAGGAAGCTCGGAACTTCTCGTCTATTGCATTCAATTATGGACGTACATTGGCTGATAGCCTAGAATGCCATGTGGGCATTATTTGCAATGCTGTGGGTGGTTCCGGATGTGAAAATTGGATAGATCGTGCTACGCTAGAGGAGCATTTCCCAGCCATCTTACGTAATTGGCAAAGCAATGACTTTATTATGCGATGGATGCGTGAGCGTGCGGCGTTGAACGTGAAGCAAGCTACATCGCGCTTTCAACGCCATCCTTATGAGCCTGCCTACCTCTTCGAGAGTGCTATGCAGCCGCTCAAGGGCTATGGTGTGAAAGGTGTGGTGTGGTATCAAGGTGAATCCAATGCTGAGAATATGGAGGTGCACGAACGCTTATTCCCACTCCTGGAGCAGAGTTGGCGTAATTTCTTTGGACAGACGGATTTACCTTTCTATGTGGTGCAACTTTCGTCTATTGCTACACGCCCATCTTGGCCTGCGTTCCGTGATAGTCAGCGCAGAATGGCTCAAAAACTTCCTTATACTTGGCTATCGGTATGTTCAGACCTTGGCGATTCGCTCAATGTCCATCCCACTCGCAAACGAGAGGTGGCCTTGCGATTAGCACTCTCTGCACTCAATCATACATATCATCATGGTTGCACTCCTTCGGGGCCGATGTATAAGAGTTTTGCTGCAACGGGTAAGTACGAGGCCGTGGTATTATTCAGTTATGCCGAGGGTATGCATGCCGCTGAAGGAGAGCGTATTAAAGGTTTTGAGGTGGCAGGAGCGGATGGGCTATATCATGCGGCTGAGGCAATGGTCTGTGGTTCTGAGATACGTTTGCAATGCCCAGAAGTAGAACGTATCCTTTCTGTGCGATATGCATGGCAACCTTATACGCATGCCAACTTGGTGAACGCAGCCAATCTTCCCGCATCAACTTTCCGAGATGAGCATGCGGAATGATTGAGGCTTGCTGACGATGCTTTGACTCAAACTTCTCATGACAAGAATGAATAAAAGTAAGCGAATGCGCATATCCCGAAAATGGGACTTGCGCATTCGCTTATTACTTTAGGGTGGTTCTATAAATTCTGAGATTTATGATACCCAATCCCATCATCAGAATTTATAGAACCACCCTTTAAAAGATGAAATGTTGAAAGAGGAAGAATACTTTACTTTTCTAGAGAAACGTGGATGTCTATGATTGGAGAGCTATTCTTCCAAAAAACCTTGCTGCACGAGAGCTTGGCGGAGCGTCTCCGACATGGCATCACAATCGGAGGCTGTATAGCGAATGTCTGTGAAGACTTGTGCGAGGGTCTCGGTGTGGTTGAGGTTGACGAAACTCTGGTTTGTGGGATCGGCTTCTGTCTCTTGATAGTCGCGGTCGATGCTTTCAGGGGTGTGAGCATGGTAGACTTCGTCGTGACGGATGGCAGAGATGGGTAGCCTAAGTGTAGGAGCAGGATTTTCGTCAGGCCAACCTAGGGTGATGGTGGCTACGGGCATGACTAGCTTGGGTAGCTTCAGCAGATTGATAATCTGAAGTGGTTGGTAGATAGTGGTGCCGAGAAAGCAAAGTCCTAAGCCTGCGGCTTCAGCCAAATCGCAAAAACGCTGGCAGAAAAGCAATGCGTCGGTAGCGGCATTTTGATAGGAGAGTAGGTTACCATAGCCAGGATGACCCTTGCGCTGGAGTGCCCATTCCGTTGTGCGATTGTAGTCGGCACAGAAAGTCAGTACCACGGGGGCTTGCTTTACCATGGGCTGGTTGAAGTGAAAGGGGGAGAGCTTGGATTTCATCTCTTCGCTACGGGTCACGATAACAGAGTAGAGTTGTAAGTTTCCCATCGTCTGTGTGCGCTCGGCTTGTTGTAGCAAGGAATTGAGTAACTCGTCGCTGACTGGTTTCGATGTATATTTACGTATTGATTTTCTTACCATAACAGGGAAATGATTGTATACGCTGCATTTAAAGTTTATGCTGATGTTTCTGCCGATTTTGCATCGTCAACGTTGCGTCCTTGTTCTTTCCACAGATTGATTACAGCATCGCGCATCAAGAATAGGTGGCGAATTTGCGCTGCATAGGTGGGATTGTCTTTGTGTTGTACTGCAATGTCGTAGTAGAGCGTTACGGTCTTTTTAAAGTCGCTGATGTATGTGGCTTTATCTATGTGGAGAGACTCAGGAAGTTCGTCGAAATGGCTTTTCATCCACCCGATTACTTCGTTGATTTCTTCATCGGTGTAATGTTTTTTGTATTCCACGAGGCAATGTAATGATGTGCGAATATATGAAAATATGTCAGTAGGCAAAATTACAGATGGTAGGTAATAATGCATCAATATGCTAATGTGACAATCCTCTCTCATTCGGTACAGGCGCATGGAAGCATGTACAACGCAATGCGCAACCTTATGAGTGTATTCTCACATTAGCATATTCACGCTTTCTCCGCGTAGGAATTTATTCCTCTTCGTTGGCGTCTTTGAGTGCAGCAGCAATCTTATCCTCGAGTTCTTCAGATAGCTCGGGGTTGTCTTTGATTACTTTCTTTACGGCATCGCGACCTTGTCCTAAACGTGTCTCGCCGTAGCTAAACCATGAACCACTCTTCTTGATAATGCCAAGTTCCACACCGAGGTCGACAATCTCTCCCACGTGAGAGATGCCTTCGCCAAAAGTAATCTCAAATTCGGCCTTACGGAAGGGGGGCGCTACCTTGTTCTTTACAATCTTAACGCGCACTTGGTTGCCGATGGGGGTGTCGCCATCTTTGAGCGTTGTCACACGGCGGATGTCTAGACGTACGGAAGCGTAGAATTTAAGGGCATTACCACCCGTAGTGGTCTCGGGGTTTCCAAACATTACACCGATCTTTTCGCGCAATTGATTGATGAAGATGCAGGTGGTGTTGGTCTTGCTGATGGTAGAAGTGAGTTTACGCAGAGCTTGGCTCATGAGGCGAGCTTGCAATCCTACCTTGTTGTCGCCCATATCGCCTTCAATTTCAGCTTTCGGTGTGAGTGCGGCTACGGAGTCGATTACGATGATGTCAATGGCAGAGGAACGTATCAATTGGTCGGCAATCTCAAGGGCTTGCTCGCCATTGTCGGGTTGTGAGATAAGAAGTTCGTCAACGTCAACACCAAGCTTTTTCGCATAGAAACGATCGAAAGCATGCTCTGCATCTATGAAAGCAGCTATGCCACCATTCTTTTGTGCTTCAGCAATGGCATGGATGGCCAATGTGGTCTTACCAGAAGATTCAGGACCATAGATTTCGATGATACGGCCTTTGGGGTAACCGCCTACGCCGAGTGCAGCGTTGAGAGCGAGACTTCCTGTAGGAATCACGTCAACATCATCAATCTGTTCATCGCCCAATTTCATTACGGAGCCACGGCCAAAGTCTTTTTCAATCTTTGCCATGGCTGCTTGCAGCGCCTTTAACTTTTCGCTATTAGGTGCGCTATTTTCGTCAGTGGTCTTTGCCATAAGTTAGTTCTTTTTATTCGTTTTGTTTTCCTTGCAAACTTACATAAAAAATCTTGGAATAGAGGGAAAGGAGTGGTGAAAAGTATGGTCAAGGGAAAAACTTTGCATTTTCTCCTCATCGGTAAATGTTGATTGAAGTCCTTGTCTGTTTGTCGGTTCTGCGGAATGCCACGTAGTCCAAGCCCGTCCTAAGCGATGTTTTAAAACATTGTATCTTCCGTCCTTAGATGTACATTTTCCCATCCTTAGATGTACATCTTGCCGTCGTTCACCGCCCAGTGACTTATCGTTCAACGCCCAGTGACTGATCGTTCACCGCCCGGTGAACGACGGGAAAATCTTCAAAGAGAAACGGAATGGCCTAGTTCTTAGCTTGATAATGACGACGTTTGAAACACTTCGTTCACTGCTTACGCATTTCTCCGTTCGCAAAGGAACATTGCTATCGTGCCATTTTAACTTCAAGCACACCGCCTTTGGCAAGTTGTTCCATGGAGAGCGAATCGTTGGGTGAGAGTGGTTCGTGTGTGAGTAGAATGGAGAGAATGCGATGATTGCGAGGACCATTGTTCTTCGTGTGGATGATGAAGCGGCGGCCACGGGGCATGTGGAGTGTGGCTACATTAAAAAGAGGACGAACGATGCGATAGGTAGAAGAAATGGCTACGGAAGACGTAGCTGAAGAATCTGCGGACGAAGATGTAAATGGTTCGGAGGCGCTGGGGACTGGCACTAATCCTAAAGCATTAAGTACGAACCATGCCGCTTGTGAGGAAGACGATTGGACTTGCTTGCCTGTGAATACGTCTTGAGCATAGCTGCGAAGCAAAGAATCAGTGGTGGTTATATCGACCGATGAAGAACGAGGCGAGGATGGATAGAGAGAGGTTAAAGCATGAAGGAAATCGAGGGCATTGGTGGCGCGTCGACACTGAGGTAGATGGCGTAATTGGGAAATGGCCGAGGTGAAGGCTGCTTGGAGTTCTGCCTCTCGAGTGGTGACTTCTATAAAGTTGATGACGGAAGAGGTCGCATTGCTTTTGGTTGAGGAATGCAAGTCTCGGGAGGGCAATGCAGGAGCGGATGAGCGCTGAGATGAGGAGCCAGTGTGAGAAGATGATTTCTTTGTGGTAGATGTTGTGGGCTGACGCTGCGCTAAGAGCGGTTGCTCCTTTGACGGGGAAACTGAAATAGGCTGTGAGGGGATGTTCTTGCGTTTGTCGCTGAAATGTAGCTTCGCTCCAGGCAAATTGAGACTTGCATAGGCTTGATCGGTGCTCAGAGAGGATACAGACGACGTTACAGTGAGTTTTTCGTAAGGTTTGAGATCGAACACAAAAGCAGCCTTGCAGCGCATCTCTCGCTGTCCACTCTCAGTGCGAACCACTTCTCGACGAACATTCCATTGGTGGAAGGGGTGAGAGAAGCGGGCTACGTAATAGAGGGCGGGTGTATGTTCATCGGGCTGTTGACTACGTTTGTAAGCGCGGATGGTGCGTTTGTCGACAAACACTACGTCCATATCCTCATTCTGTGCTCCCGACAAGGCATGATCAATGTCGAGAAGGAATCCTTTGCTGGCTAGCGTATCGGGGAAAGTAAATTCTTGTATGCAATAGGTTGGTTCTTGCTGCACAATGGCTTGAATGCCGTAACGAGTAAAATCTACCTTATAATTGCCTAGAGAGGGATTGCGTTGCTGAAAATGGTATCCCGAGGCGTAGGCCATAAATTGCGTAGAATCCTTTTCGCCAACATATACTAGCAACGGATCGCCAACGAAAGGAATTTGCAAAAATCCGTTGTTCTCGTCGCTTGTGGAGGATGTTTGGAGAAATCCGCTAAGGAACTGATTGTCGTAGTGAACATAGGGGCTACTTTTCTCGTGGAAGCGTACAATGGGACAGATATGCTGAGCGAATCCGTAAAAAATGACGGTTGCAAAGAGAGCAACCGTCATGATGAATGATTTTAGAGTCTGTTTCAATGTGAAAGGGTTTTTCTAAGAGATAAATAAAGAGGTCGTGGAGATATATTCTATCCTCTTCTGTTGCGAATTGCGGATGCAATTTTACTGTGGTTTACGGCCATTGCCGCTCTTGGGTGGACGGCGTTTGGCGGCAGGACGGTTGTCGCTCTTGCCATGGGGTTTCCCGCCTTGTGAGTTGCGAGCGTCGTTTCTTCCATGACTTTCGTTTCGACCATGTTCCGTATTGCCTCTATGATTACGACTCTGTCCATTCTTGCTACGACCATTACGATTGTGTCCATGATTCCGAGCATCCTTTCCTGTTTGTGGAGGACGCACGCCTTCTGGCAACTCTTCGCGTGAAATCTTGATTTTGAGTGTACGTTCAATGTTGCTCAGAGAAAGGAGGTCTTTCTCACCAATCAGCGTGATGGCACTTCCTTGACGTCCTGCTCGTGCCGTACGGCCAATTCTGTGTACATAATCCTCTGCATCGTGGGGCGCATCGTAGTTGATGACCATGGTAATATCGTCGATATCAATGCCGCGAGCCACGATGTCGGTGGCTACGAGTAGGTCTACTTTATGGGCACGGAATAGGTTCATTACTTCGTCGCGTTCGGCCTGGTCGAGGTCGGAGTGCATAGCTCTGGCATTGAGACCATTTCGTTTTAGCACGATGGCAAGTTCTTTCACCTTCTGCTTAGAAGAGCAGAACAGAATGACGCGTTGGGGCGGCTGCTCTTGAAAGACTTTTTTCAGGATGATAGGTTTGTCACTCTCGTGGCATATATAAAGGCTTTGCTTGATATTCTCGGCAGGTTTTGAAACGGCAATCTCCACTTCTACAGGGTTGTGCATTACGGTGCGAGCAAGTTGTGCAATCTTGGGCGGCATGGTGGCCGAGAAGAGAATAGTTTGCCGATTGTCGGGCATCTGCTTCACAATAGAAAGGATGTCTTCGGCAAATCCCATGTCGAGCATTCGGTCGGCTTCGTCGAGTATGAGATGTGTGGTTCTGCTTAGGTCGAGTGTGCCTAGTTGTAGGTGGGTGATGAGACGGCCTGGAGTGGCAAGTACGATGTCGGCCCCTGCTTGGAGTGAACGGCGTTCCTGCTCGTAGCGTACGCCATCGTTGCCGCCATATACGGCTACTGCATTGACATTTGTGTAATAGGCAAAGCCTTGTAGGGCTTGGTCGATTTGTCGAGCAAGCTCACGTGTGGGGGCAATCACAAGGCAGTTGACTGCATCGGCGGGATGAGAATCGCGTTCTAGGAGTGTGAGGATGGGCAGTAGGTAAGCGGCCGTCTTTCCAGTACCTGTTTGAGCCACTCCTAACACGTCGTGATGGTTAAGGATGGGCGGAATGCACTGAGCTTGTACGGGAGTGCATTTCTCAAAACGCATATCATAGAGTGCATCGAGTACATTGTCGGAAAGGTCAAGGTCTTCGAAGTAGACTTCGGGCATCTTCTTCTCTTCTTCTTTCTGCTTTATTTCGGGATTGGAAGTATCCATGAATAATATTTAGTAGAGTTTAGATAGTATGTTTGGAGGCCTTTATGCCATGCGCCGTATTCATTTTTTTATTGCGGCGTACGCAGATATAGGGCAAGAGCTACGAAGGCAAAGATTACGTTGGGTAGCCACACGGCAATCCATGCATCAAGTCCTGCATTGTTTGCAAAAGAGGCTGAAATTGTCTGGAACAAAATGTAAGTAAAACTTAGTGCTAGGCCCACACCTAAACTGACCCCCATTCCTCCTTTGCGCTTTTGGCTAGAGAGACAAGCACCAATCAATGTAAGAATGAAAGCTGCAAAGGGCATGGCAAAACGCTTGTGGTATTCCACCTCAAACTTGCTGATGTTGGCCACACCGCGCATTTTTTGACGATCAATAAATTCCTTCAGCTCTGGCAGAGTTAGTGTTTGTTCCTGGTCGCGCACGTAGAAGAAATCTTTGGGTTCCATGATGATGGTGGTGTCGAGTTTCTCACCACGTTCCATCTTTTCGCGCATGCCTTTGAGTGTACGTATCTCGTAGCTGCGAATCGTCCATGAGAATCGGTGATCGGAGAGTGTGTCGTATTGGATGGTTTGTGCTGTGAGGTGGGAGATGAGCTTTTTGTCGACGAATTTATCAAGTGAGAAGCCATAGCCACTCTTCGATACATTGTCGAAATGTGTAATATAGGCCACCACCCCTGTGTCGACCTGCATCTGTACATTGTCAACGGAAGTAATGTCGGTCTTCTTCTTAATGTATCGATTTTGGAAGTTCACGCGCGCCACGTTGCTCTTGGGAATTACATAACTTCCAAGATAAAACGATGATGCGGCAATTAGTGCAGCCGAAACCATGTAGGGCCTAAGAAGTCGCTTAAAACTCATCCCTGTGCTCTTCATGGCAATGATTTCCGACTTGTCGGCTAGCTTCGAGGTGAAGAAAATCACAGCGATGAATACAAAGAGAGGACTGAAAAGATTGGCAAAGTAGGGAACAAAGTTGGCGTAATACTGTGTAATCTTTAAGGCCGAAGCATGACTCTGTGTGAGTTTGTCGATATTTTCGTTGAAGTCGAAAATCACAGCTATCACGATGATGATGGCAATGAGAAACAAGTAGGTGCTGATAAACTTGTAGATGATGTAGCGGTCGAGCCGGCCAATGAGCGGTCGGCGTCCGTTGTTGGGATTTTTTTCTAGCACACCTTTCTTCATTGTCTGCGGGGCTATGGGGAAGTATAGGTATTCTCGGATTTTCAACAGAAGATTCTTCAGCATAGTAAGAATGGCACGTATTATAGTTTACGCATCAGTTTTTCCACCATTGTGCGTTTCCAAAGGCCGAAATTGTTGGCTAGAATTTGCTTGCGCGCTTCGCGTACGAGCCATAAGTAGAATGCCAAGTTGTGGATGGAGGCAATCTGCATAGCCAGAAGTTCTTTGGCTTTAAAGAGGTGGTGGAGGTAGGCTTTGGTATACTGCACGTCTGCAAAACAATGGCCCATGGGGTCGACGGGCTCGAAACAATCGGCCCACTTTGCATTGCGCATATTAATCACGCCCTCGGCGGTGAAGAGGCAAGCGTTGCGTCCATTTCGCGTAGGCATTACGCAATCGAACATATCAACACCACGTTCAATAGCCTCGAGAATGTTGACAGGTGTGCCCACTCCCATGAGATAACGCGGACGATCGGTGGGCAGAATGTCGTTGACCACTTCAATCATTTCATACATCATCTCGGCTGGCTCTCCCACGGCGAGGCCACCAATGGCATAGCCCTCGGCGCCAAAGTCGCTCATGAATTTGGCGCTTTCCTGACGCAAGTCTTTATATACGCAGCCCTGCACAATGGGGAATAGTGCTTGCTTGTAGCCATACTTAGACTCTGTCTCGTTGAAGCGTTTCCAACAACGCTTCATCCATCCGTGGGTGAGGTCGAGGCTTTTTCGGGCATAGGCATAGTCGGCTGTGCCGGGAGGGCATTCATCGAAAGCCATCATGATATCGGCGCCGATGGTTCGTTCAATGTCCATCACGCGTTCGGGCGAGAAGAAATGCTTGCTTCCGTCGATGTGGGAACGAAACTCGCAACCTTCTTCCGAGAGTTTACGAATACCCGAAAGCGAGAACACTTGGAAACCACCGCTATCGGTCAGCATGGGGCGGTCAAAGCCGTTGAACTTGTGTAATCCGCCTGCTCGTTCTAGAATGTCGAGGCCTGGACGCAGATAGAGGTGGTACGTATTTCCGAGAATGATTTCGGCATTGATATCATCCTTAATTTCGCGCAGGTGAACACCTTTCACGCTACCCACTGTGCCCACGGGCATGAAGATTGGAGTATGTATTTGTCCGTGATCGGTGGTAATCAGTCCAGCTCGAGCAGCGCCATCGGTATGTAAGAGATCGTATTTCAAGTTTATTTATAGCTAAGTAATATAAAAAATAGTAATACATCCTAGTTGTTTGCAAGGGGATGTATTTACTTGGTTGGTTCTCTCCTCGTTCTGTGTGGCAAAGCCAATACAGTACTACGCGTTTGCCCACAGAACATAGAGAGAAAAGGGGAGAATGCTAGCGGCGGGAGAGACTATTATTTCAGCAATCTTGCAGCCACTTCGTTAGAATGTGATGTCGACGGCTGCTTGTCTGTTTCCTGCTTTTCATTCTCATCAATGGAGAGTTCTATGGCATGAGCCACCTTCTCTTCAAGCAACGCAAAGCGCAGCACATCTTGCACATCTTCCACAAAGTGGAATTTGAGGCCTTCTACATAGCGTGTATTGATTTCTTCGATGTCCTTGCGGTTCTCTTCCGAAATCATGATGTCTGTGATACCCGCACGTTTTGCAGCAAGGATTTTTTCCTTTATACCGCCTACGGGGAGCACTTTCCCACGCAGCGTAATCTCACCTGTCATGGCAATGTGGTCGCGCACGCGGCGTTGCGTTAGTGCAGAGGCAATGGAGGTTGCTATAGTGATCCCTGCCGACGGACCATCTTTTGGCGTAGCCCCTTCGGGCACGTGAATATGTATGCTCCAATGATCGAATACGCGATAGTCGATGCCCAGCGTGTCGGCATGTGAGCGGATGTATTCCAAAGCCAATACGGCGCTTTCTTTCATTACGTCGCCCAAGTTGCCTGTAAGTGTGAGCTTGCCGCCTTTGCTGCGACTCACGCTTGTCTCGATGAAAAGAATTTCACCGCCCACGGCTGTCCAAGCCAATCCTGTTACCACGCCAGCGTACTTATTGCCTTGATACTTGTCGCGACTAAAGAGTGGCTTGCCCAATAACGTCTCTACATCGGCGGGCTTGATGCTTTTGTCTTTGAAAGGCATCAAGCCTTCTTTGCTTGTCGAGGTGAGATAGGCCACTTTGCGGAATATCTTTTCAATCTGCTTCTCAAGTTGGCGCACGCCACTTTCACGTGTGTATTTCTCGATGATATATTCTATGGCTGAGGGCGTAAACTTTAGTTTGCCGCCCTCACCGAAATCGAAAGCTCCTTGTTCCTTCTGTATGAGGTGACGACGAGCTATCTCCTTCTTCTCCTCCGTGAGGTACCCATCCACTTGAATCACCTCCATGCGGTCGAGTAGCGGTTGAGGAATTGTCTGCAAACTGTTCGCAGTAGCAATGAAGAACACTCGGGAGAGGTCGTAATCGAGGTCGAGGAAATTGTCGTGGAAGGTGTTGTTCTGCTCAGGATCTAGTACTTCGAGCAGAGCGCTATGAGGGTCACCATTATAGTTGTTGTCCGACACCTTGTCTATTTCGTCGAGTACAAAAAGCGGATTGCTCGTGCCAGCTTTCATTACGCCCTTGATGATACGTCCGGGCATGGCTCCTACGTAGGTGCGTCGATGACCACGAATTTCAGCTTCATCGTGTACACCACCTAGCGAGATACGTACGTACTTACGTCCTAAGGCTTCGGCAATGCTGTGGCCGAGCGATGTCTTGCCCACGCCCGGAGGACCTACGAGACAGAGAATGGGCGACTTGGCATCGTGGCGATAGCGCAGCGAAGCAAGGTGTTCAAGGATGCGTTCCTTTACTTTTTCCATGCCGTAGTGGTCGCGTTCAAGGATGCGGCTTGCGTTTTTCACGCTCAAATCGTCGTTACTATACACTCCCCAAGGCAATCCCACAATGGTCTGTAGATAGTTAAGCTGCACGCTATAATCTGGCATTTGCTGATTCATTCGTTTCAGCTTTTCGAGCTCGCGCTTGAATGTGCTCTGCACCTTGGCTGGAAAGTCTATCTCTTTGGCTTGTTTTTCGAGTTGAGCCACATCGCTATTGTCTGTTCCATCGCCAAGCTCCTTTTGTAGATTTTTGATTTGTTGCTGTAGGAAATACTGTCGTTGTTGTTCGTCAAGCTCATCATGGGTGCGACTCTCGATGTCTAATCTGAGTTTCGCAAGGTCTACTTCACGATGGAGCAACTTAAGCAACTTCATGGCACGTTCATAAATGTCATGCTCCTGAAATAGCTCATAGCGCTCGGCTTGCGAAAATTTCATGTTCCCGCAGATAAAGTTGATGAGAAACACGGGATGCTTGATGTTGCCAATGGCAAAAGCAGCCTCTGTCGATCGAATATCTTTGTTGAGATCGAGATATTTCAGTACGGCTTTGCGGCAAGCATCGGCTAAGGTCTGAAATTTTATATCGTCTTTGTCAATACTTGGTTCCTCAATGTGTGTGGCCTCCACACGCATCACGGGATGGCGACGCTTGATTTGTTCGAGTTTGATAGCGCCATACGTCTGCATAATGGCCATTTTGTTGCCTCCAGGCATATCGATGATACGCATTACGCGTGCCACCACGCCTTCATCGTAGAGGTCGGAGCGCTCGGGCTCTTCCACTTTGGCATCCTTTTGTGCCAATACGGCTATCATGGTACCCTTTTCTAGTGATTGCTTGACCACTGGTAGACTGATGGCTCGGCCTACGAGTACAGATCCAACTACTCCCGGAAACATAAGCATGTTGCGCAGGGCAATAGCAGGCAATGGCGACTTAAATGGAGTGGCTAGCAAAGCATCCATGTCGCCGTCGAAATCGGCAATGAGTGAGAATGAATTCTGTGGGGTGTCGTCGTTTCCTAACATATATTTGTTTTCGTGCGTTTGGAGGTTTCTGAGCCCATTGTGGGCAAGGAGCGTGTCCTTTGCAGAGAATGGTGCAATGCTTTGCAATGAAGCTCGCTCCGATTCCTAAGCAATGCTGCCTATATTTTGCAAAGTTACAAATAAAATGGGATATGCACGCTCTTATGTTTGCAAACTCTGCAAATGACCATGTAAAAACAATTCATGCACATACGTACGCGCTTTAATTGGTTCATGGTTAAGATTTCTCATTGCTTGCACCAATTGCTTGTAATATGTTGGTAATCAGCGGAATATATGAATAAAGTGCAAGGAGTATAGATAAGTAAAGGCAAAAAGACTTGAATTGCGCGTGTTCGTGTGCTATCTTCAGAGAGAAAAAATTCGTAAATACGTGACGCAACTTTGGGTAATGAATAACATTGTTCCACCTTGGCTTAATCTATAAAATCTTTGCGCTTCTCTACTTTTTCACTAACTTTGCCCCCGCAAAACAAACTAAGACATATATACACAAACAACAATGAGCAACAACATTCGCTTAGAAGTGAACAAGGCTGCACAATTTCTCGCAGCCGGTGCCGTAGAGGCACTCGAACCTCGTGTGAAAGCCGCACAGAAGGCATTGGAAGATGGTACCTGCGCTGGCAATGATTTCCTCGGTTGGATGCACCTAGCATCGTCGATTACCCCTGAGCATCTAGCTGATTTGAAGGCTACGGCAAAGGTGTTGCGCGAAAATTGCGATACTATCGTAGTGGCAGGTATCGGCGGTAGCTATCTTGGCGCACGTGCTGTGATCGAGGCTCTCAGCAATAGCTTCGAATGGCTCACCAATGATGGTAAGAATCCCGTTATTCTCTTTGCAGGTAATAACATAGGCGAGGACTATCTCTTTGAACTCACAGAGTATTTGAAGGGCCGCAAGTTTGGTGTAATCAACATCTCAAAGAGCGGTACCACTACCGAGACAGCCTTGGCTTTCCGTCTGCTTCGTAAGCAGTGTGAAGAGCAGCGTGGCGTTGAGATGGCTCGCAAGGTGATTGTGGCCGTGACAGATGCAAAGAAGGGCGCCGCCCGTGTTACTGCCGATAAGGAAGGCTATAAGAGCTTTATCATTCCCGATAATGTAGGAGGTCGTTTCTCTGTGCTTACTCCCGTCGGACTTCTTCCTATCGCTTGCGCTGGCTTCGATATCGAAGCCCTTGTAAAGGGGGCCGCCGATATGGAGAAACTCACCGCTCCTGAGGTGCCTTTTGCAGAGAATCCTGCCGAGCAATATGCCGCTGTGCGCAATGCGCTCTATGCTGGCGGTAAAAAGACCGAAATCCTTGTCAATTTCCAGCCTAAGCTTCATTACATGAACGAATGGTGGAAGCAACTCTACGGTGAGAGCGAGGGTAAGAATGGTAAGGGTATCTTCCCCGCAGCTGTCGACTTCACTACTGACCTTCACTCTATGGGACAGTGGATTCAAGAAGGCGAACGCACCATCTTTGAAACTGTGGTAAGCGTGGAAAATCCTGAACACAAACTTCTCTTCCCTCATGATGATGAAAACCTCGATGGACTCAACTTCCTCGAAGGTAAGCGCGTGGACGAGGTGAACAAAATGGCGGAACTCGGCACGCAGTTGGCTCATGTCGATGGCGGTGTGCCCAATATGCGTCTCGTTGTAGAGCAACTTGATGAATATCATTTGGGTCAGATGATTTACTTCTTCGAGCGTGCCTGTGGCATCAGCGGTCTGCTTCTCGAAGTAAATCCCTTCAATCAACCGGGCGTTGAGGCTTATAAGAAGAATATGTTCGCACTCCTAGGCAAACCTGGTTACGAAAAGGAAACTGCTGCGATTAAGGCGAAACTATAAGCTCGAGGCGTAGACAGAATATTTTTTTCAAGCAACGAGTTAGCAAGTGCTGCCCGAGTGGGTAGGCTTGGTTATGCGCTCACCCTCCCAAGTTCACTATGTGCATCTGCAGAGCATTCACCCCGTTCTGTGGACGATGCGTCTCTTGTATGGGTAAAGTAGTGGGGAGAAAGGTGAGCAAGTAGCCATCCGAAGAAGTCCCAACAGCATTTGCCAACTCGTTTGCTGCGTTTTTATTTCGTTACAAACTCAATGACTCAAGACATTACGAAGCCGTGCCTCAAGGCCGTGCTATTCGACATGGACGGCGTGCTCTTCGACTCCATGCCCAATCATGCCAACTCCTGGGCAAAGGTGTGTACCGAGTTTGGCTTAACCATAACTGCCCAAGAAGCTTATATGCACGAGGGGCGTACGGGCGAGGCTACCATCAATATCCTTGCTCACCGATACTGGAATCGCGACGCTACGCCCGAGGAGGTGAAACTGATTTATGAGGAGAAGTGTCGTCTGTTTAATGCCTGCCCCGAAGCGCCCAAGATGCCAGGAGCAGAGCAAGTGCTTGAGGAGGTGAAGCGTGCAGGACTGACTATCGTGGTGGTGACAGGCAGCGGACAAAAATCTTTGCTCGACCGCTTAGAGCATAATTATCCAGGCTTTTTTACCCCCGAACTCATCGTTTCGAGCAAGGATGTGATACATGGAAAACCCAATCCCGAGCCTTATCTTATGGGGCTACAGAAGGCGGGAGTAAGGGCTGACGAGGCAATGGTCGTGGAAAATGCACCTTTGGGTGTACGAGCTGGAGTGGCAGCGGGCATCTTCACTGTAGCTGTCAATACGGGGCCACTTCCAGTAGAAACTCTCTCAAGCGAAGGAGCTAACATCGTACTCCCCTCTATGATGGACTTGGCTCATGATTTCAAACATATAGCTAGCAGATGGGAAGTATAGAAAAGGCTATTTACAATCGCACCGAACGATTGCTAGGCAATGAGGCCATGGAGCGCTTGGCTCAAAAAAGCGTGATTATCTTTGGCGTAGGCGGTGTGGGTAGTTGGTGTGCTGAAAGTTTGGTACGCTCGGGCATAAGCCACGTGACTATTGTTGATTCCGATCGTGTGTGTATCACCAATGTGAACCGACAAATCATGGCCACCATGCAAACTGTGGGCATGGTTAAGGTGGAGGCGCTCAAGCAGCGTCTACTCACTATCAATCCTAAGGCTGAAATCACGGCCATTCAAAAAATATATACTGAAAGCACTGCTGAAGATTTTGATATTGAGAAGTACGACTACATAGTCGATGCCATCGACTCTTTACAGGACAAGGCACTACTTATTCTCAATGCATGCCGCACGAATGCTAAATTTTTCTCATCTATGGGAGCCGCCCTAAAGATGGATCCCACGAAGGTGAGCGTAGCCGAATTTTGGAAAGTACGAGGATGTCCGCTAGGTGCAGCACTGCGTCGTAAGTTTAAGGGCAGTAAAACATTCCCAGCTCGTAAGTTTAAGTGTGTATATAGCGAAGAACTTCTTCCCAATCTCGGACAGAGCCACGCCTGTGGTACGGCCGCTTGCCTGTGTCCCAAGGCCGAGCATGGTCCTGGCGACCCTGAATTGCTCAATCATGAGTGGTGTAGTTCGAAGGCTCAAATCAATGGTAGCCTTTCTCATATCACGGCCATCTTCGGTTTTACTATTGCAGGAATGATTATGCAAGATGCCACCAAGGTCGAGGAGAGATAATCTCATCTCTCCTAGGAAGCGGAAATGGTCTTTCCTGGTTTAGAGCTTTGCGGCCTTTTCACTTATACGCCAAGCGGGCAGACATTGCATCCTATATAGGGATGTAGTGTCTGCCCGCTTGGCGTTGGCGTGGAAACCATCCGAAACTAGGCAAGACTCCTGTTTTCGAGTCTGCGGACATTTCCAGTTGTATGATGAGAAAAGTGACTTATATGTCGTCCACAGATGTGCATCTTGCCATTCTCAGATGTCCATCTTGCCATTCACAGATGCACATCTTTCCGTCGTTCAACGCCCAGTGACTGATCGTTCAACGCCCAGTGACTGATCGTTCACCGCTCGGTGACTTATCGTTCACCGCCCGGTGAACGATGGGAAAGTCTTCAAGAAGATACGGAATGACCTAGGTTTTAGCGTGATAATGAAGAAGTTCGGAGCAGTCTGTTCGCTGCTTACGAAATTCGCCGTTCACAAGGGGATTTTTCATCTATGCAATGAGATGATTTGGGGTTTACAGGCCGTTGGGGGCTACAAATCGTGTTGTTGCAATCGATATTCCGCTAACTTCTCATATTTTGTGCCAGGGCGGCCATAGTTTGCGTAAGGATAAATGCTGATTCCTCCGCGAGGTGTGAAAAGGCCAGTCACTTCAATATATTTGGGATTCATGAGTTTGATAAGGTCTTTCATAATCACGTTGACGCAGTCCTCGTGGAAGTCTCCGTGGTTGCGAAAACTAAAGAGATAAAGCTTGAGGCTCTTGCTTTCCACCATAAGGTGGTCAGGGAGGTAAGAAATGCGTATTTCGGCAAAGTCGGGCTGTCCCGTAATAGGGCACAGACTCGTAAATTCAGGGCAGTTGAAACGTACCCAATAATCGTTGTCTGGATGCTTATTGACAAAGGTCTCGAGCACTTCTGGAGCATAGTCGCTCTTATATTCCGTCTTTCGGCCAAGAGCGTTGAGGTGTAGGTCTTCTCTCATGTGTATAGGACTGAGTGTGTTATTTCTGTTGTATTTTCTCTTTCAAGGCAAGGTAGGCTTCTAATCCTTCACGGCGCAACTTGCATGAAGGGCAGTGGCCGCAACCATCGCCTACTACGCCGTTGTAACAAGTCAGTGTGCGGTGTCTTATAAGGTCGAGCACACCGAGTTCATCAGCCAAGGCCCATGTTTCGCATTTGTCTATCCACATCAGTGGAGTGTGGATTACGAATTGCTCTTCCATGGCAAGATTGAGTGTGACATTGAGCGAACGGATAAAAGAATCGCGACAGTCGGGATACCCCGAAAAGTCGGTTTGTGATACACCCGTAATGAGGTGGCGAATGCCGTGCTCACGAGCATATACGGCAGCTATGCTAAGGAAAAAGAGATTGCGCCCGGGCACAAACGTGTTGGGAGGACCATCCGCAGGTTTCGTTTGGTCCATCACAATGCTGCTATCTGTCAGAGAGTTGTGCGCCAACGTGCTGATAAAGCTAGTATCCATCTTTTCGAAGTGTACACCTGCTTCGTGGGCTATTTCTTCAGCAATCTCTACTTCGTGAGCGTGCTTCTGTCCGTAAACAAAACTTAGTGCATACACTTCTTTAAAATGCTTCTTTGCCCAAAATAGGCAAGTAGTGGAGTCTTGTCCACCGCTAAATACTACCAATGCTGGCTCATGAATGAAGCCTCCATCTACGGGTAGCTGGGGAGTATGATTCAGTGTCATATGATGTGTGATTTATTTGTCTTTAGGGAAGACAATTCTTGCAGGAAGGGTGATGAAATGCTCTTGTTAGACAAAGCAGTTTTTCTAATGCGGAAGAGCGTACCTCCTCTTGAAGAATCTTACGATTGAGCGGATGGCTTAAATATCGGAAATGCGCCAAATGCTGTAAGAGATGCTTTTGTCGTAAGTATCTTCACCTTCAATCTTTTTTAGAAAACGTACGATGTGAATCGTTATCGGTAAGACGATGATTTCGTAAAGTGTTTTCAATACCACTTGGTTGATCATTAACAATGGCATGATCTTCCAAGGAACCACTCCGCCTAGGGCGAGGGGAAAGAATACTAACGAATCAGCCGCTTCGCCCACTAGTGTGGAGGCAATGGCACGGTAGGAGAAATGGCGTCCACCTTTTGAGCGAAGCTTCATGCGACTCATTACGTAAGCGTTGAGGAATGAACCTGCTAAAAATGCAATAAACGATGCTGCGCAAATGCGTGGTGCAAGACCGAAGATGGCATGAAAGCCTGCATCTCCATTCCAGTAAGAGGCGCCAGGCAGTGCATCGGCTATCATTCCGAGCACCACAAAGAGAAAGTTCATGGTAAACCCTAACCAGATAATAAGGCGTGCACGACGATAGCCCCATATCTCTACCATACAATCGTTGATGATGTAAGATATGGGAAACACAATGAGCCCTGCCGTTAATTCTAATGGGCCGATGGCGATCTGTTTGGTTTCTAGGAGATTAGCTGCTATTAAGCATACGCAAAAGAGCACTCCGAGCAGCATAAAAGGAATGCTCACCATAGGGCGTGCCTGTTTGCGCCCTACATTCTGTGAGGAAAAATGTGGCATATAATCTTGTTTTTTACGAGGTTTGTCAAGCACTCGGGGCTGCTATAAGCCCAAGTTTTAGCTATTGTAAACTTTCTGCACTGTTACAATCCATTTTCTCTTTCTATGAAGAGTGAATGGCTTTAAACTGCAACAGTGTTCAAGTTTCGGGGTGCAAAATTACAATTTTCTATCGTAACTAGTTACTAGATTACCTAAAAATCAGTGAAGCAGAATGTAATAGTTGGCATAATCGTTGTCAGTAGGCATCTAAATGTTGTTAGATGACACTGGCGAGTATGCCGATAGGTAGCCCTGTGTGATGTTGGTATTGTCTCATTCAGTCGAAGCGTAAATAAGGGGCAATCCGTTGCAGATCAGCAGTAGTAAATTCGTGATATAAGCGAAGCTCTTGTAGCGAATGGATAGGGCCATATTGTCGGATATGATTGGCTATGGCTTTGGTCTGCTCATAACTGAGGTAGGGGTGGCGTACCAATTCTTTAAACCCCGCATGGTTGATGCGCAGTTTCTTTACGTTCGTTCGTTCCTCTACTGTGAACCATCTCGAGGCTCCAGCTGGTAGTCCTTCTACCTCGCCTATTTGTGTGACGGAGATAAATCCTCCCAACCGCTCGCGGTAGTTCACGATTTTTCGTGCATAGTAGCTGCCTATGCCAGGGATTTTTTTTAGCAACGTCGTGTCGGCGCTATTGATATCGACCGTGGTTCCTTCCGATAGCTTCTCTTGTTTCTCGTAACTTGGTTTCTCTCCCACAGGTTGGCCATAAGGACGTTCATTGAAAGCAACGAAGGGCTTCCTTTTGTCGGATTCGGCTATGCGGATGTAAGGCCTAATTCGTTCAAAGTCGGCTTGGCTCAAGCCGTATAAGCGCTTAAAATCGTCGGGAGAGCGCCAACGGCCTCCCCTTCGGCGATATTTCATCATGTTGAACGTTTGCCATTCGCTAAGCCCGAGCTTTCTTAGTGTAGCTGAATCCGCGTGGTTGGGGTCGAAGGGAAAGAGCTTGTGTGCCAACTGAGCCGGTGCATATTGGGGGCCAAAAGTATTCTTTTCTGCTTTCGCCACTTTCTTTTGTAGCTCTTGTACGTAGCTTTTCTCCTTTTCCGACAGACTTTCTTCTTCAACGCTTCCCTCGCTATTATACTTTGTTATCATCGTAGTTATGCCAATCACCACGATTATTGCCGCTGCACAGAAAAGAAATAAACGCATCTCGTCTTTATGTATACGTGGAAAGTGCATGAGTTTAAGTATTTAGAACGTTTATTTGTTAGTGCAAAGGGGGAAGAACAGATACGGATTTAGCTTAGCACTAGGAAAGTAATGGAGAAGAAGGTAACATATTAGTGAGAACCATACTGGTACCACCACCAGTAAGTTTCTCCGTAAGAGTAACGAAGCGTATTTCTACGTATGGTAGTATTGGCGATGGTATCGCCCATGTCTTGATAGTCGGTGTAATTGGCTTCAATGCTGCTATCGTGATAGTCCACGATGGGGCATTCGCAGATGCGCTTATAGAGCACCATGGCTTGGGCAAAGTAGGTCGGTAGTGAGTTTTGTGTTGTTTCGCGAGGATAATAGCGCACCACTTCGTTGGCAAATTGTGGCAGATTACGCTCGAGTAAGAGGGCGGTGAGGTAATAATCTATTGCGGCGCGGTTGGGCTTTCCGTTAAAAGATGAGATCCATGCACATCTTTGAAAATACTTTAAAGCCGATTCTCCCTTGTGTGGCATGCTTCCAAGGAGGTGGTAAAGGCTGTCGGCTGGGAAGAGCAACTGTTGTTCGTGATCTGTTGGGAGGAGTAAACATTTGCTTCCTCCTGGTGGCACCATCTGTTCGAATGCTTTTTCGCCCAAGCCTTTTTTCTGTGAACGAGCCATGAGATAGCATCGCATCGCAAAAAGTCGTGGCGAGGTGACATAAGATTTGTCGCCCGTATGGTATGCTCTTTTGTAGTGTCCCGTCTGGAGAGCTTGTGCAGTGCGTAGTTCGTAATGTTGTAGGTCGGTGGTACCGCTGCCTATACCTAAGAATAGAAATAGCAACAATAGCTGCAACAATCGTGGATAGCACTTACGCCAGAAACTTGGCGTGTTTGCGGATTCTGTGTGGCGTGTGATGTATTTTGTGCCGTGTGCAATTTTTTCTGTGCTTTGCACAGGTATTTTAGTAGTTTGCTCGTGATTCCCATCTTTCCATCGGCCTATTGCGATGGTGAGGATGGTTACGACGAAGCCTGCAAAGGTGAGTAGAATGAGGTAGCGCGGAGAAACGAAATGCCAACTTGTGAGCATGGCTGCAGCCCATGCTGCTACGGCGTAAGCCGATTTGCCTTCGTAGCCATTACATCGTATCAATTTCTCTGCTAGTTGGGCTACAGCAACGAAAGCTAGCGTAAGTACGATAGCTGTGAGCCAGGGCCTCGGCTCTATGCTCTCATCCATAATGCGGCTTAGCTGGTAAGCTAGTACGTCTCCTTCTGTGTAACGGAAATAGAGTAACAGATAGATGGAAAATAAGAGTTGGAACACTAATCAAACTTTTTAGATACGAAAAAAAAAGAAGATGAGGTTATAAAGAAGTTCCATGCTTAGCAGGGACAACATTTATAACCTCATAGATTTCTTGGTCGCTTTGTGTAAGGATTCTTACTCCTTATAATATAGGAATCATTTTCCTTGCTAGCTTCTTCACTTTTACTGTGCGGGAGCCACGGGAGTGTTTGTCGCGGGAGTGGCTGGAGTGGATGCAGCGGGTTTAGCGCTAGTCACTACGGAGTCAATGTCGGCCTGACGAGGGGCGAAGAAAGAACTTGCTATAGCGAGTACGACCAACACACCTGCCAACGTCCATGTGGCTTTTTCTACGACATCGGTGGTTTTACGTACGCCCATGATTTGGTTAGAAGCAGCGAAGTTGGATGCTAAGCCACCGCCCTTAGATTCTTGGATGCATACGATGAACACAAGCATTATGGCTACGATGATAGCCAGGATTACGAGTACTGAATACATATTTTACTATTATTATTTGTTTCTTCTTTTATCTGAGAATACCTCGTTAAGTTGAGGATGGTTTAGCCTTTGTTGTGGTTTTGATTGATAATCAACTTTTGCAAGAACCTTATTTGGTCTGCAAAGTAACTACTTTTTTTCGGATTATTCAAGTTTACTTTGCGGATAATTTCCAATGCCTTCTCATATCTTTGTTGTTTGATGTAGATTTTGGCAAGGGTCATGGTGAGATAGCCATCTTCCGAAGAACTATCTTGCTCGTCTCGATCGGAGGGCTCTTCGGGCACGTATTCGGGATTCTCTTGTAACTTGAAGCGTTCGGGCTTGTTTTCAATAAAGTCATCAATGAGTTCGCTACTGCGATCGGTGGACGTGTTAGAACCCGATGTCGTGATTGGTTTCGCATCGTCAAGTTGTAGAAGGAATGCGGCATAGTCGGTAGTGGCATCGGCCGCGGTCAACTTACGGTGTGGTGAGGAAGCTTGAGTTGAAGAATCTGGAGTGGTACGCAAGAAGTTGTCGATGAGCGATGCAGTGCGATCGCCCTCCTCTTGTAGCTCGTTCTCTTCTTTATGGAGGGGAGAGGACTGAATCTCATAGTTACAAGCCTCCACCATTTTGAAAAGTACGCGGCGGTCGGGCACGTAGAGTGCAGCCTTGCGAAGCTCTTCGCCAAAGGTTGGATCGTGAAGGAGAAAGAGGTTTTGCAGAAACATGAGCCGTGCTGCCTGATAGTATGGATACTTAGCCACGAGTTCGCGAAGCCCGTAGAGAGTATCTTTATTGAGGCGCTCGGGGTGAGCAATAAGTTCGGCTAATGGTTCCATGAGGGGTATCAAGTTGGGGAATATGATGGAGAAAGCGTGATAATTCTTGGCTGAAGCAGAGAGGGGAATTGCCAAGTGTAGTTATGCATTGGGTTAGCGCTGAGAATGCGCTTGTTTAGTGTGGAATATTTACCAATCACCTACGGTTGCATTGAATATTTGATCGCAAATGTCGTTAACCATCTCTGTGACGAGTCGTTCTTGCACGGCAGTGAGTTGTTGTGTGGCATCATATTGCGATGTAGCAGAGAATTGCTTTTCCCAATTTACGTTAGTCTTAGCGTTGGTAAAGCGTATGTTGACTGTCATGCGGAGTTGTACTTGTGAAGCATATCCATCAGCCGAGATACCTTTATTATACTGATCATAGCCTGTGATTTCGCCAGCTACGTGGAGGTCGCCACCACGTTTTACGAGTCGCAGACGCGTTTGGTTAGCATAGACATCTTGTAGCTTATTATTGAGCAAAGCTTCCATAGGAGCCCATCCATAGGGGGCGCGATTGGCAACCTTATCAATCTGGATAGTCTTTATTAAATCGTAGTTGATGTTGGTCCCCGTGAAAGAATATTTGGGCAAGCTGCAACTAGGCAAAAGCATGAGAATCAGTAGCGGCAGTGCGGTGAAGAGTAAAATCTTGCGTGTCATTCCAGTCCGTATTCCTTGATTTTTCGATAGAGTGTACGCTCGGAAATGCCAAGTTGATCGGCAGCGGCTTTTCGGCGTCCGTTGTTGGTTTGTAGAGCTCGACGTATCATGTCGCGTTCTAGGTCGTCAAGTGATTGAGGCATGTTGTCTTTCCCTCGGTGGCTTGTTGCGGGCTTGTCAGTAGCCGAGTTGGGCTGCACTAGGTCGTCGTCCTTCACTTCCTCAGCTTCCCAATAGGGAAGATCTTGTTCGTTGTCATTAGCAAATTTTACCGAGGGTTGGGCACTTTCAAAAGTGAGCGCATTGTCGGTAAGCGACGGCGTCGGGGTGGGGTGAATGTCTTTGTGCTGCTGTTGCTCGCGAACGTAGCGCTTGAGCTCGGCCACATCGCGTCTTAGGTCGAAGAGTATTTGATAAAGCAGTTCTCGTTCGGCTTCGAAACTGTGTTGTTCTTTTCCCTTATCACCTACGGAGATAATCTGCGTATTGTGCGATTCTTGGGGTAGGTAATGACTTAGAATCTCTGGCGTGATGTCTCTCTCTTCAGCTGTCACGCTCATATTCTCTGCCAGGTTTTTGAGCTGTCTTACATTGCCGGGCCAAGAGTAGGCTAGGAGCATGCGTTGTGCATCTTCGTTGAGGCGCACGGGGGGCATATTATACTTCTCGCTCATATCGAGCGCGAATTTGCGAAAGAGCAAGGCCGCATCGGTTCCTCTTTCACGAAGGGCGGGGATGCTTATCGATACGGTGTTGAGTCGGTAATAGAGGTCTTCGCGAAACTTGCCATCAGCGATGGCTTTTTCCATGTTTACATTGGTGGCAGCCACGATGCGCACGTCTGTTTTCCTCACTTCGCTAGCACCTACTCGTATGTATTCGCCAGTTTCGAGTACGCGTAAGAGACGGGCTTGCGTTTGTAGCGGAAGTTCGCCTACCTCGTCGAGGAAGAGCGTACCGCCATTGGCAGCAGCGAAATAGCCTTCACGCTGATCAACAGCTCCTGTGAATGCTCCCTTTTCATGGCCGAAGAGTTCGGAGTCGATGGTGCCTTCAGGAATGGCACCGCAGTTGACGGCAAAATATTTTTTGTTTTTACGCAAGCTATGGTCGTGGATGATGCGGGGAAAGGATTCTTTGCCCACGCCGTTCTCGCCAGTAACTAGAACCGACAGATCCACAGGCGCAATTTTTAGGGCAATTTCGATAGCCCTATTAAGGGCTTCGCAATTCCCTACAATACCGTAGCGCTGCTTGATGCGTTGTACCGTTGAGTTATCCATTTGTACGTGTTGTATTAAAATGCTGACTCGCGATGAGTGTTGAGGCTCTTCTGTGCAAAGGTACGTTTTTTATCTTAAAAATGCGGGGTGTGATGCTTACTTTAGTTCATCGGCGTTGATTCCCAGTGCTGCCATGAGTGAGAAACCTAGAATTTCTTGTCGGAAGCCATCCCCCTCGGTGGGCTCCATTGTGAAGAGAGTTATTTGTTTGTCGTCGGTCTGTTGACAGATTTTCTTTACTTCGGTGCCGTAGGCTTTCATGTCGGCCACTACCATGAGATGATTGATTTCCTTGCTATCGGCAAGCATTGTGAGCGATTGTAGGAAAAATTCGTCTGTACGCACCACCTCTTCTACGGGAAATGCGAAGAGTGAGAATCGTCCTAAATTGTCGCTGAAGGAAAGTCCGTTGAGGTCATCATCAAAGCGTGATGGTTGGAAATAGCAGAGTGCTTTCACCTCTTTGGGGTAGAGGAAGTGGACTTGTAGTTCGTTGTTGCCCGGACGGAGGCCTGCATCGAGCGCTATGCAGTCGAGCCAGTGGCAGAGGTCTGCTTTGCTGATGGGACGACCAATCATTCGGCCGAAGTTGCGGGTGAGGTCCTCGGCCACGCGGTCGAGATAGGCAGCATCTACTAGCACCACGGCAGGTGCCCATTTGTTGTCTTGCATAGGAGGAGAAGTGATGGATTAGAAGTTGTTATCAGTTTCGTCTTCGTCTTCGTCGAAGCTGAAGTCGGAATCGAGGAACATAGGTGTCTCGTCGGCAAACTCGTCAAGTGCGCGTCGGTCTTTTTTTGTTGGGCGTCCAGTTCCTCTAGCTCGATCTACAAAGCCGCTGATTCGGCTCATTTCGAGCAGTTCGTATTGCTCTGCCGAGGTAATATTTTCGAGCACATCGGGCAAGAGCTTCGCTCCTACGCGTTTCTCGATGGGTTGCTTCACACGGAAAGTATATGTGATGGGCGACTTTTTTACGTCTACCTTGTCGCCGGCTTTTACTGTGCGTGAGGGTTTTGCCTGTGCACCATTGATGGCGACGCGTCCGTTTTTGCAAGCGTCGGCTGCTAAGGTTCGCGTCTTATAAATGCGTGCAGCCCAAAGCCATTTGTCTAATCGTGCTTCCATGAGTGTTCCTTTTTTGAGGAGTAGAGGGGACTTTGTTGGAGTTGCCGACGTAGGGAAGCGTCGCCTCACCCCAGTAGGCTCTGATATGTTACTTTTGGGAATGACACCCGTTTGTTGGGCGTGTGCTACAACACACGATTCTTTAGGTGGGGTGTGTTATTTGTTGTTGTACTCATTCATGGCCACGTTAATGCCTGCTAGGCAGAACGTTTTCACGGCTTCTGCAGCGAGCTTGAGACGTTCGTCCATGCTCTGTAAATCTTCGGGCGTGAATTCGCCGAGCACGTAGTCTACCTGTCCCCCTCGAGGAAAGTCATTGCCAATGCCGAAACGCAGACGTGCATACTTCTGTGATCCAAGCACGGAGGCTATGTGTTTGAGTCCGTTGTGTCCGCCGTCGCTGCCGCTAGGCTTGAGACGTAGGTGGCCAAAGGGCAGAGAGAGATCGTCGACCACTACGAGCACGCGTTCTACGGGAATTTTCTTTTCGTTCATCCAGTAGCGTACGGCATTGCCCGAGAGGTTCATGTAGGTGGAGGGCTTGAGCAGTGTAAGTGTTTGGTTTTTCACCTTTATGGTGGCGATGAATCCGTAGCGTTTGTCTTCAAAGTTGATGCCAGCTTCTTGGGCTAGTGTGTCGACCACTCGGAATCCTATGTTGTGGCGTGTGCGTGCATATTCATCGCCAATATTTCCTAGTCCTACTATGAGATAATTCACTTTCAGAGGGTATAATTAGAGGTGTTGATTTATCTAGTGAATAGATAGATTAAGGGTTAAGAGTCTGATAGCCCTAGCAGCCTGCCTATGCAGAGCATGCATGAAGTGGGGGTGTACAGACACTTAACCCTTAATATTGTGTGTGCTTAGATTATGCTTCAGCAGCGGCAGCAGCGGCAGCAGCACCCATAGCGGCACGAGTCATCTTCACTGTGCAAACGATTACCTCCTTAGGAGTAACCATTTCTAGGCCTTCGTAGTTCAAATCACCAGCCTTGATAGTCTTGCCGAGGTTGAGGTTTGTCACGTCTACGGTGAGCTTCTCGGGGATTTGATCGTACATAGCGCGAACCTTGAGCTTACGTACCATCATCATCAAGCGACCACCAGCACGAACACCGGCAGCAAGACCCTGAGCCTGAACGGGTACACCCATTACGATGGGCTTCTCAGCGTGTACTTCGAAGAAGTCTACGTGGAGCACGTTGTCCTTTACAGGGTGGAACTGTACTTCCTTGAGCACGGCCTTATGGTCGGTACCATCGATGTTGATATCAATGAGGTAGATGTGGGGAGTATAGATGAGCTTGTTGATTTCCTTTTCGCTTACAGAGAAATGAATAGCAACGGGAGCGCCGTTTTCGTCCTTCTGTTCGCCGTAGATTACGCAGGGTACGCTACCTGCCTTACGGATTTCTTTTGTGGCTTTCTTGCCAAGGTCGGTACGCTTAGTACCATTGATTGCAATTTGCTTCATTGTTTTGTTGTAAAAAAATGTGTTACTCTAAATTAAGTTTCTGCTGTCGTATGGTTGGCGCACCAAACACCTCCGTTTACGACAACTTCATTCTCGCTTAATTCGCCATCACACGTAAGGCTTTCGCCTCCGCAGGACAAATCGGATGCAAAATTACGTTTTTTTCTTGAATCTGCAAGGCTTAGGTGTGGGTTATTGCAAGGTTCTCCCTATTTATGTACAAAACTTTGGTGTCCACACCAGCATTGATAGTAGCCTGGGCGTTGCTTAAAAGCAGGGCATTTGCATGTACCATAGGTGCAACGTCCACGTCCTTGAACTTCTGTTGGTGCGTTCACGTTGGTTTCGGAGCATTGCTTAGATGGAGCCAAGGATAGGGCAGTTGCTGAGATGGTAGCGATAGCCACCAAAAGGCATAGGGCTAGTTTTTTCTTCATGATGTTTAAGTTTTAGGATTGTTGAACACGACAAAGTTACCCATTTATTTTACTTTCTGCAATGCCTTATAATCTTGCTATATGCTTTGTGGTAGTAGCGTGTGAATGAGTGGTTGAAAAAGGTGGATAGAGGAATAAAAAAGTTCCGTAGGCTTAATCATAGATGGCCTGTGTTCTCAGAATTCAATGTCTATTTTGTAGTCGGCGCTCTCGGGGTTGAGTGTTGTTGCTTCGGCGGGTTGACTCCATTCGGTAGTAAAGTCAAGACTTGGATCTTGCTCTTGTGTGTAGGCGGCAGCGGCATTGAAGGCCGATAGAAACTTTTCAAGGTCTTCGCGATAGAGGAAGATCTTATGCTTTTCGAAAGTGGGGTGGGGATTGTCTTCGCTTTCTTTCAGACGTTTGCTTTCTGTCAGCGAGATGTAAAATTCACCTTTTCGGTCGCGCTTCACATCGATATAATAGACGCGCTTACCAGCTTTGACGGTTTTTGAGAAGAGTATTTCGTTGTCAATACGTACTTCTTTGTGCTTGTTTTTGTTTTCCATAAGTTGATTTAGGTTATATGATTATAGAGTATAAGTGTTATGATTGTCAAAATTGCACTTTTTTTTTGAAATAAGCAAGCGCTTTTATAAAAAACTCAAACAATCCTATTGGCTTTTCTTTCTCGTGTCTGTGTGTGCGCGCGTGTATATATATAAAAGGAGTGGTGTAGAGAGGATTTCCCATGGTGAATAATCAATCTAGCAAAACTGTCATATAGAAAATAGCTCATTTATCTCCGTCCTTTGAAAAGAATGTATAAATTCATACTTGCCTATTCCGCAACCTCTTACTTGCTAAAATTAGCTACTTCTTTCTTCATGCTTCCCTCCCAAAAAGAATGTGCAACAAACGCTTGTTACGCTTGTTGCACATACGCGGGGAGAAAGAAATCTTTGTGTGAGACAATTCCTCTCCGATTGCTTTTACTTGCTCAGCTGCATGCCTATGTAGAGGCCGTCGTAGTTGCTCAAGATAGAATTGATAGCACTCATAGAAGTACTTTTGCTCAGAGCAGATATGCCTTTCACAAGCGAGAGCACTTTGTCGCTCTCAATGAGCAGACTCAGTTTCCCGCCTGTCTTAGCCACGTGGGGTGTCATTGAGGCAAGTCCACCGAGATAAGTCATCTTCACTGTCTTGTTGGCAGTGTCGAGTGTATAGTTGCCTTGAATGGTGCGGTTGCCAATCTTGGCACTGTAAGTATTGTCGTTATTGAATGTAAATGAGCATGCACCTTCTTTGATGCCAAACTTAGCTAACTGCGTGTTGAGTTCGCTCTTCACCTTGTTGGCAGCTACGGCACCGCCTGCTTGGGCTAGGAGATTCTCGCTCTTAAATACGCAGTCGGAACCTGTGTAGTTCCAAGTGCCTACGAGGTCGCTCTGCGAAAGTTTAGAACTACCGCTCAGGATGTTGCCTAAAATGCTACCGATGGTACTGGCTTCGCTCAATATGTTGCCAGTGGTGGAGCCATTGTTTGCATTTCCAAGGATGCTATTGTTGTTAGCGCCTTGACCCATTGAGCCCGTGGTGCCGCAGCTTGAAAGTGTTAGTGCACCAGCGAGGAAAGCCAGTGCAATGGAATACTTCTTCATTGTTGTAATGTATATGTATATAGTTTGTGTTGTGTTTGATGAAGCGGATAATGTGACGCAAAATTGGCGAAAAACTTCGGAATGAGCAACTTCAAGGCTTCGGAAATAGACGAATGGGCCTTTTTGATGGACGTATGGCGTGAGCTTAATGATGTATTGACACGGAAATGTTACAGAAACATGAAAACGTTTTAACTCCTTCGTAACATAGTGTGAAGAACTTTACACTCGAAGAATATAGGGTGATTCTGTAGATTCTTAAATTAGAAGATGCTCTACCCTCTGACAAGGAAGCTGCTGCTGAGAAGTTCTTTTGTTAATACTTTCTTTGACAGATGTTCTGTTGTTGCGGATTTGAGGCTTTCATAAAAAACGGGAAATCTCCAATAAATGGTGAATAAAATCTCAATGAGTGACATTTATTTTTACTAATTGCGCAAAAATAGCGCTCAGTATAGCCTTTTGTTAGAAAGGAAATCGTTATATTTGCGCGCATATTTTATAAATAAATAATCTCTATAATAAAAATAAGTACGATGTTGACTTTTATTAAAGCAAACTATCAGATTGGTGATAGTATTGAAGTGACATGCTCGGAAGGTGCAGTCACAGGTGTTATTGAACATGTAGATAGCAAGTATATCGTCTTGCGTTTGCCCAACGGGCATATTATGGGCATCGCGGCCTCAGATGTGCGCAGTTTTACAGCTGCAAGCCCTGTACCGATGGTGCCTTCTCAGACTCCCGTGGTGAAAGAACCCATCATGGATGAGGAGGCTGAAGCTCCTGTAAACGCATTGAAAGAACAAAATACAGAATCTCCCACTGCTTTGCAGAAAGAAGCATCTATGACGCTGGGAGACATATTAGGAAAAGAGGCCACTGAAGAGGCTCCTTCGGCAAGCGACCTCATCGCACCTGCGAGTGTGGCAGAACCTAAGGTGATTGGACAAATCGATTTAAGCAAAATCGATCCTAAATACGGAAGAAAAAAGTACTTCCGCAGTGAAGAAGAAAGTTTCGAGGAGCAGAATCATAGAGAAGAAGTCCATGCCGCATCTCCAAGTGCAGACTATTTCAACTATCAACGTCGTCCCTACGTGGCAGCAAAAGGTCGCGTGACTTATTACAACCCCGACAAACGTTTCGGATTCATTCACGATTTTAAAAATGATGTAGATCTCTATTTCTACGTAAATCAAGTAATAGAGACTTCTCTCTATCAGAATCTGCGCAAGGGAGTGAAGGTTGTATATACTCCTGGTCGTAACAATCAAGGTCCTGCCGCAAATTGCATTCACTTGCCTCATACCGTAGACGATCTCTACATAATGGCTGAAGACAACTTAGAAGCTCACCGTACATTCGTGGCCAAAGGCTTGCTTGAACACATTCTCGAAGTGGAGCCAGACAATACAGCAGCTCAAGAACTACTCGAAGATGTGATTGAAAATATGCCTAAGACCACAGCGCCTGTTACAACGAATACTTACAACAATGCTTCTGATTCTGCAGGTCTCGCTCGTTTTACTCCCTGCAACCTTTACACGCAGGCCAAGAAAGCATACATTGCGAAGGACTACGAACGTGCAGAAGAGTTTTATCTTAAGGCAATTGAAGCGGGTGAAAAACCAGATAGCAGCGTGAAAGACTTGCTCACTCTCTACGTGTCGCGCTTCAAACAAGCAGAGACAGAAGAGCAGAAAACAGCTGCTCGCCAGAAAGCCATGGATTTCTTCGATGCACATCGCTCTTTGCTTGAAGAGAACTTTACTACAAAGCAATTTATAGCCCTTAATTACTACCTACCAATTCAGGATTATGACAGATTCCTTGAAATGGTAGACGAATTGATGAAGGATCCACAGGTGGGCGAAACGCTTTCTCGCAAAGTGTTCTATATGTGGCAGAAGGCCATTGCGCTCAACAAGCAGGGCCGTACGCAGGACGCTCTTAATCTCATCGAGGAAGGTCTGCAACTTATGCCTCTTAATCGTCAGCTTCAGATGCTCCGCGAAAGCATTCTCCATCCCGAGCCTAAGGACGAAGCGCAATCAGAAATTGCTCCCACAGAAACTCCTGCCGAGACAGAGAAAACTCCTGCCAAGGATGAGACAATTTCTGAAAGATCAAGTTATGCTTCAGACGAGGAAACATCTGCTACTCAGTCCGAGGCTACTCCCTCTGCCGAGGCTCCCGCAGAAAGCGAAACCGCAACCACAGAGGCTTAATAAAAGCTATTTTATACCCACTTCAAGCCCCAAGCATACGCACTTCAATGTGATGCTTGGGGCTTTTTGGGGGGCAGCGGATATTCATAAACAGCGAACGGAGTGCTTCGAACTTCGTCATGATCACGCTAAAACTTAGGCAATTCCGTTTCTTCTTGAAGACTTTTCCATCGTTCACTGGGCGTTGAACGCTCGTTCATTGGGCCTTCAGCCCGTTCAAGTTAAAACTTGAAACTTGAGTTAAAGAGTTAATAAAAAGTGATGGAACTACTCTCAGCGGAAGCATTTCCCTGATTACGAATGCAAAGGTAGGAAGGAAAGAAAGGGGGAAAGATACATGTTGGTTGAAGAGGGACGAAGATGATAATAGCCCATTTCGACTTTATCATTCAGCTGGATAAAGGCGAAGGACGAAAGAGATAAAGTCCCTCCCTTTTAAGCACACACCACACCTATATATAAATACGCGCGCGCGAGGTAAAATCACCTTGTTATGCGTTCAAAATCAGTCTATCCTATCGGTCTTTATCCATAGAGTCTAACGGTCTTCATCGTTAGCACCTAATGATCTTCATCGTTAGCACCTATCGGTCTTCATCGTTAGAGTACTAAGATTTAGGTCGTAGAAACAGCTTAATCTTCATCGTCAAAACAACCTTCCAGAAGGCCTAAATAATCCACGATGAGGCGAGTTTCACGAATCGTAAGATTTTGCTTTTGTCGAACAAAAAGCAGCGGATCAGCTGTTCGTAAAGATCTGTGCTTTGCTTAATCATTCCCGTCAGTCGTCTTACCGCATTGCGTGGTTCACAATTAGGAAAATAGAGCATAGCCAGTGAGCGTCGAGTATAAGAAAAGTTTAATCTCATATCTCTTATTTATTTTTAAGTTTATAACTTAAGTTTTCTCTAAAGAAAGTCGTTCCCTTATCTCGCGGGCATGTGGTTGGGAATACTCATCTTCATTTCGGATTTAGAATGGACGGGCTGAATCCGAAAAATGAGTAAGTCACTTTCCTCATCATACAACCGGAAATATCTGCTGACCCGTACTTTCATGATAGACGGGGAAAAAAGGATAGGAAGAATGCGCCACATGGCGTTCTTCCTATTGTTGGCTTTCCAAGAGGATGGTTCTTAGGTCGTCATCTTGCGTCAGTCCCAACTTCTTACGAATATTGCCTCTCACGGTACTTACGTTCGATACGCTCTTGCTCAAGGTATTGGCAATCTCTTTAAGCGTCAGTCCTTGTTCCACAAGTCGACAGATATCAAGTTCTGTGGGTGTGAGCATGGGAAAACGTTCGCGCATTTCTTTGCGTTGATTGGTATACATGTGCTCTATTTGGTTGGCCACTTTTATAATGTTGTGCAGCGTTTTGTTGTCGAGTTGTTCCATCAGTTCTTTATCATATTGGGTGGCGTCTTTCGCTTTGGCAAGCTTTAAAAGGGCAAGTAGCTCGGTCTTACGCATATTAAAGACATATAGTACTTGTTCGATGGTGTTAGCATAGTCATGTAGCTCCTTCTGTTGCTCATGCAGCAGCCTGTTGGCTACATAACCAAAAATAGTCGTGGCAACACTTATAGAGCCAAACATCACGAGCAACTGACCATACATGGGATTATGGGTGAGATACCTACAAAAAGTCATTACAGAAATGTAAATGCACGTGCAGATCAGCGTGGTGTGGGGAAGCATTGAAATACTACTTATAAGCACTAGTATGTAGCAAATGGTTATGTTGACCGTGGTAAGCATCGGTTCTTGCAATCCCATGTTGGCCAATGTCACTAGGCGTACACCTTGTATTACCATAAGTGAGATGAGCGAAAAAGGCATGATAGACTTCAGTATTTGGGGGCCTTTCAATAGATAGATGCCAAGGGAGATGGCTGATATAATAGCGTAGCATGCCGAACATATCAATGCTGGCCGAACGGTCAAACCATAGAGACCTAAAAGGTGGAAAAGAAAAAGAAGGATGGATAAAGGAGTAAAGTTGAGGAAAACAAGTTGACGGAAATAATCGCGTCGTCCCACTTGTGTGCGGTCAAAATATGAGTGTAGATGGTTGTTCATTATAAGCGTTTTTCTATTCTACTTTGCAAAGGTAGCGATTTTATTTGTTTTGCGTCTTTTGCGTCACTAATTTATGATTTTGCGCCATTTTGCGTAACACCATAACAGAGTATTAACTAGGGCAATCTGTAATTTTGCAAAAGGATCATGAGCCGGAGGCTCTATCTCTTATGCTTACCGCATTCAAATCATTTCCTAATAACTAAATTAACATCAATTATTTATGTTACATTTTACATCTAATCCACAGAAGTCGCTTGTAGTGTAGGCACAGCCTTCTTAAAGGCGGCGACGGCAAAAATGGTAGCTCTGTTATCCATGTTGCTTTTCTTGCTGCCTACCACATTGTTGGCCAATGACCTTGACAAGTCAGCCTTGTCAAACGAGGCGTTGGCTGCTGAAACAGCTGCCGAGCCGGTAGCCCGCGCAGAATACGACAAAACAACGCAGACCCTCACATTCTTATATGGAGCACCTTCTGCCACTGAGGACGCGAATATCTTGGTGGTGAAGTTTTATAATCCGTCAGACAATCCCAAGTGGTTTGATGGCAAGTACAGTAGTTTTGACGGCTGTTGGAATTCAGAAATAAAGAAAGCCACATCCGTTGTCATAGACGATAGTTTCAAAAACTATCCGTTGGCATCATGCTCTGGTATGTTTAAAGAGTTCAAAAATGTGATAACCATTACAGGGCTGGGAAATCTGAACACCTCCAACGTGACGAGCATGCGCGGTATGTTTGATTATTGCTTTAATCTCCAGACGTTTGACATCGATAAGCTACAAACAGCGTCTGTCACAGATATGGCAAACATGTTCTATAACTGTAAAAGTCTTACCTCGCTCGACGTGAGTCATTTCGAAACAGGTGCCGTAACAGATATGTCTGCTATGTTCAAGGCAATAGGCGATAAGATCACATCGCTTGATCTCTCAAACTTTAATACGCAAAACGTAGAAGATATGAATAACATGTTCGCTTATATCAACATGCTGGAAACGCTTGACCTGACAAGCTTCAATACATCCAGCGTAAAGAACATGAATAGAATGTTCGAAAGCCCATGTTTTAAGCATATCTACGTAAGCGAGTTGTTCAAAACTGATCAAGTTACCAGATCCAATGGTATGTTTGATGCTTATTGCAAAAAACTTCCCAACTTTAACACTGCTGTCCTTGACAAAACACATGCCAACTATCTCGAAGGCGGTTACTTTGAGAAGATTGTTGGCAAATTGGGCGATGAAATAATAGCAGCTGCTGGCGAACCTTTAACTGCCAACACACTGACGATAGATAAGGATCAGAATTTCAAAGCCAACGAGCCTTTCACCGTAGCCGCAGCTTCTTACAGCCGCACAATGAGCGATGGCAATACGTGGGCTACGCTATGTCTGCCTTTCGAGGTGTCACTCGCCGACCAGAACTTCCGTGCCTTCAAACTCCTTTCGGCCAATGACGATGCGGTAGAACTTGAAGAGGTTAAAACAAGTATTGCTGCTGGTATGCCTGTTATTATCAAGATGAATGAGGGAGAAACCTCGCTCAATATCTCTGCCACCGACAAGAAAATTGCACAGGAAACGCTCATCTCGGCAACTGCCGACGGCAGCTATCAGCTCCTAGGCCTTTATGCTGGCAAGGAGTTCAGCAAGGATACTGACAACAACTGCTACATCGTGAAGGGAGACAAGCTGATGAACCCTGCCAAACTGTTGGAGAATACAAATACAACATCTGTGGACAGCAAGCCTTACCGCGCTTACATGGTAGATAAATCTTCTGTTCAACCAGCTGGTGCCAAGATGTTCAGCATTGAAATGGATGAGAACGTTACAGCCATTGACAATCTCAACATCCTTACCAACGACAAGGCTGCATACTACGACATTCAAGGCCTTCGTCTTAATGCTCCGCAAAAGGGCGTCAACATCGTAAAGCGTGGCAACAAAGTCATGAAGGTTATCATTAAATAAGACAGAACGCTGTGAAAAAAAATAATTATATCAAGCCCCAAGTGAAGGCCTATCAGATAGAGACACAGACAATTCTTGCTAATTCTGAAATCCGAAGAGCTTCGGAAACAGACTACAACGAGGAGGTGGTAAATAGCTATCGTGATACTGAAAATCGCATTTGGGCAGACTAAAGAATTTCACTTAATATAAGGTACGGGCTGGAAGCGCAATGGCTTCCAGCCCGTAACGTATCTATATGGGGTATTTTATTTCTCAGAATTTAGGTTTCGCATTCAGCCCGTCTATCCTAAATCCGAAAACTTGAATGGTATTATTTTCGATGCGTCACTGTATACAACACTTTTCCTTCTTTGTCTATCATATAAAGATTAAGTTGTGAGGCAGTTGCTGAAATAACAGAGAATCCAGGTTCAGATGAGCAGAATTGTGTTCCATCAATGGGATTGACTTTGCGTGCGAGTGAAGCCGATGAATTGACTACATAGTCTATTTTATCATTGCTTTTTCGGATGTGCTGAAAATTGTGGATGTGTCCACAAGCATAAAGCGCCACGTTGTTGTATTTGTGCAAAAGGGGCAAGACTTTCTTTTGCATATCATCGCGCTCTTCTTGCGACTTGCTTGTTTCCGCATAAATGGGATGATGACCCACTACGATTACCCAATCTTCATGTGCATTGCGTAGCGTCTCGTCTAACCATTGTAATTGAGCCACATCATTTTGCTTTCTGGCGTCAGGATAGGTGGTATATTCCTTGCGATAACGATTGATTAAAGGAGTAGTATCAATGAAAACGACACGCAGTGATAATCCCTTTTTGTTAAAGACCTTTGTATAGTAGCGTGACGGCATCATCCATCTGCGGCTTATCTGTCCGTAGTCGAGCACGGCCTGTGTGTTGCCTCTGTACTCATGGTTGCCCAATACGGGAAACCAGTCAATCATCAGTTCAGGGTGTGAATAGATTTGCTCGTAGTTGGTAGTCCAAAGAGGATCATTGACAGATGCCACACCATTGAAATGATGAATGTCGCCAGCAGCAATCACGCATTTCGGTCCGATGGTTTCGCCCATGCGCCCCATTAGTTCGGCAATAGGCTTTTGGTCGTAGTAGCCGTTTCGCCCTAAATCGTTTGCGAGATAGAGGTTGATATCTCCTTTTAGCTTTTCCCATTGTTCAGGGGTTTGGGCAAACAGATTGATGGTGGAGCAACAGAGCAACAGAAATACGGCAAGCGTACGTAAGATATTTCGTTTCATATAAATAAGTTATGTATAAGTTTTCTCTAAAGAAAGTCGTTTCCTTATCTCGCGGGCATGTGGTTAGGAATACTCATCTTTATTTCGGATGAAGCCTATTTAGCTCAAATTCGTGCGGGAATGAGGCTGAATAAGCATATGTGATAAAAAAAGTTCTGCTATGGCAAATCCTCGATTTATGCCCGACGGCAGTTGGGTATACTAATCAAAGCAACGCTATAGCCCTCAGATCAAAAAAGAGGTTTGCATATAGCAGAGAACTGTTTATTTGTACAAATTATGTTTACAAGTTAATTTTAAATCCAGCGTTCACTTTCACGCCATAATACTCCACTTGCATGGTGCGGTTCTTTTCTCCTTGATAGTAGCGTAGAGGCTGGTTGAGCAAGTTGTTGGCATTGGCATAGACTGTGAATTTGGTCTTTTTCCCCCACGTATAACTTGCGTTGAGATCGAGATAATTCACCTTGTCGTAATAGCGGTCGAGTTGTCGGCTTGTGCTCATTTCGTCGATGAAAGACGAAGCGAAATTGTATGACAAGCGGATGTTCGCGCCCCATTTTTCAAAGAATAGCGATGCATTGGCCGTATGTTCGGGCGAGCCTGCCACCTTTACATTATCACTTTTCTGCACATTCAGTCGTTCGTTGAAGTTGCGTGTTGTGCTATGTGTGTAAGTGTATGTAGCGTAAAATCCGACACATTTCAGTGTAGGAGCAATAAAGCTGAAATCACGTTGGTAAGCAGCCTCAACGCCTATCACGCGTGCATCATAAGCATTGATGTTTTGCGTAACTTTCCAACTCTCTTGAGCTAACTCTCCTGTAAGTCCGAGGTCGCTTCCCAGATACTTATTCGACGACCACTCAATGTTTACGTTCTTGATGTTTTTATAGAACATGCCCACACTCACCATGCCTACACTCTTAAAGTAGTAATCGGCAGATAGGTCAAAATTGAATGCTTTGGCAGGCTTCGTATTGGGATCGCCTATGGTAGCGGTATAGTCGGCTGTATTAAAACACTTGTTGGCGATAAGTGCCGAATATTTGGGGCGAGAGATTGTTTTTGTAACAGATGCACGTAAGTTGCCATCAGTGCAGAACTTGTATTTGAGCAAAAGGCTCGGTAGTAAATCTGTATAATGATGCTTATAGGTGCCTGTTGGTGCGATTGTAGCGTCGCCTTCATCAGGAACAGTTACATTAAAGCCATTGGTCTTTAAGTCTGTACGTTCCACTCGTAATCCTGCTGTTGCTTCAAGACGTTTGCCTAATTTCTGGTCAAAGCGCAAGTATCCAGCCGTAATTTGTTCGCGTATGTTATAGTTTCCGGCTTCTTCCTCCAAGTTTTCTGTGCCATTATACTGGCTAAAGTCAATCTTGCCTAATGTACCTTTGCTTATAAATGCAGAGCCTATGGGGTATTGGTTGCCTGGCATAAATCCCTCGCGTATTTGACCCACTGTTGCATTGCGCCAATCATCTCCTAGCACTTCTTTGGCTTCATAGTCGAAAAAGCTTTTGTCGAGCGTTTTGTGCTTGTTCGTATACTTCGCACCCAATTTTAACGTGTTGCCAAATAGTCCATTGGTCAGGGGAAGTGTTAGGTTGATTTTGCCTTTCCATTCGTTTTCGGCAATGCTTTGGTCGCTGTTGGTAAGTTCGCTAAGTTTCCAGTGACTATCATCGAGCTTGGGCAGTTGCAAAGCGTAATATGGCTGCTTCTCACCCACATCTTTAAAGCCCGATGCGAAGTCTTCACCCTTTAGTTGGTACGAGGCATATCGCTCGTTGGGCCTGTCCTCTGTGGCGCGTGAATAGCTACCGGCCCAATCTGCTTTAAACCGACCAAAATTGTGCTCACCGCCCAACGTAAAGTCCATCGTCTGCTGCAGCTCCAATCGGGCATCTTTATTATCCGAAGAGCCCGCTTTGGTCTGCATCACAACTGATTGTTTTGAAGAATTTCCGTTAAGCTTCTTATAGGATATTCTGTAACGGTTTTCCCAATCACTACGGCGATTATACATGCCTTTAAAATAGAGCTTATGTAACGGATTAAAAGTATAATCTAATGCAAGCGAATAGCTTTGGCGCTCGCGTGTCACATAATATTGTCGCACTTGTGCTTCCTTCAGTGCAATGCTATGATCGTCGTTTTCTACATATTCAAATTCTGTGTTGTCTGAACCTCCAGGTGAATATTGATAAGAAGCTGAGGCCATCAGTCCGAATCGACTGTTAAAGAATCGACTGCCCAACGTAGCTCCTAAGTCCCATAAAGGCTTTTGGCTAATCCATGAATAGCCGCTACCCACATTAAAGTTGAGTATGCGGTGGTTAGGAGTGTTTTTAGTGATCAAATTGATTTCACCACCAATAGCATCACCATCCATGTCGCTTGTCACCACCTTGTTCAGTTCGATAGTCTCGATCATATCAGCAGGTATCAAGTCAAGTTGCACATTTCTAGTGCCACCCTCAGCCGATGGAATGCGGTTGCCGTTTACGGTCACAGACGTTAGGTCGGCTGCCGTTCCGCGCACCTGACCAAAGCGAGCTTCGCCCTGGTCGTATTGCACGTTTACACCATTAATACGTTTCAAGGCATCGCCAATGTTTGAATCGGGAAACTTTCCCACTTGATCGGCCGAAACCACATTGTTCACGCCCATGCTTTCTTTCTGCATTTGCAATGCCTTGCGTTGGCCAAAGAATGCACCTGTCACCACAGCCTCGCTCAACGTGTTGCTTGTGTTAAGCTCAACATTCTGCACAAGTGAACGTCCGTCAAACTTTACCGTGATAACCTTGGGCTCATAGCCCACATACGAAATCTTTACCTTGTAAACGCCTGGCTTCAGATTGGGTAAAGAATAAAAGCCGTTTTGATCGCTTGTTACCACCGTATGCAGACTTTCTATCTGTATGGCTGCACCTGGGAGTGTCTGATGTTCTGCATCTGTCACCTTCCCGCGAATACTCCCTGGAGCATCGGTCTCGTTAGCTAATGTCGGAGAGGTTAATGCTGCAAACGTCAGCATTAGAAGCGGAGCATAGAATCGCTTTTTCATAAAATAGAATAATTTGTGTCTTGTTCATTTACGAGTGCAAAATTACGTGGCGCAGATTACAAACATGTAAAGAAGACATGAAGGATTCGTAACTTCCTCGTGGGCGTTTAGATGGAAAAAACTCGCAACTTTCGTGAAATGCACGAAAGCTGCGAGTTTGCTTCCTGTTGAGGAAAAAGGATTCATAGAACCTCCCTTAACACATTCTCTAGTGTGTATTAGAGACGCCCTTTAGTTTCTCAGTAAAGAAATTGCTGATAGTCTTGAAAAGGTGGAGGCGAGTGTTACCGCCATAGATGCTATGGTTGCGGTTGGTGTATACCTGTTGACGGAACATCTTTCCAGCTTGCACGTAAGCTTCGCTTACTTCGGTGAAGTTGCGGAAGTGTACGTTGTCGTCGGCTGTGCCATGAATAAGAAGTAGGTCGCCATGCAAGTTGGCAGCACGCTCTATGGGGTTGATAGCATAGCCGTCAGCGTTCTCTTTAGGCGTACGCATATAGCGTTCTGTATAAACGGTATCGTAATATTTCCAGTTGCTCGGAGCTGCTACGGCTACACCTGCGCGGAACACGGGGCGGCCTTCGCTCATCGACATCAGCGTGTTGAAACCACCGAAACTCCATCCCCAAATGGCAATGCGATCTTTGTCAACATAGGGTAGTGAGCCGAGATAGAGTGCTGCTTCCACTTGGTCTTTCGATTCTAATTCGCCTAGCTTCAAGTAGGTGCACTTCTCAAAGTCGGCACCGCGAGAACCCGTGCCGCGTCCGTCGACGCATGCAAAGATAAATCCTTGCTGAGCCATGTAGCTTTCAAACACTCCACCAGGATAGAAGCCCATACCCCAAGAGTCGGTCACTTCCTGTGAGCCTGGACCTGAGTACTGATACATGATGACGGGGTAGTGCTTAGAAGCATCGAAGTCTCTCGGCTTAATCATCCATCCGTTGAGTTCCACGCCTTCCGAGGTCTTGAAGGTGAAGAATTCTTTTTGTCCTAGGAGGGGAGTGACCTCTTTCTTCAGTTTCTCATTATCGAGCATCGTGCTGAGCACCTTGCCGGTGGAGGCATCGCGCAGTGTAGTCACAGGGGGCTGATTGGCTGATGAGTAAATATTGAGGAAATATTTCATCGATGTGCTAAAGGTTGCCGAGTTAGATCCCACTTCTGTAGAGAGCTTGCGTTCCTTCCCTCCCTTGTCAATGGAGTAAATAGCTGTGCGGAGCGGGCTCTCTTTATGAGAACCATAGAAGAATCGGCCCGACTGTGGGTCGTAGCCATAGAAGTCTGCCACGTCGTAGTTGCCTTTTGTCACTTGGCGTTCCATCTTTCCGTTGAGGCTGTACCAATAGATGTGCTTATAGCCTGAACGATCTGAGATGTAGGCAAAATGGTCGCCATAGAACTTTAGGCTACCATAGGCTGTTTCGGGCACGTACTTCTCGGTCTCTTCGCGCACGGCAAGTTTACATTCTGTGCTACGAGGATTGGCCATATAGATGTCCATGCGGTTTTGGTGGCGGTTGAGGGTTACCACAGCAAGCTTCGTTGGATCGGACGTGAAGTGAATGCGAGGAATGTAGCCATCCGAGTCGAGGGGCACTTTCAGTGTACGTGTTACGCGATTCTTTATGTCAAAGGTCATCACCGACACGTCGCTGTTTTTTGCACCAGCCACAGGGTACTTATAATTATAGGCTCCAGGATATTCATCATACTCCTGACGGGTGGGATAGGAACCCTTGAACTCTTGAATGCTATAGATGGGCACCTTGCTCTCATCGTAGCGCACCCAAGCCAGCATCTGACTGTCAGACGAGAAGTCGAACGAACGAGCAGTGGTAAATTCTTCTTCGTTTACCCAGTCGGGCAAGCCGTTTATTACCTCGTTGAACTTGCCATCTTTCGTCACTTGGCTCTCGGCGTTGCCAAAGAGAAGCTTCACTAGAAAGAGATTGTTGTCGCGAACGAATGCAATCACGTTGCCATCGGGCGAGAAAATGGGCATCTGTTGCGGTCCGCCATCTGATAAAGGCTCGTATTTCTTGTTTTGCACGTCATATATATAATATACGGCAGTGTAAGACCGGCGATAGATGGGCTTTGTCTGTGTGCGAAGCAAAATGCGTCGTTCATCAGGCGACATGATATAGCCATCAATGGCCTCTAACTTTTTGTCACCACGCGCTTGCGCCACGTCGAAGAGCACTTCGAGTTCCTTACCTGTCTTAAACGATCGGCGAATAATCTGCTTGTTGTCGCTCGAGAGTTGTGTATAGCTTTCGCCGTCCTTCATTGGATTCACGCCATAGACATACTGTGGATTGTATTTCCCGCCAGCTATATCTTCTAGTGTGATGTTTTGGCTCTGCTGAGCCATCATCTGTGTGCCCGTAGTGGCTAGCCCACTCATAAAGAGAGAGGCTACGAGCAGTAGAAAACGTTTCATAGTGAGTGTTTTTGGTGTAATTGCTTGCAAAAATACGCAATAAAACTTGACTAACTTGCTATAATCTAAGAAAGTTTTCCTCCTTTTGCTTTGAATTGCGCTCACCTTGCACTATCTTTGCATAAGAAGAAATAGAATTGCTCTTTCTCAAAATTAAATAGTATGGAGAAGTCAAGTAAATATGCTTATAGCGTAGAACCATTTACGGAGGATTATTGCGGCAATTTGGCATGGGGCAACTTAGGTAATTTGTTGTTGCGATGTGCTTCGTTGCATGCTGGCGAGCATGGGTTTGGCTATTCCCAAATGATTAAGGTGCATCATGCCTGGGTGCTCTCTCGCCTAGTCATAGAAATGCAACAAATGCCTCATACGGGAGATGACTTCGTTATAGAAACGTGGGTAGACCGTCTTTATAGGCAGTTTACCGATCGCCATTTCACCATCTATCGTTCCGATGGCTCTGCCTATGGTCATGCCACGAGTATCTGGGCTCTTATCGACACTAATACCCGTCAGCCTGCCGATCTTGAGCAACTGCCGAATGGCGGATTCTCCTCCGCACTTATTCCCGAACGCCATGCTCCCATCTCCACGATGGGGCGTATGCGCATGAAAAATCCGGAGTTAGCTTATACTCACAAGGCTTCCTTCTCCGATCTCGACATCAACGGACACGTTAATTCTATTCGCTACATCGAACTCTTGCTCGACTATTTTTCCGCTCAGTATATTGCCGAGCATCCTGTCCGTCGCGTAGAAATGGCCTATTGTCTCGAATCGTATTGTGGCGACCAACTTGACGTGTTTCATGAGCTTGATGCAAAGAATCCCACCCGTCATCTATTCGAGATACGAAAGGGCGAACAGATTGTAGTGAAGGGCAGTGTAGAGCTCTAATTTAGTGCTCTGTTATTTTTCTTTTTATTCACGAAACTAATAAAACATACATAAACAGAATCCATGGGAAAAGTATTGATTATCGGCGCCGGGGGCGTCGCAACGGTAGCTGCCCACAAGGTGGCTAAGAATACCGATGTGTTCAGCGAAATCATGATTGCTAGTCGCACAAAGTCGAAGTGTGATGCCATTGTTAAGGCTATTGGACGCTATGATATTAAGACTGCACAAGTTGATGCCGACAGTGTGGAGCAACTCGTAGCTTTAATGAACGAGTTTAAGCCCGACCTCGTGATGAACCTCGCCTTACCTTATCAGGATCTCACTATCATGGAGGCTTGCTTGCAGTGTGGATGTTCGTATCTCGACACGGCCAACTATGAACCTAAGGATGAGGCTCACTTTGAATACTCATGGCAGTGGGCCTACAAGGATCGCTTCGAAAAGGCTGGTCTGACGGCAATCCTCGGTTGCGGTTTTGACCCGGGCGTGACTAGCATCTATACGGCCTATGCAGCTAAGCACCATTTCGATGAAATACAGTATCTTGATATCGTCGATTGCAACGCAGGTGATCACCACAAGGCATTCGCTACCAACTTTAATCCCGAAATTAATATCCGCGAAATCACGCAGAAGGGACTCTACTGGGAAGATGGTCGCTGGGTGGAGACCGAACCTCTCGAAATCCACAAGCCTTTGACCTATCCCAATGTAGGTCCGAAAGAGAGTTACCTGCTTCATCATGAGGAGATAGAAAGCTTGGTGAAGAACTATCCCACAATCAAGCGTGCCCGTTTCTGGATGACTTTCGGACAGGAATACTTGACACACTTACGCGTGATTCAGAATATTGGTATGGCTTCTATCAAGCCCATTATGTATCAGGGCATGGAAATCGTACCCCTCCAATTCCTTAAAGCCGTACTTCCCAATCCGCAAGATTTGGGCGAGAACTACGAAGGTGAGACCAGTATCGGTTGCCGCATCCGTGGTATAAAGGATGGCAAGGAACATACCTACTACGTTTACAACAACTGTTCTCATCGTGCTGCCTATGAAGAAACAGGCATGCAGGGGGTGAGCTACACCACGGGTGTGCCCGCATGCATCGGCGCTCGTATGTTCATGCTTGGGTTGTGGAAGAAGCCGGGTGTGTTTAATGTGGAAGAGTTTGACCCAGATCCCTTCATGGAGGAACTCAACAAGCAGGGACTACCTTGGCATGAGATTCACGACGGCGACCTCGAACTTTAATTTGTTGAGGGTAATAGAAATAGAATATTCTATTTATTGTAAATGCTCTGGCCTTTGGCTAGGGCATTTTTGATGGGTGAAAAAGCGTAATATCACGTTACGATGGTTAAAAACGGAATGTTTTCTTCCTTACCAACAAAAGGCAATTACGCATCCTTGTCCTCCTTGTTAACAGAATGTGTGCGCTCATAATTCTCCACTTCTTTGCGACTGCGGCTCATTGTGACGAGATAGACACCGCTGAAGATTAACACTACGGCAATGCCTTTTACCCAATTAAAAGAATCCATGCCCCAACAGATGGCTATAATGCAAGCTACAAGAGGTTGTACATAATTGTACATTCCCGCCACAGTGGGACGCAGATTCTTCTGACCAATGACAATGAGCATGTAACTAAGAAACGTGGCGCCAATGACGATGAATGCTAGACCGGCAATCTCCGTCCATTGAAGTGTAGTCCATGATGCCTGCATGAGGCTACTAGCCGAGAAGGGTAGCGTGCAGATGAAAGCGTAGGTGAACATCCACTTCATGATGGTGATGAGTGAATAGCGATTGACAAAGTCTTTGTAAAGTACAATGTAGAGTGCGTAACAAAATTGGGCGGTGAGTACAAGCAAATCACCCCAAATGGCATGGTCGCCCGCTGATGAAGCTGCAGATTTTGCTCCCGAACTACTGCCCATGATAAGCATCAATGCTCCGCAAGCACCTGCAGCAATTCCTAGTACTTTCTTTCCCGTAATGGGTTCTTTAAGAATCAGCGCGGCTAGGACCATGGCCCAAAGCGGCATGCTCGTGGTGATAATTGAGGCATCTCCTGGAGAACTGAGGCTTACGCCAAAGATGAAGCATCCTTGATTGAATACGATACCGAGGAGTGAAGCCCCCAAAAGACGTGCTAGGTCTTTATGATTTACGTGTTCGGGCTTTTGGAAAAGCGAAGCTATCCAAAAAAGTATCATGGCTCCCGCAATGCGTAGGTCGGTTACAACAAGCGGACTTACTGCTCCTCCGAGCATGATAAATTTGGAAATAGGCGACATTAGTCCCCACATGCTGTTGGCGCCAAGCATGGAGAGATGGCCTTTGAGAGAGGATTTGTTCATAATAGAAACAATGGTACAGCTTCCCCCATCGTGTAGAAAAGGAGAAGCATAAGTTGCAAATAATTAGCTTAATCGTACTTTGACGTGTGTTTCGCTCTTATAGGTGGTTTTAATAATCCAGAAATAGAACTTTTCTCAAATAGTTGAACTATTAAAAATTACCGCCCAAAGAATAATATTGCCATAGAGCGTATTCCATGGCAATATTTTCTTTAGGCGGAATGTACTTTCGTTCCTTCCCTTCAGATGAAAGGTGGAATGTTGTTTATCTAATAATAGTAGCTTCGCGGTCAGGACCTACTGATACGATCTTGATGGGAGTGCCAGTGGCCTGTTCGATATAGCGGATATAGTCGGCAAAGGCTTTGGGGAATTCAGCTTCGCTGCGCACACCCGTGATGTCGGTCTTCCAACAAGGAAGTTCCTCATAGACAGGCTGCCAACCCTCGGTGTCATAAGGCATCTCGGTCACGATCTGACCGTCCTTTGTATAGGCGGTGCATACCTTTATGGTGTCGAAATTATCGAGCACATCGCCTTTCATCATTACGAGGTCGGTCACACCGTTGATCATGATAGCATATTTCAAAGCTACGAGGTCGAGCCAACCGCAGCGACGATTACGTCCCGTTACGGCACCAAATTCGTTGCCTACCTTGCGGATATAGTCGCCTGTTTCATCGAAGAGTTCTACGGGGAACGGACCTCCACCTACACGTGTGCTATATGCCTTGAAGATGCCAAATACGTGGTCAATTGTATTGGGGGCAATGCCGAGACCGGTGCATACACCACCGCTTGTGGTCGATGAAGACGATACATAGGGATAAGTGCCATGATCGATGTCGAGCAATGAACCTTGTGCGCCTTCGGCCAATACGTTCTTACCCTGAGTCAAAGCACGGTTGATTTCATATTCTGTGTCGGAAAGGTGGAATTTGCGCATGTATTCCACTCCTTCCATCCATTGCTTTTCTTCCTCTGTAATGTCGTAGTCGGTAAAGTGGAGGTCGCGGAGAATCTGCTCATGACGAGCCTTTAATGCTTGGTATTTGGCTTCGAAGCCTTCCTCGATGTCGCCTACACGCAGACCTACGCGGGCTGCCTTGTCGCTATAAGTCGGACCGATGCCTTTGCCCGTGGTGCCTACTTTGTTTTTTCCTTTAGCGGCTTCGTAAGCGCGGTCGAGCAGACGATGGGTAGGCAGAATGAGGTGAGCACGACGACTGATGTGGAGACGCTCTGTGAGCTTATAGCCTGCAGCTTCGAGTTCCTTGGCTTCAGTCATGAAAAGATCTGGGGCTATCACGCAACCATTGCCGATGATATTGATTTTCTTCTCGTCAAAAATGCCCGAGGGGATGGAACGCAACACAAACTTCTTTCCATCGAAAATGATGGTGTGACCAGCGTTGGGGCCACCTGCAAAACGTGCTACTACATCGTAGCGCGGAGTGAAGTAATCTACTACTTTACCTTTGCCTTCATCGCCGAAGACAATACCCAGCAGGGCATCTACTTTACCTTTTTTCATAATGAGTATAAGGGAGAAATGATTTTCTATGCTTCAGACAAGCTGGTGGGCGTTATGGCTTGCAGAGCAGAAAGACGCCCAACGGACTTGCCGCGCAAAGTTATACTTTTTTTGTCGTATGGAAAAGCTAATGTGTTATAAATGCGTATAGGGGTGGGCTGAAACATGCGTTTCGCGTAAAAAATATCGTCATGCGCAATAATCCTAGTCCTACTCGGAGTGTAATCACATAAAAATTCATACCTTTGCAATCCATATCCACTAACGGAATTGAAGGTTGGCGGAATTACAAGTGGACAATTGAAAAGACAAAAAGGTCTATTGCGTAAGCGATGTTCGCTTGGGAAAAAGATATTTGTCTGTATTCCTTTCCTCCCAACTATCCCGTTGCCTAAAAAGATTCATCACTTCATGACTTCGACCAATGATCTCTCCGAACAACTTCGCCTAATTAAGCGCACTTTGCGCGGCGTAATGAATGGCCCCGTGAGCACTTCTATGCGTGAAAAAGGGTTGGCCTATAAGGTGATATTCGGTGTGGAGCTTCCACGATTGCTCGAATTGGCTCGCGAGTGGCCTCACACTTACGAATTAGCGGCGGCTCTGTGGAAAGAAAATATTCGCGAATGCAGACTTCTAGCAGGTATGCTAATGCCTCCTCAGCGGATGGATGCTGAACTAGCTTCGCTCTGGGTGGAGCAGATGCATTATGCCGAAGAGGCTGAATGCACTGTAATGAACCTTTTCAGTCATGAGCCTTGGGCCTCGGTAAAGGCTTATGAATGGATAGCTCGAAGCGAAGAGATGTTTCAACTCTGCGGTTATCTGCTCCTAGCTCGTCTCTTCATGACGGGAGCTGTACCAAGCGAACGTGATGCAGATGAATATCTCGACCAAACAGCTAGCGTGATGAAAGCCCCACAAAGCATCGTGGGGCGTGCAGCAGGCAAGGCTCTTGTGAAGTTTATGGACCTTGGTGAGAAACAAGAACTTGCTGGCGAACGCATGTTGCGTACGTTGGCGTAAGACTCGGCAAAACAGTGGAAGCCTCTCGCTTCGGATAGAGAAGTAATAACTATTCTGAGAGATAAGGGCTGTTCAGATAATTCTGGTGATTAATAGAACTACCCTAAATAATAAAGGCTGAGGCAATATCACTCTGAAATCTGAATAGCAGAAGTTGACTTCAACTTCTCAACGCAAATTAATAACCTCCTCCCTCCTGCGCCTTGCGCACTACTCCTATATGAAAGCATTACGATTTGATGCACTCCTGAAGCCTACTATTTGGGGCGGTGAAGAAGTGACAGACCTAAAAGGTTTGTCTGATGCGCCGCACCATGTGGGAGAAAGTTGGGAAATATCAGGACTTGAAGGCGACGAGACCCCCGTCTGTGTTGGCCCTTATAAGGGCATGACACTCAAGCAACTCATCGAGCGCTTCGGCGCCGACTTGGTGGGTTATCACAACTATGAACGTTATGGTACAGCCTTTCCGCTGCTCATCAAGTTTATGTCTACAGCCAAGGACCTCAGCATACAGGTTCATCCAGATGATGCCATGGCGCAGCGCATGGGACATCCCTTCGGTAAGAGCGAAATGCAATATATCGTGCATGCGCAGCCTGGGGCACGCTTCTTTGCTGGGTTTAATGCCGACTTCTCGGCCGATGGCTATAGCCAAAGCCTCTTAGATGGTACGCTGATGGATCACCTAAAGTGTCATACCACGCATGCGGGCGATTGTTTCTTCATTCCTGCAGGTCATATCCATTGTATCGGAGCAGGCAATTTCTTGATAGAGATACAACAATCGAGTAATGACACCTTTCGTGCCTACGACTTCGATCGTGTAGACGCGCAAGGGCATAAGCGAGAACTTCATGTGACACAAGCACGTGAGGCGCTCGATTTTCGTGGCTATCCTACACACCGATTAGCTTATACTCACAATGTTTCGGGACTCTCGCTCTTACTGCAATGTCCAGAGTTTGTGGTAAGACTTCTAGAGGCTAATCACACAATGAAGGTCGACTATTCAGAGATAGACTCATTTGTGATATATATTGCTTATGAGGGTGAGGCTACATTGCGTTATGATGAAGGAGAGTTCCTCCTTCGTGCTGGCGAAACAGTGCTCTTCCCTGCCACAACCACGCAGGTGGAAGTCGTTCCTAGTAAGGAGGGATTTAAAGCGCTCGAAACTTATTGTTGATTCTAACAGAGAAAACGTTATGTGGAATCCAAAAGCTGACTTCGTAGATGCACTTGAAAGCTACGTAAAAGCCGAACTCCGTGTTTCAGGAGAGCCTGCCGACTATAATACAGATGCTATACGCATTGTCGATGCACGCAACCATTTATTTTCCAATGTGGGGCGACAACAAACAGATCAAGAACTAGGCATTTATGCCATACGCGATCTTTGCAGGGTGGACGAAAATACACTCGAAACTGTGCCTGATCGTATGCGTTTTCAATCTATCGCTCGCGAATATTTCGATTAAAAGAATTACCTGTTAATAGATAGCAACCATTTTCTCTGTTAGCAAGTCGTTTCGCTAATTCGCATTCTTCAATCCTCTTATAAAGTTATGAGAAAAATTTTAAAACGTATCGGCTTTAGTCTGCTTCATAAGAAATACTTGTGGACTATCTTGGCTTTTGTGGGTATCGTGGGATTTCTCGACCCCAATAGTTTCTGGCATCGTCATCAAATACGCATGCAAAATGATGAATTGCGAGAGGAAATTACAGCTTATCGCACACAATATAATAATGATACGCGTGAGCTCCGTGAGCTGCAACGCAGTCCGGAAGCTTTAGAGCGAGTGGCACGTGTTAATCTCTATATGAAAACTGCCGATGAAGATATATATGTGATAGAAAACGAAAACAATTCTTCCGATAACCTATGAAGCAGATACTTTATTATCTAGGAGGTGTGTTACTTGTAGTGGGTGCTGTGCTTCCATTGATTTGGCCAGAAGTGGCTCCTTATGTGTTCTCGCTAGGTGCTCTGATTTATGCTCCTTGTCGTATCACCGATCGCTACGAAGGCCGTTCGCTTACCATTCGTCGCCTTCGCAGACAACAGATACTTGCTGCGTTGCTTATGGTGGTCACGGCAGTTCTTATGTTTATGTCGGCTTGGCAGATTCGTCCTTGTTGTGGAGGAGAATGGAAAATTGTACTTATTATCGCCGTTTTTATCGAAATATACACTGTGTTTCGTATAGACCATGAGATGAAAAGAGAACATCGTAAGTGATTGTCGGGTGGTCTTGGATTGACGTTTGACGCAAGTCGTAAAAGGAACTTGAATAGGAATAATTCGTAATGTTGTTATAGAGGAAGGGCCTGTTTTCTTGTAAGGGTAGAGATAGCTTAATTTCGCTTCTTTTTCATTCGCTCTAGCATTCTTGCCACTAATGTTCGCTCGCACCTTAAAATCTCTCCCTAATTGTGAAAAAACTACATGATTTATTCACACACGTTCGGGTAAATCTCAAAAAAGATTTATGGCGTGCATGGTTTTCACTTTTTGGCGTGTAGCAATCGATAGAATCGTTGTATATTTGCTTTGCAATTTCAGCAACGCATCATTATAAGCGATTTTATGAATAAAGTTCTGCTCATATTATCCTCTCTTCTGCTGCTCACCTCGTGTGCTGAACAGTACAACATCGCAGGCAATTCCAACATACCTTGTCTGGATGGACGTATGTTGTATTTGCGAGTCTCCTCATCGGACGATGGGAGAATACGTACCATACTGCAAACTGTTTCGGTGTGTCTTGATTCGTGTAAAGTGGTGCATGGGAAGTTTAATTTTGAGGGCGATGTAGATTCTACCATGATGGCTATGATTTATACTGGCAATCAATGTGTGATGCCTCTTGTGCTCGAAAATGGACGACTCAGCATACAGGTGGATAATGCCACACAGAGCGTGACGGGCGGACCACTTAATGATAGACTCTACAAGTTCTTCAAGAAGCGCAGTCGTCTCGATAATGAAATGTGGGAACTACAACGACAGACCATGCAACTTATGCGTGACGGCTATTCGCCCGCTGAGGTGCAACAACGAGTGGGAAAAAAGTTGAGCCAACTCAATAAACGCACAGAAGACTTAGAGTCGAAATTCGTTATGGACAACTACGACAACGTGCTCGGCCCGGGGTTCTTCCGTATGCTATGCAGTCAATATCCCACGCCCATTATGACGCAGCAAATAAGTCGCATAGTCAACTCTGCTCCCTCTCGTTTCCTCAATGATCCCTTTGTTAATGCCTACGTGCGTCAGGCTCGTGCCCGCATGATGATGCAGCAAGCTTCCATGGCTTCTCAGAATAAAGCAGGATATGAATAAGCGTCTTAATAGTTAATTTTTCTCATACAGTCACGTTTGGCAGGCAATGCTGAGCATTATATATTTAATGCAAGCAGAGCCTGCCATCTTTTTTCTTCTTTCATTGAAATGGTAAATATGCGAGAAAGCGTGAAACTTCTGCCGCAATCCTTTGTCTCTGCTATAAAAAATTGTACATTTGCAAAGCAAGGAAATGAAATACTGCGAGAATGCCATTCTTTGCATACTAAAATACGATACTATGACAGCAACCGAACAGACCTATCAGCAGATAGAAAGAGCTTTGAGAAAAGCTGCTTCAAAGTTTCCAGAGCAAACAGAAAATCTGCCTCTGACAGACCTTTACTTGCAAGTGAAGCAGGAAAGCGGCGAACTCCTTATTTTTGATGATGACGATAATGAGTTGACACGTTGCGTGGTGGAAGAATGGATAGGCAATCAAGAGGAATATTTCTATCAGTCTGTACAACCTATTCTTCAGAAAGCTATTGAACGCATTAAGGATGTGACTGAACATGTGGCTGTACTTAAACCCTACTCTTACGTGCTCATGGGAGAAGACCGCGAAACGTTGGCTGACCTTTACCTCGTAGATGACGAGAATATCGTGATTAGTGGTGAACTTATGCAAGGGCTTGAGGCTGACTTAGAGACGTTCTGGGAAGAACTATCCAGTAAATAGGAATCTAGTAGAAACGTAAAGCTCTTTTCGTTATCTTATCATATTGACATTTATTACTCCTTAATATATATAAAGATTTCATGTACTTATTGAAATATTTGGCCGTGGCGGGCGCTCTGCTTGCCACGCATCTTAGTGTACAGGTGGCAGAGCCACTTCATCTCGTGCCACTTCCTGCCAAAGTGGTTCAGGGAAGCGGGCAATTTGTGTTCGGAAAAACGGTGAAAGCATCAGCCGATGCTTATGAAGGAGATAGCATTGCATGGGTGCTCTCACGCTTTGGTAAAAACTTCCAACAGACCACGGGAATTCCTCTCAAATTCGTAAAAAAAAGCGCGGCACTCCAATTAAAACTCAATTCCACCCTTGCTCCTGAAGGATATAAACTCAATATTAGAGAAAAGCAAATCATTGTGGAGGCATCTCGTCCGGCAGGATTCTTCTATGCCTTGCAATCGTTACAACAGTTGCTTGCCTCACGTTCTGTTATGGCTGGCGTGTCAGCTCCTGATTCGGTAAAGAGTTGGAGTGTTCCTGTGGTGGATATTGAAGATGCTCCCCGCTTTGGCTGGCGTGGTTTCATGCTTGATGAAGGTCGCCACTTCTTCGGCAAGGAAGAAGTGAAGCGTGTGCTCGATCTCATGGCTGCCTATAAAATGAATCGTTTTCATTGGCATCTGACAGAAGACCAAGGCTGGCGCATCGAAATCAAAAAATACCCCAAACTCACTGAAGTAGGAGCATGGCGACAAAGCAAAGTGTTGGGATGGGGTGATACCAAACCCGACGGACAGCGCTACGGCGGCTACTATACACAAGAAGATGCTCGTGAAATCGTGAAATACGCTCGCGACCGCTTTATAGAAGTAGTACCAGAGGTGGATATTCCTGGTCACTCTCAAGCTGCTGTGGCTGCTTATCCAGAGTTTCTCTCGTGTGATCCACAAAATGAACATGGCGTATGGCTCTATCAAGGAGTGTCGAGCGATGTGATTAATGTGGCCAATCCACGTGCTGTGACCTTTGCTAAGGACGTCATTGATGAACTAATCGACATTTTTCCTTTCGGATATATTCATCTAGGAGGAGACGAATGTCCTGTGAATAAGTGGAAGGAAAATGCAGATTGCACGGAACAACTTAAGAGTCTTGGATCCGACAATTATCGCGACTTGCAAATCAATTTCTATCGTCAACTGAAGCAATACATTGCCTCGAAACCACAGAATCGTCAGCGCAAGTTGATTTTTTGGAACGAGGTGTTGCATGGCAATACAACCTCTCTAGGAGAAGATTTCACTGTAATGGCTTGGATTGGTGCCGATGCAGCTGCTCGTGATGCGGTGAATCGTGGGCTTACTACTATTCTTTCGCCTCAAATTCCTTATTATATAAATCGCCGACAGAGTAAAGATCCGAACGAGCCACGTTCACAGGGCTACGGAACAGAAACACTGGAAGCCGTATACAATTATGTGCCAATGAAGGACGTACCTGCCACTCAGTATCCCCAATATCTCGGCGTACAAGCCAACTTCTGGACGGAATGGGTGGAAACTTCCTCTGTGTTGGAATATCTCATGTTTCCACGCTTAGCCGCCGTGGCCGAAGCTGGATGGACACCGCAGCAACTGCGCAGTTATCCAAACTTCTTGCAACGCATGCAGCTTGAGCCCTCTTTTTATCAAGCCAAGGGCGTAAACTATGGTAAACATGCTTTTATAGGAAAGTAATACTTTTTATAGTAAGGAATAGAATCTTTGGAGATACAATTCTCGAATCTCGATTTTAGCTATTGCAACATTTTTATCGTGTAAGCTAAATCCGCGTAAGCATCCCATGTAAGTCGTATTGTAAAAAAACAAATGCGACTTGCATGGGATGCTTTGGGTGAACTCATAGTAGCTGTCAATGTTGGCGGAGTATTTCTGCACTGGATTTTCCATGCGCAGTATGGCTGAGTAGTCACCGTTCTTGGTATACACCACACCGATGCCGTCCACTTCCTCCACCGAGAAGTAGATGTCCTCGAATATCTTTTTTCGTTTGCCTTCAGTACCGAAGGCATATACGGATGTTGCCATGCCGATACATAGTGCAATGAAAAACAAGATGACGTATAGTATCATTTCTTTCCTTTCTGGTTATTCGTTATTCTCTCTGTGGCTGTTCTTTTGCATTTCTTTCCTGCGTTTTGTTCTCAGGAAGCAACAAATAAAGGTAGGCTCACTCTTTCTTTCGTCGGAGCGAACCTACCTCTGTCAATATGCAATCAACCCAACAACTCTCATGATGGTTCTTCTTTTGATTTCCTTATCAGAAGCTCTTGCTAAGGGCGTAGATATACACTCCTTGGTCGCTCTTCTTGGTATGCAGTCCCTTCCGTTGTTTGAGGAAAATGAGGGCAGCACCTGTGGAAATGGCAAATACAAGCACCACGAGCCCTACAACGAATCCCAACAAACAATAAGCGATGATGAAACCTACAATGGCTCCACCTGCCGTACCTGCCGTCCAATAGATATAGCGTCCTTGGAATCCCATGAATTCAAGCGGTTTTTGCAAACCCTTGAACACGGGGAAGTCCGCATAGCGTTCTTCTTTATCTGCGTCCATAACAATAGTTTCTTTGCGTTATCACTCTCTTTTTGACAATCTCACTTCTTGCTGTTGTTCGGATTATGTGTCATTATCCGATACCGAAGAACAGAGGCAATGCCTGGGCTGCTGCAATCAGGAAGATACATGCGCCAACGACCATCATAATCTTCTTCTTGAAATCTTACTGATAGCTTGCAAGTGACTGAATATCAGTATATATTGCACTTGTAACTTGACATAAGAAACAAACGAGAAACAAGAGAATCACTAAACCACAATTCGAAAGCATAGCTAAGCATAAATTAACACGGAAACGAACGGCAATTTTCCGATTTTGAGAAATTGTTTGAATGGTATCAGGCAAGTCATGTGTGATAATGAAGAAGAAAACTACTAGATTATTCCTGGCGCAAAAAATGATAGCGGTCGATGTCTTGTTGGTACTTTTGGCATAAGCAATTACTAATGTACCGTTATACAAACCCGATAAATATCACTCCAATCGTAAAATAATTGCCAAAATGGAAATTTTTATCGGATATTTGTTGTATCTTTGCATTTATAAAGTACGAAAGACTATGGCAGAAAAGAATCTTAACCGTCTAAAAGTTGTACTCGCTGAGAAAAATCTCTCAAACAAATGGTTGTCTGAGCAACTTGGAGTAGGACAAGCGACAATTTCAAAATGGGTTACAAACACTTCACAACCGAACTTAGAAATGCTTCTTAGATTATCGGATTGTTTAGAAGTACCATTAGAAGACCTCGTTCGTCGGGACGGATTAGAAATAAAAAAGCAAGAATAAAGATATGTCAAAAGATAAAACAACATTTTCTTTGTTTGATTTCTGTAAGAAGAAAGCAGACAAGGTGCAGATATATGGAGAAGAGACGCTTGACGAAAACGGAAATATCATTCTGCCCTCTTTTAGGATTCAGCATTAAGTCTCAGTTAGGGAGTGCTTCCACTCTGCTGAATGCTGGCATACCAACTAACATCACATATAGACTGACAGGATACGAATTGAGTGACGAGGAAATAGAGGAAATCAATGCAGTCAAAAGTCATGTCGATCGTATGTCTGCGATAATCGAAAAAGGTTGCCATCTTAAATATCACGACATAGAACACTCTGTATTCAAGAACACTCTTCAATTCCTCGATAGCATCATGCCTGAGTTTATTGCAAGATGCTTGCTGGTTGACAGTACATCAGACAAAACAAGCATTAAGGATTGTGTTGAGGAAGTAGCAGCAACTAATCCTTTTGAATTTGGAGGCTCTGACATTACTGCGTTTTATGCGCATAAGATGAAAGTCTTGTTGTTGGATTCTGCATTAGGTATGACTCCAGCCAAGGAATGGACTGGAAAATACGATGCAAACGGGGGCTATCTTGTCGTTCGCAAGGATGGTGAGATTGTTTGCTATCATTTCTATAACAGGAATGATGTGGAGGACAATCTCTACAACAACACTCGTTTCGAGCGTGCAAGCAGAGAGAGATACGGCTTCGGGGCTTTGTATAGAGGGTTAGACGACCATGTCTATTTCAAACTGAATTTGCAAATAAGATTCAAGAAATGACACGAAGCATTTGTGATTTATAGGTTCATATAATGATTGTACGAAATAAAATTTGGGAAGAAATCAAACAAGCCTATGCCAATGTTCTTTGTTTGCGCTGGTACACTGATAAACAGCGCAAATATGAGCGTTGGTACCAAATGTTTGTTGCCATCGTTGCTTCTGGAGGAACATTCGGATATCTGATAAATTCATATTTCCCTTTAGTGAGTACTGCCACCATAGCTTTCGTGGCAGTCGTTAAATCATTATTTCCACAAATTCTCCAACCAGAGAGAGAATTATGTATTCTTGATGATTTGATGGACTTCTATAATAAGTACATGATAGACATGGAATCATTATTGTACAATAGCGACAAAGAAAAAATCTCAGAAGAGGAAACTTTCGAGGAAATGTATTCCATAAAAAAGGAAGAAACGGCAAAGCAATCTTTAATGAATAAGCTTGTTAGGTCAATCCCCCCGAAACGACACGAACAATTTATAAAGGAAGCTGACGAATATATTAAACGTGTTTACTATAACGAATATGAGTAAAAATAATAGTAGTAATGGTTCGCAAGGAGTTGGTCATAGCTCCATTAATGGTACACACATAGTACACCAAGGACCCGAAATAAAGGGAGAAATGCCTCGTAGTTCAAACACTCCGCCACCTCCTAAACCATCAAACAAATAAAACTATGGCAGACGATAAAAAACAACAGAGAGAAATGCCGAAGACATCTTCAGCACCTCCACCACCTAAAAAGAAATGAAACGCTATATAAAAGCATTTATACCCGATTTCAGACCATCACTTGGTCCTGATATCAGTTTCGATCTTCTTGATTTTCAAGAGGAGGATTTTGTATGTCCCATAGAGAAAGAAGAAGCAGGAATCTATATAATATCTACTACGGATGGAACGAAATATATATATCCAAACGGTAAATCAAGCCCAATTTTATATATTGGGAAATCAGATAATCTTCTTAGGAGACTGAGGGATGAACATTTTTCTAAGGGATTAAAAAGACTTCTTGATGACCCCGATTATGGTATAGCGGATAATATTCAAATTGCCCCACGTTATCAATATATGTATTACAACGGAAGTCATGTGGATGTTTTTAGATGCCGAGGGAAACAGGAGTCCAAAAATTTGGAGTCGTTATTTCTTAATCAATTCTATCAGAAATATAGAGCCTTACCTGTTGGAAACGGTGCACGCTCTTATGAGATATAAAAGCTACCGCCTGACTTTAAGCCCTCAGCCTAAGGTCAGGCGGTTTTATTTTCCATAGTGCTGCGCTATCACCACGGCAATGATACCACAAAATCCGAAAAAGCCAAGGACAAAGAAGAACCCGAAGAACCACTGGGCGTAGCGTCCCAAATAAACGCCATCGTATTCCTTATAACGTTCGTTGACCTTCCTGCGTTCGTTGGCAAACATAGCATGAACTTCCTTCAAGTGGCTCTGCATCTTGACCAGTATCTGTTTGTTGTGCTCGTCAAACATCTGCTGCATCTTCTGCCAGTCAGCATCATTGACATTTACAGACACCTTTAATTTTGTGGGAGCGTTTTCCAAAACTTTGTCTATATGCAGATTGATGGTATCTACCTTTTTGCCGATAGTAGTCACGGTGCCACCTAATTGGGCTTCCGCACGCTGATATTGCTGAATGGCAGATTCCAGTTCAAGTGTGGCATTGATGAAGGTGTTGGTAGCCTTGTCAATGTCCTCACTTAACTGCTTCAACTCAGGAACACGGTTTACAAGTCCATCCTCGGCTTGCTGTTCCTCAACCTCGTTTTCGACATCATTCATCATATTGTCGAAGTCGGATCTTTCTTCTGTGTCTATGTCTATCTTGTTTTTTCTGATTGCCATATTGTCATTGATTATCGGTGGAAACTTCTGTTGCGTGGTTTAGGCTTGCACATGGAATGAGCCATCTGTGCACAACGGTGGGCAAATCTCCAGTCATCTTCATCATCCTTCTTGCCCCAACCAGAAGAGGGAGCAGAACCGCCACCGCCACATGACTCAGACATGGAAGTGGCTGCGTCAATATACCCTGCAAACAACAGTATCGCTACATGAGCGACATTATCTGTTGTCGCTATATCATTATCCTCTGGAATCTGAACCTCATTAGTAAAGACATCTTTGACAGAGTTCGGAATCCACACCTTTTTTAACTTCATCGCCAATGTTGATTGTGAATGCCGTTTGTGCAATTTGAGGTTGCGCCTTTGGTTGTGATGCTGTTGGAGTCTGAACGACATGACGAACTGGGCGAGGCGCAGGAGCAACGGATGGAGAAACAGGCTTTGTCTTGACTTGTGTTGTTTTTGGGTGCAGTTTCATCCATGTGTCTTCAATCTTTGATGCCATAAACTTTCTGTCAATCTCCGAAGCCTTGAACACGGAAGCATTCTTGCCGACAGTGTAGCCGACAAGTTTCCGCTGCTTGCCGTAACGAGGTTTAACCTCATAGCCTTTCATGCGCAACAGATTGAAGTATCTGTCAATGTTGAACTGTTGCATATCTTTGAGAGTATGTTCGCAATCCTCCGCAAGCTCCACTTTCCGCATATTCCGAATTTCCTGCGGTTGTTCCCACCCATGACGCATATTGATGATTTCCGCAGCCTTCATTGCCCGAAGATGAATGTCGTGTACATCATTGGTATTCCCCTCCATGTCCACACGACAACAGTCAATGTGAAGGTGCAGCGTTCCTGACTTGGAGTCAGAATGCAGTCCGCCCACATTCATAGAATTGGCTTAATAGAGAGGAAGATAATGCGGTTGAGGAGTTTTTTTCTCTGTATTCATTGTTTGCGTGGGCAAATTAACTAGATGTTTGTAAGAAATATGCGGATTTTTTTTCTAAGCATATTTTATATCAAATCGAATTGCATATTCACGAGCAAAATGCGCATATTATGACAGAAAAACAGAAAAATAGAAAGATTTTATGGCAATTTGTACGCGTGTATTGGATAAATGTTTACATTTGCAATTCAAAATAACAACAAGAGTAGTAATCTGTAAGCGTCGGTACGCTCAACTGTAATAGGGCGCATCCACAGCAAATTGATATAAACGTTCCGAAAGTTATGAAAATACAGTTGCGTAGTGCATTCAGTACTGAAGGCCGAAGGATGGCCGGTGCCCGTGCCTTGTGGATGGCAGCGGGAATGAAACGTGAGCAGTTTGGAAAACCTATTATTGCAATAGCCAACTCTTTTACACAATTTGTTCCTGGACACACACACCTACACGAAGCAGGCCAACTTGTAAAGCAAGAAATTGAAGCGCTAGGATGCTATGCTGCAGAGTTTAACACCATTGCTATTGATGATGGTATAGCTATGGGACACAATGGAATGCTCTATTCCCTTCCATCGCGTGATATTATAGCCGATTCTGTAGAGTATATGGTGCAGGCTCATAAGGCCGATGCATTGGTGTGTATTTCCAATTGCGATAAAATAACGCCTGGAATGTTAATGGCTGCCATGCGACTGAATATTCCCACAATCTTTGTGAGCGGCGGCCCAATGGAGGCAGGCCGTTATGGCGGACAGAACGTTGATTTGATTACGGCAATGATTAAGGGTGCCGACGTCTCGGTGAGTGATGAAGAACTCGCCGAGGTGGAGAAGCGTTCTTGTCCAGGATGTGGAAGTTGTTCGGGTATGTTCACTGCCAATTCGATGAATTGTCTTACCGAAGCCCTCGGTCTCTCTCTGCCTGGCAATGGTACAATCTTGGCCACACACGTAAATCGTCGCGAATTGTTCAAGCAAGCCGCTCATCAGATTGTAAAGAATGCTTTGAGCTATTATGAAGATGGCGATACAACCGTACTACCACGTTCTATAGCCACTCGTCAGGCTTTCCTTAATGCAATGACTCTCGATATAGCCATGGGCGGATCGACAAATACGGTACTCCATCTCTTGGCTGTGGCCAATGAAGCTGGTGTTGATTTTAAGATGAAAGATATCGACCTGTTGAGCCGGCACGTGCCATGTCTGTGCAAACTTTCTCCTAATACTCAGCGTTATTCAGTGCAAGAGTGTAATCGCGCTGGAGGTGTGCTCGGTATCCTTGGCGAACTAGCCAAGGGCGGATTACTTGACGTTACAGCACGCCGCGTTAATGGCGTGTCGCTCCAAGAAGATATTGACAAATACAGCATTACCGCTAGTGAAATATCTTCCGAGGCAAGTCGTATTTATAGCAGTGCGCCGGGAGGTAAATTTAGTACGGTAATGGGTTCGCAAGACCGTACTTATCAGACACTCGATGCTGACCGCAGTACGGGATGTATACGCGACCTTGAACATGCTTATACAAAAGACGGCGGCTTAGCTGTACTCTTTGGTAATATTGCCAAAGATGGTTGTGTGGTAAAGACGGCCGGTGTAGATGAGAGCCTTTGGCACTTTGAAGGTCCAGCTCGTGTGTTCGATTCGCAAGACGAAGCATGTAAGGGAATTTTAGGAGGAAAAGTCCAGGCGGGCGATGTCGTAGTAATCACTCACGAAGGTCCCAAGGGAGGGCCGGGTATGCAGGAGATGCTTTATCCCACCTCTTATATAAAGAGCCGTCATCTAGGTAAGGCTTGTGCGTTAATTACGGATGGCCGTTTCTCTGGCGGAACATCAGGCTTGAGCATCGGACACATCTCGCCCGAGGCTGCGGCAGGTGGCGCTATTGGTAAAATAATAGATGGCGACATTATTGAAATAGATATTCCTTCACGCAGTATCAGCGTTCATCTGACTGATGAAGAGTTAGCCGCTCGTGCTATGCGTCCGTTACAACGCCACCGTGAGGTGAGCAAGGCTCTTCGTGCTTACGCCTCTATGGTGAGCAGCGCCGATAAGGGCGGCGTACGCGAAATCTGATATAGAACAAAACTCCATGAAAGGAGTATTCGCAAAGAATTTGTGGTTGTGGAAGTTACACAATACAATGCAGTTTACCCTCCGCAGCAAGAAACATCACAACAACTAAACGAACCTAAACGAACATGACGCAAAATAGTGAAAGAAATACGCAACCATGGGCCTCAACGGTAGGTGATACAAACTTGACAGGAGCTGAAATCTTGATGCGTACACTCCTCGATGAAGGTGTGTCAACATTGTTCGGTTATCCTGGTGGTGCTATCATGCCAGTATATGATGCACTCTATGATTATCGCGACCGGTTGAACCACATACTTGTGCGCCACGAACAAGCTGCAGCGCATGCCGCAGAAGGTTATGCAAGAGTGAGTGGAAAGACGGGTGTGTGTATCGTAACAAGTGGACCCGGTGCAACCAACACCATCACAGGTATAGCCGATGCCATGATGGATAGCACACCTATCGTAGTCATTATGGGGCAAGTCGGAGCAAAGATGCTTGGCACGGATGCTTTTCAAGAATGCGATGTGGTGGATGTAACGCAGCCTATTAGTAAATGGGCATATCAGATACGTTCGGCCAAGGATGTGGCTTGGGCTGTACATCGTGCTTTCTACATTGCAGGAAGCGGTCGTCCAGGGCCTGTGGTGCTCGACTTTACAAAGAATGCACAGCTAGAGAAAGCCGATTATGTGCCTGGTACGATCGACTTTATTCGTAGCTATGTGCCAGTGCCTCCCACGGAGCGCCAAAGCATTATCGACGCGGCTGAGCTAATTAATCAGTCTAAGCGCCCTCTAGTACTAGTAGGGCAGGGGGTAGAACTAGGCGATGCAAGTGAAGAACTAAAGGCTTTTATCGAAAAAGCGGACTTGCCTGCAGGCTGTACTTTGCTCGGATTGTCTGCGCTTCCTTCGCAGCACCCTTTAAATGTGGGTATGCTTGGTATGCATGGTTCGCTAGGAGCTAATAAGAAAACGCAGGAATGCGATTTGCTCATAGCCGTGGGTATGCGTTTCGACGATCGTATCACAGGCAATCTTGCCACTTACGCCAAGCAAGCTAAGAAAATACATTTTGATATTGATCCTTCGGAAATCAACAAAAATGTGGAAGTCGATGTGGCTGTTCTTGGTGATTGCAAAGAAACACTTCGTGAAGTGACGCAACTTCTCCATGAAACGAATCACACCGATTGGCGCGAAAGTTTTCGACAGTGGGACGAGAAAGAGAACAACGTGGTCATTGAACCACAGATTCATCCCGCTCAAGGACCGCTCCGCATGGGAGAAGTGGTGCGAAAAGTCACAGAGCATACTGGCGATAAAGCCATTCTAGTGACCGATGTTGGTCAGAACCAAATGATGGCTGCGCGCTACTTTCGCTTCACCGAAAAACGTAGTGTTGTCACCTCTGGCGGTATGGGAACCATGGGCTATGGACTTCCAGCAGCTATTGGTGCTACGTTGGGTGCTCCCGACAGAGAGGTATGCCTCTTCTTGGGGGATGGCGGATTGCAAATGACCATTGAGGAACTCGGCACAATCATGGAGCAACGAGTTCCAGTGAAAATTATCTTGCTCAACAATAATTACTTAGGCAACGTGCGTCAGTGGCAACAACTCTTCTTTCATCGTCGCTATTCGTTCACGCCGATGATGAATCCTGATTACGAGAAAATAGCTGAGGCTTACGACATTCCTGTTCTTACAGTGACCGATCGCAACCTACTCGATGAAGCCATTGACACTATGCTGCAAACTCCAGGCCCGTTCTTGCTTCAAGCAGCCGTGCTCGAAGAGGATAATGTATTGCCCATGTGCTGTCCAGGACACGATGTGGACGATATGATGCTTGAGGTATAACACAAAGACGCGAAAAAGATATGACAGACATTTCAGCAGACAAGAAAGGCTTGACTCTCTATACCATCATCGTATTTTCAGAGAATCTTGCGGGTGTGCTCAACCTGGTGACCAACGTCTTTACGCGTCGCCAGCTCAACATTGAAAGCCTTAATGTATCGGCATCGGGCATAGAGAACGTGCACCGCTATACCATTACCACCTATACAGAGGAACACACAGTACAGACATTGGTAAAGCAGCTTGAGAAGAAAATCGATGTGATTCAGGCACAATACTTTACGAGCGACGAAATTTTCGTGATGGATCAAGCTCTCTATAAGATAGCTACAGCTCGACTCATAGAAAATCGCAACATTTCCAAAGCTATTCGTCAATATGATGGTAAAATAGTGGAAGTCAATTCTACTTATGCCATAGTGTCGAAGGAAGGACTCCCCGAGGAAACCATGGAATTGTACAAACGATTGAAAGATTTTGGTTGTATCCTACAGTACGTAAGTTCCGGTGTGGTGGCAGTCACCAAGAGCCGTCGTGAAGAACTTACCGAATTTCTTGAACTTCGTGAGGAAATAAAGCGCTTGCAGTCCAACAACTTAGATATTTGAATTATATACTATAACTTAACGAAGGCAGATTGCCCATCAAGTTCACTAGTAGCTAGTGAGCGATTAGCCTCCACAAAAAACTAAAAAAGATATGGCACAATTGAATTTTGGCGGTGTTGTAGAAGAAGTTATAACCCGCGAGGAGTTCCCCTTGGAAAAGGCTCGTGAAATTTTGAAGAACGAAACGATTGCCGTATTAGGCTATGGTGTACAAGGCCCAGGCCAAGCATGCAACTTGCGTGATAATGGTTTCAATGTTATCGTAGGTCAGCGCCAGGGCAAAACTTTCGAAAAGGCAAAAGCTGATGGCTGGGTACCTGGCGAAACACTCTTCTCGCTCGAAGAAGCAGCTGAAAAGGGTACAATTATTTGCATGCTCCTTTCTGATGCAGCTCAGATGCAGCTTTGGCCTTCTATCAAGAAGCACCTCACTGCTGGTAAGACACTCTACTTCTCACACGGCTTTGCCATCACTTGGAACGATCGTACGGGTGTAGTTCCTCCCGCTGATATCGACGTAATCATGGTAGCACCTAAGGGTTCTGGTACGTCACTCCGCACCATGTTCCTCGAAGGTCGTGGTCTTAACTCATCATATGCAGTATATCAAGATGCTTCTGGCCATGCCACCGACAAGGTATTGGCATTCGGCGTAGGTATCGGTTCTGGTTACATGTTCAAGACCGACTTCAAGCGCGAAGCTACCAGCGACCTCACCGGTGAACGTGGCTCATTGATGGGTGCCATCCAGGGCTTGTTCTTGGCTCAGTATGAAACCCTTCGTGAGAATGGTCACACTCCTTCAGAGGCTTTCAACGAAACTATCGAAGAGTTCACACAGTCACTCCTCCCCATGGTAGGTAAAAATGGTATGGACTGGATGTATGCTAACTGCTCTACCACTGCTCAGCGCGGTGCACTTGACTGGATGGGCCCGTTCCACGATGCCATCAAACCTGTGATGCAGAAGCTTTACCACAGCGTAGTGACTGGTAACGAAGCACAGATCTCTATCGATGCCAACTCTAAGCCCGACTATCGTGTTGGTCTTGAGAAGGAACTCCAGGCTCTTCACGACAGCGAAATGTGGCGTGCTGGTGAAACAGTTCGTAAACTCCGTCCTGAGAACAACTAATTACTTTTCTAAAGAATTGATATTCTCTTTCCTCTCCTTAAGCTCGCTTTCTTGTAGGCACAGGGATTGGAGTATAGAATGAAAAATAGCGAAATCGACGTGTTTCTTCCCCGTGCGGGAAAGTAAAGTCGGTTTCGCTCTTTTTGTATTTCTTTGAGAAAAAGTGTAGCCCAAGTTCGGGATAAGATTGATACTAAAGTCTCCCACTCCCTTTATTGAGGGTGGGAGACTTTAGGGATTATAGCCCATTATGGATTGGAAAGTACGATGGTTCATCACGCTACATCAGGATTCCCTGCGAGGACGCTTCGTATGTGCACCCTTTTTCTTTATCGGTGAAATGGGGTGAAGTTTCCTTACCTGTTTGTCGGCTCAGCGGAATGCCACGATGCACAAATCCTTCTTGAGCGTCGTTGGAGAACTTCGTGTTTGTCGTCCTTAGATGTACGTCTTGCCGTCCTTAGATGCCCATCTTTCCATCGTTCACCGCCCAGTGACTTATCGTTCAACGCCCAGTGAACGACAGGAAGATCTTCAAAGAGAAACGGAATGACCAAGGTTTTGACTTGATAATGAAGACGTTTGAAACACTTCGTTCGCTGCTTATGCATTCCTCCGTTCGTAAGGGGAAAATTCTAACTACGCAGAGAGGAATTTTAGCTTGGTCTGAAGAAGATTGTGTCTTCGTGCCAAAGAGCCTAAGTAAGGGGGCTTTTCTCACTTAGTACGGGAGGAAAAGCTCACGTATCTTCTTTATTTTGAATACGGACGAAGTTTCAATTGGAAAATGCTGCTTCCGTCATAATAAATACGCACATTCATCTTTTTTCAAATACGATGTCCACTCGCTTGAATCCCAATTGCTGAAATATTCGGAAAAACTGTGTTCGGGCATTGTTTTCGGCACGTTGCATGTTTTGTGGCGTAAGGCAGCGGCGGCGCATCTTTTGAGATGCAGAGTTGTAGAGTTCGTCGAGCACGGTGGGCGGGATGCTACCCTTTTCATAGAATGTGCGCGTGCGAGCTTCATCGATAAATTGAGAGTCGAGTAAGCCGATCGCGGGCAGACGCAGACGTGCAGTGGAGTCGGGGAGAGATTCAAACCAATCGTCCTTTGCTCGTGTCAGATCTACACCGATGCGTAATGTGCCTTGATAGATGCGCACGAGGTGGTCATTGCCAAAAGTGCGATGACGATTCCATTCTACCATTTCTCCTGTCGTGATGGAGAGAAACTCCCATTGGCCAATGTCGCGGATTGACTGAATCTCCTCGGGGGTTACGTCGATGCGAGTATTGCGTTCCACACGGAGTGAAACGGGAGGATGTTCACGCCAGGTTTTCACCACCACCACGATAGCTACTGCTACTAAAGTTACGACTAGGCAGATGGTATAGAAGCGTCCACTACGCAATATGTTGAGTAAAGTTTTCTTCATTTTCTGTTGTTGTTTTATGTGTAGAATAAGGTACAATGTAGTGTGCTTTTGGGTGGTCTGTCATTTCGGAACATTCCGCGCGCTAGAATACTCTTCATTTTCAACCTAATCTTTTTCTTTCATTTTTAGCCAATCTTGATCAGTGAAATGCTTACGAAAGCGGATGGTCACATTTTGCTCTTTATACCCCATGCGTAGCAGCATAGGTAGCAGTTGTGAGGCTGCGCTTCGCTGTGCTTGGGCTTCAATGCCCAATTGCGAGGCATGCGCCCAAATGCTATCCTCACCCTGTCGAGCAAGGGCTGTCACTTCGCTATCCGAGAATCGCGAACGCAGTCCGTCGATAAACTGACGTGTTCCTTTATTGTCGATTTTTGAAGCTGTGCTCACCACATGAGGGTCGGGCAAAGTGACTACAATAGAAGAGTCTGTACGTTCTACATTCTGTGGCCCGAAATCTGCAAAGTCGATGTAAGCTTTCAGTGTTACATCGATAGGTATGGCTATCTTTCGGTCGCCTAGGCGTGTGGGCATATCCACGTCGAAACCAAGGATTTGACCTCGCATTGTAGGCGAGTCAGAGAATGTTACGATTTTGCGCACAACGAATTCCGTGGTGTAAAGTCGTGCGCAGTCTCTCACTTGCATCACGAGTAAAGCTGTGGTGTCCGTACGTACGGATGCTGTGGCGGCTAAAGAAGCATCTTTCTCTTTCTTCTCATGGCAGCTATATAGAAGGAGCATGGCTAAAGACAAGCTAAACGAAAAAAATAAGGCGCGAGCCGAATGGCAAAGAGTATTCATAACGTTAATAAGCAGAGTTTTTATGGAGCAAAATTAAGGAAAACACCGGTCTAAGGACACTCTTTGGCTCTTTTTCTTGTTTTTGTGGCGGGGATTTTGTTATTTTGCTCGTTCAATAAAACTTTTAATGAGTAAATAATGAAACATACTTCTATCGCCATCTGCCTAGTAGCGGCTAGCCTATCGCTTGCAGCTTGTGGCGGAAAGTCAGAAAATAAAACTGAAACAACAGCCGACACCACGCAAACTGTGGCCGATGATACTCCTTATGCCGATGCTTCCCAGACAATGAAAAACGAGTTTTCAGCAGGCAATCATCGATATGAAATAACCATTCATCGCGAAGCAGATAAGCAACAACCCGTAGTGACCGATGAATTGGGAAAGAAATTCTACGATAATCGTGTTGACGTCACGATTACTTGTGATGGTCAGGATTTCTTCAAAAAATCGTACACCAAGGATGCTTTTGACGGATTTCTCACAGAAGCTGACAAGCATGGTTCTGTGCTTTTAGGTATGGCTTTCGATTCTGAAAAAACACAGAAGGATAAACGTATTATCTATCTAGGTGCCCAAGTAGGCCAGGTGGGTATAGAGGAAGGACCCGCATTTAGCATAGAAATTCCCCTTGACGGAAGCGCTTCAAGCATTGTTCGCGACACAGCTCAGGATAATACGGGCGGGGATATGACCGACTAGGGCGCGAGCGAAATGGGAATTACATCGTTACCTGCGGACAATAAGTAGATAGCTCAAACACTAATAATGGTGGAGTAGGCGCTTTGCTTGCAGGGGGACGATGCAAAAATGTGCTATTTCAGCAACTTGATTTCTTCTATTCCTCACATTTCCCAATATTATCCCACAAAAGCTCCTCTATCTCTTTACTCTCTGAGATTCATGCAAACCGAGTCTGAAAACAACCTGTCGGCCGAAGAGCAGCAAGCATGTTCTGCCGACGACAGTACGTATAGCCATGTGTTGAAGTACACATGGCTTTTTGGCGGTGTGCAGGGGCTTTCCGTGTTGATGGGAGTGATACGCACCAAATTAGTGGCTCTCTTTCTCGGTCCATCGGGCTTAGCGCTAATCAATATATATAATAATGTGATGGGGCTAATAGGGCAGAGCACCAATCTTGGGCTGACTATTAGTGCCGTGAAAGATGTGGCTGCCCATCATGCTTCGGGCCATCGCGAAGCACTCGAACGGAGCGTGGAGGCAGTGCGCACTTGGACAATGCTTACAGCTTTGCTAGGCTCTCTGGCTGCAATGTTGCTTTCGCCATTGCTTAGCAGACTCACGTTTGGCAATGCTGACTATACGTGGGACTTCCTCTTGCTCGCTCCTATGGTGGGTATGCTTACACTTACGGGAGGCGAAATGGCTATTCTTAAAGGGTTGAAACAACTAAAACGCGTGGCTCTTGTTTCGGCTTTCGGTGCCGTGGCTACGGTGGTAGTCAATGCTCCGCTATTCTATTTTTTCGGCCAGCACGGCATAGTGCCCTCATTGCTTATTGTCAACCTCGTTGTATTGCTCATCCATCTGCGTTATTCCACACGCACAGTGTCTTGGCATTGTTCTCTGTTGTCGCGTAGCGTAATCCGTTATGGTATTCCCTTCGTGAAGCTCGGTGCCGCCTACGTGCTCGCTGCTACTTTTACTCAAGGTACGGAATATGTCGTGCGCACTATATTGCTCCGTATGGGAGGCATGGATGTAGTGGGCTATTATAACTGTGGCTACATGCTCATGGTGGGTTATGCCTCCTTGGTTTTTGTGGCCGTAGAGTCTGATTATTTTCCGCGGCTTTCGGCCATTGTTGAGCAGCACGAACGAATGATTCATACAGTAAATCAGCAAGTGGAAATATGTGTGCTACTTATAGCACCGCTTCTTGTGCTTTTTGTGGCAGTTATGCCATTCGCCGTAAGGGCACTGTTTAGTGCCGAATTTGTGCCCGCAGTGTCCATGTCGGTATGTGCTGTCTTCTACATGTTTTTTAAGGCGCTCACTATGCCTGTGGCCTATCTAGCTCTAGCTCGAGGCGACTCACGTACCTATCTTATGATGGAAGTGGCTTACAATGTGTTCCTAGTTCTCGTTGTGCCTTTAGCTTACTATTTTGGCGGACTTCAAACCACAGGGTGGGCTCTCTCTGCAGCTGGCCTTTTCGACTTCCTTATTGTCAATATTTTCTATTGTCGCAAATATGCCTATCGCTTTCAAAAAACTTGCATTCCGACCTATATCGTGCATTTTCTCTTGCTTGTGGTGGCGGTAGTCTCGGCTCTATGTATTCCCGCAGGCCTATTTCGTTATGGAGCAGGAGCCGCAGTGGTGATATGCTCGTCTGTATTATCGTTACGTCGTTTGAGTCAAGTGGTCAATGTCCGTGGATACCTTGATAAACTTAGGGGAATAATTCGGAGAGGGTAGGCTAATTTGAAAGTTCATTGCCTAATGGCATTTATTCGCCCATTCCCATGTGGTAAAGCTGATGAGTAAAAACTTGTCGAGAGCGGGGAAGTTGGAGTGGGGTGAGCATAGCGGAGTATGTGGCAGATTTGCTATTAAATATATATGATATGAGCAAGTCATTTCTTTTATCATACTCACTAGAAAAATCCGCAGAGTCAAAAGAGTGGGTGCATATTGTACACTTTCTCAGTTCTTCCATCGTGTGTACGTTTCCGTACGCGTATAAGGATTCCTCCTATTATAGCAGTTCTTCGTACGAGGGGATATCGCGTAAATAATTGACCTGCATCTTTTCGTAATCCACGTGGCAGCAATAGTGAACAAGACCATTGCTCACGATGAGATAGTCGGCATGGAGCACGCTGTTGTAAGAATAAATTTGCTGAAACACGGCTTGCGTAATTTGAATGTGCGGCGCTTTATATTCCACAATCACGCGTGGCCTACCGCCCACTCTGTGATAAAGCACGCTGTCGCAGCGGCGCGCCACTCCCCCCACATTGATGGTTACCTCGTTGGCAAGTAGGGCAGAGGGAAAATTTTTGTGCTCCACAAGATAATGGGTGAAGTGTTGTCGTACCCATTCTTCTGGAGTGAGGCGTAGGTAACGACGACGTAAAAAATCGAATATCTGCGCCATACCTTTCTGATCTCTTATCTTGAGCTCGCACGTGGGAATATTAAGCGTTTGCATAATTTAGTTTTGGTTTTATTGGAGAGATGGGGCGCTTTACACTATCTTTGCATAATATTCAAGTAAGTGTGTGGACTGCTGCTTTTATTGCAGACTACAAAAATACGAATTTATATGACAACAAAAGAACAAATCATCGACGACTGGCTGGTGCGCTACACCAAAATGCCACTAGAAGACTTTGGTCATGAAATACTCCTTACTAACTTTAATAATTATGTGGATATCTTTTGCCAACAATGTGGCGTAGCACCTGTAGGCTTCGATGCGAACATGCGAGCAGCTACGGCCGATGGCATTACGATGATAAATTTTGGTATGGGAAGCCCAAACGCTGCCTTGATTATGGATCTTCTCGCAGCGGTGAATCCTAAGGCTTGTCTCTTTCTAGGAAAGTGTGGCGGTATTTCGGAGAAAACTCAACTAGGTGACTACGTGTTGCCGCTAGCGGGTATAAGAGGTGAGGGAACCTCTAATGATTATTTTCCACCAGAAGTGCCCTCACTTCCCGCCTTCATGTTGCAGCGTGCTGTGTCGACTGCCCTGCGTGATAATGGCCACGACTATTGGACTGGAACTGTCTACACCACCAACCGACGCGTGTGGGAACACGATGAACGATTTAAAACGTACCTACGCGAAACACGTGCCATGGCTGTGGATATGGAGACAGCTACGCTCTTCACCTGCGGATTTTACAACCATATTCCCACGGGAGCCTTGTTGCTTGTATCGGACAATCCCATGGAACCTGATGGCGTGAAGACGGAAGCGAGCGACAACGTTGTGACACGCAACTTTGCCGAAACACACGTGCGCATTGGAATAGAAAGTATGAAACTTATAGCCGACGGACGCAAAACGGTGCGCCACCTTAAATACGATTGGTAATGGCAGGAACTGTAAGTAATTATAAGAAGAAACCAACGGGAATCACCTACGAACAAATCATACGCGAAGTGCAGGCTGGCAACGTGAAGCCTATTTACTACTTGATGGGCGACGAAAGTTACTACATCGATCGCATAGCCGACTTTATTATCAACTCCCTACTGAAGCCAGAAGAAAAGGACTTTAACCTTGTCACTTATTATGGAGCAGAGGCTGACATTGATGTGATTATCACATCGGCAAGAGCTTTCCCTATGGGAGCTCAACGCTTAGTAATCGTGGTGAAAGAAGCGCAAAATCTAAAGCATATTGATCATCTAGAATACTATTTCAAGCAAGTGCAACCTAGTACAGTCTTGATATTTTGCCATAAAAATGGAGTACTTGATAGGCGCACCAAAGTGGCCACAATGATAGGAAAAGAGGGTGTGCTCTTTGAGTCGAAGCGACTATACGAAAGCCAACTGCCTGCTTTCATTCGCGATTATCTGAAACGTCGACGACTGGCCGCCGCTCCAGGAGCTGCCGAGATGATGGCTGAATATGTGGGGGCCGACCTCAATCGTTTGGCCTCGGAACTAGACAAATTGGCATTGGCTCTTCCCGAAGGAGAAAAGATTGTAACAACAGACCTCGTGCAGCGTAATATTGGCATTACGAAAAACTACAATATTTTCGAACTTCAGGACGCTCTCATTCATAAAGACGTTTTAAAGGCCAATAGAATAGTAAAATATTTTGACAATTCTCCCAAAGAAAACCCCATTCAACGCGTGCTTTCAATGCTCTTTTCATTTTATTCTAGTCTGATGTTGGCCTACTACTCGCCCGATAAGTCGGAGCGCGGAATAGCCGCTTGGCTAAATATGACAGATTGGAAAGTACGTCGTAGCATCATGCCTGCTCTGACGAATTATACGGGTATGAAGGTGATGAATATCCTAGCGGAAATTCGTCGCACAGATGCTCGATCAAAAGGGTCAGAAGGCTCACATACCTCGAGCGGAGACCTTATGAAAGAACTGATATATTTTATACTTCATTAAGAAAATATACAACTTACAGAATTAGTCTCTATAACTAGCCTCGCTCTTGATTTGCGGATCAAAAGCGAGGCTTTTTGGGATACTTTTTTTAGAGATAAGACTTTCTGCTGTGAAAGTAGGGAGGACGTGTTGTTGGTCATATAGTTTTTTATGTACTGGCGCTAGCTATCTAATCCTTTGTCTTTCCTTCTCTGCTAGTACATGTGTAACTTTGTATAGAGTGAGCTATTTCTTCTGCGAGAGAAACTGAAATTGTTCTGATTTACGATACTAGCTTCTTTCTTCATCTCCTCTACTTTTTTAGAGATAGTCTATTCTCGTTGTCCGATAGTTTAGAATAGGGGAGATTGAGGTGTCAAGATTACTTGAAGATATCTTTTAGTTTCGTTCAATTTAGCCTCTAATTTTTCCTATATCAGTCAGAATGTACGCTTTTATTCCATTGTTAGATGTAATTCGGCCTCTTTTTGGGGAAGATTGGATGCAATATAAGCAAGGAATGAGTGATTAATGTAATAGAATGTAAAGTGTAAATTACAAAACATTATTCTGATTTTTCTAGAATGGCTGTATAAATAATCCTCTAGTATGGATGGAATACATTTGAAAATCAATTGTTTATGACTGTTTTCGTTCGCTGTGGTTGCGTTAGAGCAAAAAAACTTGTACAGTGGGGTGCAATAGGGAAATAAGCGAAGAAATGCGATCTTTGTTCTTCTAGGAGTTTACAATAAGTCTTTATTAGCATTTACAAAGACAAAGTAAGAAAGCGTAAGTTGAATAAGTAAATTTACTATTTAATATATTTACATTATACAATCTATACCCTGCAAGTATTTACATCCATGTAAAAAGCAAAGATATGAATATTGAAATGTGATTAAATAAGTAAAACTTATAATTATACATGTCATAATATGTTTTGTAATATAGTGAGAACCAATTGTTATAATGCGCTTATGTATGCTTTGTAGGATTGTTTTCTGCAGTAGTAATGCATAGTGTGCTCTAAATGGTGATAATTTGTGTTGTGTGTGAAAATAAATGAGCTGATAACCAATATAAAAACGAGATTTGTTTAAGTTTTACTTAGTGTTGGATTTAATACTTTGTATTTGTGAATGTAAATACAATAGCATCTTGATTTGTGAATGTGAATACGTAAATCTTTAATTGTGATCTATTAATTCGAAGATGCAAATTTACAAATAGAATGGTAAGATGTTGTGTATGTAAAAATAAATATTTATCTTTGTAAACGAGAAAATGAAGGGAATAAGACCTTTTTAGGTAAGTGAGGGTGCGGAGTTCCTTTGTTTATGGTGCTCGAAGTATGATGTTTGATGAATGATCTGAGAGCAGTTGAAGGAATACTTTCGGTGCTAAAAAAGTTCGTGCTTCGTAGAGGAATTCATCAGGATACTTGAAAGAGGTATTGGAAGGTGAGCGCAGAAAATTGTTCAATTTTTCTGAGTATCTTTTCTATAATATACGCTACTTTTATATTCCCCCCCCCATTATTACCCCTTCTTCTTACCATTATAATAGGAATCATTATGACAGAAAGAATTAGAAAGATTATGGAGGATACTCAGATGACGCAGCAGGAATTTGCTGCTAAACTTGGTATCTCGCCAGCTTCGCTCTCGGGAATATTAAATGGGCGCTCTGAGCCGACTCGTAAACACGCAGAGGCGATCCACCGAGCATTTCCACGAATAAATGTTAATTGGCTGATGTTTGGAGAAGGCGAAATGTTTACTCCCTCTGCTTCATCTTCGGAAGGAGAAGAAAAGTCTCACATGGCGGCAGTAGAATCTCGTATTGATGCTGGCGAACCACAGTTGTTAGATGGAACTACAAGTGCTGCAATCCTTCCTTCTTCTTTGTTTGAGCCTTCCGCTCCTTCCCCCTCATCCTCTTCCGTGAACGCTCGAAAGCCTCAAACTTATGGTTCGCGTAGTGACTTGACTCAACGGGCTATGCAGACTGGTCAGAATTTGGGAATAAATCTTGACAAAGATGAGCGTAAAATAAAAGAAATTCGCGTGTTCTATAGCAATGGAACTTATGAATCGTTTGTTCCTTCAAATAAATAATCTTTTGTTACAAGGTTAATGCGTTCTTCTTCGGTGGTATGTGAGAGTATCGTGTGTAAAAGTTGTGAGGCGAAGTATTGTGAGCATGCTCTTGGTTATATTGTTTTCAGAAAACTATCTTCAATCCATTGGACGATCGTTGCAAAGTATCAATTTTTCTCAAAAGATTTTAGAAAAGTGGCAGGATAAGAAAAAAAGTCCGACCTTAGCAAAGTGAATGATTTCTCTTCTACTTGGAGTAGAGAGATAATCGCTTATTACTGATCCTTTAAAAACACGGCCTATGAAACGTTCCATGCTAGAATTGACTTATGCTCCCAATGCATTAGCCCCACGAATGAGTGAACAGACGATCTCTTTTCATCTTGGTAAACACTTGCAGGCCTATCTTGACAATGTAGAGCGCCTTACGAAGGGAACTCCCTTCGAGGAAATGACACTTAAGGAGATTGTGATGAAAGCCGAAGGTCCGCTGCTCAACAATGCAGCACAAGCTTGGAATCATATCATCTTCTTCAAGCAACTCTCGCCACAGGTAGTAAAGATGCCCACCTTGCTCACTCAGGCTATTGCAACACGTTTTGGCTCAGTAGAGGCTTTTCATGAAGCCTTTACTCAGGCTGCTATCAGTCTTTTCGGGTCGGGTTGGGTTTGGCTCGCAATCGATGCCATTAACCAACTGCAGTTGCTTCCCATGTCCAATGCGGGCAATCCTATTAGGGAGGGTATGCGTCCGTTGATGTGTATTGATGTGTGGGAACATGCTTACTATCTCGATTACCAAAATCGTCGTGCCGACTATGTGAAGGAGTTTTGGTATCTCATTGATTGGAATAAAGTGGAACATCGACGTCAGAGCGTTGACTATACGCTTTATTATTAGGATCAATGCGTTGCATGATATAGCTACTAGGGTTTGTATCCTCTGCAATAGCTCTCTTGGTTCATACAGCAAGGTAAAGCCGACAATGTGAAGAGGGGAAATTGTATTTCCTTTGGCTCGCTTGTCGGTTTTGCCTTTTATTTGTAATTTTGCTCATACAAGTTTAAAATCCTTTCGAAGCTCTGAATTATATTTTAATGTCTGATATACGTTCACGCATAGAGGCTCTGTTGCAATATCTACAACAGGGTATTTACGAGAAAAATACGGAAACGGCGCTAGCCCTTCTTGCTGCGCTTTCAGGAGAGAGTATTCTGCTGCTTGGTCCACCGGGTGTGGCTAAATCAATGATTGCACGTCGTTTGAAATATGCATTCTATCATGCAAAATCCTTTGAATATTTAATGTCGAGATTTTCAACGCCCGATGAAATCTTTGGCCCCGTCAGCATTGCAAAACTAAAGGAGAACGACTGCTATGAACGCAATGTTGATGGTTTCCTTCCCACTGCGGATGTAGTGTTTCTTGATGAGATATGGAAAGCAGGTCCTGCTATACAGAATTCGCTTTTAACCGTACTTAATGAAAAACTATTTCGTAATGGCGATAAGGAACTGAAACTTCCTCTGAAGTTGCTTGTGGCGGCTTCGAATGAACTCCCAGCTAAGGACGAGGGTCTTGAGGCAATATGGGATCGATTCTCCATTCGTATCATTTGTCGTGGCATACAGAGCGAAGAACTCTTCCGTCGAATGATTTGTGGGGAACATTCTGAGGCGGAAAGTACAGTAAGTGAAAGTTTGGTGCAGCCTGTGAAGCCAAAGGAATATGTACAATGGCGCGCTGAGAGCGAGCGTGTGAATCTAACGCTCCCTTTGCTCGAGGCAATCACATTTATCCGTCGGAAGATATTGCGCGTGGAGGTAGTTGATAGCGAATTACCACGTTGCATCTATGTGAGTGATCGACGTTGGAAGCATATTGCAGCTCTCTTACGCACTTCGGCTTATATACAGGGAAGGAGTCAGGCTACCCCCGCCGATCTGCTACCCATGTATCATTGCCTTTGGAACGAACCTGTCGAGGTGGATTCCGTAAGGCTGATTACGATTCGAGCCATTTTCGATCCGATAGAGAAGAGGCTGCAGCGTTTGTCGGATGGTGTGAGAGCTGATCTGAGAGCTTTTCGTGCAGAAGTGGTTCTGGCTAAGGCGGTGCGCGAAAACGACCATCGTGATGACGATTTGCTTATCGTAGATCGTTTCTTCTATCAAGTAGAAAATCATGGTACGGGACATACATATGTGTTCATCACCGATTATAAGCGTTTGCCAACCATCAGTAAGCAAAATGCGGCCATGCCTGGAATTATGTATCGTGACCAGTCGGCACAAGGGCGATGCATCATTCGTCTGTTTTCGCCCGACATCATGGAGTCGACCACTCATGTACAGAAAGAACGAGTGATGCTCTGTCGTGACAACGAGCATATATATATTAATGGTGTGGCTTTCGGTATGCGCCGTAAGGGGGCTGCCGTACTTAATCCGCAAGGGGGACAACTAGGTTCGCTTTTCGATTCAGCTTCTTCTGCTACCCATGCTGAGACTATTAAGGGTGGGGGAGAAACAGGACACGTTCCATCTGTGAGCTATGAACATTATGAAGACGATATAGAGCTTCTCTGCGAAGATGTGGATGCTCTTAAACGCGACATCGACCATAATCTCTTTGCTTCGGCTGAAGACAAAGCGCTGACAGAAAAACATGTACAGGAACTCTACAAAAAGGTGGCTCTATGTCGTGTAGACATTCGTAAACTTCTATATAACGAAGATTGATGAAAAAGAATGAAGAGTAATGAGGTAAATTCCACAGAGTTCTACCACAACCTATTGAAGGCTTTTATTGAAACGGGCGAAGTGCCCGACGCTTCGCTCTATGCCGACGATGCACTGACAATGTATCTCTATATCACGATGAGTGATGTTAGAGTGGCTTCACAGGTGTTAAGTGATGAGATTGCAGCTCGCATCTTTATGGATACGATGATGCAGTTCGTGAGCCAAAGTCTGCAAAAGGCGGCATTCCAATACCAGCGTTGCAGTTCAGAACGTATCCGACTGCAAGATGCGAAACAGTGGAGCCATACGAAGCGACGCGACAATTGGAAAGCGCTAGTGCAGGAGGTGGGGGGGCAATATAGCGAGTTCGGATTTGAACAGGACTTCTACATGGATTCTTTTTCGACGAAAGAAAATTGGCGTGATGATGCACTATGGCAGACGCTCCTTCATGATTGGAGCGACTGTATGGCACAACGTTTGGAACAGCAGAAGCGAGAACAATTAAAGTCGCGAGTGGAAGCACACAATAGGCAGCTCTATACTAACCTCGAAGCCGCTACACGTTATGTGAAACAACATGGCATTTCGGCCGAGCGATTCTGTCAATCGTGGGCGTTGATGGGAGGACGATGGAATTTGTACGAGTATGAAAGGTTGCAGCGTGTGGTACAGTTGCAGCAGCGCTATCCCGTGTTACAGCAAATCACGGATAAGATGGGACGTGTGGCTAATGCTGCAGGAAAGCAGCGCATAGGTTATGCTTCGGGGCAAATCGAACAGATGTCTCATGCTTCGAAAAGCGATATCGTGGGCATAGGTATGGGCAATGATCTCAATACGTTATTGCCCTCCGAACTAGCACAATTTTTTGATACAGAGATGGAAAAAGTATTTTTGCATAAATACGTGACTCATTGCTTGCAGACGTTCGATTATCAAAGTCGTTTGCTCAATCCTGCGCGTAGTCTGCACACACGCCCTGCACAACTTCGTGGACCGATCATTGTGTGTGTAGATACTTCTGGAAGCATGCAAGGTGAACCTTATAGTATAGCCCTCTCTCTCATGATGAGGCTTTCGGAGGTGTGCGGTAAGGAGAGGCGAAGATGCTATTTGGTGGCTTTCTCTGTACAAGCCACCCCCATTGATGTGTTGCAAGATCGCACAAAACTCCTAGATTTCTTCACCCGACACCCCACTGGCGATACAGATGCACGCCGCATGTTAGCTACAATTTTTGCGTTGCTGCATGAAAATCCGCTCTATGCGGGGGCTGATGTGCTATGGGTGACGGATTTCAGAATTCCGCTCCCTCTGAAAAATGATCTTTATCAAATGCAAGAAATTCGTAAAAGGGGAACTCGTTTTTACGGGCTTCAGATAGGCATTGCAGAGAATCGGTGGTTGCCCTATTTTGATGAGATGTATCAGATCTCTTGATTAGATGTTGGGGCTTGATGAGTTGCGATGATATATCTTAACGCTACAAGTCTCCTTAAAAATAAAAATCTATTATCACGGGAAGGTGGTCGCTATATCCACCTTGATAGTAAGGTCCCAAGTAGGTTCGGTAGGGATGTACACCATTGCCGCTTTTATCTTTTTGTAGCAGATATTCAAAATCTACTATTTTGCAGTCTTGTGGGGTTGTGCAAAGTCCATTTGAATTCCCTTTCCCTCTCGAAAGAAGGGTTCCATTCACGATTATTTGATCTAATTGGCTCCACTCGCCTTGAAATTTGTAAGTTCCTGTTATGTCGTTGCGAGCCTTCATCTTATGTGTCATTAGATAGAGATTGTGTGGCTGATAATCTTCTCCATCTTTATTTATGGTCTTGACAAGTAGACCATCGGTAAAGACTTTTTCAGGATAATAGGCATTAAAGTCACCTGTAATAACAATCTGTGGGCGTCTTCTCGTGTGCATCACGCTGTCTGCTGCATTTCTCAGTTCTTTTGCTATGGCTTCTCTGTATTGCATGGCATACTTTCCGCCTCTGCGACTCGGCAAATGGCATACGAAAACATCTAGCGTATCTCCCGTGGGTATCTCTCCTGATACGTGCAGTATGTCGCGAGTAGGACGTCCTTTTTTGGTGTTTCCTGGATTCACACGTATGGAATCTTTCGTTAAGGGGCGGAATCTATGCGGCTGATAAAGCAAAGCAATATTGATACCTCTAGTATCTTTAGAGTGTGTAATCATATATTCGTAACCTATGCGCCATAGTCTTGTCTTATGGACGAGGTCAGCCACCACACTATCATTTTCCACTTCAATTAATGTCACGAGGTCAACCGGCTGCTTCCCTCCCGCACTTGCTATCGTTTTGCTGATGTCAGAAAGCTTTCTCCAATAGCGTTTTGTGTTCCATTGATGATTGCCCTCTGGAGTAAATTCTATATCATCGGTCAAGACAGAACGTATCGTGTCAAACAGATTCTCCACATTGTATTCCATTATTCTGTATCTCGATTCCTGGGCATACCCCATCAGTGGTAACACTGCGAGTAGTGTTATATGGCATATTCTATGCCAAAAGGTGTGTTTGCAACGATATCTATCTTGTATCATAAGCAGCAATCATTTAGGGTATATTTATACCCACTTATTCATGGTGATAAGGTTCTCCTCGTAGTATGGTCATCGCCCTGTATAGCTGTTCTACAAAGAAAAGCCTTATCATTTGGTGAGAAAAAGTCATCTTTGATAGCGATATTTTTTCTTTTGCTAATTTGTAAAGGGTGGGGGAAAATCCATATGGACCACCTACTACAAATACTAATCTTCTTGCCACCTGGCTCTGTTTCTTCTCCAAGTAAACAGCAAACTCTATGGAGCGTAATTCTTTACCTCCTTCATCGAGTAGAACGATGTAATCGCCGTCTCTTAGCTGTTTCTGCAAGAGTTCGCCTTCTTTCTCTTTTTGTTGTTCTGCAGATAATGCTTTCGTATTTTTTAGTTCGGGTATAACTTCCATATCGAATGGCATATAATGCTTCACACGTTCTGCATATTCATCAATTAAGGTTGTCAGTCGTTTGTCAACGGTCTTTCCTATCATTAAAAATAATATCTTCATAAGCAATCGTTGTTTTTATTCTATGCAAATCTACTAATTTATATCGTACTACTCCCAAAAGAGGGTACAACATGTATACAAAAAGTGCGAATACGCTTACTCTTGGTCATAATGGTGAAGGTAGATGATGTCAATTAGGTGTTACACGGAAGGAATCATGGATATTAGAAGTTTACTTCTTTATGGCTATTTTCCTGCTTTTTCAAGCACGTAGTAAGGGGTATTCAAGTGTTCTTCCTTTTCTCTCAAATTCTGCTTGATGAGATGTGAAAGCACTCTGTGGTCGTTCGTAGTCCATGATGGATTGGAAAGTACAACGGCCTATCACTCTATCAGAATTTTCAGCAAGGAAACATTGTACGCGCGCCATCTCCTCCTCATCGGTGAGCTGGGGCGAAGTTCTTGCCAGTTTGTCGGCTCTACGGAATGCCACGTTGCCCAAGTTCTTCCAGGACAACGTCTTGTTGACTTCGTGTATGCTGTTCCAAGGTATACGTCTTTCCGTCCGTAGATGTACATTCTCCCGTTCGCAGATCTTCATCTATCCATCGTTCAATGCCCATTTGTAGCTTTACCGCTGCCGTCCGGTAGCTCTACCGCTGCCGTCCGGTAGCGTTACCACAGGCCTGTGGTAGAGCGTTCACCGCCCAGTGAACGACGG